>WNFH01002298.1_pt1 | contig 13697 bp, 16 predicted proteins | sample 5400411 | NCBI WGS metagenome assembly WNFH01 (sample SAMN13153347, study PRJNA577476) | soil metagenome | isolation source: 200 cm saprolite under Douglas fir tree site 2 hole 3 | place: USA:California | collected 2015-04-18
ACTGGGAAGATTGTAGTGCCAGCCCCCGGGCCAAGTGCTCTCTTCGAATTACAAAGTCCAAGATCCGACCCTCATTGGCTCCTCATTTCACTCAACGTCTTGGCTGAGGCTCGATCAGCGCCCAGGCAGTGAGCGAACTCGCGAGAGACAGACCGGCAGCAATCAGCATGACGAGACGAAAACCCGCCACGAATGACCCTGCGACGGCCCGCTTCAGTGCAGAGCGGCCCGCATGGTTCACGTTGTCCGGGATCACGATTGCCGCCAGCTTTGCGCGTTGGTCCCGGACTTCCCGCCTAGCTTCCAGAGAGACTTGGGTGGCTTCGAGACGCTGATCGAGAGCCCTATTGAAGCTGTGAAAGAGCAAAACTCCCAGCACGGCGATGGAGATCAAACCAGCCACCCGAGAAACTGCATTGTTTATGCCCGAAGCGAGGCCGGCGCGGCTCGCGTCTACTGCAGCCATGACCGCCGTCGTCAGTGGCGCAACACTTATCGCCATACCTAATCCCAGCGTGACCACTGCAGGAAAGAACGTTGTCCAGTAACTGCCGCCGACGCCGGGGAATGCGAAAAGACCAAATCCAAGAGCGGCAATGAAGGGGCCAAGGACCAGTGGAAGGCGCGCTCCATAGCGTGTGATCAGGCCGCCGGACCAGCGTGACAATAGAAACATGATGAGGATGAAAGGGAGCAAGGATGCGCCAGCAGCTGTTGAGGAATAACCCTGTACCTGGATCAAATCGAACGGAACGAAGAAGAGTGCCCCCGATAGCGCCGAGTACAGCAGCAAAGTCATCAGATTCGTCCCACTGAACGTTCGCGAGCGGAACAGAGAGAGAGGCATCATCGGCGCCCGACCATACGCCTCGGTAATGGTGAAGCCGACGAGACCTGATATCCCGATTGCAATGGCGACCACTGGCCGGAGGGTATCGTGGTTCGGGGTGCCCGATTCGATTAGCCCGTAGACGATACCTCCGAGACCAACCGTTGCAAGCAAAGCACCGCCAAAGTCCGAACTGCTCGCAGCTTTGTTATCGCGGCTCTCGGGAACCCGCCAAAAGAGAACGGCCAGCACGACGACGGCAAGCGGAAGATTGATCCAAAAAGCCCAGCGCCAAGAAGCGTGGTCGATCAGCCAGCCACCGACGACCGGACCCAGCCCCGCAAGAATTGCAGAAAAGCCGGACCATGTGCCGATCGCTCTGCCGCGCTGCTCGGCGCTGAACGAGGCGCTGATGATCGCAAGACTGCCGGGCGTGAGCAGCGCGCCACCTATGCCTTGGGCTGCCCTCGCTATGATCAGTTGATTCATGTCTCTGGAAGCTCCGCACAGGGCCGAGGCTGCTGCGAAAATGACGACACCCACAGCGAAGATCCGGCGCCGACCAAAGCGGTCTCCCAGAGAACCTCCTACTAGGATGAGCGCTGCGAGAAATAGCGCGTAGGAATCCACGACCCACTGCGCATCGGCCAGCGTTGCATCGAGCTCTGTTTGCAATACGGGCAGCGCCACATTGACGACTGTGCCGTCAATGAAGACCATGCTCGACCCAACGATAGTTGCAGCGAGCACCCACAGACCTGTATGCCGCGCGAGGTGGGTTGCGCTGGGCGCGCAAAGGACGACTCCGTCTTCGCAGGGCGGCTTTAGCAAGCTGGACATCTATCATCTCTTCTTCGATTGAGGGAACTTCTGAACAAACCGGTAATTTACACCACGCGGCATCACAGAGTGTACATCACAGCCGTAGAGGGAGTGAGAGCCAGGGGCTATTTAATCTGCTTCGAACGGATATATGGCCCGGGGTCGAACGCGCTGTCCGGCGCGTCTTTTGTGGCGCCGCCCGCCGCTTTCACGATCTCGTGTATACGTTTCAGCGAAGCAATGTCCTGCGGCTCGAAGCTGGCCATATAGGCGCCGTCCCACTGGCTGGCATACGCCCGCGCATCGTCGGCGTTCATGTTCGCGGCCTTCTGCAGCATTTCGGCGACGCGCTGCTTGTTTTTGGAGCCGTATTCTACGGCCTTGCGCGTCGCGGCGATGAACTTGGCCACCGCTTCCCGATTCTTGGCGAGATAGTCGTTATACACGATAGTAACCGCGAGAATAGGCGCGGCATTGCTCTTGGTGAGCTTTTTCCACTCGTCCACCACGCTCGCCAGGCGCCGCAGCTTAACTTCCTCCATCTGCGCGATGGTCACCGATCGGATCGCCGCGGCGTCGATCTCCTTCTGGATCAGGAACTGCGCCAGACGTGCCTCATTGCCCGGCGCAACGCTGTATTCGTTGGGCTTGATGCCGAAGTTGTGGTCCAAAACTGCGGTGGTAAGGGCGTGGGTCGCGCTTCCGGGCGGCGACATGCCAATCTTTTTGCCCTTGAGATCGGTCATAGTCTTGATCGTTGATCCTTCGAGTGCGACGATCTGGGCTTCGGCGATTTGCGTCGCCAGCACGATCTTGACCGGCACGCCGTCGGCAGCGATGCTAATCGAGGCGGTCGAGGGCGCGGCAAAAGCGACATCGATCGCATTCGATACGATCGCGCGGGTCGGCCCGCTGACCTCGGCGAACTTCACCCATTCGACATCAAGGCCGTCCTTTTCGGGGAATCTCATCTGCTCCAACACACTGCCGAAGCCCAGGCTGAAGCCGCTGGTCCAGTAGCCGACCTTGATTTTCTGAGCGAAAAGCTGCCCGGGTATCAAACCCGCGATACCCAAGGCCATAGCCACAAGAAACCTCATCCATTTATTGATTTTCACATCCGCTTCCATGTTGGCTGCAAGATAATGCTTTTTACCACAGCGCAGTCTCAGCGCAAAGGGCTATTCAAAGTTCCCTGTGTTGGCTCGGACATGACGCAGGCTTCGACAGGCTGGATTACTTTCCGCCGCAACAAGCTGCTATCGCAGCGTGTTCAAATGAGCCCGCGCAGCCGCTGAATGTAGCTCGTGACCTCGGGCTGCGTGGGATCGCGCGGGCGCGCCGGCGCGATGTCCACCACTTCCCGTATCGTCCCGGGCCGCGGCGACATGACCGCCACCTGGTCGGCCAGCACCACCGCTTCCTCTACATCGTGCGTCACGAACACGATGGTCATGCGCTTGAGCTGGTGGATGCGCAGCAACTCCTGGTGCATGAGCGCGCGCGTTTGCGCGTCGAGTCGCGAGAACGGTTCGTCCATCAACAGGACGCGCGGCTCGGTGACAAGGCTGCGGGCGAGCGCCACGCGGCTTCGCATGCCGCCGGAAAGCTGATAGGGGAACGCACGTTGGAAGCTGCTCAGATCGACCAGTTGCAGCGCTTTGTGCGCCCTCCGGGTGCGCTCCGCTCTCGGCATCGATCCCGCCTCCAGAGTGAATTCGACGTTGTCGATCGCGGTGCGCCACGGCAACAGGCGATCTTCCTGAAACATATAGCTGACTGCGCGCCAGTCGTTGAACTCTTCGCTCTCCGCCCCACATATGCAGACGCGCCCGCGGTCGGGTTTGATGATGCCGGAGATGATATTGAGCAGCGTGCTCTTGCCGGAGCCTGACGCGCCGAGCAACCCCACGATCGTGTGCTCGGCGACCGTAAGATTGATCTCCTTCAACACTTCCAACGGCTCGCCACCTGCGCCGGCGAAGTGTTTGCTGACGCCGGTAAGGCTGATCGTGGGCGGTGGGTGCTCCGCGTCGGCGCACGTCTGCTGAGCTACTGCGGGCCTATCCATTGTAGAAGAGGCGAATGACGACGATTTGACTGGCGGTTCGACGGCGAACGTCGAGCTACGGATGCGCATGCGCCTGCGCGTCGGTTCTTCTTGCGTGTCATCATTGCGCTTCCGCCTCCTTTTTCCAGCGGAACAGGTGGTTTTCCAGCGGTTTCAGTATCCCCATTTCGATCGTGGCCATCATGATCACCAGCGTCAGGGTCCAGGCGAACACCTGGTCGGTCTGGATCAAGTCCGCGGCTTGGCGCAGACGATATCCTACACCGCTTGAAGAACCGATAGTCTCGGCGACGAGCGAGACGCGCCAGCCGAAGCCGAACGCAAGGCGCGCGCCGGAGAAGAAATAGGGCAGTATCGTAGGCAGATGGATCTTGGTCATGACCTTCCAGTGCGGCATGCGCAGCACTTGGGCGAGCTCGATGAAATCGGCATTCACCATGCGCGTGCCCTGCCAGACGTTGGTGATGATCAGCGGCATCGCGGTCATGAACACCACGAAAATCGTGGTGGCGTTGGAAATGCCGAACCAGATGATGGCGAAGATCGCCCAGATCGCCGACGACACCGTGTTCATGACCGGAATCGCCGGCTCGAAGAATTCGCCGGCGCGCTTGTTCGCTCCAAGGACGATGCCGAGCGGCAGTCCCACCAGCGTCGCGACCACGAAACCGACGGCAACGCGCCACAGCGTGATGCCGAGGTTGCTCCACAGGTCGCCGTTGCCAGCAATGAGCTTCAGCGCCCCCCAGACGCGCGCCGGTCCAGGCAGGATATAATGCGGCACCGACAGGGAAAAAAACCACCAGATGCCGACGCTGACCGCAACCAGCACCAGCCGCTGGACGATCAGGTCGAGCCACAGCCTGCGGGAAGCGGAGCGCAGCAACAGTCCGTCGTCAACAACCTCGGTCATTGCTCTTTTGTCTCACTAGTTGGTGGGACTGAAGCCTTTGTCATGCACAGGCTGGGCGTCAGGCCTCGAGAAACAAAACGGGCTCGCTTCATCGGAAGAGAGCCCGTTCGCGGCGCGATCGCGCCTAAAATAACTATTCAGTTTTTCTCTGTGCCTGCCCGTCAGTCTGATTTTACCGCGCTCTGTGCAACGGTGGCTGATGACTCTATCGAGTCTTCCTGAAGTAGGACCTTCCTTACTTGTGGTCGGCTGAGCGACCTGTGCCTTCAGGCACGATAGTTGAGGCTACTTCGAGCCGCCCGCTGCCGAGGAAACGGTGTCCTCAGACTGCGGGCCATTTGGGCCAGGCGGAGTCTCCTCACTCATAAATAGCCCCCTCCTTTTTCCCGGGGCTTTGATTCGACTCTATCCTCCTTCTCGCATCCCTTGTCAAGAGTCTGCTTCCTCGATGCCGGCTGCCGCGAATGCCGTCTTTGCCACGGGGGTCGTGAGGTAGCGGACGAACTCCCGCGCGGCGTCCCTGGCAGCGCCGTCGGCCACGACTGTCGCGAGGTAAGTCGTGTAGTTCTGAATCCCCGACGGCAGCGGGCCGACGAACATGAGTCCCTTGCTTCTGCCCTCGATGATCACGGTGGTCGCGCCGAGACCGATTTCGTTGCCCTTGCCTTTGCCGACGTGATCGAGCACGGCCGCGGCATCCGGGTAGCGCGTCGTCTTGGCTTTCAGCGGCTCGGCGATTCCCAGGCGGGCGAACAGGCCCTCAAGATAGATCCCGGTCGACGCCTGGTTGTAAACCACCGATTCGGCGTCCAGCAGGGATTGTTTAAACTCATCGACCGTGGCGATCTTCGGCAGCGGCGCGCCGTAGCGAACCATGACGCCGACTCCAATCCGGCCGACCGTGACGCTGTCCGCCGCGGCGGCTTTCCCGGCCTTGACCAGCTCGTCCAGCACGTCCGGCGGCGCGACAACGACATCCACCGTCTCGCCGCCGCCGATGCGTTTGCGAATCGCCGGCGCAGTGGCGAAGGTGACTTTCACGTCGTGACCGGTTTCGCGCCGGAACGCATCGATGACTTTCGCCAGCCCGGGCTCGACCGCGCCCGCGCTGAGCACTCTGATTTCGGCTGCCGTCGCGTCACTCATGGCCGGCCATAAAAGCGTCAGAGTCAAAATTAAAATCCATCTCATCGCTCCCCTCCTTACTCCCGACATGAGCCGTCGACCTAAGGTGATGCCGGTACTCTCCCGTCGCCTGTCTTCCGTGCCCTTCCTCAACCAAATCCATATGAACCTTCCTACCGCCTTTCGCCTCTCGCCTCAAGCCTGCTCGTGCTCGTGATTGTTGACCACAGGGCGCGGTTTGGAGTATGGAGGGCCTAGTAAAGGATGAAGGCGGAAAGATGAAGGATGAAATGAACATGAATCGTGGTTCGTGTTCGTGAACCGGTAAGGGGGAGAAATGAAAGATTTGACTATCATCGTCGGGACAATTGGCCAGAGCATCATGCGCAGCACGGATAGCGGCAAGAACTGGGAGCGCGTCGGGCCGCGCCGCGGCTTTCCCTACGAAGCCTTGGTGCGCTGCCTGGCGGTTCATCCGCGTCAATCGCATATCATATTTGCCGGCACCGAGAGAGGGGTTTACCGGAGCGACGATGCCGGGGAACAATGGCGCCTCGTAGATTCGGCGCTCAATCCTTATTATATCTGGTCTCTCGTCCTCGACCCGGTAGAGCCGGAGATCATGTTCGCGGGGAGCGGCACGCCAACGCCGGCTATGATCTTTCGCTCCACCGACGGCGGGAAGAGTTGGGAGAAGCGCCCGGTCGACGTGGCGGCTGAGTGCGAAAACGTGGGCACGCCGAGGGTCACGGCCATTGCTATCGACCCGGAGGATCATCGCAACATCTGGGTGGGGCTCGAGGTGGACGGCGCGCGTCGGAGCACGGACGGCGGGGATACGTGGACCGACGTCGATGTCGTCCACCAAAAAGATGTCCACAACATCGTCGTCACCCCGGGCCCGCCCAAGACTGTTTTCATCGTAATCAATCGCGAGATCTACAAGAGCACGGATGATGGCGCGACATGGGAGAGCCTGGGGATGCAGAAAAATATTCCCTGGGAATATCCCAGGACGCAGAATTATCTTCGTGGGATCGCCGCGCAGCCGTCCCGTCCGGGGGTTCTCTTCTTGGGATTCGGGGACGCCACCCCCGGAACTGCGGGAGGTGTAGCGAGGTCCGGCAACATGGGAGGAAACTGGGAGCTGCTGCCTCTGCCCGTGCAACCGAATTCGACGGTCTGGACCTTCGGCATGCATCCCGCCGATCCAGACATCATCTTTGCCGCCAGCCGGTTCGGTTACCTCTATGGCAGCGACTCAGGAGGAGACTCCTGGACCAAACTTGCGCGGGAGTTCAGCGAGATCGCCGCGGTGCGCTGGCTTCCAGGCTAGCGCGCATGGACATTGCGCTTATCTTTAGATAAATCTTAGGCCATGTCTGCCGAGGAGTTCATAGCCGAATTGTGGGGCTACGCTCGCGAGCTGCCGATGGGCGAGCACCCGTGGTTTCAGGGCATCCTGCAGCACCGCTGGACACGCGAGCAAATCATCCTGGGTGAGGTTCAACACTATCTCAGGGTGCGCACCAACCCCATTTTCTTTGGTTACATCGCCGTGAATGCCGTGACCGAGAAGCAATACGGGCTGATGGAGGTGGTGTTGGAAAATTTCATGGAGGAGCTGTCGGGGCCTCGCACCCACGTCGACGTCATGCTCCAGTTTCTCGAAGAGGGCGGGATTTCACGCGAGGAGGCGGACCGGGCCGAGCCTGCCCCTGGAACCATGGCCGCCATAGAGATGATCATCGGCTGTTGCCAACGGCGCTCGGCGCTGGAAGGGATCGCGCTTCTCAGCTTCGTGGAGAGCCAGCTGGGCGGAGCCGGTGGGGTCTCCGACAAAGTCTACCGGGAATTCACCGGCCATTACGGATTCTCCGAGCGGGCGGCTGAGACCTACAGACTTCACGCCGAACAAGACGAGGGCCACGGAGGGCGCCAGATCGACGCGATCCGGCGCTACGCCGCGGATTCGGAGACTCAGGAAAAGGTCAGGCGCGCGGTCAAGTTGGGACTCACGGCCTTCAGCCTCGAGTGGGACGGACATGTTCAGGCGATGACCGGCAAGCGCGAGTTCTGGAGCGGCGCTCAGCCTCTCGGCCTGCGTCAGCCGCAGGTGCGTCTGCCGGAGAAGCGGCGTTAAACCGGCCAGTCATCGGGCAGGTCCTTGCGCAGCTTCTGATATTCCGGGTCGTCGGCATACTCCCGCCGCAGGCGCTCCACGATTTGCAGGAGCTCTTCCAGTTTGATTTTAAGCGTGTTCGAGACCATACCCGTGGTCTCCTCGAAGCCGACGCCTCAATTGCGGAATCAGCCGCGCAGCTTCTGCAGGACAAGCCGCTCTCGTTCGCTCATCGGCATAAGAATTCCCTCTCGACTAACCCTTTTCTTTGATTAGCACGGAAAAGCCGATTGGTTGAGTCGTCACCAGCTCCGTGACGGTCTCCGGCGCCCCCTCGTGGTTTATCGAGACGCGCAGGCGGGCCAGGATGCGCCAGGGCTCTTCCGACCAGAGAACGCGCAGAATCAAAAACGCGTTTTCCACTATCGTCTCCGGGGGCTCTGCGCACTTGACCGGCAGTTCGAGCCGCCCACTCTCTTTCGGCCTGAGCACAAGGATAGCATCCAACTCTCTCTCTTCGCACCGAAACAAGCTGTGAGGAAGACGGGCGGAAAGGATCGTGAGCGTTCCCTCTCCGACGTTCTGAATCCGCCAGGCCACAAGCCACCGGCTCGCGCTTGGAACGCGCAGCCGCGAGAGCTGATCCACGATTACGCGCGGCTCTGATTCTTTTTCTCGCACCGACAACAAACAGCCTATCCGATGATATTCCAAAAATAGTGGAGTCGCGCGCGCAGGCCCGGGCTCACTGCGGCACACGCGGTCTATTTAACAGGAGCATAGAGCTGGAGGAGATTGCCCTCGGAGTCAAAAAAGTAAAAACCACGGCCTTTTTGGCGGCTCACCGTCGGGGTCGTGTGGATTTTTACCCCCCACTCGCCCATCTTCCGGACCGCGAGCTCGAAATCCTCGGGCTCCACATTGAAGGCCTGGTGGGTCGCCCCGTCTTCTTCGATGGCGTTGCGCTCGAGAGGTTGGGGACGCTGAAAGAGGACAACGATATCCTCTCCGGACCGGAGCTCCGCGCGCGAAAGTATTTTTCCCATGTCGTCCGTGCCTTTTCGAGCAAGGCTCATGCCCAAGACCTCCGTGTAAAACTTCACGGCCCTATCCATGTCGTCCACCGGTATCCCGATGTGGTGCACACCCTTCGTCTTGATCACCGGACTCCTCCTGTTCGGCTCTCTATAGACTTATTAGAGAACAATGCCAAGCGTCTATTGATCACTTGGCCTTTTCCGCAAACGTCCAGTCACGAACCGTCTGAGGCTTGATCAGCCCTTTCTCCTTTTCCTTGGCTCTAAACGTTCCCACGGCTATCCACTCTTCCACAACCGTGTCGGGCAGCGTCAATTCAGGGTTATACTGCTCGCGATACAGAGAATAAAATCTCTCGGCGGCGGCGTGGTCTAGTTTCAGTGTTTGCTCCATCAATCCGACGCCGACCTCGCGCTGCCCTTGAAGAAACAAAATGGCCGCCCTTAGCGCCCTGAGCAGCCGGACGATCTCGTCCGGTTCTTTTTCGATCTTCTTCTGAGACGTGCTGACTCCGGTAACGGGGATCCTGACGAATTCGGCCATCTCCCGCACCGAGACAAGCGTCTTGAATCCCTTCTGCTCGGCCCGGTATTCAAAAGGGCTGTTGACGACGGTGGCGTCGACGGCGCCGCCGATGAGCGCCGCGAAGCGGGCATCGGGACTTCCGCTAATGGCCTGAAGAGTGACGTCTCGGTTCGGGTCCAATCCGCTCCGGCTGAGCGCCATGTAGATCGCGAAATCAGCCGAGCTCCCGAATGAATTGATCGCGATCCTTTTGCCTTTGAGAGCTTTGAGATTATCGATCTCCGGCTTTGAGACAATGGCATAGCCGCTGGATTTGGCCACCGATGCAACTATCTTCACCGGCAGTCCGCGTACCGCGGCCCCGGCGATGAACGGCAGAATCGTCACATAATCGATCTCGCCCGCCATAAGGGCCGTGAGCATCAGGTTCGTCCCTTGAAATGTAATCAACCTGACCTTAAGGCCTTCTTTGTCGAAGAAACCCCTCTCGGCGGCGATCTTCATGGGCAGCGCGCTCCAATTCGCCCCGCTGGTCCAGCCGACGTTGATATCTTTGGCTTGCGCGGCGTCTACATCGGTGAGCGATCCGACGATGAGAAAAAAAGACAAAATGAATCCGAGGAAGAGAAGCTTTCGTCTCATGGCTTTCCCTCTGTCCTTACCGCGCCGCCGCGGCTTTCTTTGGCGTCACATCCATCAAGTGTTTTCTGAAAAAATCTAAGGTCCGGGGCCAGGATGCAAGGTCAGCATCAGGCCGGTAACCGTCCCAGCCTTTTCGATTAAAGGCGTGGCCGGCGCCTGGATAGTAATAGAACTCGTGAGCCTTCCCAAGCCGGGTCATCTCGGCATCGATCTTGTGCATGTCCTCGACGGAAGGATTTTTATCTGTTTCGCCGAAATGGCCCTGGATCGGGCAATGAATCTCAGCCGTGCGCTCGAAGGGTGAAGGAACATCACCCCAACCTTTGAAGATGCCTCCCCCATAATAATCAACCGCAGCGCGGAACAGAGGATTCGCCGCGGCCATGAGGTAAGCGACCCGGCCCCCCATACAGAAGCCGACGATCCCCAGCCTTCCCACATCGGCTGAGTTGCGTCCGCTTAGAAAATCAACTGTGGCGCTCACATCCTTGATGACTCCGACATCCAGACGACTGGACGCCCGCTTCTTGGGGTCAGCGTTAATTTCAGGCGAGTTCCTATGATAGAGGTCAGGGGCCGCACTGAAATATCCCGCCTCGGCCACCCTCCTGTTCATCTCCTGGGTAAATTCGGCGACGCCGTCCTGATTTTGAATGACGATGACGGCCGGGAAAGGCCCCGGGCCGTCGGGCTGGCTCACGTAGAGCCTCATAAGACTGTCATCGACCGTTATCGTTTCCCATGATGATTTCATAGAGCACCTTCCTGTCGGAATCCGACATCTTATCTTAACTGTTCTTAGCCCTGCGCTGATATTCCAGGGGTCGTGAATCGGAAGGCCTCGTGTGCCCGTGATCGTGCATCAAGCGACTTTCACGCGTCACGGAATTTCGGCCACTCTTCCAGGAGCCTGCCGTATCCTCGGATACGATAACTCAAGCCAAGCTGTGAAAGTATGGACCAGAGCATCGCAGGGTTGCTCGCGATAATGAGCGAGCGAAAGTCCTTTTCCATCCTCTCCAGGTTCTTTAACGGATCGAGAACGGCCCCCTGGAAATAGATGGCATCGACTGCGCCGGCTTCGCTTAGGGCCTTCTCGGTCAGCTTATAGACCTCATCGGGGCCCATTTTCAGGGCGTCCGTGTAATGGGACAAAATCGCCTTCGGTGAAACAGCCTCGATCTCCGAGCCCCGCAGCTGTTCCCTGATCAATCGATTCAAAGGTTCGTCGAACGGCGTCAACAACAGAACTCTTCGGGCGCCGTAAATCCTTAAAGCAGCAATACTGGCGCTGAGCGCGGAGGTGATCGGAATGCTCAAGCGAGCGCGAAGGGCATCGAAAAAACCTGGATTGAGAACCTCTACCGGCGCCCCGCTAAAGATGGCAGCCGCCCAACGGTGCTCTGCGGAAAGCTCCACGGCTCGCTGAACCATCGTATCCTTCTTGCCCTCAAGTTCGTAGAGCGACTTTCCGGCAAGCTCCAGTCCGTAGAAATCCATTTGCACATCGGACGGAATGAATTCCTTAAAGCTATCGTAATGCGTACTGCTGGCCGATCTGGGACTCACGAAGGCGATTCGGGCTCGAGCTGATTGTGCCATAAGAATAAAAGCCTGGCTGGCCCTCCACTGCCGGTTAAGCTGAGAATATCCCCGCCGCGCTGTTCTTTCTCACTTTGTCGCAGCAGGGAAACTAATAGCCTTTTTCCAGACACCAGTTGGCGATCTCGATCCGGCGGGCCCACCAAACGCCGGGAAAGCCTTTGGCATACTTGATGAACTCGTCAATGATCTTGGTCCGGTAGGGAACGCCGGAGACAAAAGGATGCAGGTTGAAGGCAAAAAATTTCGGCGATCCCTGTTCTCCTTCCCAGTAGAGGTAGTCAAACTGGTCCTTCATGATCTGCAAGAGATCTCTCGGAGTCCGTCCGCTGCCGTAGGTTGAGTAGTCGTTGCAGCCGGGCACGTTATAGGGGACAACGACGACCTTCCGTCCTCGTGCCTCCAGTGTGTAAGGATTGTCACTGTTCAGAGGATCCGCCCACCAGACAAAGCCGGCCTCACCCACCAGCTCCAGCGTGTTGTCGGTCGAGGCGTGGCCGGGGGAGAGATATCCGGTGGGTTTTTGCCCCAGGACCTTTTCAAAGGCCGCTACCGTCTTTCGGATCGATTCTCGCTCCTCCTCTTTGGTGTACATGAAGGAATATTCATGTTCATAGCCTTCAGAAGAAAATTCATGGCCCTGGGCTTTGATCTCTTTGACCACCTCCGCAAACTGCTCCACTTTTAATCCGTTCATCAGAAAGGTCACCTTGAGATTGTGCCGCCCGAACAGATCCAGCAATCTCCAGATTCCCACACGGTCTCCGTATTCCCGCTCAGTCACTGCAGCCATGCTCCTTTTAAAAACAGCATTCTTGGGGGGGATGGTGTGGTTCGAATGGCGTTGGAGAGACTCGTGAGTTGCAAAGTTCTCCGGCCAAACCTCCCAAGGCACAATGAATGTGGCACAGATCTTGGCCTTTTCCGGCCACTCTATGCGTTTCGGTCTGCTCATGGTTTTCCTCCTCCTGCGATCTTAAGACATTTTTTCGCCGACGCCTGAGTCTGTTTGTAATGTTTTGATGTTCGAGGAACCCAGCGCAAGTTTGTTGCGCGTAAAATAGGGCAAGTCGAGGGCAGGAGTCAAGGGCAGGGAAGGCAAAGTAAAAAGTTAAAAGGATAAAGGCAAAAGGATAAGGACAGAAGAATAAATAAACGGGAATCGTGGGGCGTAAGCGTAGTTCGTGTTCGTGGCTCGTAGTTCGTGGTTCGCGCGCAAAAAAAGATGAGGGAGGAAAAGAGTTATTTCTTAACTTTGTCGATGAAGCCGCTCTTCTTCAGCTCATCAAGAATACTCGGCTCGAGCAACTTCAGTAGCTCTGGGGTTTGTCCCTTGGCTTTCGGATTGCTCTTCGCTGATTGGGAGATGACGAACTCAAGTCCCTTCCGGTCCGGCAAGTTCAGAACCCCCTCACCGTACTTGGCCAAGAAATAATCATAACCGATCCCCGCCATTTCGTGTCACGCCGATCTTTTTGCCTCTGAGCTGCTCGGGACTCTTAATCTCCGGTTTGGCTAAGACGCTGTGGGCCAGGATGTTTTTGATCCCGCCGATAAAGACGATATCCCTGTTTCCCTGAACAAAAGCTCGAGTCAATCCGGCAGCGCCTTGCTGCGTGTTTCCCTGAACAAAAGCTCGAGTCAATCCGGCAGCGCCTTGCTGCGTGAGCTCGCTATCGCCGGCCAGGATCGTCGCGACCGCTGGCGCGCCGGCCAATACATAAATGAGCTGGACGTCCAGCTCGTACTTCTTGAAGAGACCGGTCTCTTGGGCGATCCAAGGCATAGCTTGAGACATCACCCGGGCGGTATAGATGGCGTTGAGCTTGTCGGTCGCCGCAGTCGCGGAATGGGCCAACCCTGTTCCGTAAAGAACGGAGATAGCTAAGATGCAGATAGGATTCTTCGCCAATCGTATCCTCATGACTATTCTCCCTCAGTCACCCATCGGGGCCATTCGGAACTCCTGCACCGTCGGGGTCTTGCGCAGCGCTTCCGCAAGCCCGCG
>WNFH01002307.1_pt1 | contig 13695 bp, 13 predicted proteins | sample 5400411 | NCBI WGS metagenome assembly WNFH01 (sample SAMN13153347, study PRJNA577476) | soil metagenome | isolation source: 200 cm saprolite under Douglas fir tree site 2 hole 3 | place: USA:California | collected 2015-04-18
CATCGTCCAGAAGTACCAGAGCGGTGCTGGGCGTCGGTTGGACTTGAGCGAGCCGGATCTGCGTGATGAAGCTTCGCGTGTTCGACAGCTCATAGCAGACGCGCACCCCCGTAATCAACCACCCTGGAGGAACCTGGAGGCCCTTTTCGACGACCTTATTTCCGCCGCTGACGGACGTGTCCCCGGGCGTTTGGGACTGGATGATTAAGCCGCTGAGGCCGCCTCCGACGCCGGACGTGGTCGAATTAAACGAGGCAAAGACGTCAGTATCGCCGGGTACGAGATCGAGGTGATTGATCCACATCAGCGCAGTGGCCGGTTGAGTCAATGCGTTGATTTGATTCTGAAGGCCGGTTATCTGACTCTGAAGGCCAGTTGTCTGACCCTGAAGGCCAGTTATCTGACTCTGAAGGTCGGCCAATGGATTCCCCGGCCCCGGGGGCAGCCCCGAGCCGCCCCGGCCTTGGGCCGCTGCCGGCGATGCGGCGACGGCTATCAGAAGAACTGCAGCTGCACAGGCGAGTTTTCTTCCTATAAATGTGAACGCTTTCATGGCGATCCCTCCACTTTGAATCGGTTAAATGGTTGTTGCTGCAGCAAGCTGAATTACCGTAGGGCTAGGGGTCCATGGCGATTCCTCCTCACTCAGATGTAGACGGGGACAGGCCGCGTTTTTCTCGATCGTCCGCGGCCAAATGGGGTCCGCAATTGTTGCCCTCCCATCGGCGTACGGGATAGGCATTCGTTCACATCGCCAATGGGAATTTTCACTACCGCTGGAGGACCGATGCGCGCACCAGCTCGGCTTCTTCCTTTACTATTCGGGCGGTGACAACTCGAGGAAATCGAAATGAGAGATAAGCTGTTCGAGCAGGGTCTGAAGTTACGCAAGCAGGTGCTGGGCGCGGCCTACGTCGAGAATCAATTGAAGAATGCCGACGCGTTCACCATGCCGATGCAGATGCTCGCGACCAAGTCGGCATGGGGCATGGTGTGGACACGCCCGGGACTGCCGCGCCGAATCCGCAGCATGCTGAACATCGCGATGCTGGTCGCATTGGGGAAAGCCGAGGAGCTCGAGCTGCATCTCGACGGCGCGATCCGCAACGGCGTCACCAAAAAGGAAATCGGCGAGATCCTCCTGCAGTCGGCGATCTACTGCGGTTATCCGGCGGCGCTCGGCGGCTTCAGGACCGCGCGTGAATATTTCGCCAAGCACAGCAAGAAGACGGCGACGAAGAAGCGAGCGTGAAGAGCCTTCGCGCCGCTGCGTCGCTCGCGGGGACGCTCGCGCTATGGCCGCCGGTCGTGGTCGCGGCGGATAGTTATCCCGCCAAGCCGATCCGCTTCGTCGTAGCCTTCCCGCCGGGCGGCGGCACCGACATCATCGCGCGCTCGATCGCGCAGAAGCTCGCCGAACGCCTTGCGCAGCACGTGGTGGTCGACAACCGGCCCGGCGCGGGCGGCAACATCGGCACCGACATCGTCGCCAAGTCCGCGCCCGACGGCTACACGATATTGATGGGCTCGGCGGGACCGCTCGCGATCAACGCGAGCCTCTTCGCCAAAATGCCTTTCGATCCGATCAAGGATCTCGCGCCGGTCACGCTCGCCGCGTCCACGCCCAACGTGCTCGTCGTTCATCCGTCGCTCCCGGCGCGTACGGTGAAGGAATTGATCGCGCTCGCAAGATCAAGGCCGGGCGAGATCAACTTCGCTTCATCCGGCCACGGAACGCCCGCGCATCTCGCGGGCGAGCTGTTCGACTCCATGGCGGGAGTGAAACTCGTGCACGTACCTTACAAGGGCGCCGCGCCGGCACTCGCCGACCTGCTCGGCGGCCAGGTGCAGCTCATGTTCTCGACCATGCCGCCCGCGCTGCCGCACGTGAAAGACGGCAAGCTTCGCGCGCTCGCGGTGACGAGCCGCAAGCGCTCGCCCGCGGCGCCTGAGCTGCCCACGATAGACGAAGCGGCGCTCCCGGGATTCGAGGCGATCACCTGGCACGGGGTGGTGGCGCCCGCGGGCACGCCCGCGGCGATCATCGCCCGGCTCAACCGCGAGATCGTCGCGATCCTGCACCTGCCCGAGGTCGTCGAGCGCCTCTCGGGCCAGGGCGCTGAAGCCCTCGGCGGCACGCCGGAGGAATTCGCCTCCTACATCAAGTCGGAGTCGGTCAAGTGGGCGAAGGTCGTCAGGGAGTCGGGCGCGAAGGCGGAGTGAGCGCCTGGCCCAGCCAGCGCGCGATCACCGCCGCGATCTCCCTGCTGTTCTTCTCCAGCATCATGACGTGGCTGTTGCCGCGGATGCCGAGATCGGCGAGCCGGACGAAGTCGGGCCGCACTCCCGCCTGCCGCAGGTATTTCACGGTGCAGTGGTCGTAAGGCGCGTGATACGAGGCCTCCGCCGTCAGCACCAGAATCGGGATGTTCTGCAACCGCGTGAGCTGCCGCGCCGGTTCCTTCTGCACCCAACACTTGACGAGATCCGGCCCGTCGGCCTTGTCCTGCTGCACGAAGGCGAGCTCCGAGGCGTCGGCCACCGGCGGCGAATAGGTCAGCGGAACGGCGGTGATTCCATAGGTCAGCGCGAGGCGGCCCTGCCGGAAGTAATCCGGCGCGCCGACGAACTCGACGCCGTAGGCGGGCGGCCCGTTGGGCTCGATCGCGAGGATGGCTTTCACGAGATTGGGCCTCTCGTCCGCGACCGGCCAGCCGAACGCGCCTGCCTGCGAATGCACGAGCAGGACGGCCGAGCCGATTCTGTCGAGCAGCGCCACCAGGGCGTCGCGGTTGAGGACCTGCTGCTGCCTGAAATCCCTGATCGCGGGCAATTGACTCGCGACCAGTTGCCGGACGATCGGATCGTCCGGCTCGCCGCTTCCCAGCCACTGGGTGTGCAGGTGCGCCTGCGGCCAGAGCTTGTATTTCTCCTGGGCGATGTAGCGCCGCTGGGAATTTTCCCGGTCGACCTGCTCCACAGGGCCGTGGACTTCGGCGTTGTGAGCCGATCGTCCGCGCCCGGGTTGATCCACGACGTAGACGGCGTAGCCCTGGCGCACGAAGTACTGCGCCCAGCCCTCGCGGCCGTCGGGAGTTCCGGTGTAGTTGGTTCCGGACATGGTGCCGCCGTGGACCATCACGATCGGATATGGGTGGGGCTTTCCGGCCGGGATGCGGAACTCCACGTACATCTGGCCCGTCATGAATTGACGGCCGCCGACGGCGGCGAATTTCCCGCCGACGTAAAAAAACCCTTCCCGCGCGATCGACAAGGGCGGATCGCCGGCCGGCTGCGCTGCGGCGAGGCCAAAGAATGCGACGGCACCCAGCGCGGCCGACAGAATACGTCCGGCAGTTCCTGCGAAATCCAATTGCCCGGTTTGGCCTCGCTTCATGACCGTCCCCTCGAGAGCGCGACGTTCTGGATGGTTGCGTAGGGTACTATGGAGGACGGCATGTCGCACGCCGAAGGCCATCCCGGTTTCCAGTCGCCGCCGCTCGGCTGCGACTGCCACTTTCACGTGTTCGGCCCGGCCGGGCGCTATCCGTACAACCAGTTGGACCTGCGCTACGTACCGCCGCACGCACCGGTCGAGGATTTTCTGGCGCTTTCCGGAAAGCTCGGACTGGAGCGCTTCGTCTTCGTGCAACCTTCAGCCTACGGACGCGACAACCGCTGCATGCTCGATGCGATGCGCGAAGTCGGAACGAGGAATTGCCGCGGCATCGCCGATATCGACGAGAACGCGCCCGACGCGGACCTTGCGCGTCTGCACGCGCTCGGCGTGCGCGGCGTGCGCATCAACGTGTCGCCCGTCCAGCGCTACGAGGCGGGCTTGGCCGCGACGCTCCTGCCGCGCATCGAGCGCCTCGCCGCGCGCTGCGCCGAGATCGGCTGGCAGCTCGATTTCCTCACGCCGGGCTGGCTCACCGCCGAGCTGATGCCCACGCTGAAAAAACTGAAGCTCGATTTCACCATCGCCCACTTCGGCCTGTTCCCGGCGAAGGACGGCGTCGGGCAGCCGGGCTTCCGGCAGCTCCTCGCTCTGCTTCGTGAAGACGAGCGGCGCTGCTGGGTGAAACTCACGGGCGTGTACCGCATGTCGGTCGCCCCGGGTTTTGCAGACGTGACGCCGATGGCGCGCGCGCTGGTCGAGGCGGCGCCCGACCGGGTCATCTGGGGCAGCGACTACCCGCATCTCTCCTTCGCCGACAAGGTCGGCTCGGTCGCGCTGTGGAACCTGCTCGGGCAATGGGCGCCGGATGAAGGCACTCGGCGCAAGATCCTCGTGGACAATCCGCAACAATTATTCAAGTTCTAATTGCGGACCACGGATTGATTTCTGTGCTAGAGTGTATACATTCAAACACAGGAGTCCGTCATGACCCAGTCCACCACGATTTCGATCCGCCTGGAACCCGCGGTGAAGGCGCGTCTCGATCGACTGGCCGATTCCACCCATCGCAGCAAATCCTTCCTCGCCGCCGAGGCGGTTCGTGCCTTCGTCGAGCTCAACGAATGGCAGATTCAAGAGATTCACGCAGCCCTGCAGGAGGCGGATGCAGGCGACTTTGCCAAGCCGGCAGAAGTCAGAAAATTCCTGCGTAAATGGCACAAAGCGGCGTAAAGCCACTGGAAGTCGCCTGGCTGCGCAAAGCGCTGCGCAACCTCGACGAAGAAGCCGCCTACATCGCCCAAGACAACCCGCCGGCCGCACAACAAATCGTCGCCCGCATCATGCATGCGGTTGATTTGTTGACCGGCCAGCCCGGGCTGGGGCGACCTGGCCGGGTCCCGGGCACACGTGAACTTCCGGTGCCCAAGACCCGTTACCTGATTCCCTATCGGGTACGCGGCCGCCGGATCGAAATCCTGCGTGTCTTCCATACCTCGCGCAAACCTCCGTCGCAGTGGTAATCCACGTTCCGTGGAACCGCGCGTGGACCCCGGCCAGCCCGCGCCGACGGCGAGGTGATTTGCGCCGCGGGCGAACGCGCTCGTCACCGGCATGCTCAATCGCGCGCGGCAAACCACATTCTCTGAAAGACCCCGTCGCGCGCGACGAGCAGGTGGTGCAGCACCGCTCCGACGTGAACGAGGATCAGCACGGTCAGGGTCGACGCGTTCGCCAGGTGCACGACGCTGAGAAACTCCTTGGCCGCGGGGACGTCCCACGACCCGAAGGGAAGCGTGTAGCCGAAATACTTGATCGGGTAGGGGCTGCACAGCGATCCCAGGAAGCCGGTGACCGGCTGGATCACGATGCAGGCGTACAACGCGTAGTGGGTGAAATGGGAGGCGAGGACCTGCCAGCGCGGCATGGTCGCCGGCAGCGGCGGCGCCGGATGCACAAGGCGCCAGGCTATGCGCGCGAAAATGATCAGGCCCAGCGTCATCCCGATCGACTTGTGCAGGTTGTACATCTCGGCCCTGAACGGGTCGACGCCTTTGGGAAGATTGATCATCCAAAGCCCGAGACCGATCATTCCCAGAACCGCGAGCGCGACGATCCAGTGAAGGGCGATGGCGGTCCGGGTATACCTGTGCGGCGGCGCGCCGGCCTCGGCGCGCTCGAACTCGCGAGTAGACAGGCGGCTCGAGACAAGCGAACCGGTTTCGACTGGAAAGGACATGCCCGGCAAGTCCGCCTTTTCAGGTTTGCGGCAGTATAGCCCGGCATCGATCGATCGGCATGCCGGCCGGCGCCCGGTTGCACTACAATTCCAGACACCTCCTCCGGTATGATCTCGCCATGAAAACGTGGAAACTCGCGTTTTGCGCCGCTCAGATTTTTTCCTCGGCATGGGCGGCGCCTTTCGCGTACGTGCCCAACGAAAGATCGGGCACGGTGTCGGTGATCGACACGGCGAGCGACCAGGTCGTCGCGACGATCAAGGCCGGCGGCAAGCCGCGCGGCATCGCCGTCGACCCGGACGGCCGCCGGCTCTACGTGAGCGACCAGCCGAGCGGCGCGCTCTTGATCGTGGACTTGGGCAAGCGCGAAGTCTCCGAGCAGATCCTTGTCGGAAAATCACCCGAAGGCGTGGGTGTTTCCCGGGACGGCAGCTGGATCGCCGTCGCGGTGGAAGAAAACCACAGCGTGGCCTTGATGCGGGCCGCAAATCCCCGGGAAATATTCAACGTCGCCGTGCACGGGAAAAATCCGGAGCACGCGGTGTTCAGCCCCGACGGCAAATGGCTGTACGTCAGCGCCGAAGACGGCGCGGCGGTGGACGTGATCGACGTGGCGAAGCGCAGCGCGGCGAAGCTCGTCAAGGTCGGCGAGCGGCCGCGCGGCATCGGCTTTCTGCCCGACGGCAGCCGCGCCTACGTCGCCGCGGAGAATTCCGACCAGGTGTACGTGATCGACTGCGCGCGCGCCGAAGTCGTCTCGGTCATCCCGGCCGGCAAGCGCTCCAACGGCATCGCCGTGCGCCCCGACGGCAAGATCGTATTCGTCTCCAACGGCGGCGACGCTTCCGTCTCCGCGATCGACGTCGCTTCGGGCAAGATCACCGCGACCATTCCCGCGGGGCAGCGCCCCTGGAACATGGCGATCACTCCGGACGGCAAGAAGCTCTACGTCGCGAACGGCCGCTCCAACTCCGTCTCGGTGATCGACGCCGAGGCGATGATCAAGCTCCGCGACGTCGCCGTGGGCGAGCTGCCCTGGGGCGTGGTGATCAGGTAATTATTGCGCGGCTCCGGCTTTGCGGAGCCGTTGCGCCGTTTCTTCATGCTTCCCCTCGACCGCCATCGCGAGCGCGGTCTTGCCGCGGTTGTCGCGCGCATTGACGTCGGCGCCGCGCTCGAGCAGCAGCTTGACCGTCCCCGCGTGGCCGTACGCCGCCGCCCACATCAGCGCGGTGAGGTCGTTCCGATACGCGGCGCGCGGGCTCTCCCCGCCGGCGAGGAGCAATTCGACGACTCCGGTGTGCCCGAGGCCGGCCGCGTAGACCATGGCGGTTTTCCCGACCCGGTCCGCCGGCGCGCGGTCCGCGCCCTTCTCCAGCAACAGCTTCACGAGCTCCGCGCTGCCCGAGAAGCTCGCCGCCATCAGCGGGGTCACCTTCGACAGGTTGGCGAGATTCACGTTCGCGCCCCTCTCGAGAGCGAGCCGCGCCATGCCCGTGTAGCCGTTCTTAAGCGCGATCATGAGCGGCGTATCGCCGAGGCGGTTGCGCGAGTTCACGGCCGCCCCGCCGTCCAGCAGGCGCGTTACGGCGGCCGCGTCCCCTTGCCGCGCCGCAACAAGAAGCTGGGCGTTGGGCGAAAGATCCTGGGCACCGGCCGAAACGGTCGCAAGCAGACCGAGCCATAAAGCCAGCTTGTGAATCGGCGTCATTTCTGCGTCGAGGGCGCGCGTCATGATTTGCCCGACTTGCCTGACCGCACCTTTGTTTCTATAGTAACCATGTATCCCGGTTCGTGCCACGCGGCGCTTCCGCAGCAGGGTCTGCGCACGCAAATCTGAACAGCGATAACCGCAAGGGGAAATCATGCGCGCTTCTCTCAGTACCCATCTCCGTTTCTTCGTTGCCGCAAGCCTCGGTTCGCTCGCATTGGGCGGCGTTCAGGCCCAGGAGGTCAAGGGCGGCGCCACCACCGCGGGAGCGCCGATGTCGTCGTCGCTCGTGCCGGTGACCCAGGCGATGCTCGACGCGGCCGCCAGCGACGGCACCAACCACCTGCATTCGAACAGCAACTACGAACAGACCCGCTACTACCCCGCGGCGCAGATCAACCCCGGCAACGTGGGCAACCTGAGGCCGGTGTTCACGTTCCAGACCGCGGTGCTCGAGTCGATGGAAACCGCGCCGCTGGTGGTGAACGGCGTGATGTTCCTCACCACCTCGTTCAACCACGTCTATGCCGTCGATGCGGCCACCGGTAAGGAATTCTGGCACTACAAGCACAAGATGGGGCCGGTCACCACCTTCTGCTGCGGCCCGAACAACCGCGGCGTGGCCGCGTACGAGGGCATGCTCTACATGGGCACGCTCGACGCGAAGCTGGTGGCGCTCGACGCCAAGACCGGCAGGGTCGCGTGGGAGACGCAGATCGCCGATCCGGAGAAGGGCTACTCCGAAACCATGGCGCCGACCGTGGTCGAGGGCAAGGTGCTGATCGGCACCAACGGCGGCGAGTACGGCATCCGCGGCTTTCTCAAGGCCTTCGACGCCAAGACCGGCAAGCTGGTGTGGACGTTCTATACGATCCCCGAAAAGGGGCACGAGGGCGCGTGGGCCGAGAACGACGCCACCGGCCGCAACATGAAGAGGGACATTGCGGCGGAGAAGAAGCAGCTCGCGGGCAAGGGCGGCGGCTTCTACCAGACGCTCGGCGGCGGCGTGTGGATGACCCCGGCGGTCGACCGCAAGACCAAGACCGTGTTCTTCGTCGCGGGCAACCCCTCGCCCGACCTGTACGGCGCCGAGCGCCCGGGCGACAACCTGTACACCGACTCGATGGTCGCGATCGATCTGGGCACCGGCAAATACAAGTGGCACTTCCAGTACATCGCGCACGACGTGTGGGACCTCGACGCGGTCAGCCCGCCGATCCTGACGCAGGCCAAGGACAAGAGCGGAAAGATGGTCGACGTCGTGATCCACGGCGGCAAGACCGGCCACATCTACGTGCACGAACGCGGCACGGGCAGGCTGATCCGCTACTCGGAGGCGATGATCCCGCAGGAAAACATGTGGGTGCTGCCGACCGCGAAAGGCGCGCGCATGCTCCCCGGGGCGAACGGCGGGGTCGAGTGGTCGCCGATGGCGTTCAACCCGACGACGCGCCTCGCTTACGCGCTCAACCTGCATCAGCCCATGACCTATCACGTCGAGGCCGCGAACTATCCGGGCGGCAGCAAGCTGTGGCTCGGCGGCGCATTCAAGACCATAGCGAGCGAGAAGCAGTGGGGACGCCTCGCGGCGGTCGACATCGACACCGGCAAGGTCGCGTGGAAATACGACACCGAGCAGCCGCTCATCGGCGGCGCGCTCGCCACCTCCGGTGGACTGGTGTTCTTCGGCGAGGGCAACGGCCTGTTCACGGCCCTGGACGCCAAGAGCGGAAAGCTGCTGTGGCAATACCAGGCCGGAGCCGGCGTCAACGCGCCCCCGGTGTCCTACACGGTGAAGGGCAAGCAGTACGTCGCCGTCGCGGCGGGCGGCAATACCCAGATCGACTTCAAGCGCGGCAACAGCGTGGTGGTATTCGCCCTGCCCTGATCCCCTGGACCCTTGGAGGCCGCCCGAGGGCGGCCTTTTGTTTTCCGCGACGCTGTCGATGAAACGAACTCTCGTCCTGGGATGGCTCTTCGCCTTCCTGCCGGCGGCGCACGCGGATCCCGAGGCGGGCAAGCGCAAGGCCGAGGTCTGCGCCGCCTGTCATGGAGCCGACGGCAATTCGGCGATCGGTCAGTTTCCGATCCTCGCCGGCCAGACCGCCCGTTATCTCTACCTGCAGCTGAAGGATTTCAAGGAGGGCCGGCGCAAGGAGCCCTCGATGGAGCCGATGGTGGCGAACCTGTCGCGCGAGGACATGCTCGATCTCGCCGAATATTTCGCCGCCCAGAAGCCGAAGCCCATCGCATTCAGGCCGGACGCGGCGCGCGTTGCCCGCGGCAAGAAAAAGGCCGACGAGGTCCTGTGCACCATGTGCCACCTGGGAGGAATGTCCGGGCAGAACGAGATCCCGCGCGTCGCGGGCCAGCATCCCGAGTACGTCATCCGGCAGCTCAAGGCTTTCAAGGCGCGCACGCGCACCAACGACGCGGGCAGCATGACCAGCGTCGCCCGGACCATCACGGAGCGCGACATCGAGGATCTGGCGCACTACATCTCGAGCCTGAACTAGAATCCGTCGCGGAACGGAACATGGGATCTCGCTGGCGCTTCGCCGGTCCTCTCCTTTGCTGGACCGGCTTCGCAGCCGCTCCGGGCGCCGCTATCGCCCAGAACCCCGCGGAGCAGCTCGAGACGCCCAGCGTCAGGGTGATCGGCGTCACGCCCCTGCCCGGCTTCGGCATGCCGCCCGAGCAGATTCCGGCCAACGTGCAGGCCGTGACCGGCGCGGAGATCTCGCGGCAGCGATCGATCAATCTGCCCGAGTTCATGAGCCAGCGCCTCCCCGGCGTGAACATCAACGAGATACAGGGCAATCCTTTCCAGCCCGATATCACCTACAGAGGCTTCACCGCTTCGCCGCTGCTCGGCACGCCTCAAGGCATCTCGGTGTACCAGGACGGCGTGCGCGTCAACGAGCCTTTCGGCGACACGGTGAACTGGGACCTGATCCCGACTTCGGCGATCTCCACGATCAATCTGATTCCCGGATCGAACCCCCTGTTCGGCCTGAACACGCTCGGCGGCGCGCTTTCGATCCGCACCCGGAGCGGCGCGCAGTACCCGGGTACGCAGGCGCGGCTCTACGGCGGCTCGTTCGGGCGGCGGGCGGCGGAGGCCCAGCACGGCGGCGCGCAAGGCGAGTTCGACTACTTCGTGAGCGCGAACGGATTTCGCGAGGACGGCTGGCGCGCGCAATCGCCCTCGGACGTGCGCCAGTTCTTCACCAAGTTCGGCTGGCAGGACGGCACGACCGACGTCGATTTCAGCGTCACCCACGCCGAAACCGACCTCAGCGGCAACGGGCTGTTGCCGGGGAGCATGGTGGTCGCCGATCCGAAGCAGGCGTACACGCTGCGCGACAACACCCGAAACCGGATGACGCTGCTCAGCGTGAACGCCACGCGATGGCTGACGAGCGACGCGCTGTGGTCGAACGTCGCCTACTACCGCGACAGCGGGAAAACCACTTCCAACGGCGACGTCAATCAGATCACCGATGCGCGCAACGGCGTCAACGGCGTCACCCCTTACGAGAACGGCGATCCCAACGCCTCTTCCACCAATCGCACGAGCGTCGACCAGCAGGGATACGGCTTGTCCACGCAACTCGCGCTGACGAGCGGCCGCGAAGCGGCAGAACGCAACCTCCTCATCGCCGGCGCCGGCTTCGATCACAGCGCGAGCGCCTTCGGGCAGAGCTATCAGCTGGGCGGCTTCGGCGCCGATCGCAGCGCCGCACCGACCGGCGCGGAGACCGATATCGTGAAACTCGACGGCGCGAGCGGCACCGCGAGCCTGTATGTCACCGACACCTATTCCCCGGATCCGCAATGGCATCTGACGGGGAGCTCGCGCTACAACCGCACGACGATCCGCACCACCGACCGGCTTTCGCCGCCTTTGCCGCCCCCGGCTCGAGGGCTGAACAACGATCTCGTCTACGCGCGCCTGAACCCGGCGCTCGGGCTTTCCTACACGCCGCGGGCATCGCTCGGAGCGTACGCGGGCTTCAGCCAGGGCAACCGCCCGCCCTCGCCGATCGAGCTCGGGTGCTCCGACCGGGCGAGCCCGTGCAAGCTTCCGAACGCGATGGTCTCCGACCCGCCGCTGAAGCAGGTCGTCTCCCGCACGCTGGAAGCCGGCTTGCGCGGGAAAGGCGAAACGGGGCTGAAATGGGGCGCGACGTTTTTCCGCACGACGAGCTACGACGACATCCTGTTCGTGAGCTCTTCGGCGAGCTCGGGCTTTTTCACCAACTTCGGGCAGACGCGCAGGCAGGGGCTCGAGGCGGCCCTGGAGCGCGCCCAGGGAAGGCTCGCCTGGGGCCTCAATTACAGCTTCGTCGACGCGACCTACCGGTCGAGCGCCACGGTGTTTTCGCAGGCCAACAGCACCGCCGACGCCAACGGCAACATCGAGGTCTCGCCCGGCGACCGCATTCCCGGCATACCGCGGCATCACCTGAATGCCTTTGCGAACTACGATTTGACGGACAAACTCTCCGTCGGCGCGAATGCGGTCGCGGTGTCGCGGCAGCTCGCGCGCGGCAACGACAACAACCGGCATCAGGCCGACGGGGTGAATTTCCTCGGCCCGGGCGAGATCGCCGGCTACGCGCTCCTGAACCTCAACTTGAATTACAAACTGGAAAAAGGCTTTCAGTGGTTCGCAAAGCTCGGCAATGTCTTCGATCGGCGCTATGCGACCGCAGGCGCGCTGCGGCAGAACTTCTTCCCCGGCGGCGGCCTCGCCGCTCCCAGGGCGCAAACGAACGAGACTTTCTATGCGCCCGGCGCGCCGCGCGGCATCTGGATCGGCATTCAGCTCGCCCCCGAAGCCATCCCCGAGAAACCGGCGGGAAGGTAGAGCCGGGCGGGTGGCGACCCGAGGCTCATTGACAAGTCCCGGCGCCTGCAAAATACTGTCCGCTTCGGTACAGGCGCCGAGCCGCCTGACCGATCCCAAAGTCCGAAGAAGCGAAAGTCTCGTTCAGGAGGACGACATGGTCAAAAAACAATCCGTGGTTCTTGCGGCGATCGCGGGCGCGGTCGCGCTTCTGCTTCAAGCGGCACCCGGTTCCTTGCGAGCGCAAACCGAACCGCCGGCGTTGAGCGGGAGGGTCACCTCCGCCGAGGAAGGCGCGATGGAGGGCGTGCTGGTGAGCGCGAAGAAAGCGGGCTCGACGATCACGATCACCGTCGTCAGCGACGCGCAGGGCCGCTACAGCTTCCCGGCGGGGAAACTCGAGCCCGGAAGCTACGCGCTTCGCATCCGCGCGGTCGGCTACGATCTCGACGGCCCCGGCGCGGCGGAGGTCGCCGCGGGCAGCACCGCCACGCTCGACCTCAAGCTCAAGAAGACGTCCGACCTCGCCGCGCAATTGTCCAACGGCGAATGGATGGCGAGCGTCCCCGGCACCGACCAGCAGAAGGGGCAGCTGCTCAACTGCGTCGGCTGCCACACGCTCGAGCGCGTCGTGCGCTCGCAATACGACGCCGACAGCTTCACGAAGGCAATCCTGCCGCGCATGCAGGGCTACGTGAACCAGAGCATCCCGCAGCACCCGCAGCTGCGCAAAGCCGAGCGGCTGATGGAGGAGCGCGGCGACCAGCGCGTGCAGGTGTACCGCACTACCGCCGAGTATCTCGCCACGATCAACCGCGGCCCCGCGCAAAAGTGGAGCTACGAGCTGAAGACGCACGCGCGCCCCTCGGGCCGCGCGACGCGCGTCCTGTACACCGAATACGACCTGCCGCGCGAGACGATCTCGCCGCACGACGTCATCGTCGATTCCGGGGGCACCGCCTGGTACTCGAGCTTCGGCGAGCAGAACCTCGGCCGGCTCGATCCGAAGACCGGCAAGGTCACGGAATTCGCGATCGACGTGCACAAGCCGGGATTCCCGACGGGGCTCCTCGGCCTGCGCGCAACATGTACCAGGCGACCATCGTCAAGTTCGACCGCAAGACGACGAAATTCACCACCTGGAAGCTGCCCTCCGAGCAGAACATCGACGCGGCGCAGGTCAACATGGTGAGCCCGCAGGCCTCGCACGTCGACGGCAAGGTGTGGACGCAGAACAACGGCTTCGCCGGCGTGCACCGGCTCGACGTCGCCTCGGGAAAGATCGAGACCTGGGAGCCGTTCAAGAGCGCGCCCAAAGGCGAGCCGCACAACATCTACGACGTCATTCCCGACTCGCAGAACAACGCCTGGTTCACCGACTTCCGCTGGCGGCACGTCGGGCGCATCGACGCGAAGAGCGGCGAGGTGAAGATGTTCGAGATACCGGCCACGGCCAAGGTCGTCGCGCCGCGCCGCGGCATGATGGACGCGCAGG
>WNFH01002131.1_pt1 | contig 13679 bp, 14 predicted proteins | sample 5400411 | NCBI WGS metagenome assembly WNFH01 (sample SAMN13153347, study PRJNA577476) | soil metagenome | isolation source: 200 cm saprolite under Douglas fir tree site 2 hole 3 | place: USA:California | collected 2015-04-18
AGCACGGTTTTTGCTTTGCTTCATTTTTCAAACACTTTAGCGTGTTTGAAAAATCCGCCGGGAGCGGATTTTCGCGTCAGCCCCGTAGGGGCTTGGCGCAGGGAGGCGTCAAGCAAAAATGGCGGTACATCCCTATACCGCGACGGGCAGGAAGCCCAAGTGCCGTGCCCTACAGGGAAGTAGTAATGCCGCGGGAGGCGGGGACGCCGGGAGCGGCCGTAGCGCAGGGAGGCGCGAGAGCGGCCACCGCAGGGTGATGAAAAACAAGTTTTTCATCACCCCGCTATTTAACCACCACAATTTCAACATCACCTTCCCGCTGCAAGATGTGGATCCCGACATCCTCGCGATAACGGCGTATGGAAATATCAAGACAAGCCTGCCCTACCTTAAGTTTTTCGATACGGACTTCTTTTAGGAAATCCGGTAAGCACGGATAAGAAAAACATACCTGCGCCGGATAGCCGCGCAGAGAAAGTCCGAGACATGCCTGCAGCAGCAAGAAAACGGCACCGGCGGCCCATGCCTGGGGGGAACACGCGACCGGATATAAAGTGGGCGCCTCCTCCGGGCGCCGCATAAACCCGCAAAACAATTCCGGCAGCCGATTAATATCCATAAACCGGCTGGTCTCAAACAACCCCTCCATGATCGTTAGCACTTCTCTTTTATGTCCGTATTTGGCCAATCCGTAAGCAATCAAGGCATTGTCATGCGGCCAGATGGAACCATTATGATAGGACATGGGGTTATATTTACGCTCCTGGCTTGCCACCGTACGGACGCCCCAGCCGGAGAAAAATTCTCGTGTCATCAGCGTCTGCGCGATGCGGCTCGCGTGGTTTTTTGTCGCGATGCCGGAAAAGAGCGCGTGCCCGGCATTGGAAGCCCGCACGCGCAACGGTTGTTTATCCCCATCCAACGCCAACGCGTAACTTCCCAACTCTTCACACCAAAACACCTGTTCAAAGCGGATGCGCAGATTTCCCGCCTGATCGCGCAAAACCGCGGCTACATCATCTGTTCCAAGCGCCGCGCTCATTGCCGCCGCTTGGCACTTCGCGGCATATACATAACCCTGCACCTCACACAGTGCAACGGGTCCTTGCGCCAATCGGCCATCCTCGTGGAATATGGCGTCATTGGAATCCTTCCAACCTTGATTGACCAATCCTCGGGCGGAGTGGGCTAAATATTCCACGAGTCCATCGTGATCGCTGTCGCCGTAAACATCGATCCACTGCAAGGCCCGCTCAATATTGGGCCAGATGCTTCGTATAAAAGCTAAATCCGCGGTGCGCTCAAAATAAGCACCGGCAAGCATGATAAAAAGCGGGGTCGCATCGACGCTGCCGTAATAACGCCGAAACGGCACTTCGCCCAAAGCGGCCATTTCCCCTTCGCGCATTTCATGCAGGATCTTGCCCGGCTCCGCGTCTTGGCCGTTGTTTACCTCCGTCGATTGCGTACTTGCTAAATAAGCCAACACGCCGCGTGCGACTTGCGGATCGATCCAGAGATATTCAAACGCGGTAATAATGCCATCGCGCCCGAAAACCGCGCTATACCACGGCACACCGGCGTAAGGATAGAGGCCGACCGGTGTGTCGCTGATCATCATCTGTAAGTCTGCCCCGGAACGATCAAGCCAATTATTAAACTGCACATTAGAGGTGTTAACCGCGCAACGGCGGCCCTTAGCAGCGTTAGCAGACCCGGTCATTTCGTTAAATGCTTCATCGTAAGAAAGCGTGCGCACGACAGCGGCGTCGGTGTTGAAAACCGCTCTGATAAAAAATACCGCCTCATCACTGGCAGCAAGCACTCGATCAAAACGTGCATCCATAGGTGATAATTTGTTCGGGACCGGAGAAAAATCCAATGTGGTTCGGCGTATGACGTCATCCAATCCTTTGTAACCTAGAACAACACCGGTTTCCGTTACCGTTGTTTGCAAGCGGCTGCCTTTGCGCTTGCGCTTGGTGCCGCGCATCTCAAAGATATCGGCGAAGTCGGCGTCGAATTGCAGGGAAAAAGAAACTGTGACCGGATTGAGGCTGTAGTTAATAATCTTCATCCGTTCGTAACACACTCCATGCCAAATGAACTTAGAGCGAAACAAGTGTAGGGTGCCGTGAGGCAAAAATAGTTGCCCGTCTTCGTAGATATCGGAATTGGTCAAATCGACGGTCAACAGAAGATTATCTTTTTTTATTGTCGAGCTAAGGAGCAAAGGATGGTCATTTTCCAATCGCAACGAATAGTGCGAAATGAACCGCGTGCCTTTATGAAAGACCCCCTGATGTTCTTGTGCGGATGTGGTGATGTCGCCGTGCCGATTAAAGATCGCGAAAGTCTCTCCATGCTTTAGTACCAGCGTGCGGCTGTCCGCCAGCGAAGAAGTTGCTCCTACGTAAAATTCATCTTCGCGCTGCCTCATGCATATCGCACCGCGGCGGAAGGTTTTTTTTCAGCCAAAAGCCGTTGATAGACCTCAAGATAGTCATAAGTCATGCGCGAAACGGAAAATCGTTGTTCAAACTGGCGGCGGCATTCGCCCCGGTCTAAATGTTCAATACGTCTGACCGCCTGCACTGCTTCTTCTAGATCTTCCACGATAAATCCAGTCACCCCGTCTTCTAATACTTCCGGCACCGAGCCACGCCGATAAGCGATAACCGGCGTGCCGCAGGCTAACGCCTCGATCATCACCAAGCCAAAAGGCTCCGGCCAATCAATCGGGAAAAGCAACGCATAGGCTTGGCCCAGAAACTGGTCTTTCTCCTCAGCGCCGATTTCGCCGATGTATTCGACCATGGGATCTGCGAGCAAAGGCTCGACGACGGTTTGATAATATTCGCAATCGCGCCGATCTATCTTCGCCGCTATCTTGAGCTTCATGCCGACGCGGCGCGCGATTTCTATGGCGTGATGCACCTGTTTCTCGGGTGAGATGCGTCCAAGAAAGACGAGATATTCGCCCGGCGACGCTTGAAAGGTATAACTATCTTCCGGCAAGCCGTGGTAAACCGTCGCCTGCCAATTAATCCAAGGTAACGGCGCGCGTTGCGCATCAGAAATCGATACCACCGGGATATCGCGAAACTCGTGAAATAATGGCACCAGTTCCGGCATATCCAAGCGCCCGTGCGATGTGTGAACGATCGGGGTCGGCTGCCGCCGAGAGGAAGGAAAATGAAAGTAATCGATATGAAAGTGAATAATGTCGAAGGAAGCCGCTTCCCGCAGCAACTGCTCCAGCATCAAGGTATGGTAAACGATGGGATCGTGGCAAGCTTTATCCATACGCAATGATCTTGCACAAGGCGCGCGCAGGCGCGCCCGGGTTATGGAATCACCGCTTGCGAATAACGTCACTTGATGCCCTTGCTGTATTAATTCTTCGGTAAGGTAAGAAACAACCCGCTCGGTACCGCCGTAAAGCTTAGGCGGCACACTTTCATAGAGCGGCGCAACTTGTGCGATTTTCACGCTGACTCTCCTTAAAAGTTATTTGGCTCAACAGCTCCTCGGCTGCCATCGCGGCGTACTGACAATAAACTCGATTGGCCGAGCATCCAAATCAGAAGGAATGAGCTGCCTTAGCAGCCGGAAGGCGCTGAATGGGCCTTTTGTGGGTGCGGGTTGAGGCGACTTCGATCACTACCTCACAACCGGCTTTTTCCTTAAAAAATAATAACCACTAAGTAAACACCGGTATATCCAACTAAATTCCGAAAAGCAGGGGAGATTTTTAGAATAACTAAAGCAATCTACAAGTTCAAAGTAAGACATTACAAATATACTTGGCATTACAAGAACATTGGCAATGCCCGCTCACCAATATTTTGATAGCCTAAAAATTATGAATGCACTCACCGAAAGGCTGCGTTATGCGCGGGAGTAAGCTGGCATGAACCAATCGGAGTTAGCACGCCGGGTGGGGATCAGGCCGCAGGCCATGCAGTTTATAGAGGCGGAGCGCGTACACAGGCTGAGAAATTCTGTAACCCTAACTGCCCGGGACTAACCCTATGCCGACAATTGCAACAACCGCCAGAAAAACGCTTGCGCATAAAGTCCCATTACTGCGGTTTCTGCACGGATGGAGCCAGGAAGTATTGGCCGAAACCAGCGGATTGCATCGCACCTATATCAGCTCAATTGAGGGGGCGAGCGCAATATCAGCCTGGATAATATCGAGAAATTGGCGCTGGGCTTCGGCGTTGCTATTACTGAATTGTTCGACCGCAATAAGAGCGAAAACGGGCTATGAGGAGGGATATTTTTTATTGGGAAGAACCTGTATCGTGGTTTTATTTATGATCCCGGAGAAACCATGAGTCCCCGTGTGATTGTGTTCGATGTCAATGAAACCCTGTTGGATTTAAGCGCGCTCGACCATCATTTCCAGCACGCCTTCGGCAACGCCGTGGCGCGGCAGGAATGGTTCGCGCAACTGCTTCGCTCCGCCATGATCGCTACGTTGACAAATACTTACCATGATTTCACTACACTTGCGGGCGCCGCCCTGGATATGGTCGCGGCGCGGCGAGAAGTGCATCTATCGGCAAATACCCGCGCCGGAATTCTAGACCAAATGAGGCACCTGCCACCCCATCCGGAGGTGCAGGTAAGTCTGGAGCGTTTGCATGACGCCGGGTTGCGGCTGGCGGCTTTAACCAACTCCGCCCCTGCTGCCGCGGAGGCGCAATTAACCAATGCCGGGCTTAAAGAATTTTTCGAACAGATTATATCGGTGGATGCGGTAAAACGGTATAAACCCGCGCCCGAACCTTATCGCTGGGCGGCCGAGCGCCTGGGCGTGAACATCGGTGACATGCGGCTGGTGGCGGCGCACGATTGGGATGTGGCGGGGGCGATGAAAGCCGGTGGTAAGGCCGCGTTCGTGGCGCGCCCGGGCATGGTGTTGAACCCGCTGATGCCGCGCCCGGATGTGATCGGCAAGGACCTCACTGAGGTTTCCCAGCGGCTGTTGGAAATCGATGCTTAGCCAAAAATCTATCGCGCCAAGCGAACCGTGAATTACTCCAACAGGATATTGAAAAAATCCCTCCGTGGCCTTTTTGACTCGGACCATCCCTGGTCCTCGCCCTACGGGCGCTACCAGGTAGCGTCCACTCTCTCCCGGAGAAATTGTCAACACGCAAAGCAAAAAGCGGCCGCTCCTGCGCCTCCCTGCGCTCGCGGCATTCGTGCATTCTGCACAGCATGGCCCTGTAATATAAGGGGGCTTTGCTTCATTCCTCAATCACTTAAGTGATTGAAAAATGGCGGTACGTCCCTATACCGCGCCACAAGCTGTTGAAAAACTCGTTTTTCAACAGCCTGCTAATACTTCGACTTTCACAAGATCGCCCGGGTTCACTGCTTTTAATCGTTTAACATCGTCCAATGCCTGCCCCCAGATATTGGTTTTCGCCGCCAGGCGGATTTCGTCGCCGCGTGAAACCGGTGTTTTTCCATAACCGATGGCGATGGAATCTCCTTCCACCCAGAAAGCGAGTTCACCCGGTTGCACGACATCCCTGGCATCCGCCTCTTTTTTTACTCTCACCGGCGTGGAGAAATAGACCTCCTCGCCCCAGGTTAGCGCCTTGGATTGAAACGGCAGCTTTTGATAAATCGCCTCGGCGGTAGGTGTGGCGAAAAGCTGTGCGCGTAGCTCGACCGCGCCCAGGGTGATTTTGAGCTTACGCATAGGCTCAAAATAACGCCATTTGGGAACCCGGCTCTCGCCGGAATTGCGCGGTTGAAAGTTGCGGCCTGTTACCCAAAATTTTTGCTTTACGGCAGGCGATCTCGAACAAACCCGCAATTTGCTCGGCAAAAATACCTTCTCCTTGCATACGCGCACCGAAACGGGAATCGTTCAGTTTATCCCCGCGCATCGCGCGGATGCGGTTCAACACCTTGTCTTTTCGGTCCGGCATATGGGTTTCCAGCCATTGACTAAACAAATCCTTCACGCCATAAGGCAAACGCACCGGCTGCATGCCGGCGAAGCTAGCCCCGGCCGCCACCGCCGCTTGTACGATCGCCGGAATTTCTTCATCCGTCAACCCCGGAATAACGGGAGCAATATTAACGCCGGCAGGAATGCCGCCCGCGGCCAGCTTTTGAATCGCCTCTAAACGCCTGCTGGGATGGGACGCGCGCGGCTCCATGATGCGGGCAAGCTTTGCATTAAGCGTAGTGATCGAAATAATCACGGCGGCGGCGTTGACCCTGGCGAGTTCGGCAAGATAGTCGATGTCGCGCGTCACCAGAAAATTTTTTGTGATAATCACTACCGGGTTGCGGAACTCCGCCAATACTTGCAAACAACGCCGGGTAATGTGTAGTTTGCGCTCAATCGGCTGGAACGCATCCGTGACCCCGCTTAGCGCCAATACTTGAGGAACCCATTTAGGGCTTGCCAGCGCCGCGCGCAATAATTCCGGCGCATTTTTTTTTACAAGAATCTTCGATTCAAAATCCAAACCGGCGGAAAACCCGAGATATTCGTGGGTCGGGCGCGCATAGCAATAAATACAGCCGTGCTCGCAGCCGCGATAGGGATTAATGCCGGCGTTAAACCCGACATCCGGGCTGTCGTTTTTGGCGATAATGCTCTTGGTGGTATCGAGGAACAGTTGGGTGACTGGCACAGCCCGCGGTTCATCTTCCGTATGATCGTGCACGTGCTCATAGGCAACAAAACGGTTTTTTGGATTAACCGCAGTGCCGCGACCGTGCAAGCGTTCCGGCGGCAATAATCTTTTCATTTGCATAGTTTACAATGAATAAACCGAGAACAAAAAGAGAACATTAAATCCAACAGTAAAAATGGAGGTTAAAAATGCTAAAAAATCTCGCCACTGCGTTTGGGGTTATTTTTCGTCGGGGTCCTTGGTTTTGTGCCGGGGGTAACTACAAATGATCATCTGCTTGTTATCTTCAAGGTTTGTCCTCGTCGACGCCCGCTTAAAAGCATGCGCTTAAAAAACGCCGGCGGTACTGTAATAAAAACCCCGCGTTTCAAGCGGGCTTTTTATTACGGGCACTCTTTTTCATTAATCCGCTTTTTTGGCATACTGGCGCCTGCCATGAAGCCACGCGCACTAAAATCCGACGAATTCCTGGTAAGGTCTGAGCCTTATTATGAACCGCAACGCCAGGAAATCGCCTTGTTCGAGGCGGCCTATCGCAATCAAATTCCGATTCTGCTAAAAGGGCCGACCGGCTGCGGCAAAACCCGCTTCATGGAACACATGGCGTGGCGCCTCAAGCGCCCCTTGATCACGGTCTCCTGCCATGACGATTTGACCGCTTCCGATCTGGTCGGCCGTTTTCTGATTACCGCCGGTGAGACCGTTTGGGTGGATGGACCGCTGGCGCGCGCGGTGCGCATGGGCGGTATCTGTTATTTAGACGAGATCGTCGAGGCACGTAAAGACACTACCGTTGTCATTCATCCGCTAGCGGACGACCGGCGCACGCTGCCCATAGAAAAAACTGGCGAGGTCTTGTCGGCGCCCGCCGAGTTCAGCCTCACCATCTCTTACAATCCGGGCTATCAGAGTGTGCTTAAAGATCTGAAACAGAGCACGCGTCAGCGCTTTGTCGCCATCGAATTCGATTATCCCAATCCGGAATTGGAAAAGAAAATCGTCATGCATGAAACCAAGCTGGACGCCGAGACCGCCGCCAAACTCGTCAAGTTCGCCGGCATGACGCGTAATCTTAAAGGCAACGGGCTCGAGGAAGGCGCCAGCACGCGTTTACTGGTGCACGCCGGTAAACTCATGGCCAGCGGCATTCCGCCCCAACAGGCCTGCCACGGCGCCATCGCCGAAGCGTTAACCGATGAACCGGAGATGCTGGCGGCTATCAACGAGCTAGGCGCGTCATTGTTTTAGTCTTTAAAATAAACGCCTATTTTTTAGTCGACACTCTTCCACCTATCCAAGATAGGCTTGATGTACAAAAATTATGCCCTTTAGGGTGCCGATATTTAGTCAGGCATCTTTCAAATAAGGAGAGCTAGCAAATGCCATCTTCTAAAGAAAAGAAACGAAACACGAAACCATTCACAACTATCGCCATTGCCTTTTTCGCGCTACTTGCTTTTCTGCACCTTCTCCGGCTCTTTTTGGGTTGGGAAGTTACAGTGAACGGCATAATCGTTCCCATGTGGGTGAGTGTGGTCGGTTTTTTAATTGTCGCCGGCCTGGCGGTGGCGCTCTGGCGCGAAGCGCACAAGTAGAGGAAAAGGAGAACTGTCAATTTTTCCAGATTTGATTTCGGTACAGTCATAAGCTCAAGATTATGCAGTCAAGTTGAATTCACTGCTACAGATTTTATTCAGGGCTTTTTATGTTATGTCCAATAATCCATTGAGCGCAGCCGAGCTGGAAGAAAGGCTCAATGTCCTGCTCGACTCGTTATTATCCTCGCATCATATCACCTCGGAACCGGCGCAGGCATTAGCGGAGCTCACGCGAGCGCAGCAGGAATTCGTATTACGCTGGGCCGGTGTTATCGCTAAAACCAATGCTGAATTGGCATACGAATTCGCCGGTCAGGCGCCCGGTAGTTTCCATATTATGGACCCGGAAGATGTTGCGGCCTGGATTATCCAGGCCATGGATGTGTATGACAAAAACGGCCTGTATCCCGCTATCGCCGTTCTTAAGCAGGTGCGCGGTTTCGCCGCCAACGCAAAAGAGCGCGCGAGCCGGGTTGGCTTCTCGGAGGTGGCACGGCTGCTGACGCTCTTTATCACCGGCCTATCCGGCCGCCCACTTACTCTGGCGGCAAGCGATGAAGTGTATACCGATACCGACACGCTGTTTCTTCCCCATCATCTAGTCCGCTTCCCGCAGCCCGCCGCTAACTTGCGACTCTATAAAGCGATGGTTGTACACCAATGGGCGCAAACTCGGTTCGGCACGTTCCGGCTGGATCTTATGCAAACGTATAAGAATTTTGCCGATCCGGAAAAGGCATTGCGTTTATTTCACGCCTTAGAGACCGTTCGCTTGGATAGCTGCATCGCTGCTGAATTTCCCGGTTTGTATCGCGAGATGCAACAACTGTGCAACGTGTCGGGCGATGCGGCTTATCCGCCCGCCTGGGCGGCTCATATCAAGCGGCTGCAACAGCCACACGCGACCGTCGAAGATACTTTTGAAGCGGTAGCGGCGCTGTATGATAACGAACTGCCGGCGCCCGTGTGCTATCAAGGCCGGTTGTTTCCCGAACGCGCGAGGCAGGTCATTCTTGCTCGCGTCATGCTGGAAAAACAACAGCTCCGGGAAGCGCTTTCCCGCTTGATTGGCGAACAAGGAAAAGAACGAACAGATAATAACGAAGGAGCGGGTGGGATTCCTCGTTTCAGCGCCAATAAAAAAACGGGCCGGAAGTCCAGCGATGATGTTGACTTCGAGTTAAACCTAAACGGCCGGCCTATCACCATACCGGATAGCCTGCGCGTTCTGATGAATTCCATTGCCCAGGACTTAGGCGAGATCCCGGAAGATTATTTAAGCCTCGCCACCGGCGGCGGTGAATATGACCGCAAAAATCAGGCGGAAAAATCGCAAGCGGCGTGGGAAACCACCGAGCACGATAAATACTTGCTTTACAATGAATGGGACTACCGCCGCCAACACTACCGGAAAGAGTGGTGCGTGTTACGCGAGGTGGATGTCGATCCGCTCAATGAGCCTTTCGTCCAGCATACCTTGAAAAAGTATGCCGCGCTCGCCGCTAACTTGCGCAAGACCTTCGAGATGTTACGCGATGAAAACAAGCGGCAAAAGAGGCAAAAATATGGCGATGATATCGATTTAGACGCGTTGGTGGAGGCGCATGCGGATTTGCGTTCCGGGCGCGAAATGACCGAGCACCTGTTCGTTAAACTGCATAAGGTTGAGCGGGATATCGCGGTCATGTTTATGGTGGACATGAGCGGTTCCACCAAAGGCTGGATCAACGATGCCGAGCGTGAATCTTTGGTATTGTTGTGCGAGGCCTTGGAGATCCTCGGCGACCAATATGCGATTTACGGATTCTCCGGCATCACGCGCCAGCGCTGCCAGTTGTTCCATATCAAGCATTTTGGCGAGCGGTACTCTGATTTGGTCAAAAGCCGCATCGCCGGCATGAAACCGCACGACTACACCCGTATGGGCGTCATCATCCGCCATTTAAGCAAATTACTTAACGACATCGAAGCGCGCACCAAGCTGTTGATCACCTTATCCGACGGCAGGCCCGATGATTATGACGGTTACGGCGGTGATTACGGCATTGAAGACACACGCCAGGCCTTGTTCGAGGCCAAGCACAATGGCATACATCCGTTTTGCATTACCATCGATAACACCGCGCGCGACTATCTGCCGCACATGTACGGCGCCGCCAACTACATTCTGATCGATGATGTGCGCAAACTGCCGCTCAAGGTGGCGGACATCTATCGCCGGCTGACGACGTAGGCTTTGTCATGATTGCATGGCGGTTGCCGCGAAACTGGGGCGCTGCTTCATCGCCTCATACCATTTCGCGATTGCCGGATAATCCGCCAAGCTGTATTGACACTTCTCCAGATACGCGAGACTGGTTACGGTCGCGAGATCGGCGATAGTGATATCGTTACCGCAAACATAGCGGCGTTTGCCGAGCTCGCCGTCCAAAACCGGTAAGATAATTAGCAACCACTTCTTCCCATCTTCAATCGCTTGCGCATTACCCTTTTCGCGCAAAACTAAGGTGTTAAAGGCAATTTTACCTACCTCTGGACCCAGGCGGGTGTGGTTCCAATCCAGCCATCGCTCCACCTGTGACCGCGCCTTAATGTCACGGGGATACCAACTTTGCGCGCCGTGCTTATCCGCCAGATAGCGTAGAATCGCGTGGCTTTCCCACAGCACAAAACCATCGTCGTCGATCACCGGTACTTTGCCGTTGGGATTCATCGCCAGGAATTCCGCCGCATGCTGTTTTTTATTGAAAAGATCAACGACTTGATAGTCATAGGGGACGCCGAGTTCCTCGCAAAACATCTGCACTCTGCGCGCATGGCTTGAAAAGGGGTGACCGTATAGTTTCATCATTGCCTCCTGGTTTATGCTGTTACGAAAGACAAATCGATAATGCCTCTTTTAGTGTCTTCGGAGTGGCGATCTCAGCGGCCTGATCCGACAAAGTCCCGCGCCTCTTTGGCAAGGCTTAACCATTTCTCCTTGGTGACCGGGGCGATGGCCACCCACTCCTTCATCAGCCGCCCATGGCCAGGGTCGAAATGCTGTCCGTCTCCGGATGCAACCAAGGCATCAACCCGCTCTTTCGGGAGCTTTACCACCAGCTTCCCCTTGACCAGCATGGCGAATACCTTGCCGTTAATCTTGAGGCCCGGTGAGCCGAACATTCTCGCCTGGGTCACTTTCGTGTCGCTGTGGAATACCCGGACAACCGGCTCGAACTGCGCCTCCAGCGCCGTCTGTGGACGCGCGGTGGCGGGTTTCTTAACCGTTTTTGTTTTCATCGCGATTCACCCCATCAAGTTTAATTTTTCCTGATGCCTTGCATACTAAGCTTGAGTTTATTTTCGGCTGACGCCCTTCCCATAGCATTAACCGCTTGCCACAGCACGCTTTTCGATCAGATCCTTTAAATTTCCAACCAAGGTTTGAATCATATCGTGCAGTTTGCGCCGCAGCATCAAGGCATACAGCAAGCGGGTAAAGGCATTTCGGGGCTGATAGTATCCGTCCAATCGAAGCAAGGTGCTTTTTGATTGCTTAGGTTCCAAGATGAACCCGAAGCGGATGTCGGAAAACATCTTCTTCATTTCGCCCTGCTCCATCACCCACATGATCTTTTGGTAAGGTATCGCTTCAACACAGCGCTCCACCATTTCCCCCTTTCGGCCTTCCCACTCCACCTGGCAGGCTCGGATAGCGCCAACCTTTTCTGTTTTGCCGGTGGTGCTCTTGACCATCGGAGCCCATAAAGGAAGCAGAGTAGAATCTTCCAGGATCGCCCAGACCTGCTCCGGTTTTGCCCGGATCAGAATTTCGGCGGATAGTTCCAGGATGCCTTTTATCGCTGATCCTCCTATTCATTAAGTAAGCTTTTTGAACATTGCCAGTGTTCCCTAGTCAGTAACTTGCAAATAGCAAGTTACAGTGCCAACTCTAACCATGTCACTTGCAAATTGCAAGTAGCTAGAGGGGATGATAAAGTTTTAGTTTATGAGCCGGGAAACGAGCACTGACGCCAAAATTTGTCTCAAGCGATCCACCTGCCCGATCGCCAATACCCTGGATTTGGTGGGGGATAAGTGGACCCTGCTGGTGGTGCGGGACCTCCTGTTTTTAGGCAAGCGCCTGTACGGCGACCTCATGCAATCTCCAGAAGGCATCCCGTCCAATATCCTGGCGGATCGATTGAAGCGCCTGGAGGCGGCCGAGCTGGTAGTGAAAAAGCCCTACCAACACAATCCGGTGAGGTACGAATATCATCTCACCCCGAAAGGCACCGACTTGCTGCCGGTGCTGCAGGAGGTCATCCGCTGGGGCAACAAGCACGTCCCCGGCACCTACGTCCCGCCGCCTGAGCTATTGCAACGGAAATCAGACTCTTAACCATTCGACGCCGGCGTCTGCCCGTAATGGCAGGAAAGCGGGTGAGATCGATAGAAAGTTAAATCAAAGTTTTTAACCGTGAAGCTGATTGCATGCGAAGCGGCAATCACTTAGCGGGACTTGATCTCGCCTTCGGGGCCAAGCTTTTGTGCTCGCGAAGTAAATCGGCGAATTCATTCTCGGGGATCGGCTTGCTAAAATAATAGCCCTGCATTTCATCGCACTGATGGTCACGCAGGAAGTTGACTTGCTCGCTGGTCTCTACGCCCTCAGCGATCACATTGAGATTTAAGCTCTTACCCATCGCAATAATCGCTTCCGTAATGGCGGCATCGTCTCTATTCTCCATAAGATCCTTAATGAAAGAGCGGTCGACCTTGATCGTGTCGATCGGAAAGCGCTTAAGCTGGCTAAGAGAGGAATAACCGATGCCGAAGTCATCAATCGCCACATAAAGCCCCATGGCCTTTAGCTCGGACAATAATTTCACCGCCTGGTCCGGATTGTACATGACCATGCTCTCGGTAATTTCAAGTTCCAGCAACTCCGGCTCCAAGCCGGTTTCTTCAAGAACCCTGGCCACATCCTGCACTAAATTTTCTTCGGTAAATTGGCGCGCCGATAGGTTTACCGAGATGCGCAAACGCGGCAGCCCTTGTTCCTGCCAGGCCTTGTTCTGAGCGCACGCCGTCTTTAGTACCCAGCGGCCGATCGGCACAATCAGGCCGGTCTCCTCGGCCAGGGGAATGAACAGCGCGGGCGACACCATTCCCAGATCCGGATGCTGCCAACGGATCAACGCTTCCATACCCGTGAAGTCTCCCGTCTTCATGTCTATCTTAGGCTGGTAGTGGAGCAGAAACTCATTGCGCTCGAGCGCGTGGCGCAGGCTGGATTCCAACGCCAAACGCTCAAACGAATGGGCATTGATCTGGGCGGAATAGAATTGGTAATTGTTTTTACCGTGATCCTTGGCCAGATACATGGCGATATCGGCATGCTTCATCAGCGTCTGCTCGTCCT
>WNFH01009139.1_pt1 | contig 13675 bp, 11 predicted proteins | sample 5400411 | NCBI WGS metagenome assembly WNFH01 (sample SAMN13153347, study PRJNA577476) | soil metagenome | isolation source: 200 cm saprolite under Douglas fir tree site 2 hole 3 | place: USA:California | collected 2015-04-18
GTCCGGCGGGAACACTACGATCTCCGTGATCAAGCCTTTAGCGATTCCACCTGGCGGGCCATGGCGCTGGATGTTCTTCGAATCGAGGAAGGCTTGATCACGGAGATCGTAGTGTTCCCGCCGGACACTTTCCCACTCTTCGGGCTGCCGATATCGATGGACGCGGCCCCGGAGATGAACACGTGTCATTGATCTACTCGATGCTCGGCGAGGTGTGGTCGTTCTCCGCTACGCCGGCTGTGGCTGATCGACGTGAGGGGGATCCTGTGAATCGGTGGTCGCCATACTTTTTAAGCATCATGAGAATCATTGCCGCCTTTGTGTACGGGGTACACGGCACGCAGAAGTTGTTTGGGTTTCCTGCGCCGTTCCCGGTGCCGCACCTTCCTCCGCTGTTTTTGGCAGGCGGCATGATCGAGACTTTCGGGGGCTTGCTTTTACTGGTTGGACTCTTCACTCGACCCTTCGCCTTCGTCCTTTCAGGCGAGATGGCCGTTGCTTACTTCAAGTTCCATGCACCACAGGGATTCTGGCCGCTGCTGAACGATGGGGAAGGCGCGGTGCTTTATTGCTTCATCTTCCTATTTCTCGCGAGCGCGGGTGGAGGGCCGTGGAGCTTTGATCGCTTGTTGCGGAAACGTGCATCAACGGTCTACTGATTTTTCCCCTTACGTCTGGAAGCGCCAATAAAGAGTTCTGAGTTGTCGGCAATGCGGAGGTAATCCACGCACCTCACAATACTCACTGTGTCCCAGAAACGGGCTTCGAGACCATAAGTCTTCAGTTGAACGACCATACTGATCGCGGCGTGGGAGGCCGCCAGTATGGCGCATCGGAAGACATCGAAACGCTCAAAAGCAAAAACAATGCTTCGACTAGCCGGACTGTCGTCCTTCGGTACCGGTTCTTCCTCGAACAGAAAAACCTCGCATCCTCCACGATCAATGTGCGCTTAGCTGCTGTCAGGCGTCTCGCCTATGAAGTCTCTGATACAGGCCTTTTGAGCCCAGACCTCGCTGCAGGAATCCGTCGTGTCAAAGGAGCCAAGCGACTCGGTGTTCGGATCGGTAATTGGTTGACAATCGATCAGTCCAGAACTTTACTCGGTAAACCGTCAGACAACCTCCGAAGCAAACGTGATCGGGCAATTCTGGCGCTGCTCATTGGATGCGGTCTGAGACGCGCGGAACTGGTGGGACTCAGAACCGGAGATTTTCAGGTCCGCGAAGATCATTGTGTGATTGCTGACCTGGTTGGCAAGGGAAAGCACATCCGTACCGTTCCGGTTCCCTTGTGGGCGAAACGCAGCGTTGATGAGTGGACTGCGGCGGCTGCCATCAACGATGGGGCGATCTTCCGCAGAGTAAGTCGACTAGATAAGATCTGGGGCGATGGAATTACACCCAAAGCGATCTGGCACGTGGTAAAAGCGGCCGCAAAACGTGCAGACATCAAGAATCTGGCTCCCCACGACTTGCGTCGCACCTGCGCTCGGCTATGCCATCTGGCTGGCGGAGAACTTGAGCAAATTCAGTTCTTGCTTGGACACGCATCGGTTCAGACCACCGAACGTTATCTCGGCTGCAAGCAAAGACTCAACCAAGCCGTGAACGACAAACTCGGACTAGAAGACACCTGATGGAGTGGCGATGGCCCCCAAGCCGACTTCTGGCCCCTTGATTGTGCGTCGTTAAACTTCCGAGTTGCTCGTCAAGCACTCACAGCGAGTGGAGGGGTACAGTCGCAAAGCCTAGTGGTCGCGAGCGAGGATACGCGCGAGACTCCTCGCGCGGCGTGAAAACGCAACGCGTCGGAATTGTGCCACACGGGCCACGAGTACAAACAATGCGCCAGCCTCATCCGCAATCTTCTATAATTAGCCCGCAAATGCCTCTCGCCCCCGGCTCAAAGCTTGGCCCTTACGAGATCCTCGCCGCCCTCGGCGCGGGAGGCATGGGAGAAGTCTATCGCGCCCGCGATCCACGCCTGGGCCGCGACGTGGCGATCAAGATATTACCCGCCGGCTCGGCGGGCGATTCCGAGCGCATGCGTCGCTTCGAGCAGGAGGCGCGAGCCACGGCTGCGCTCAGCCATCCGAATATTCTCGCCGTGTTCGACATTGGCAGCCAGGACAATTCCCCCTACATCGTCTCCGAACTACTCGAAGGAGAAACCTTACGAGCGCGCCTGATCAGCGGTCCGCTGCCCGTGCGCAAAGCAGTCGATTATGCGCTCCAGACCGCACGCGGACTTACCGCCGCCCACGATCACGGCATTTTCCATCGCGACCTTAAGCCGGAAAACCTCTTCATCACCCGCGACGGGCATGTGAAGATTCTCGACTTCGGCCTGGCCAAGTTGACCATGCCTGAGCTGGGTGCTCCCGGCTTGTCGGCGGAGGCGACGCTCGATTCCGTCACTGGCCGCGGCGCACTGCTGGGTACGCTTGGTTACATGTCTCCCGAGCAATGCCGCGGAGCCGCTGTTGACGCGCGCTCTGACCTGTTTAGCTTCGGCGCGGTGCTCTATGAAATGCTGAGCGGCAGCCGTGCCTTTCGCGGCGACACGACGGCCGATACCATTAGTTCGATTCTGAAAGAAGAGCCTCCAGACTTGTCCGCCACAGGCCGCGATGTGCCGCCCCTACTGGAGCGCATCGTTCACCATTGTCTGGAAAAAGAACCGGCCGATCGCTTCCAGTCTGCGCGCGACATCGCCTTCGCATTGGAGGCGTTGTCTTCCATTTCATCGCCTGCAGCGTCGGCTACGAGCTCCGCCGCGCCTGCGGTGACAAAACCGGGAAAGTCCTGGCTCGCTCCCGCGTTGCTGGGAGTCATCGGAATCCTAGTTGCGGCCGTGGCGCTGCTTTTCGTTCGCCTGAACGCCCCTCCTGCTGAGCCGCCGAGCTATCGTCAGCTCACGTTTGGACGCGAGTTCATCTCTTCTGCCCGCTTCGCACCCGACCAGCGAACTATCATCTACAGCTCGGCGCACATCGGGATGCAGACCGAACTTTTCTCACTTGCGCCCGACAGTCACGCCCCTGTAAGCCTGGGTCTGAAAGATGCTGACATCGAATCTATCTCTCCCACTGGAGAGATGCTCCTGATCCAGAAGCGACGAGAGCTTGGTAGAAATGTCAAAGTTGGCTTGCTGGCGAGGGCGCCGCTAAGTGGCGCAGCTCCCCATCCTATGATGAGCGATGTCGTGGACGCCGATTGGGGCCCCGACAACCAGATCGCCGTCGCCCACTACGTGGACGGACACTTTCGCATTGAGTACCCCATCGGCCACGTTCTGTATGAGCCCGCCACCGGCTGGTTAACCAACGTGCGCGTCTCGCCCAGGGGAGGCTGGGTGGCATTCGCCGAGCATCCCACCTTGGGAGACAGCGCTGGGAATGTGGTGATGGTAGACTCTTCGGGCCGCAATCGGACTCTGTCCCCGCGGCAGTCGGCCATTGAAGCGGTTAACTGGGCTCCCTCTGGCAAGGAAGTATGGTTCACCAGCGCGGAAGAAAGCACTAAGTTTCAGCTCTGGGCCGTCGATCTTTCGGGCCATACCCGTGTGGTCAACCGAATTCCGGCCACCCCAACCCTCTACGATATTGCCCGCGATGGGCGCGTTCTTCTCGGGCAAAATATCTTTCGAATCCTCGCCTACGTACGGGGAATTGGTCAGGATCGAGAACAAGATGTGACCATTCAAGATTGGAGTGACGCTTCGGCCATTTCACCTGACGGCCGACAACTGCTGTTGAATGAAGAGGGGGCTAATAGCGGACCTGATTACGACGTTTACGTCCGTGCAAGCGATGGCGCAGCGCCCGAACGCGTTGGCGATGGCGTGGGCTACGATTTCTCACCGGACATGAAGTGGGTTCTGTCGTCCCTTATTTTGCACATTCCCCGTCAGCTTTTCCTGATTCCCCTTGGCCCGGGGGAGACGAAGCAGATCACGCATGATTCCATCGACCGGAGTTACGCTCGTTTTCTCCCGGATGGCAAGAATGTTGTATTTAGCGGCACGGAACCGGGTCACAAATCGCGCATCTACGTGCAAGCCATCGATTCGGGAACTGGACGCCCGATTTCTCCCGAGGGAGTGAGCGGATTCGTCCCCACTGCGGACGGTAAGTTCGTGTTTGGCTTCTCCGATTCCGTGGCGCTATATCCCGTGGATGGTCAGGGAGCGCCCCGCCTGGTTCCCGGCATCCATCCCGACGAGGCAATCTTTTCTGTGTCGCGTGACGGGCGCTCGGCGCTGGTTGGGGTGCTCGGTAGCTATTCGGCGGATGTGATGCGCGTGGATCTGGCCACTGGCCGCCGCGAGTTGTTCAAGAAAATCGGGCCATCCGACCCCGCGGGGGTTGCGTTGGTCGATGCGGCATTCACTCCCGACGGCAAATCCTATGCCTATTCCTGCTTCAACGCTCTGAGCCAACTCTATTTGGTGGAGGGATTGCGATAAGGCGCGGATTGTCCTTTCATCCCTCATTCTTGATCATCGCCAAGTCAAAGTTCTGCTCGAATATTCGTATGTCAATGTGGCAATGTGAGGCAGTGGATTGTCCGCCATCCGGAAATTCGTCAGAAACGGGCTTGTGGGACAGGACCGGTCTGCCAAACACCATGATCCTGTGACATCGGGGAACAGCACTCGATTCGGTCACCCAGTGGATAAGAAGTTTCACGGCCGCCCATGGAAGACATATCGGCGGATAGTTTCCGGATAGCCCGTCGATCGCCAGAGATCAGGGAAGGCCGAAGGTATACAAGGCGCTTCCCGCCGCGACAGCGACGTATTGCTTTCCATCTACGGCGAAAGAAATGGGCGCAGAGTGAACCGAACCACCGGTCTGAAAATGCCAGAGAGCCTTGCCCGAGGCAGCGTCGAGTGCGATGAAATTGCCTTCCGCATCGCCGGTGAACACAAGGTTGCCGGCGGTGGACAACACGCCAGACCAAGATGGGGAGGGGTGTCGAAATTCCCATTTGATCTGTCCCGTCGCGGGATCGAGAGCGCGCAGAGCACCATAGTAAGGCTCGCTGTCAGCCGAGGGAAAATAAGCACTGCCGTAGTAAGCATGGCCGGCTTCGTAGGGCTGAGGGGCGGTGCTGAAGGCGTCGCATTGCTCGCGGGCGTTGACGTAGAAGAGTCCGGTTTGCGGGTCGAAGCTGGGTGACATCCAGTTGGTGGTACCGGCAGCTCCAGGACAAACCAGTTGTCCCTCAGGAGTAGGGGAGCTTCCTTTGATGGCGACGGGGCGGCCTTCACCGTCTTTGCTCTCACTCCAGGTGACCTTGCCGAAGGGAGTGGCGGAGAGCAGCTTTCCCCGGGTTCGGTCGAGAACGTAGAAGAAGCCATTGCGGTTGGCCTGGGCGATCAGGTGTTTTTCACGCAGGTCAATCAGGATGGGGATCTCGGTGGCATCCCAGTCGTGTTCATCGTGGCGGGTGAATTGGAAATGCCAGCTTAGGTTTCCGGTATCAGCGTCGAGAGCGAGCAGGGTGTTGCTGTAGAGATTGTCGCCGGCGCGGCCTTCGCCACGGTTGGAAGGCGAGGGATTGCCGGTGGGCCAGAAGAGCTGGTTGGTAGAGGGATCATAGGCACCGGTAATCCAGGCTGGCGCGCCCCCGGTCTTCCATGAATCGCCTTGCCATGTTTCGTGGCCCGGCTCACCGGGGCCGGGCACCGTGTAGAATCGCCATTTTCGCTGGCCGGTCTCAGCATCGTAGGCGTCAATAAAACCACGAATGCCATACTCGCCGCCAGAGATACCGAGAATAATGAGGTTCTTGACCGCGAGTGGTGCCAAGGTGAAGCTGTATCCCTGGGTGTAGTCGACAGCCGCAACGTCCCACGCGACGTTGCCGGTCTTAGTGTCGAGGGCGACGACGTGAGCATCGAGCGTGCCCAGAAAAATCTTGTTACCGAGGATAGCGAAACCGCGATTGACACGCCCGCAACAGGGCCGAACATCGGACGGCAATTGTCGCTGGTAAAGCCAGAGGGGACGGCCGGTGCGGGCATCGAGGGCGAAGGCACGATCATCGGGAGCAGTGCCGTAGAGGATACCGTCGACGACGAGCGGCGTAGTCTCAAACTTTCCGGTTGCTCCGGTTTGATACACCCATTTGGCCGCCAGCGAGTGGACATTGGCGGCGTTGATCTGATCAAGCGTGGAGAACCGGCGTCCAGCGTAGTCCCCGGAATAGGTGAGCCAGTTCTGCGGTTCCCGGGAGGAATTCACGAGACGGGCGAAATTGACCTGCGCGAAAACATCGCGGGCTGAAATGGCGGAAACCAGGAAAAGCAGCGATTTACAGCAGAGCATCTTGCAGCGCGGGCGAATCATTTCGCCCCCAGACTGAGCAGGTAGGCCACGATATCCTGCAGATCTTTGTCGCTCAACAGGGTTGCGCTATAAGCGGGCATGAGTGACACGCGGGTCTTCTTGAATGAACGCAATTTATCTTTTTCTAGTAAGTAGATATGCTCGCCAGCATCCATCACCTGGACGCTGAAGCTGTCCTCATTGAGGGTGACGCCAGTGATCTTTTTGCCGTCCGAGGTCACGGCCGTCACGGTTTCGTATTCCTGGGGAAATTCCTTGGTGGCCTCGGAAAGTCCCTGCGCCAGCCTGTGGCTGGGATAGCGAACGGAGTCGACGATGTAGTCGACGGCACGGGCGCCACCGACCTCGGTCAGATCCGGCCCGAGGCGGCCCCCTTTGCCTTCCACCATGTGACATCCGGAGCAATTGGCGTCACCGTAGAAGAGCTCCTTGCCGTGCTGTGAGTTGCCGGGCTGCTCCGGAGCTCTCACCTGGACATTTCGCAGATAGGCGACAACCTGCCAGACTTCCTCATTTGTCATGACCACACCAATGCTGCCGACTGCGGCAGGCATGGCGGTCCCCGGAACACCCTCCTTGATGGTGTGGAACATGTCGGCGTCAGATGTGCCGTGACGCTTGCGTGCGCGAGTGAGATCGGGACCGCGTCCTCCGCCGCGAGCCCCAAGCCCGTGACAGAACGCGCAGTTGATGCGGAATTGAAATTCACCTGCCTTGCCTGCCTTGGGATCACCGGCAAAAGGATTGACGTCTTGGGCGGCGAGGCCTGTGCTCACGGCCAGAACCAAAAGCAGCGCAACCAATCTAAAAGTAGAAACAAACGGCGAAGAAAAGTTGCGGGGCATTCTGTCGCTTCTCACCAGCATGATTCACTATTCTTCGTTCTGGCTTTCGGGAAGGATAACACCTGGGAACGGCGCAAACGAATTTCGGAGGACGGCCACCAGTGATCGTGAAAACAGGCGCAAAACAATGGGGAATGAAGGTTGCCCTATTCAAGGACTGACTGCATCGCACTCGGTTCGCGCATAGGCGCACGGTGGAAGCTGTCAATGGAGAGTTGTGGATTTAGGGTTCGAAAGAGGAAACTTGAAAGCCGCAGCAATAATCCACGATCGATGAGTTTGGTGGACAAACGTATTGTTCTGAAACCCAGGCAGGCCGCTGAGCCCGATCGCTATCCCAATGGAGGCGACGGTAGGCGTCTGCGGAGCCAAACGAGACCTCTACTGTGTCAAATCAGAGGTAAAACCTCTACAACCCTTTAGCTGCCTTGCTTTTCCGTTCTCACATCTGCCAAAGACAGCCCTAAAACAGCCTATTTTTGGTGACGAATTGGTGGCGAGTTTTCCTGTCCTGTGCCGAAACGAAATGCTTCCGAAACGTGCATCCAAGCCGAAAAGTTAACGATTTGTTCGACGAGCGGGGTGCCCTCAGGCTCTTAGCACCCAGTACAAAAACCCGCCAGTCTTGATGTGCTGATGCAAGGCACGGGGGGTCCTTGTAGCTCTTCAAAGAACCTAAGAGTAAGATGACTCGGTGATCATTGGGGTGCCTAAGGAGAGTTATCCGGGCGAGCGACGCGTTGCGCTCGTTCCCATGGTGATCCCGAATCTCGTCAAGGCGGGATTCGGAGTGCTGGTCGAAACCGGGGCAGGGGCGGAGGCGGGCTACCCGGATGCTCTTTATGTCGAAAAGGGCGCCAAGATCCTTGCCGATCGCCGTGCGGTCTTTGGTCGGGCGGACATTGTCGTCCAGGTTCTATGCTATGGCTCGAATGATGTTACCGGGCAAGCGGACCTTCCACTGCTGCGTCGCGAGCAAGTCCTCGTCGGCTTCTTGCGGCCGTTGGGGTCAGTGGAGGTAATCCAGCAGATTGCCCAAACAGGGGTCAGCTCGTTCGCTGAGGAGTTGATGCCGCGTACCACGCGAGCTCAAAGCATGGACGCGCTCTCCTCTATGGGTACGATCTGTGGCTACAAAGCCGTTCTCATCGCGGCCAGCACACTGCCAAGAGTCTTTCCCATGCTAACGACCGCCGCAGGTACCCTCACCCCAGCGCGCATCCTGGTGATTGGCGCTGGAGTTGCTGGGCTCCAAGCCATTGCCACCGCGCACCGCCTTGGCGCGGTCGCCTCTGCGTACGATTTGCGACCGGCAACCAAAGAACAGGTGCAGAGCCTGGGTGGGAGGTTTGTGGAACTCCCGATTGAAGCCAAAGACTCGGAGGATGTGCGCGGATATGGTACCGCGCAGGATGAGAGCTTTTACGCACGGCAGCGTGAACTTCTCAGTCGTGCGGTCGCGGAGAACGATGTGGTTATAACCACGGCTGTCGTACCGGGCAAGAAAGCCCCGGTACTGGTGACCCGCGAGATGGTAAAAGGAATGGCGCCTGGCTCTGTGATCTTTGATCTGGCCGCAGAGCGTGGAGGCAACTGCGAACTGACGCGCGCCGGCCAAACCGTGGTCGAGCACGGTGTTACGATCATCGGCCGGATCAATGTCGCCAGCCAAGTGCCTTATCATGCCAGCCAGATGTACGGGCGCAACATCACCGCATTTCTTCTGAACTTGGTAAAGGATGGGAAGCTGCGACCCGATTCCGAAGACGAAATTATTCGCGAGACTGTGTTAACCCGTGGTGGCGAGATCGTGAATCGGCGGGTTCGGGAGTTTTTCTCGTTGCCGGAGCTGGTTTCGCAGAGAGCTGCTTAGTCTAGCCTGGCGTGTGTATGCTCTGTCTCCGCTCGTCTCGCGAGTAAGACTGCGGTAAAACACTGGACGCGTTCCTTTTGGTCGGAGCCATTGCGGAAGGAAGCACAAAAGAATACGCTTCTCACTCGATGTACCGCCTCTTACGCGGCCGCTTTCTTCGCCGGCACCCAGTAGATCTCCTCCTTGAGGGCTTCCTTGGGATAGCCACACCGTTTCAGAATCTCCTTGCAGTGCTCAATCATCTCCGGATGACCACAAAGATAGGCGACGCAGTTCTCGCGGTTAGTCTCCCAGATATCGGCATACTTTCGTAAAACGTCCTCGACTCGGCCCGTTTCGCCCTTCCATTTCTCATCTTCCCAGGGGCGGCTGACTGTAGGCACCGACTTCAGCCAAGGAACCTGTCGCGCATACTCCTGTATCTCGTCGTGATAAGCGAATTCCCACGAGCGGCTGGCCCCAGTCAGAAGGAAGAGCTTGTGCTCGCCTGCGAACTTGCCTTCCTTCCAATCTTGGTACAACGTGCGGATATAGCTCACAAAGGGCGCAATGCCCGTCACCGTGCAGACCAGGAGATGGTTGGTGCGGCCGCTCCTGGTGCCGAGCGTAAATCGTCCCTTGGCGACCTTGCGCATAAGCAGTTCGTCGCCTCGCTGCAGCTTATGGAGCTGTGGTGTGAGATCGCCGTCAGATACGAGCTCGAAGAAAAACTCCATCTCGTTTTCATAGGGCGACGACACGATCGAATAGGGTCGCTCGGAGCGCTTCTGCGGTCCCTCCACACCCAAGGTGGCGTATTGCCCGGGCACGAATGTGAATGCTCCGCCGGGATTGATACGAATCATCCAGAGGTCAGGGGCAAAATCAACCCGCTTCGTAATTCTTGGGCGATAAAACTTGTCGTCGGTAGCGCTCATAAGGACCTCCCATCAGAACGGAGGAACCTTCGAAAATCTGCCACAGCTTACCGGAGTCGAGCGTGAAAGCGGATGCTAACCGGCATTTCCGTTTTGAACTTCCAAGCAGACGACATTGTACATCAGTAACGCTGGTTTAACTTTGCATCTGCAGACCGCAAGCGTGCCTGACCCGAAAGGAAATGCCTTTGGCTCACCTCGAACGAGTACAAACCGCCTCTGCCCTACCTTTAGATCAGATCTTCCACAAACGATTGGAACAGCGGGTGGGCATCGTTCGCATTGGAAGTAACCGCTTGGGCAGACCGGATTACAATAACGAGCCAGTAGCGTCTCCACAGATTCGCAGATGCCTATGATCGTCAGCGTTCCGAAAGAAACGGTCCCGGGCGAGCAGCGCGTGGCGCTTGTTCCCGAACTCGTTCCGAAGCTCACGAAGGCCCGCTTGGAAGTTATTGTCCAGACCGGCGCAGGCGAGTCGGCCGGGTTTTTCGACGCGGAGTACGAAGAAAAGGGTGCACGCCTCGAGGAGGAGGTTTTCAGCAAAGCCGACATCCTCCTCAAGGTCCAGCCTCCCACGATAGAGGAGATCGGCCGCATGCACGAGGACTCGATCCTCATCAGCTTCCTCCAGCCTTACACCAACGCCGCAGCAATCAAGGCCCTCGCCGCGCGCAAGATTACGGCATTCTCCATGGAGCTCATGCCGCGCATCACACGGGCCCAGCCCATGGATGCCCTCAGCGCCATGAGCACGATTGCAGGCTACAAGGCCGTCCTGATCGCGGCGAGCCGTTTGCCTAAGTTCTTCCCTCTGCTCATGACCGCCGCTGGCACGGTTACCCCGGCGCGGGTTTTCGTCATCGGGGCGGGCGTTGCGGGGCTGCAAGCGATCGGCACAGCGAAGCGGCTCGGCGCTGTCGTCGAAGCGTACGATACCCGCCCAGCCGTCAAGGAGCAAGTGGAGAGTCTCGGTGCCAAGTTCGCGGAGATGGGCCTGGCTGCAAAAGACGCCGAGGATAAGAGCGGTTACGCCAAGGCGCAATCGGAGGAGTTCTACCAGAAGCAGCAGGAAATGATGTTCAGGTACGTGGCCGCCGCCGACGTCGTCATCCCTACGGCCCTGGTTCCCGGCCAGCGCGCTCCCATCCTCATCACTGAGGAGATGGTCCGCAGTATGCGGCGAGGCTCCGTGATTGTGGACCTTGCGGCCGAGCAGGGGGGAAACTGCGCTCTAACCGAGCCCGGGCGGGACATCGTGAAACACGGCGTGATCATTATCGGTCCTATGAACCTGCCGAGCACAGTGCCGTTTCACGGTAGCGAGATGTACGCCAGTACCATCACGAGTTACCTCGTTCATCTTCTCAAAGACGGGAGACCCCACCTCGACCTGGACGACGAACTGACACGTGGCCCGCTGGTCACGCATCGGGGAGAAGTTGTACACGAGGTGGTCAAAGCCAGGCTCTGAACGGGTTCGAAGGTCGAACACGATGACAACTGAACTCGAGATCGGACTCTACATCTTCATCCTGGCGGGCTTTCTCGGCTATCACGTGATCACGCGAGTGCCGCCATTGCTGCACACGCCGCTGATGTCGGCCACCAACGCGATTTCAGGGATCTCGCTCATCGGTTCCCTGGTCGTCGCCGGCGCCAATTACAGCCGGTTGAGCACTGTCCTCGGGTTCATCGCTGTGACCTGCTCTTCGACAAACGTGGTCGGCGGCTTTCTGATTACCGACCGGATGCTGAAGATGTTCAAGAGGCGGGAGGAGGTTGGCATTCAACATCGCCGGTTCAATCCAAAACTGTTGCTCGCCTTCCCGGTTCTCGTCGTTGTTTTCCTGGTGCTCATGCATTGGCTCAGGCGGTCCGGGACGGACATACAGCTATCTGGTGCCGGTTTGTCCGTTACGGCTCTGCGCTACTTCTACATCCTGTCGGCGGTTCTGTTCATCCTGGGGCTGAAGGGTCTGAGTTCACCCAAGTACGCCAGACGGGGTATGTTCCTTGCCGCATTCGGCATGCTGATGGCCATTGCGGGCACGCTCTTCCACCCCGAGATCGTCAACTACCGATGGATCATTATCGGGCTCACCATTGGCTCTATCGTTGGGGGCAGCATGGGACTGCGGATCCCGATGACTGCCGTTCCGCAACGGACTGCCCTCTCGCATTCTCTCGGCGCCCTGGCGGCCAGCCTGATAGGAATCTCCGAATACGTGCGCCACGTTGCCGTCGGGCTCGACAGCGTGAAGATGACCACGATTGGTTTGGAGGTGATCATCGGCAGCCTGACCTTCACCGGTAGCCTAATGGCCGCGGGAAAGCTTCAGGGGCTGCTCCCGGGAGCTCCCATCACGTACCGGGGACAGAACGTTTTCAATATCACCCTCCTCACCACGGTGGTTGGCGCGCTCATCTACCTGATCTTCGTGCCGTCGACCAGTACGTTGTTCTTCGTAGTCGTCGGTCTGTCTTTGCTGTTTGGCTTTCTCCTGGTCATTCCCATCGGAGCTGCGGATATGCCTGTGGTCATAGCTCTGCTGAACTCCTATGGTGGCCTGGCAGACGCCTCCATGGGCTTCGTATTGATGAACAAAATCCAGATCATTACGGGCTCGCTTGACGGCACTTCCGGCTTCCTTCTCTCGCTGCTGATGTGCAGAGCCATGAATCGCTCGGCGATGAACGTCTTGTTCGGCGCCTTCGGCAAAGTCGAGAAGGAGCAAGTCGGCGCAGCGGCAGAGGCAAGAGGGACAGTCCGCAGCATCACTCCCGAAGAGCTGACTGTTCTGTTCGACAGCGTCAGGTCAGTCATCATCGTCCCGGGTTATGGGATGGCTGTCGCGCAAGCTCAGCAGGGCGTCAGTGAACTGGCAAAGCTACTGTCCACGCGCGGCATAGATGTGAAATACGCCATTCACCCTGTCGCCGGCCGAATGCCGGGCCACATGAACGTCCTGCTCGCCGAAGCAAATGTACCCTACGACCAGCTGTACACGATGGAGCAGATCAATCCGTATTTCCCCGAGGCAGACATCGCCCTAGTCGTTGGGGCGAACGACGTGACGAATCCAGCTGCGAAGAACAACAAGAGTAGTCCACTCTACGGCATGCCAATCTTGGAAGTCGACCGCGCCAAGTCGATCATCGTCCTGAAGCGAAGCCTCCGCCCAGGATTCGCCGGCGTGGATAACGAACTCTACTACAACCCGAAATGCATGATGCTTTTCGGGGACGCGAAGGAGAGCCTCAACCAGCTATTCGCTGTTTTGAAATCGTAGCGAAATACGCTGGGCCGAGAACATCAGTGCGGGGCAAAATTTGCTTAGGCGGGGTATGTTCCGGTGATGTAGCTTTCCAGCTGTTGGATGGTCCCCTCCTGTTCCGAAATAATCCATTTCACCAGGTCGCCGATCGAGATTATCCCCACGACTTTCTCGCATTCCACGATTGGCAGATGACGTATACGGTTATTCGTCATGATGCTCATGCACTCATCAACCGTGTGCTTGTGAGTCACGGAAATCACCGGGCTAGTCATGATTTCTTTGACCTGGGTTTCCCTTGAGGATCTTCCTTTGAGGATGACCTTTCGCGCATAATCTCGCTCCGAGACGATGCCTACGAGCCTTCCGTCGGAAATCACGACCAACGCTCCAACTCCCTGGTC
>WNFH01002135.1_pt1 | contig 13671 bp, 10 predicted proteins | sample 5400411 | NCBI WGS metagenome assembly WNFH01 (sample SAMN13153347, study PRJNA577476) | soil metagenome | isolation source: 200 cm saprolite under Douglas fir tree site 2 hole 3 | place: USA:California | collected 2015-04-18
GCTGTCGGCGATATCCGACGTTACCGGCTGAATCTGGACACCGATCCAGCCGCGGCTGACGGCGCCCTTATCCTTGAGCTGTGCGATCACGTTCTTCACGGTCGGAGCCGGAATCGAGAAGGCAATGCCGACACTTCCGCCCGATGGGGAATAGATGGCGGTATTCACGCCAACGACTTCGCCCTGCATATTGAAGGCAGGGCCACCTGAATTGCCCTTGTTGACCGGCGCGTCGATCTGAATGAAATCGTCGTACGGGCCGTTGCCGATGTCTCGGCCAGCGGCCGAGACGATGCCGGCGGTGACGGTTCCGCCGAGACCGAACGGGTTCCCAACCGCGAGCACCCAGTCGCCGATCCGCGGCTTGCCTTCCGCGAGTTTGGCGAATGGAAAGTCTGAGCCGCCCTCAACCTTAATGAGCGCGACGTCGGTGCGGGCATCGGTGCCGACGACCTTCGCAGTGTACGTCTTGCCACTTTCGGTCGTAACCTCGACCTTGTCCGCGCCATCGACAACGTGATTGTTTGTCACCGCATACCCATCAGGTGAGATGAAGAAGCCCGAGCCCTGGCCCATCATGACGCCGTGGCCTCCATGGTGATTTCGCGTTCCCGGAGGCGTGCCTTGAGGCCCGCCAAACTGACGAAAGAAACGCTCCATCGGTGGTCCTGACTGGTCCGACCCATCATCACTGCGGTCGCTCGCATCGGCGGCTTTATCTTTCATCGTAACTTTGACTGAAATGACCGAAGGCTTCACGCGCTGCACAATATCGGCGAACCCGACCGGCTGAGCGACTTTGCTGACATCATTGTTCACTTGCGCATGCGCAGGGCTGCTAACAATGCCGAACCCACCGGGCAAGGACTCGAAGCCAAAGCCAGCGATGCCGAGACCGGCAACAACGGACGCCATCAGCGCGATCTTCCGTGCGGAGAACAGCGAACGCCGGGCTCGCAGATAGAAGGGATCTGAAGAAGGATCGGATCGATGATCTGTCACAGGAAGTCTCCATGAATTGAGGTTAATGGCGCGGCTGGCGCCTGATGACACTCAAGATGCGACTTCCCGCGTTACGGCGTGCTGGCCACGAAGTTAATGTTTTGCAACAAACATCGCGGTCTTCGAGACCGGATGCGCGACGGCGGGAAAAGGGAAATATAAAATCCAGGTCCGTCCGTCGTGCCGAAAATGTCCTCGCGGCATTGGACGCTTTATCCTCTAATTACAGTTCGATCCTTCGACCTATTTCAGTCAGCGCGCGCGAGGGGATCTTGAACCGGTCGATGGCATGCGCGGAATTGCGCGACATGAATGAAAACAATGCCACGCGCCATCGCGGCAGCAGATTTCGATGTTTGCGGCCGATGAGGTCGCCGCGCTCGATGAAATAGCTTGCTTTTTCCAGCACCGGCACTCCATCCTTTTTTGCAAGTGTGAGGACAGCCGGAAGGTCGGGGATCTCGACGAAACCAAAGTGAACGGTTACATGCCAAAAGCCATCATCGAACTCTTCCACGCGGACGCGGTCTTTTGATCCAACGCGAGGAACCTCCGCGAAGCTGATCGTCAGGGCAATAACGGTCTTTTGCAGCGACCGGACGTGCTTCACGTAGTTGACAATGACCGGTGGTATCGCGTTGCCAAGTCGGGTGAGAAACACCGCAGTACCCGGAACTCTTGCAACGTTGTCGTTGCGAAGGCGCGCGAAGAACTCGTCCGGCTGTTGAGCTGCTGCCGCGTTCCGCCGATGCATAGCCTCAACCCCGTAATGCCAAGTGGTCATGATGATGAACGTGAGGGCGCCGAATGTCAGTGGGATCCAGCCGCCCTCTGATATCTTCAGAAGGTTTGCCGAGAAGAAGGCAAGATCGACTGCCAACAAGATACCCGTGACGGCGGCGGACTGATAGAGCGACCAGTGCCACCGATGACGCATCACATGGTAGAGCAGTGCCGTAGTCAGAACCATCGTGGTCGACACAGCCGTCCCGTAAGCTCCGGCAAGACGATCGGAACTTCCGAACCCCACGGTCAGTGCAACCGTGAACGCCATCATCGTCCAGTTCACGAATGGTACGTAGATCTGTCCGTATTCTTCCGCTGAAGTCTGATTGATCCGGACACCAGGAAACCAGCCGAGCTGCATGGCCTGCCTCGTCATGGAGAACGAACCGGTAATGATTGCTTGGCTGGCGATGATGGTGGCAAGCGTTGCAAGCGCAACCAACGGATAAATCGACCAGTTGGGCGCGAGTTTGAAAAACGGGTTGGCTTCTAGATCGGGAGCTTCCAGGAAATTTCCCACCTGACCGGCGTAGTTGAGGACGAGAGCCGGCAGCACGAAGCAATACCAGGCAACGCGGATTGGATTTCGACCGACGTGGCCCATGTCAGCGTAAAGCGCTTCACCACCCGTCAGGGCGAGGAATACTCCACCCAGTACGGTGAACCCGAGAAACCCGTGATCCACCACGAGTTGAGCGCCGTAGATAGGATTTATCGCAGCCAGGACAGCAGGATGATGCACGATTCCGATAACGCCAAGGATCCCGATCGTCGCAAACCATACGAACATGACCGGCCCGAAGGCGCTTCCAACAACCCCGGTTCCCCGATTCTGGATCGCAAATAAGCCGACCAGGATGACCAGGGCAATTGGCATCGTGTACGGCTTGAACATGCTTGTTGCGACGTTTAGACCTTCTACCGCGCTCAGAACAGAGATTGCCGGCGTAATAATGCCATCTCCATAAATGAGGGCTGCACCAAACAACCCCATGATAATGAGCCATCGACCACGACTAGCCCAACGGGCACCGGTCATTGTCATCAGCGCAAGAATCCCGCCTTCACCCTGATTGTCAGCGCGCATTACAAAAAAACAGTACTTGATCGATATCGTGATGATCAGCGCCCAAAAAATTAGAGATAGTGAACCAAGAGCTGCCTCCGGCGTGAATTGATCTCCCATGATGTGCACAATTGTCTGCAAAGTATAAAGAGGGCTGGTCCCCAAGTCGCCGTAAACAATCCCGAGTGCCAGAAGTCCAGCCGATACGGTTGTAGGCTGAGCAAACCCTTTCTGTGCCTCTCCAGTAAAATTTGTCGGGGCGTTCAGTGCGGAAACGGTAGATTTATGCATGATATTTCCAGTGGTCTTAGCCTCTCACAACCAACCCGACGGCGGAGTGGGTAAGGATGCGCCGGTCTCTCGCTCGGTACAGCGCGCCGGTGTCATCAGTTCACGCGCCGTCCTGGGCGGACTTCATCCCCACTATGGTCGGATTTAGGGTTTCGGTACACACAGCGGTCGATCCGGACAGAACACGACGAAGCAGGGACGTCATGACAGAGTTCTGCGTTACTATGCGGATCGCCAGCGATTGGAAATCGGGCACCGTATCGCGCCGGGCCAGCAATGGACGCACGAACCCAATTGTACCGGCCAGCGCGGCCAATGGATTTCCGGGCAGACCGATGAAGACGGCATCTTCGAACCGTCGAAAGGCAAGCGGTTTGCCAGGCTTCATCGCGACCTTGTGTACGGCAAGTTCGGCGCCGAGGTCGCGCAAGGCGTCGCGGACGTAATCCTCTTCGCCGACATAGATTCCTGCCGTGGTCAAAACGAGATCCGCGTCGATGGCCGCATACCGGAGCGACGACCGCATCGCGGCCACGTCGTCCTCGACGACGGCCATCGTGCGGACGACCGCGCCGCCGGCATGCAGCAGTGCGGCGAGCATCGGAAGGCTTGAGTCATGGATCTGGCCGGGTGCGAGACTCTCGCCGGGGCCGCGAAGCTCGCGACCGCTCGACAGCAGTGTAACTCGGGGGCGCCGCAGCACCGAAACGTACTGCACACCTTGCGCCGCGAGCACAGCGATATGACGCCAGTCCAGCGTGGCCCCTTCGGCGATGAGCTTTTGTCCGATGCGGATGTCCTCGCCGCGTCGCCGCACATTGCTTCCGACGGGAGGCACTGCGCCGATCTGCAGCATACTGCCGCGCTGGTAGACGTTTTCTTGCGCGATGACGGCGTCGGCCCCGTCCGGCACCGGTGCGCCGGTCATGATACGGTGCGCGCTGTTGGGACGAAGGCGGCCTGGCGCCTCCCCGGCCGCGGTGCGTCCGCTTGTCGGCAGCCAAGCGCCCGTCTTCAGGTCGGTACAGCTCACGGCATAGCCATCCATCGCGGACCTGTCGAAGCCTGGAAGATCAAGGCGCGCTTCGAACGGCGCGGCAATGACACGGCCTGCGCAGTCGACGAGGGGCACGGTCTCGGCTCGGAACCTTGACGGAGCAAGGCTCAGCACATGTTTCACGGCGTCATCGAAGCGAATTCCTCCGCCCGCGCAGCCGAAAGCCGACTCGTTAATGATTCCGACGACGCCGACGGATTCCTGACAGGTGCGGCCCGGCATGGCTGCCAGCACTGGTGCGCCCAAGTTGCCGGTGGCATACGGGCTGGTCTCTGCCGTCGCCCTCTTCAGCCCATCAATGCCCAGCATCGCAACCTCCCATTATGCCGACTGTGAGGCCGCAGTAAGCGGGGGCTCGGGGGTGTCGTGAGATTCGCTGGTCCATGGCGCGAGCGTCACGTCGCGACCTGACGCGACTTTCTCAACTAAAAACGAATTTAGCTTTCTGCAATTCAGCCAATCACAAGGGCCAAAATTGATCTTGCGGGATGCAGCATCCGGGCTTTGCGCGTTTCGAGTAATCTCCATCTGCATTCCACATCTAGCTTCCCGAAGCGCGGATCAGAACCGGCGTTGACTTGTAGGAGGGTGTTCCAGATTTGACGTCGTAATGATCGAGCGCAACTAGGACATTTGCCTCCGGATAATAGGTCGCGATTGAGCCCTCGGCGATATTGTACGCGACCGCCGTCAGGTTGCGCATAACACGCTTGCCCGGTTTCGATTTTTCATCTGGAACGACTGTAATATCGACGAGATCGCCATGCTTCAGCCCGCGACTGCCGAGGTCGCGTTCGTTGACGAACACAACGTCGCGCCGCCCCGTAATTCCACGATAGCGATCATTCATGCCGTAGATCGTCGTGTTGTACTGATCATGGCTTCTGATTGTCGCGAGTGTGAGAGCTTCACGATTGGCCACACGCGGATCTTCATCGAGTCCGGGATAAACGAGAAAATTGGCCTTCTTCGTCGGTGTCAGCCACTCACGCTCCGATGCGGCAACATACAGCCGAAATCCACCCGGCTTCTTGACGCGCGTATTGAAGTCTGCGAATTCCGGAAAGATCGCCTCGATGGCATCGCGGATCTTTCCGTAATCGGAAATCATTTCCGCCCATCCGACCCGTGTGTTCGGCAATGTCGCCCTCGCGATTTCTGCGATAATTGCGGGTTCTGATTTGAGATGCTCGGACGCGGGTTTCAGTCCGCCGCGCGAAGCGTGGACCATAGACATTGAATCTTCCACGGTGATCGACTGCGGACCGGTCGCCTGAAGATCGATCTCCGTACGCCCCAGGCAGGGAAGAATGAGCGATTTTTTCCCGACCAGCAAATGCGAACGATTGAGCTTGGTAGCGATATGCACTGCAAGATCGAGGTTCCGCATCGCCTTGAATGTGACTTCCGGATCGGGCATCGCAACAGCAAGATTGCCGCCAAGACACACCAGAGCCTTCGAGCGCCCATCCCGGATCGCCTCGACAGCCTCGACCGCGTTGTGGCCCTTGTTGCGGGGCGGCTCAAATCCGAAGACGCGGGCCAGTCCATCCAGAAGCGCATCATTCGGAATCTCAGTAATGCCGACCGTGCGATCTCCCTGCACATTCGAGTGACCGCGCAGCGGAGAAATGCCGGCGCCCTTGCGCCCGATATTGCCGCGGAGCATCAACAGATTGGCGATCTGCTGCACATTGCCCGTGCCGTGACGATGTTGGGTGATCCCCATGCCGTAATTGATGATGACCCGCTCCGCCTTGCCGTAGATATTGCCTACGAACTCGATATCTGATCGCGACAGACCTGAGGCCTCCTCAATCGCCTCCCAGGACGTCGCATCAAGATCAGCCAGCAGCTCATCCATTCCGGTTGTGTGGCTCGCGATGAATTCACGGTCGAGAACACCCTTGCCGCCTTCGGCAAGACTTTTCGCGTCAAGTGCCACGAGGGTCTTCATCATCCCCTTCAGCACTGCGATATCGCCGCCGACCTTCACCAGGTAGTAAGTCGATGCGATCGGTGTCGAGCTGAGCGTCAGCATCTCCGCAGGGTGCTGCGGCGACGTAAACCGCTCCAGACCGCGCTCGCGGAGCGGGTTGAGCACGATAATCGGCGCTCCTCGCTTTGAGACTTCACGCAGCGTCGTCAGCATGCGCGGGTGATTGGTGCCGGGATTGTGGCCGATGCAAAACACCGCGTCGCAATGATCAAAATCCTCCAAGGTCACTGTTCCCTTGCCGACACCAATTGATTCCGGCAGGCCGACGCTCGTCGCCTCGTGGCACATGTTCGAGCAATCGGGAAAGTTGTTGGTTCCGTATTCCCGCCCAAACAGCTGATAGAGGAAAGCTGCCTCATTCGATGCCCGACCGGATGTGTAAAACTCCGCCATGTCGGGGTGCGGCAACGCACGGAGCGCGGCGCCGATCTTCGCCAGCGCCTCGTCCCAGGAAATCGGCAGGTATCGATCAGTTGTCCGGTCGTAGACCATCGGGTGCGTCAGACGACCCTCATTCTCAAGGTCGAAGTCCGACCAATTCCAGAGTTCGCTGACCGTATGTGCCGCAAAGAACTCCGGCGTTGTCCGTTTGGCCGTCGCTTCCCATGAGACTGCTTTGGCTCCGTTCTCGCAGAACTCAAATGACGAGGTATGTTTCGGATCGGGCCAGGCGCAGCCTGGGCAATCGAACCCGTGCGGCTGGTTCATGCTAAGGAGACCGCGAGTCTCTTTTACGATAGCCATCTGACCGCGAACGGCATCTGCAACAGCTTTCAGGGCACCCCACCCCGCCGCCGCACCCTCGTATTCACCGACACCCGCAACATCGTCTTCGCTCATTAGGCTCTCCATAGTCGCGGCAATATTTCGCCGAGTGATGCTTCCCGATTGGGGCAATGTTTTTTCATCAGAGATAGTCCATAGAGATCGAGAGCGAACGCGATTTTCTCAAGTAAAATAACATTTAGCTTGGCCCTAACGGCCGACGGCGCCCTGCTTGCACCGAATCCGCGCCCCAAAAGAGGCCCTCACAACGTGAACGAAGTGACGAATGGATGAAAGCGAAGCAGACCATCGGGAGGAACATCGCCAATCCCCGGCCCGATCTCCGCGAAGCCATCGGCCACAACGAGCGGTAGCAGGCGCGCCGATCCCCCTCGATCAAGTTTCCGGATGCGTGGCAATCCATCCAATCCATGGCCAACGATGCATGCTGGGACAATTTCGGTACGACCAGCTTTATGCCGGAAGGCCTCTGCCACGCGAGCGTAGGACATCGCCCGGCCGGCGTCGGTGGCGCCGAGCAGCCGACGGATCATCGGCCGTCCGAAAAGCAGGTAATTTACGAAGGCGGCAACCGGGTTCTCCGGCAACGCAAGGACGTGCATCCGACCAATTCGTCCCTTTGCAAGCGGCTTGCCCGGGCGAAGCGCCAATTTCAGACTCTGGCAGATACCTCCTGCAGCCCGAAACGCCGGCTCCAAACGGTCTCGGTTGTTGCCGGTAATTCCGGCCGACATGATGAGAAGGTCGAGGTGTTTTGTACCGTCGCGAAGCGCGGCCGATATCGCAGTTTGCGTATCGGCTACGCGGAGATCAATTGTCTCAATCGACGGCGACGCAAGAAGAGCAACGAGCATCGAACGATTGGTGCCGATTGTGCCGCCGCTATCCGGTTCACAATTCGCATCGACAAGTTCACTGCCTCTCGACAGAATTCCTACCCTTAAGCGACGTGTCACTGGGGTGCGTGTGATCCCGGCTGCTGCAAGTATCGCGATCTGGCGGGCGTCGAGCGTCGTTCCCTTCGAAACGACAATCGTTCCAGGCGTAACATCCTCACCGCGACGGCGGATGTTTGCACCACTTTCCGGCAATTCATTCAGCGTAATCTTGTTACCCCTGCGCGTCGTTCTCCTCTCGAATACAACGGATCCGATACCAGCCGGCACTTTTGCGCCGGTGAGAATACGAAGCGCCGTGCCCGATCTACTCAAAACATTAACGTTGGGGCCCCCGGGGACGCGTTTGACAATGGACAGGGTTAAGGGAATTGGCAGGTTGTGGTCATCGGCATGGATTCCGAAGCCGTCGACCGCGGCATTGTCAAAGCCTGGGAGAGCGACAGCGGAAAGCAAATCTTCAGCTGCAATTCTTCCGACGGCTGCATGCAGAGATACGGTTTCGGTGCCGGAGACGACATCGATATTTTCGAGCACAATCCGGCGCGCGGCCTCCGGAGTCACAGGTCCTCCGCTCGTGCGGTACCCATTCTCCGTCGTTGGAGCATCGAAGATCGCAGGCACGCTCATCGTGACGATTCCAGCTGTGGCTGACCCAAATTAGTTTGAAGGCGAATGGCACACTACCGCGATGCTTTGCTCGTGATATTTGACGCAACTCTGAGAAGCCGCCGCTTCGGCGGCTGTCGATCCTTCACCTGCGCGCGTCGCATTTTCCGTAAGAATAAGCGTGCTAACACTCACACACCGTGATCAGCGTTTCGATTAAACTCAGATTCAGAGAATTAAATTCGAGTTTCGGTCAGGTAATCGGATTTTCGGTCGGCGGCTATGGAATCGGCGCCAAGAACATAAACTCATCGGTTTCACGTGAAATTTAATGATATCCAGCTGTGGTTCCGACCTTGCCTCTGAACACGGTGTAGCTAATGACCGTGTAAAGCAGCATCAGTGGAAAGACGACCACCCCGCACCCCCAGAACATGAACATGAGACTGGACTGCGGCGCGGCCGCTTCGTCGATGGTGATGACGCCCGGGATGATGTAGGGCCAGAAGGACAGCGCGAGAGTGCCGAATGCCGACACGAAGATCAGTGCGACCATGTAGAACGGCCAATGGTCATTGTGATTCAGGATGCTGAGCGCGAGCACTGTTGCAGCGACCGCGCCAATCGCCGGGAATACGAACAGATACGGCCGATCGATCCAGCGATGCAGGATTGGAAGGTGTTCGGCCAGCGCGTAAGCGAAGACAAGCATGAGGAACGCCAGCACGCCGACCGCGAGAACGGGAATCTGCCGACGCGCCACATCGCGAACCTCGGCGTCGCATTTCTTCAGCAGCCAGCAGGCGCCGAGAAGCGCGTAGCCAAGGCAGAGCCCGATGCCGCATAGCGCCGCAAACGGCGTGAGCCAGCCGAAGTCACCACCGGAATATTGGCCGTTCGTGACTTGCAACCCTTCCACCAGGGCGCCGACCGTCACCCCTTGTATAAAAGTCGCGATCAGAGACCCGCCGGCAAAGCTCAAATCCCAGATCCACCGCATCCGCTGCGTCTTATAGCGAAACTCGAACGCCACACCGCGCAAGATCAAGCCGAGCAGCATGACGATGAGAGGGAGATAGAACGCCGACAGCAACGTCGCATAGACGACCGGGAAAGCCCCCCACAGGGTCACCGCGGTGACAACGAGCCAGGTCTCGTTGCCGTCCCAGATTGGCGCGACGGCGCTCAGCATGGCGCCTCGCCTGATTTCGCTGTTCGTCAGGCCGAACAGCATGCCGACGCCGAGGTCGACGCCGTCGAGCAGCACGTAGAGCAGAATGCTGATGGCCAAAAGCAAAACCCAGAACATGACCATGGCTATTCTCCAGCACCGACGTGGCCCTGTTCGTGAATCGAACCTACGTTGGCCAGCGACATCGGTCGGTTCGGCATGGCGGCGTCGTGCGGGGTCTCGAACAGCTTGCCACGGGGGCCTGTGCGGATAAGCCGATAAATGTAGAACGTACCGAACAGGAAGATGAAGGCGTAGACCGCACAGAAGATCACGAGCGAGATGGTCGCCGCGCGCGTCGTCAGGAACGGCGTCATGGCGTCCGCGGTTCGCAAGACTCCATAGACCACCCAGGGCTGACGGCCGACTTCAGCGGTGAACCAGCCGGTAAGGATCGCAATGAAGGGGAGTGGAAAGCTAAGGAAAGTCAGCCAAAGCAGGGGACGATTGTACGCCAGGCGATGCTTGAAACTCAAATAGCTGCCGAGCCAGGCGAGCCCCAGCATCACCAGACCGCATCCCACCATGATGCGGAAGCTGAAGAACGGGATGACCACCGGCGGCCAGTTCTCCGGAGGAATGCTGTTGAGTCCGGTTTCCGCCGCGGTGAGACTGTCGGAATCGATCAGGCTGCCGAACGGCGGCGGCAGCGTGATCGCGTACAGATTGCGTCGATTCTCCACATCCGGCCAAGCGAACAGCACTTCGGAACCTGGTTTCTCATCGTTCCAGCGTCCCTCGATCGCAGCCATCTTGGCAGGTTGGTAGGTGTTGACATAGCCACCGCAGAGATGTCCGAAGAAGAGCTGGATCGGTATCAGCACCGCGGCGAGACCGAGGCCCATGCGCAGCATGATGCGCGACTCCGCGTGATATTCCCTCCGCAGGAGGTACCACGCGCCGGTCGCGGCAACGCAGAAAGCACCGGTCAGGTAGGAGGCGAGCAACATGTGCGGAAATCGCGACCAGACCACCGAGTTGAAGATAATTTTGGTCCAGTCGTTTGGAACGAAGGCGCCATTTTCCATGACGTAGCCTGATGGCACCTGCATCCAGCTGTTATTGACCATGATCCAGAACGCCGAGAACGTTGTGCCCAGCGCCACCATCGCGGTTGAAAACAAATAGAACCACGGCGGCACGCGGCTGCGGCCAAAAATGAGGACGCCGAAGAACGAGGCCTCGAGCATGAAGGCGGTGAAAGTCTCGTACATCAGGAGCGGGCCCTGGATCGGCCCGGACATTTTGGACAATACGCTCCAGTTCGTGCCGAACTGGAATGCCATCACGATCCCGGATACGACGCCCAGTCCGAATGCCACACCAAATATTTTCAGCCAGAATTCAAAAAGCACCTGATAGACCGGGCGACCGGTTCTAAGATGAAGCGCTTCGAGGACGGTCAGCCACGCGGCAAGCCCGATCGTGAATGCCGGGAAAATGATGTGGAATGAGATGGTGAACGCGAACTGAATTCGGGAAAGGAGAAGCGCCGTCATATCCATCGCAATATCCAGTCCTAGGACGAGGGCAACTACCTGAAGGTAGTAACGGGACAAGGGAGGGTTATTAAATTCGCCGTTAGTTTCTAAAGGCGAACCGGAACGGTCGTTGCGATCCAGCGTTTACGACAACGAATCAAGAGACTCATTGAGCAGCAATTGTTCTTCTGTTCTCGGCACGCAATTTCATCAGGGCAACCTGTGTTGCGTCACGCTTCGCTGCTGAGTTACGGCGGGGCCATGAATTCCGGGCCAACCGGATCGGTGATGGCGCAGGATCCGATCAATCTCCGGCGTAAATTTTGCCGCGTTGTCGACGAGGTTGGCGACCGCCTCGATCAGCAAATCGCGGTCACCATGCACGCGTAATTCGTGCGGTGAGTGGATGAGCAGAGCGATACCCTTTGTCTTCCTCGATCGGTTCGTACATAGCCACATACGATCCGAATGGGGCAGCCCATGGCACATCAGCGGAAAGCTGGCTTACAGCCCGTCACGCAGTGCGAACACCATCCAGCAACTCTTCGACCTCGTCCTTGATGTGAGTGCTCACCCCTGAGAGTTACTCGCGAGACCGGTGCTCGTCTGCCGTCTGCCAGGAGGCTCATTCCCCCGCCTGTGGTGAGCGATCCTGGTCAGCTTGACGCGCGTTCGCTGCCCTCAGGGCGTGGCCCCGCCGAAGCATATAAATCGAGACCACAAAGATCAAAATAAGCACTCCCAAGACTCCTAGCTCCACAATCGAGGAACGGAACAACATCTCGCCTTCAATTGACCCGTGGCCCTCCGAGGTCACTCCCGATGATTTAAGGGTTATGACGAGAACATTTCGGATTGAAGCGATGAGCCCTACGATCAAGAATGGCTCGGGAGTCAAGGCACCCGTACGGACGGAACCTCGGACCGTATGCAGGATCTCAACCAACATAAGCACGAACATCAACCGATCGACTATTAGGAATATCGCTCTGGTGCCGCTCCAGTCACGCATTCCCTCCCATAGAAGGAGCGCTGTACTCCCGAGCACTAGCAATGCGGTCACAGACAAGAGTATGCCGAGTGCTATATAGACGACGAGCTCGATGCGCAGGAACAGTTCGGTCGAAAGCCGGACCGCACCATCTTTTTCGGAGGAGTCGCCCGCCATCCCTTTATTCCCTCATAGTCGAGCGAGATGTCCCGGCATCCAATTTGATGCGCATGACGGGCTCAAGTCGGATATCGCGTCCCCCGAAGGATGCCATCGGTGGACTCGCGCGCCACCGAACGGCCCATTCGATCATCTCGTTGAATGGGGCGAGCAGCGTTGGCGGCAGCATGAGGCCGAGTATCTTCGCGGTCTTCAGGTTAATTATCAGCTCGAATATGGTCGGCTGCTCGATGGGCAATTCGGAGGGTCTCGCACCTTTCAGAATACGATCGACGAAGACCCCACGTCGAGACAAAACCGCGACTCGCGCCGCGTACACGATAAAGCCTCCGGATGCCGCCGGACGTCAGCCGCATGTTGACGCCGGAGATGGTGTCCGCAACCGCGAAGGAGTCTTGTGTTACCTGACGCGCCCAGCCGCCATTTTGAATGCGCCGTGGCGCGTTGTTGAATGACGCCCAGCTCAACGGCATGCTGCCGACGTCAGTCGCCGGCGGGGAAAATGCCCCGGGAAACTGGTCCCTTATGGCCCGATTCTGCGGACCGGGATCGCTGATGCTCCTTGGATTCTTGGCGTTGATTGCACCCTGCGGCGGATCGTTCGGATTGCCGAAGGTGATATCAGTCTTCACCGGAGCGGCATTCGCCGTGGTCATTGTCGCTGCCGTCACCACCCCACCTGCGGCTGTCGCCGCCAACATGTCACGTCTCGAGAACATCGTTTGTCGTTCCTGGTGCAAGCACGAAATTTGAATAATTGGGAAGTAGTCGCGAACTTTTCGTGCACCATTAAATTGAAGTTTAGAATGGCCACGAGGTGCTGTTGCGCGGTGAGATGACCACGGCCGACCTCGCCGCGACCATCCGCACAATTGTGGGGACCGAACTTGCAACGTTCCGGTTTCCGCCAAAGTAAGCGAGGTCAAGTCAGTTTCGATCAGTGAGGTCGGCACTGGCGCAATGTCTGAATTGGGTCCATTACGTCGTTCTGACCGTGGTCCAGCCACTTCCGGTCTTCCCCCATAAGCAGACCTTTTCAGGGTCCGTCGGCATGTCTCAAACGTTCACGTCAGTTTGACGATGTCCCTGTCACTTCCGCTTTTTTCCCCGATAACGGGTGTGAAACGGACATCGCAGCACTTCCGAAACGCGCCAATGATCGGGATAGGGGGGAGCCTTGCAGCTCCGCCCCTCCCACACCACCGTGCGTACGGGTCCGTACACGGCGGTTCGAGAAGTTACGCTAACACGATTGGAACAAGGATGGCAGGCCGAGCGATTTGAAGTATGCATTTG
>WNFH01002136.1_pt1 | contig 13671 bp, 15 predicted proteins | sample 5400411 | NCBI WGS metagenome assembly WNFH01 (sample SAMN13153347, study PRJNA577476) | soil metagenome | isolation source: 200 cm saprolite under Douglas fir tree site 2 hole 3 | place: USA:California | collected 2015-04-18
CGACTTTGTGATTGCCGGAGGCACTGTGGTCACTATGGACCCCGAGCGCCGACTCCTGGAAGACAGCGCGATCGCGGTAAAAGGCGACGCAATCCTGGACGTGGGCACGCGCGCTCAAATCCAGGCCAAGTACGCTGCCGCGACGCACATCGATGCCACCGGCCATCTCGTCTTGCCGGGCTTCATCAATGGCCACACCCACGTTCCCATGACTCTTCTGCGTGGCCTCAAGGACGACGTTACCCTCGACGTCTGGCTCAAGAACTACATTTTCCCTGCTGAAGCCAAGAACGTCACGGAAGAGTTTGTCCGCTGGGGCACGCGGCTCGCTGCCGCCGAGATGATTCGCAGCGGCATAACCACTTTTGCGGACATGTACTACTTCGAGGATGCCATCGCCGAAGAGACCAAGGCCGCCGGCATGCGCGGCATTCTCGGCGAAACCTGGATCGACTTTCCGGTTCCCGACAACAAAAACGAAGCGCAAGCCGCGGCCTACACCGAAAAATTCCTGAAACGCTGGCAAGGTGACCCGCTCATTCATGCCGCGGTCGCGCCGCACTCCATCTATCTCTGCTCGCAAAAGACGCTCCACGACGCGCAAGCGCTCGCCCAAAAATATCACGCGCCCATCTTGATCCACGTCGCGGAAATCAAAAAGGAACTCGATGACAGCCTCGCGCATAACAACGCCACCCCCGTTCAATATATGAACCGCATCGGCCTCCTCGGCCCGGAGGTTATCGCCGCTCACTGCATCTGGGTCGACGCAATCGACCGGAAACTCCTCGCCGAAAAGGGTGTCAGCTGCGTGCACAATCCCTCCAGCAACATGATGCTGGCCAGCGGTGTCGCCCCCGTGATGGAGGAGCGCGCCGCCGGCGTCGCCGTGGGCCTCGGTACCGACGGTCCTTCCGGCAGCAACAACGATCTCGATTTGATGGAAGAGATGGACTTGGCCGCCAAGCTGCAGAAGATCACCAAAATGGATCCGCGCGCCCTCGGGGCAAGAGCCGTCGTGGAGATGGCTACCATCGAAGGCGCCAAAGCCGTCCATCTGGAAAAGGACATCGGTTCGCTCGAACCGGGCAAGAAGGCGGATCTAATCCTGATCAATCTGAACGAACCCAACGCCGTGCCCATGTACGACGTTTATTCTCAGCTCGCATATGCGCTGAAAGCCAGCGACGTCGACACAGTGATCATCGGAGGCCGGGTGGTCATGCGCGACCATAGACTTCTCACCCTTCACGAAGGTGAGATTCTCGCCAAAGCGCGCGAATATGGAAGGAAGGTCGAAGCCTCGTTGAAATAGCTTCTGACGGCCCACTAATTGTGCAGGCGCAACACTCTGAGCAGTTGGTCCTGGACCTTCTTCAGCTCTCGTTCCCGTTCGTGTTCTTCGTGCGTGCGATCGCTCAGCGCTTCCTTCAGCAAAAGCAAATTCCGCCGGAACTCCATCTGCATCAACACCAAACGGCTCAGCGCCTTCAGCGCCACTTCCTGGTCCGCGGCCAAATTTCGCGGCGTCCGGTCAATCACGCACAAAGTACCCAGCGCGTAGCCATCCTCGTTAATCAGCGGCGCTCCCGCATAGAAGCGGATGTTCGGCTCCGACACCACCAGCGGATTCGTTCGAAACCGCTCATCCTGCAGCGCGTCCGGCACCACAAACACGTCCCGTTGTTGGATCGCCGTCGAGCAAAACGCGATGTTTCGCGACGTCTCCTTCGCCGAAATCCCGATCTTGGCCTTGAACCACTGCCTGTCCTCATCGACCAGGGAAATCATCGCGATGGGCGTTTTGCACACGTACGAAGCCAGCAGCGTCAGGTCATCGAAAGCTTGTTCCGGCTCGCTGTCCAGGATTGCGTACTTCTGCAAAGCATCCACGCGCGCAGCGTCGTTGCTTGGCATCATCGGAGCGTCCATTTGCGACCTCGTCCGGATCCGCCCAATCGATTTGCACTGCATCATACTCCATCTGCCGGCCATCGGCATCATCGGAGCAGCTTCTGCAGCAGCGCCTTGCCTTCCAGGTCGCTGAGTACATTTTTCCGCATGAGCGCGATAATTAATTCGTTCAGCACGTAGCTCTGTTCCTGGCTCGCTGCGTTGTCTGCTGTCGCTTTCTGGCCCGATCTCTCTTGTTCCAGGACTGCAGAGTCGGGCTGAACGTCACCGCTCAACTCCGCCAGCCAACCTGTGAGGACGGGCAATTGTTCCGGATCAATCGCAGTAAACGCCAACCCCATGCCCATGCCCGCTGCGGCGAACACCACTCTGGCTTGCGCCACAAATGTTTTGTTCTTGTCCACAATTCGTATTTTGCCTTCCGAGTTCACGCCGAACGGGCTCATCGAGTCGATGTAGCACCCTCCGCGCCCCAGGTCGCTGACGCGCCCCTGAATCCGCGCACCCGACCGCGGTTCCACAATCTCTGCGGTCGCGCTGAACGAATATCGTGGGTGCTTGCGCCGCTCGATGCTGGCCACGGCTGCGGGACTCTCCAATTTCTTAGAATCGGAAACCATTGCGCTCTTGCAGTTCTGACACAGACAGTCTTGTACGAGGGTTTGACGGAAGGGGGAATTCAAACCTGCTTTACAACACAACCTCTGATTACGCTACAAGTATTCGCAGCCCACCGCAAGCGTTTGCTCGGGGAACGATGGTTTACTTGTCATCGCCTTGACCCCATTTTCCCCGTTACCGGCAAAATGCACCAGGATTACCCGCAATCGAAGATACCGTGGAAGTTACATATCCGCCCTTTTACTGTTTTGAGGTAAACTTCCGCATGGTTTGGGCTCAGCCCCCCAGCGAACAGCTCAAAGACATTCGTTCCCGTTTGGGCATCACCACACGCGAAGTCGCGGACTTCAGCCAGAAGATCGCCGAAGCCGAAGGTAATCCCGAGTTCCATATCTCCAACGCTTGGCTCACGCAAGTCGAAAACTCGGATTCCGTCCCCAGCATCTTTAAGCTCTACAGTCTCAGCTCCATCTACCGCATCAAGTTCACCGACCTCCTGCTCCTCTACGGAGTCGACTTGCAGCACCTCAGCCGTAATCAAATGGCCGCTCCTTTACCCGACACCCACCTCACCAATCTCGAAGTTTATGACCAGCAGCGTACCGTCTCTTTCCCCATTCGCTTCGATCGCTCCTTCGACATCGACAACACCAATCTCCTCTCCCGCCTCGTCGAAGTCTGGGGCGAAGTTCCCATCGCCCTCATCCAGCATCTCGACATTCGCCACGGCCTCTACGGCTACATCGGGCTTCAGGACATGACTCTCTACCCGCTGCTTCGTCCAGGCTCGTTTGTGCAGATTGACCCACGCGTGCGCAAAGTCCAGCCCATGCGCTGGCGCACGGAGTTCGACCGCCCCATTTATTTTGTGGAACTGCGCGATGGCTATGCTTGCTCTTGGTGCGAGTTGCAGGACGGGCATCTGCTGCTGTTGCCCCACCCGCTCTCGCCTCGCGCGGTTCGCAGGCTCGCGCAGGGTACCGACGCTGAAATCGTCGGTCGGGTGACTGCCGTGGCTATGACGCTGACGCCCCCATTGCCCTCTGTTTCTGGCGCCGCCGCAAGATTGCCAGGGCAAGTTTAATGTTCGAAACGAATAGCTGCGCCAACGCCGCGTCGACATTGACGGGCAGCGCCACTCGGTAGGGTTCCAGTTTTTGCCACACCCGCAGGATCTCTTCGCGGCTCTGTTGCGAAGAGCTCACGTAGATCTCAACTTCTCTCACCAGCTCTTCCAGCGAATATCCCGCCATGCGATAAAAGATCTGGCGATGCGCCAGCTCCAGCGCCTTGCACGCGATTTCGACACGAAAGCGCGCTGCCAATCCATCGTGGCGGTATTGGCCGGTGTTGTAGTCTCGCGTGGCCGCCAGATAGATCAAGCGCGCCAGGTCGCCGCTAATTCGCGACAGTGTTCGACGCGCCAGGTCGTCGTACGCTTCTTCCACCGTCACCGCTCTTTCGGGAACATCCATGCTCATAATTTGCCTTGCGCTTCCCTCGAAATTGTTCACCATTTCCACCGGCAGCTACGCCGATCCTGCCTCCCCGGCATTTGCCAGGACGCCCGCCTGGAATGTTTCCTGCAATTTGCTCACCCGTTGCGAGAGCCTCTGCGCAAAATGCGCCAGGCCTCCCAGCCACAGCGGTCCGGCTACCTGAATTGCCGCCGACAAAATCCCGCAGACGCCCATCAACATCAGGAATTGCCCAAAAATATTGATTTCCGTTGAGATTTTCAGATTCTTGCTCTGGCGCGCCGCTCGTGCGTGCTCGCGCATCACTTTGCGCACCATCGCGAAGGTGTGGCGCACCCACACCAGCGCAACCTTTTTTCGTTCCTGCTCGAACAGTCGCTCAATGCCGCCTGCTTCAAGCCCGTGTACAAATTGCCAGTCGGCACGCGAGAAGACCCTGTTTACAAATTCTTCCGGGCACGGCTCCGTTGCGTCTTCTTCGCTGGCCGCAAGCCCCGGTCCCAATTGTCGTGACGCCAGCCATCCCTTTAGCGCTACCGCCGTCAACAACAGCAGTAACACCGCTCCCGCGATCGCGCTCGCGAACTCGATCATGAGCGCACCGCCTTTCGCAGTTGCCCGCGGACCTCTTGCAAACGTCTCTGCGTCGCCGTCGCGATCATCTGATATTCCCGCTCCAACTGCGCGCTCTCCGCCTCAGGGATCGCCTGGTACGACCACAAGTGTTTCAGCCACATACTCAGCGCCACCAGATAAGATGCGGAATACGCGTAGAACCAGAAATCCTTTCCGGCCACCGGTACAAACGTCAGGCAAATCACCCGCTCGCCGATGAACAGCCCATACCCGAGCAATATGCCCCGCAAATTCCGCCCAAACGGTATGGAATAGGACGCGAACAAAGTCACCAGCGCCACGATCGAGATCGCTTGCACGGTTCGCAGTGCTCGCTCCATCTGCAGCGGCGTCGTCTCTCCCAGCAAGTGCGGATCGCTCCACAGCGCGGCGCCGCACTTTGCCAGTGCCAAAACAAACAAAAACAGCAAAACGTTCCGCGCCATTTTTGCAGTCCCCGGATACGCCGCGAGAGCCGCCCGGTAGATCTCGAACACAACTAAGCATCCTATCGCCAGCCCCAAAAACTCAGTTGTCCAGTAAACCGGGCCATACCACGTCTCTCTGTGCCAGCGGTAAGCCACCAAGCGGATTGGGGACTGTAACAGGACGAAAAGAAGATACGTGTAGAAAACCGGGTAGCGAAAGATCAGGCGGCTACTCGCCCCTCGAGCTAGCAGGCAGACTTCCAGTGCGTTGCTGCTCCACCAGATTGTTTGGCTGAGCATCTTTCTCCAGGGCGCGAGTGCACTGCTCCGGCTAGACTTGTTATGCGAGATGCTAGCATGAGTCCGGGGAGAATGCAGTGCATCTCTCCCCGGACCGCTTGGTCATCTCGTTATGCTGCCAGGTCATTCACAAGCGGCGGCCTTGGCAGCGGTTCGCCTCCATCCGCCATCAGCGGCGGCCGCGGAAGAGGTTCCCCCCCATCCGCCACCAACGGTGGCCGAGGAAGTGGCTCTCCTCCATCGGCTACGAAAGGTGGCCTCGGCAGCGGTTCACCTCCATCCGCGAAAAATGTCGCTTTTAACTGCGGATTTACGGATCCCGCTGCCGCCCAGCCGTGACTCCCGCGCAATCCCGCCAACACCACCAGCCCAAGACACACGAACAGAATTTTCATAAAACGCATGATTTCCTCCCTATCGAGATTCCCGGGCGAGTGATGACCCGCCGCTCGCCTCAGGCAAAACATGGGCGCAGCCTACGGCCTGCTGCTGTTTCGCTTTCGAGAGGGAGAAACCTGGTTGGAATTCCGAGCGAAAACGCGCTTTGCAATCGCACTACAACTTATGTTCTAACGAATCTGCGACTACAGTTGCGCGACTTAACTCACGTAATCGGCCCTTCTGGTGCGACCATTGCCCGCTGTCCAGTTTTCGGCCGGCGGCGCGTCGCGCGCCCGCCGCTGGTTGTAATCACAAGCGAATCGGCTGCCCCTTCGTTGCTTTCAGCCGGCGTCACGCTCTTCGTGAAAAATTGCGCGCTAGCAACAATCTTCTCCAGGTGTTTCATAATCTTGTTTATGTCCGCTGGTTTCTTGAAGCCGTCCGGGTCCGGCGCTTCTTCTGCCGCCACCGTCAGCAAGAACTCGTAGCAGGTCGCCTGCGAATACCCAGCGTACGCGCGTTCCAGAATCTTGGTCCCCGCCGTTTCGCTCTCTCGCCCGCTCCACCGAAACTCGATTCCGTGCACCGTCATGGTTCTCGTGCTATTTCCGGAAGGCCCTACGAGGGTTGATTCCCGGCAGTCCCTCTCCCTGCCCGCCTCATCGGCCACCAATTGCAGCGAGCCATGCTCAAACGTGGTGTTCGGATAGCCGTCCTCCGGAATCAGTACCGTCGCCAGCAAGGTTGCACCCGGTTGCTCACTGTCCAAATCTTCCTGCCGTTTCAGGAAGAACGAACTCTCCTGCACATCCCCCTCTTCCAGGGAATAATTCCTCGGATAGCGAAACGAAATCCCCTCTTCCGGATTGTGGTAAGTGGAAAGAGACGCCTCGCGTGCGAATTCCTTTCGCGAAGGACGCGCGGGTCGGGTCGCAAGAGAAGCCTGGCTTGTATTCTTGTTCGGGTCCGCACCGGCTGAACTTGTCTGCGCGCGCGTGGTTTGCGCCGATCGCGCCGCCTCTCCACCGCAGCCGGCAAGCTCTATCGAGCCAACTGCAACCGTCAGCACAATAAACAGTGCGCGTCCCAGCATAGTCGCCTCCTACCTAGCAGCATCGAGCCAGTAAATAGGCAAGAGCCGGGCCAGAAGCTAAGTTGTTGTATGGGAAGTATTTAGACAATGAAGAAATTGCCGGAGTGCGTGGCCCGGCATACACTCTGTTGTTCCACGAACGCGCTCGAGACGCCCCGCCGCTATTCCTTTGCCGGCTCGCGGTCCGGAGCCACCCATTCCCGCCTTGCTCGCCGGTCTCGCACTACGTCAAAGCTGTAAAACAGCCGGAACCGGTCGCGGTCCCCACCGAACGCTGCTACCGCCGCCCGCACCCCCTCCAATCGCGAGGGGAAGCGGCCAGACCGAATAAACGCGCCTATCTCCCCGGCCCAAAATCTCGTTAACGTTTCGTGGTAGCCATTGTCCTCCGTATTCGGCGTACCCACCGAGGTGTTGTGGTGCAAAATCCCAGCTCTCATGATCGCGAACGTCGCGTCCGCCGCATGGTCAAACGCAAAGAACGCCGCCATTGCCACATGTGCTGCATACGTCCATTCGGCCTTTGGCAGCCTTCCCGATTTCCACGCTTCCACGAATCGTTGCAGCTCGCTCTCGCTTTCCAGCAGCGCGAACGTCGCCCGGCTCGGCATCGGCTTGGTGGAATCCGTGTTTCCGGTTGCGATAGAATGCGTGTCCATTCGATTCCTGTCTCCTTATTCTTAGCGTATTTATGAATCGAAGGAAATACTATGTCAATTCCATCGTTTCGTAGGGAAGTATCAATGAAGTCCTTGGATATGAAGACCCTGAAAATCCTCATGCGCAGTGGCCGCGCCACCTGGGCCGAGCTCGGCCAGCTACTCGGCCTCTCCGCTCCTTCCGCGGCCGATCGCGTGCGCAAGCTTGAAGAACGCGGCGTCATCCGCGGTTACGCCGCTCTCGTGGACCCGGCATCGGTAGGCCACCCACTTACCGCCTATGTCGCCGTCTCGCTCGCCAGCCATCGCAGCCGCGCCGCTTTTCTCCGCGCCATCTCCAAAATGGACCAGGTTGCGGAGTGTCACCACGTTGCCGGCGACGACGATTACCTCCTCAAGGTCCGCTGCCGTGGCACCCAGGATCTCGACCATCTGCTCTCAACAGAGCTGAAAGACAAGCTCCGTGTCGCGCGCACCCGCACCACCATCGTCCTCTCCACCGCAAAGGAATCCGTGCGCGTCCCCATCGACGCTGCGGATTGACGCTGTGGAGAACGGCCGTTACTTACTGGAGGGAACAACGAAGCTATCGGGACGGAACTGCAGCCAGCCAGCGAGCACCGCCGATGGCGCGCAAAGGAAATCGCATGACGAATCATCCTGAAAACATTCGGGCCGGCTACGAGCAAATGCTGAAAATCGCCATCGCTGAAGCGCGCCAGGGTCTCGCCGAAGGCGGCATTCCCATCGGCGCCGCTCTTTTCGATCGTCAGGGAAACCTGCTAGGGCGCGGCCACAACCGCCGCGTGCAGGAAAACGATCCATCCATCCACGGAGAAACCGACGCCTTCCGCCGCGGCGGCCGCCAGCGCACCTATCGCGACAAAATTATGGTCACCACGCTGGCGCCTTGCTGGTATTGCAGCGGCCTCGTCCGCCAATTCGGCATCCCCACCGTAATCGTCGGCGAATCCCGCAACTTCCACGGCGGCATCGACTGGCTCCGCGAAAATGGCATCGAGGTCATCGACCTCCACTCCGCCCAATGCGTCGAGCTTTTGGCCGCCTACATCCGCGGAAATCCCGCCATTTGGAACGAAGACATCGGCGTCGAATAAGGCTCGGTCCAAGGCCGCTTAATCCCCAGCTTCCGCCCATCCCTCCGCCAGTCTTGGGTCGCCCCCACCTGCAAAGCCGAATCCCCAAAGCGCTCCGCGGACTGACCGTTCAAAAATCTCCGCAACATAGCCAAATTTCCCCTACACTCCTGCCCATGCACCTGGACGTCGACTCGATCCGCGATCTGTGCCTCTCGTTCCCCTATGCAACCGAGCAGGTCACTTGGGGCGCTGATCTCACTTTCAGAATAAGTGGAAAGATATTTGCCGTGACCGTTCTTGAGCCGGCGAAAGTTTGGCTTTCATTCAAATGTTCCGCCGAAAACTTCGCGGAACTCACCGAACGCGCCGGCATCATTCCCGCACCGTACATGGCCCGCGCGCAGTGGGTCGCGCTGGAAACTAAGGACGCCTTGCCGAAAGAAGAGCTCGCCGTTCTGCTCCGGGAGTCCTACGACCTCGTCTTTGCCAAGCTCCCCAGGAAAACTCGCGAAGCCCTGCTGCAACTGTCCCGCCCCCGCGCCAAGCGAAGGCCCATCTCGCGCAAGCCCCGCAAGAGGTCCTGAATCGCAGTACGCCCGCGCGCGCCCGCCCGGCAAACCCGCTCTCACACTCAGTCGCTGCTGCTCATTCGGTCTTGGAACGAAAACTTGGATTCCAGCGCCAGCGGTTTTCCGTCCACCTCGGCGTAGGGATAGATAAAGTAGTTGAGCGGCTCGCCCTGCTGCGGCGGGTCCAGTCGGATGTCTCGCCCGACACTAAACTGCAGGCGATTGTCGTCGTGCGCCCCGAAAAAGTAATTCTTCTTCTCCGGATGCTTCCATGCCTCTGAGGCATCCACCGGGATCCAGCCGTACGGCTCCACATAGAACTGCGCCCAGCAGTGATATCCCGGTATCGTTCCGCCATGCTGATCCTCCGGGAGCGGAAAACCAATCTCGAAGCGCGCCGGAATTCCCGCCCCCCTCATCATGCCGATGAACAGCGAATGGAAATCCGTGCAGTTGCCGCGCTTGGCGGTGCACGCCCAGATCGCATCACCGTTGCCCCATCCGGTTCCGGATTTGTCATAGCGCATGGTCGCGATCACGTAGTCGTAGATGGCGCGCGCTTTCGCCAGCGGGTCTTGCATCCCGCGTGTCTCCTGCGCGGAAAGCTCCCCGATGATTCCCTCCAGCGGCACGCGCTGGTCTGGCTGCAAAAAGCGCTGCAGCTCCCCGCGCCCGCTCCCGTTTTCGCAGCGATCGGCTGCGCGCCCAGCGCAACCCGATGCTCCTGCCGCGTCGCCCGAAAATGGACGCGCACCTCCGCTGGCGCCGCAACCTTCGCCGCCGGAACCTCCAGATACACGTACTCATTGCCGTACTCCGAATCCCGATGCGTGCTGTAAGCGAAGGGAGATTCGATTCTTAAATCGCTGATCGTCTGGTAAGAATCCGACTGCGGCAGCGGAATCCAAATCTTCGAACTCCTTGCGCCCGCCGGCAGCTCCGGAATTCGAGTCACGTACGTAAACTCGAAACTGCGCTCAGGAGTACTCGCCCGCGAAAAAGCAGAATAACCGCTATCGACAGCAGCGATCACCACGATAAGAGCAAACGCCACAACAAAAGTCTTGCGCGACTTCATGGCGAAACCTTTCTCCAAACCAATCCAGCCTGGTGCTAAGCAGGGTTCACTACCTCTAACTTCAAACGGAATATTTGCCGGCGGGACCCGCGGTCAGCGGGCTGCTCAAGTGAAGCCACTGGACGATCGCAGCATGCCCATCTCTAATAGCATCGACGTCTGTTCCTTTGCAAGCCCATCATTCCGTGGTGTTCCCTCTGATGAGGGTGAGACTTGCGTGCTGCCTTCACGTGAACTCACGACCCTCGGCGTGATTTATACCCTGGGCCTTAGGCGCGCTGGGCGCTGCATCGTCTTATTTACTGCTTGGCGGCATCACTGCAGACGCACACAAGAAACTCCTACAAGTTTGAGATGCTTTGAATGGATCCCATGCGAGGTTCGTGTCGCTCGGGAGCAGATAACACGTCTTTACCTCTCGACAAATTCGACAGTCCTGAACCTCTTTGTTCGGTCGAAAGGATCGTTGTGGAGGTGATATGTCTACTTCAGAAATTCGCGAAGGAATTATCCTTGTAGCCGATGACAATGAAGCTAACCGCGAATTGCTCTCCGCTCTGCTGAGCGCAGAGGGTTACCAGGTCGTGTGTGCCGTAGACGGCCAGCAGGCGCTGGGGCAGGTGGATAGCGACTCGATTGATCTCGCGTTGCTGGATGTTGTGATGCCCCGCCGAACTGGATTTGAAGTTTGTCTGGCGATGAAGTCCAAGCCGGAAACCCGCTTGATCCCCGTTGTATTGCTCACTAGTTTGAACAGCGACGACGACCGCATCCGTGGGATTATGTGCGGGGCTGATGATTTCCTCAGCAAGCCAGTGAATAAGCACGAGCTGCTGGCCCGCGTGCATTCGCTGCTGCGCTTGAAACAATTCACCGATGAGCTGGACAACGCCGAGGCCGTACTGTTCAGCCTCGCCTTGAGTATCGAGGCGAAGGATCCCTATACCGAAGGGCACTGCGACCGCCTTTCGAAATATTCCGTCGCGCTGGCGGAAAAGCTGAGTTTGTCCGAGGACCTGCGCGTTGCTCTCCGCCGAGGCGGTCTTGTGCACGATATCGGCAAGCTCGCCGTGCCGGAGCACATTCTGCTGAAACCCGGGCCATTGACTCCGGAAGAACGAAAAATCATGGAGCAACACACCATAGCGGGGGAGCGAATTTGCGCGCCGCTGCGATCTTTCCGCCACGTGCTGCCGATCATTCGCCACCACCATGAAAAATGGGATGGCTCGGGGTATCCTGACGGGCTGAAAGGCGAACAAATTCCGCTCACCGCGCGCATCCTTCAAATCACGGACATTTATGACGCGCTAAGCACCGACCGGCCGTACCGCAAGGCTCTTCCCACGGAAAAGGCCCTCGCCATCATGCGGGAAGAAGTAAGGCGCGGCTGGTGGGATGGGTCTATTTTGGATGAATTCGAGGCCGTCGTTCGTAGCTATGAGCCGGTGCATCCGGCAGGGTCCCGTAGCTAATGCCTGCTCCCGAGACTCCCTGGCAGGGCGGTGGAAAGATGAAATGGAAAATGGGGAATCGCCTGGTTCTTGGGGGACTTCTAGTAGCAACGGCCATTCTCGTATTCGTTGGAGGGCAATCCTATCGAAGCACGACACGATTCGCCGAGGCTGCTCAATGGCGAGAGCACACCTACGAAGTCCTCAATTCACTCGATAACACAGTCGGCCAGCTCTCCGACGCAGAAACCGGACAGCGAGGCTACCTGCTCACAGGAGACGAGGCCTACCTCGAGCCATACCGCGCGGCCGTAAAAAGCATCGACCAGGGCGTCGCGCACCTCAAGAGTCTTACTTCCGATAATCCGAACCAGCAGAAACGCATTCAGGTGCTGGAGCCGCTCATAGAAAAGAAACTGGCCGAGCTACAAAGTACGATTGATCTCCGAAGGAGTAACGGACTCGCAGCCGCAACCGGGGTAGTCCTTGAGGGTTCCGGAAAACAAGCGATGGACCAGATCCGCGCCGTCATTGTAGAAATGAAAAACGAAGAGACGGATCTTCTCAGGATTCGCACCCAACGCGCCAACGAAAGCGCGACGAAGTCGGCCAAGACCGTGGCCGCCGGGACGCTTCTGAGCATATCGTTGCTGATGTTGTGTTTTGGGCTTCTGCGACGCGAGTTGTCCGAACGTAAGAAGGCGCAAGAAGCACTGGCAAAAAGTGAAAAGTGGTTTTCGACCACTCTGGCGAGCATTGGTGACGCGGTGATCGCCACGGACATGAACGGCGCCGTGACCTTCTTGAATCCCGTCGCCCAGTCCCTTACAGGGTGGAGCCTGGAGGAAGCCCGCGGGAAGTCCATGGATCTGGTTTTTGACATTGTAAACAAAGAGACTCGCCGCCCCGTCGAGAACCCTGTCAAGAAAGTCTTCCGCGAAGGGAAGGTTGTCGGTCTGGCCGATCATACGCTTTTGCTCTCGAAGGACGGCAAGGAATTTGACATCGAAGACAGCGCGGCCCCCATTCTCACGGATACAGGGGAGGGGTTCGGGGTTGTGCTCGTTTTCCGGGACATCACCCAAAAGAAACTGGCAGACGAGGAGGCAAAGCGGCAGAAGGAACTCCTGCAATTGATTCTGGAAAGTATTGCTGATGGTGTGGTTGTGGCCGATTCGAATGGGAAGTTTCTCCTCTTTAATGCGGCCGCGGAGCAGGTCCTGGGCGTCGGTGCGACGGACACGACACCCGACCAGTGGTCTGATCAATATGGCGTCTATTTGCCCGATACTGTAACTCAATATCCCTCCGACCAGTTGCCTCTGGTGCGGGCGATGCGGGGTGAGAGTGTTGACGCCGTAGAGCTCTTTATCCGCAACCCACACGTGCCCAAAGGCCGCTTGCTTAGTATTAACGGCAGACCTCTCAAACGTGCGGATGGAGCACTTCAGGGCGGCGTTGTTGTTTTTCACGACATGACAGAGCGCAAGCGGGCGGAGGAAGCGCTTCGCCGGTCCGAACAGCGATACCATCTGCTTTTCGACAGTAATCCGCATCCCGTGTGGGTTTATGACTTGAAGACTCTCGCCATCCTGGACGTGAATCATTCCGCCGTCCGGAACTATGGCTACTCACGTGAAGAATTTCTGTCCCTCACGATCAAGGACATTCGTCCGCCAGAAGACGTCCCCGCCCTGCTGGAGAGCGCCGCAACGGCACCGCCGGATGCCGAATCCAACAGCGTCTGGATACATCGCAAGAAAGACGGGACGCTGATCGACGTCGAGATTACCTCGCATCCCCTAATTTATGGAGGCGGAGATGCCCGTCTGGTCGTTGCCACGGACATCACCACGCGCAAGCGAGCAGAAGAGGCGCTACAAACCAGCGAAGAAAAGTTTCGCAGCGTGGTGCAGACAGCCAACGATGCCATTGTTACTGCCGACAGCCACGGAAACATTACAGATTTCAACCGCGGGGC
>WNFH01003869.1_pt1 | contig 13658 bp, 10 predicted proteins | sample 5400411 | NCBI WGS metagenome assembly WNFH01 (sample SAMN13153347, study PRJNA577476) | soil metagenome | isolation source: 200 cm saprolite under Douglas fir tree site 2 hole 3 | place: USA:California | collected 2015-04-18
GGGCACAGTAAACGGCATCGTACGCCGAGTGCCGATGTGCGACCGCCAGCGAGAATGCAGCGGCAGCCAGCCGTTCCGATGCTTGGAAATTCAGGGGAAGTGTGAGCAGATCCTGGTAGATGGCTTTAGCGTCTGAAGGATCTAACTCTCCACGAATGACCGTTCGTCTCCACAGGCCACTGGCGGCTTCAATCAGCAGCAAGTCGGGCGCGTATAGATCGACCGTGCCGCCCAAGAATGCCCTGAGAAGGTTGTCCGCTCCTGAGTTGCCGCTCTCAGGCAGAAACCATTTGAGGGCCACGCTCGCGTCAACCACGTAGTTCAGAATCGGCGGTCTCTCTCTTCACGAATCAATTCGGAACTGTCCGTCAGCACGCCCACCCGCTCTCGAATCTGCTCACGCCGGCGGCGGATCCGTTCAAGCAGGGCCTGGCTACGATCTGAGGGCTTGGCCTTTGTCTTTCTGCCGTTCGTGGCTCGCTTCGCTGCTCTGCGCATTACGCTTCGCCTTTCATAGCTACGAGTAAGACTTCGACCGCGTCCCGGAGGTTTTCTCGCGTCTCTTCTAGAGTATCGCCCTCGGAGATTGCCCCTGGCAACTCTCTGGCGTAAGCGACATAGCCGCCACCTTCGGAAGCAGGAACTTCTTCGAGGACGAAAGTGCGAGTTACGTCCATGCAACCATTCTAGCGATCACGTCCAGTTTAACGCGCAAGACCTCAAGCAGTTGAACCTGTATCTATACTCCAGCCTTGGCCTTCTTCACTTCCTCAATTAGCGGTGGGACGATGTCAAACAGATTGCCCACCACGGCGTAATCCGCGATTTCGAAGATAGGTGCTTCAGAATCTTTATTCACAGCAACGATGGTGCGGGAACCTTTCATGCCCACGATGTGCTGGATAGCGCCACTGATGCCGAGCGCGAGATAGAGCTTGGGCGCGACCGTCTGCCCCGACGATCCGATCTGGCGGTCCATGGGCAGCCAGCCGGAGTCACAGATGGGACGCGAGGCCGCGATCTCGCCGCCGAGAACTTCGGCCAGTTGCCTGGCCAGCTCGATGTTCTTCTGCTCTTTAATCCCACGGCCGACCGAGACGATGATTTCGGCTTGCGTGAGGTCCACCGCCTGCTTGGCTTCTTTGAAGACTTCGTGCGGCTTGTTGCGGACAATGTTGTCGCCGATTTCGACGTTCACGGTCTCGATCGGTGCGGCAGAGGCGCCAGCCTCAACCTTATCGCCGCGAAACGCCCCGTTCTGGAAGGTAACGAACCAGGGCGCATCGCAGGTGAAGCTGACGTCGGCGGCCAGCTTGCCCTGGAACATCTGGCGGGTGAAAAGCAGTTTCTCGCCCCCTTTCTTATAGCCGACACAGTCGCTGATCACCGCGCGTCCCATGGCAGTGGCGAGTTTGGGGACGAAGTCGCGCACCTGGTAGGTATGCGGCATGAGCACCAGCTTGGGCTGCTTTGCCGCGATGAATTGCTGGAGCGCGGCTACGAACGCGTCCGGAGTGTAGGGTTCAAGTTTGGGCGATTCAAGGGCGTAAACCTTTGCAACTTTCTTCCGCGCGACCTCATTGGCGAAGTTCGCGATGCTGCTGCCGATGACGGCGGCTTCTAGCGACCAGCCGGTTTCGGCGGCAAGGGACTGCCCGGCCGTCACGGTCTCCCAGGAGACGCGGCTTAGTTTACCTTCGCGCTGCTCGGCGACTACCAGGATCGTGTCAGGCATAGGGCCAGCTTCCAGCTCTTAGCTTTTGTACCCACGCGACACGCGGGCGAGGGCGACCGCGCCACATTCATAGTACCCGCACTTCGTTGCGCAGTTTGTCCACCAGCTTCTTGGCGACTTCGCAGGGCGGCCCCTCCAGGAACTCGGTGTTCTTGGTTTTCTGCGGAACGTAGAGGCGCTCGATCTTCTGCAGGTTTCCGCCGACCGCGGGCTGCACCTCCGCCAGGGTGACCTTGCGCAGCGGCTTGTTCTTGGCCTGTTTGATCCCGATCAGCGTGGCATAGCGCAGCTTGTTGATACCAGACTGGATGGTGAGCACGGCGGGCAGCGGCATATCCACGAACTGGAAATAGCCCGCCTCAAGTTCCCGCTTCACCTTGATTCCGCCCTCGGTTTTTTCGAGCTGCATGATGATGGTGGCGTGCGGCCAGCCGAGAAGTTCGGCAAGAATGACCCCGGTTTGCGCGTAGCCGTAGTCATCGGATTGCAAGCCGGTAAAGATGAGGTCGAACTGCTCATCGTTGATGGCGGCAGCGAAGGCGTGGGCAGTGTTGAGGGCGTCGAGGCCGACGAAAGCGTTGTCTTCGAGATGAATGGCGCGGTCGGCGCCTTTGGCCAAAGCTTCGCGCAGCACTTGTTGGGCGCGCGCGGGGCCGGCGGTGATCACGACTACCTCCCCGCCATGCTTCTCCTTCTGGCGGAGGGCCTCTTCGAGCGCGTACGCGTCCGGCTCGTTAACCTCGTAGGAAACGTCTTCGCGGATCCAGGTGCCCGCGTCGTTGAGCTTGAGTGGCGCGTCCTTCTGCGGCACCTGTTTCATGCAGACCAGGATCTTCAATGCGGTCTCCTAGTGACGGGTAAGTATAAATGAGCGCTCACCATTCAGCACTCAGCATTCAGCCAGCGGTGCTTCCGTGCAGCTTCTAGTTCTTGGGGGGCTGAGTGCTGAATGCTCAATCTGTGAACGCTACCGACTGCACGCCGGAGATTTCGAAGCGCTTGCGGCAACGCAGGTTCTTGCAGGCCATCAGATCGTCTTTGCGCAGCATGTAGGAGCGGGCCTTGGCGAAGCGGGCGCGATCGCGCTCGTCGGCTCGCGGTGGAAGCTGGCGCTTCTTACTACGCACGAGCCAGGTGATCTCGTATTCGGCCGCCTGCTGGCAATGCGGGCAGTTCAGCGTGGTTGTCTTCTTCTCCGGCCGCTCTTCGAAAAATTCGCGCTCGTCCATGGATAGTCGTCGGTCTTCAGTCGTCGGTCGTCAGCAAGACAATTATTACAGTTTTGCTGAGCGCAAGCTATGGCAAGATGAGGGGAAATGGCGAAAAAGGGAAAGAAAAAAAGATTCAGCGCGGTGGAAGCAGTGAAGGCGATGGCGCGGGAGCGAATCGGCACACCTCCGCCTTCGCGGGTCGTCCCCTAGTCAGATATTCAGCCGCCTTAGTTGAAAGTCGCGGTAATTGTGGTATCCGCGTTCAATACCACGGTGCACGTATTCCCAGAGACGGAGTTACAGCCTGAGGACCAACTCCCGAACGTGGAGCTGCCGGTGGGCGTAGCCGTCAGTGTGACCGAGGTGCCACTCGCAAAACTTGCGCTGCACGCCGATGGGCAGCTAATGCCCGCCGGCGAACTACTGACAGTACCCGTACCAGCGCCCGCTAAGGTCACCGTCAGTATCGGCGAACCGCCCGGCCCCGAACCAGTAAAGCAAACGACGTTTGCCTGCATAGTCCCAGTTACGATGGCCCCTGACGAGGATCGATTACCGGCGCTGCTATTCGTGTTCACAGTTGCCGAAATCAGAGTTCCCCCGCAAGAATTGCCAGTAGCGGTTATCAGGCCTGTAGAGTTGACCGTGACCATGTCTGGCGTGTTCGAAGCCCACGTCACCTGGCTCGTTATGTCCTTTTGGACTGGGGGATGAATGTAGTTCCCGAGTGCTCTGAGCTGAACGCTCAGCCCCGCGTCTAGGGGCACGGGAATATTTGAAGCCCCAAAGGTCTCAGTGCTCGGCTCAACCGTGATGGACACTAACTGCTGGTCGTGCGCACAACTGAGGCTACTGATAAGAAAAGCGGCCAGCACGAAGGCTAGCGCGCCCCGGGACCTGACAGTCATGACTACTCCTAACATTAAAAGGGTGGAATTTGTACAGGGGGGATGGTGAAGTCTAGCTTAGCTCGAAGCAAAAATCAAGCCCTCTTCATCACCCCGCCCTGAAATCTGTCATTTTCCAGACTGCAGGTTAATCGTCTTAATTTCAATGACTTCCTTGGTTCACTTTAGCAGCTGCCCTCGCGACTGAGACGCGCGAATCGATCGTTGTCGCGAGACCGTTTACGCTCAGGCCCGGACCGTCTCCGCAACGAATTGTGCAAACTTTTGCACGTCCCCCTCCGTGGTATCGAACGAGCACATCCAACGCACTACTGACTGCTCTTCGTTCCACACATAAAAGAAGTAGCGCTTCTGCAGCTTGGCGATCGCGCGCTTCGGGATCCGGGCGAACACCCCGTTGGCTTCCACTTTGTAGACGATCTTCACCTGGGGAATTTTGCTGATTTCTTTCTGCAATAGTCTGGCCATGCGGTTGGCGTGCTGCGCATTTTTCAGCCAGAGGCCGTTCGAAAGGAGGGTATCGAGCTGCACCGAGATGAAGCGCATCTTGGAGGCGAGCTGCATGCCCTGCTTACGCAGGTAATGGAAATTGCGGCTCAGCTTCTTGTCGAAGAACACGACAGCCTCAGCGCCCATCAAGCCATTTTTTGTTCCGCCGAAGGAGAGTGCGTCCACGCCGAGGTCGCGGGTGGCTTGCCGCAGGTTGAGTCCCAGGCTGGCAGCGGCATTGGCGATGCGGGCGCCGTCCATGTGCAGGAACATGTCACGATCGTGCGCGAAGCGGGCGAGCGACGTGATTTCCTCGGGCGTGTAAACCGTCCCCATTTCGGTGGCCTGTGTAATGGAGATGACACGCGGCTGCACGTGGTGCTGATCGCCGATGCCGTGGCAGGCGTGGCGGACCGATTCGACGGTGAGCTTGCCGTCCGGGGCGGGAATGGGGATGAGCTTGCAGCCGGTGAATTTTTCCGGTGCCCCGCATTCGTCGGTGTAGATGTGGGCGGCTTCGGTACACATTACCGCGTGATAAGAGTTGGTGAGGGCCATAAGACTCAGGCAATTGGCAGCGGTGCCGTTAAAGACGATGAAGACGTCGCTGTCAAGTCCGAAGTGCTGCTTGAATTTTTGGACGGCGGAGTGCGTGTATCGGTCATCGCCGTATCCGACAACATGGCCCTGGTTAGCGGCAGAAATGGCTCTCAACACCTCAGGATGGATACCAGCGTTGTTGTCGCTGGCGAAGCTGCGGGCGGGTTTCATGGCGGGAACAAATGTAGCAGAAGGGACACGCGTCGATCCCAGACCTTATGAGGTGCCCAGGTCCGAAGCCTGAGATCTGCTCTGGCACCGCGGTGGTAGTACCCCTTCGATACCTTAGTCACCTTGAGGCTGGCCGCGGGTAGCGCTAGATTTGGCAGACCCTGGAGTTGAGTTTATGACGCTGTTCGTCGTGATGGTGATCGTGGCGTTTGCCTTGCTGTATCTGGCGGTAGTGGCCGAAGAACACCACATGCGGGAAGCCACAAAAACCCGTAAACGCTAGCCCTTCCCCAGTTCGCTCGTTCCGCAATTTCCGCCCGCCTCTGACTCGCAGCCCGCCTACGGATGCCTGACCGCCGGCTTTTTTGAATTTTCGAGTCCTGAGACGCTCACCTAAAATCTATTTCCACGGTCTAATCGCCTGACGATTGTTGGGGTTCGCGCCTCAGGCCGGTGTTGGCCTGTCGAAAGGTTGCGTGTTAGGGTACTAACAATGAGCTCCAAGGTTCTCAGCGGGGACGCTTCCGCGGGTGGGCCACAGAGTCTGGCCTCGAAGGCCCTGCTGGCGGCGGCAATGGCGCTGGCCGTGCTGGGTGTCGCATGCGGCGGAAACCCCGCTCAAGGTGGGCAGTCCAAAGATCCCCCGCCGGTTGCGGTCAAGGTTGAAGTGGCCCGTTCGGTGGCAGTCAGCGACACCACGGACTACGTCGCCACGCTAAAGTCGCGGGACTCAGCGGTCATCATGCCGCAGGTGGAGGGACAGATCACCCAGATTTACGTGCGCTCGGGAGATAAAGTTGCGCCGGGCGCGCCGTTGATGCAGATCGATCCCGCCAAGCAACAGGCGACCGTGAAAACCCAAGAGGACACGCGCTCCGCCAAGCGGGCGGACGTAGACTATGCGAAACAGCAGTATGAGCGCGTCAGCGGGCTCTACTCGGCGGGAGTAGTCAGCAAGCAGGACCTCGACCAGGCGAAGTCGGCGCTGGATGCGGCCCAAGCTCAGTTGCACGCGCTGGACGCACAAGTGCAGGAGCAGCAGGTACAGCTGCACTACTACCGGGTAACAGCTCCGACCAATGGCGTTGTGGGTGACATTCCAGTGCGCGTGGGAGATCGAGTCACCAACACCACGCTTTTGACCACAGTGGACAAGCCCGGCAGCCTGGAGGCATATGTCTATATCCCGGTGGAACGCGCGTCCCGGGTCAAGATGAACTTGCCGGTACAAATTATGGACAACGCCGGCAATGTGATGGCGGGCAGCCGGATCGGTTTCATCTCGCCACAAGTGGACAACACCACGCAGACTGTACTGGTGAAGGCAAGGATCGCCAATAACAGCGACAAGCTACGGACGTCGCAATTCATCCGTGCGCGAGTGGTGTGGGGAACGCACCAGGGACCGGTAGTTCCAGTGCTAGCCGTGTCACGTGTCGGCGGACAGTATTTCGCGTTTGTGGCCGAAGACCAGAAGGGCAAACTGGTGGCACATCAGAAGGCACTGCGCCTGGGCGAAATGGTGGGCAACGACTATGTGGTGCTGGAGGGGATCAAGCCCGGCGACAAAGTGATCGTCTCCGGAACGCAATTCCTGGTGGATGGGGTACCGGTGGTGCCGCAAGGCTAGAAGCGGGCGTCAGGTCTTAGATGTCAGGCTTCAGGCTTTAAGTGCACTTTGAGTCTTCCGGCGTAGGACCCGCGCGGGGAGGCGTTACTCTCTCTGAAGCCTGGGGCTGGGACTTTGAACTAATTTCTCCCATGTTCGTCAATTTCTTCATACGGCGGCCGGTATTTGCCACAGTCTGCGCTCTGCTGATCATTCTGGCGGGCGCGGTGGTGATTCCCACCTTACCGGTGGCGCAATTCCCCAACCTCGCGCCGCCGCAAATCTCGGTGTTCAGCGGGTACGTGGGCGCCAGCGCGCAGACAGTGGAATCGGCAGTCACCGTTCCGCTCGAACAGCAGATCAATGGCGCGCAAGGGATGAAGTACATCACCTCAACCAGCGGGAACGACGGCACCAGTTCGATTACCGCGACCTTCGACTTGGATCGTGATCCCGACTTGGCCGCAGTAGACATTCAGAACCGCGTGAATACGGCCCAGGGACGACTTCCCAGCGCCGTCAAGGCCACCGGCGTCACGGTTGCCAAGTCGTCGCAAGATTTTGTCTTCGGCGCGGCCGTGTACTCTCCGGACAGCCGCTACAGCCCGCTCTTCATGAGCAACTACCTGGATGTCTACGTAAAAGACACGCTGAAGCGTGTGCCGGGAGTTGCCGAGGTCTTTATTTTCGGCGAACGCAAGTACTCCATGCGGTTGTGGCTCGATCCGGTGCGCATGGCGAGCCGCGGTCTCACCGCCACCGACGTGGTCAATGCGCTTCAGGAGCAGAACGTAGAAGTAGCCGCGGGCCAGGTCGGACAGCCTCCTATCAAGGTGGGACAACAGTTTCAGATCAGCGTACGCGCGATCGGCCGCCTCAGTGAGCCCACGCAATTCGACAATATCATCCTGAAGACGAACGCTGACGGCACCCTGGTGCGGCTCAAAGACGTGGGCCGAGCGGAGCTCGGGGCCGAGGATTACGGCACTGATCTGATTTACAACGGTCATGAGTCCGTGGGGGTCGCCATCACTCAGCTCTCAACTGCGAATGCCATCGAGGTGGACCGGCTGGCGCTCGCGGAATTGGAGCGGCTCTCCAAGCGCTTCCCGCCTGGAATGATCTACGAAAACGCTTTCGACACAACCGACGCGGTCAGCGAATCCATCCGCGACGTGCTGAGTACGCTGATCCAGGCAATCGTACTTGTTATCCTGGTAATTTTTGTCTTCCTGGAGGACTGGCGCAGCACGATCATTCCCGCGGTGACCATTCCGGTTTCGCTGATCGGGACTTTTGCTTTCGTTAAGCTTCTCGGTTTCTCGGTCAATACTCTCACGCTGTTCGGCATTACATTGGCCACCGGCCTGGTGGTGGACGACGCCATCGTTGTTATCGAAAACATCGAGCGCCACATTCAAGAAGGCGAGCACAGCCCAAGCAAAGCAGCATCGGACGCCATGAAAGAAGTGACTGGCGCGGTCATTGCAACCTCGCTCGTGCTGGTCGCTGTCTTCGTTCCCGTGGCCTTCTTCCCCGGCACCACGGGCATCCTGTTCCGCCAGTTCGCGCTCACCATTGCGTTCTCGATATCAATTTCCGCATTCAACGCCCTGACGCTGAGCCCTGCTCTCTCCGCACTTCTGCTGGGGCGCACCCATGGCGAGAAGATCTGGCTCTTCCGGGAAGTAGACAAGGTAGTCTTCGCCATCACTCGTGGATATCAAACCTCTCTGCGTGCTTTCCTGCGGTTCCGCCTGGTCGCAGTAGTGCTGTTTCTGGCTGGCCTCGGTCTCACTTATGTGGTTTTCCAGCGAGTGCCCAAAGGCTTCGTACCCAACGAGGACCAGGATTGGTTCCTGATCGCCGTGCAATCGCCGCCCGGTGCCTCGACAGAATACACGCGAAGCATCGAGGATCAGGTTCAGGCGATCATGGGGAAAGATCCGGACATTGAAAACATTTTTGCCATCACCGGGTCCGGCGTTGCCGGCAGCGCTTCCAACCAGGGCGTGATTTACGCAAAGCTGCAGGATTATTCCAAGCGCAAGGGCGCCGAGCATTCAGCTGATGCGGTCGTGGACCGCTTGCGGGGCCAAATGTTCGCCATTTCGGGTGCGATTGTGCTCCCATTCTTGCCCCCCGCGGTTTCAGGACTCGGTGGGTTGGGCGGTTTCCAATTTGAAGTGCAGGACCAGGGTGCGCACACGTTGGAAGAGTTGGCTAATGTCACGCAGGATCTGGTGCGGCAGGGCGGTTCCCGCAACGATCTCGCTGGCTTGTTCAGCAGCTATACCGCGAGCGACCCCCAGTTCTTGGTCACGATTGACCGGGAAAAGGCCAAGAGCCTGCACGTTCCGCTGCAGCAGGTCACAGATACGCTGGGCGTATACATGGGCTCGGCCTACGTGAACGATTTCGATTTCAACAACCGCTCCTACCGCGTTTACGTGCAGGCCGACAAACAGTTCCGCTCCCAATCCAAGGACATCAAGCAGTACTATGTACGCTCCGATAGTGGCGCAATGATTCCGTTGGAGAATCTGGTCACTATCGCCCAGACCACCACTCCACAGGTCATCAGCCATTACAACCTCTTCCGATCAGCGGAAATTGACGGCTCGGCAGCGCCTGGGTTCAGCTCTGGACAAGCGATCACGACCATGGAGGACTTAAGCAAGAAAATCCTGCCGCAGGGATTCAACTACGAGTGGACCGGCTTGTCGCTGGAAGAACTAGCGTCTGGCCGGACTACGGTTATCTTGTTCGGGTTGGGGGTTCTGGTCGTATATCTGACGCTCTCGGCGCAATACGAGAGTTTCGTGCTGCCGTTTATCGTCCTGCTTGCCGTACCCATGGCCCTCCTGGGTGCCCTCAGCGCGCAGCGGTTGCGCGGCCTGGAGAACGATGTCTATTGCCAGATCGGATTGGTGATGCTGGTGGGACTTGCCAGCAAGAATGCCATTCTGATCGTCGAGTTTGCTGAACAGTTGCGCGAACGCGGCCTGCCGCTGGTGGAAGCCACCGTGGCAGCGGCTCGAATTCGTCTGCGCCCGATTTTGATGACCTCCTTCGCATTCATGTTGGGAGTGGTCCCGCTAATGGTGGCCCATGGCGCCGGCCAAAAGGGCCGCCATTCCGTGGGCACGACGGTATTCGGTGGAATGATTATGTCCACCTTCCTGAACCTGTTCTTCATCCCCGTGCTCTATTTGATTATTGAGGGCTGGCGCGAAGCACGCCAGGTGCGAGTGGGAGGCGAGGCGCCCGCGACCGAGTAGGGTTACGGTATGCGTGAAGTCCAAAGAAAAACAGCACCTCGCGAAGGGCACCTATCGGGGAGGGCTCCGGTACACGGAGGAAAATCGCCCGGCATGCGGAACAGAGATCCCTTCGTGAACCTTCGCGTCCTTCGTGGCTTGCTCTTAGGGTATCAAGTTAGGCTCACGGATTTACGAAGTGCCTTTCACTACTTCGTGACGCGCTGCAATGCCGCGCCCAGCACGGGGCCAGGACCGGATTCCTGCACGAAGACAATTACGCGGAGATTAGCAGGATCGGTTCCGGGGTCGAGCTTGACGCGAACATCCTGGACAAAGCTCTTCCCTTTCTCCGAGCTTCCAACTTTCGTCAGGCTTTGCACTACGGCCACGTGGGTGAGCCTGTGGCCTTCGTTTTCGCCGCGCAACACCTGGGACTCGGCGTGATTGAGCGCAACCACGACATAAATGTCTGCTTTGCGGGCCTTGGAGGATTCGGGCAGCGGATCCGTTTCCACGTGCGTCCGGAGCGTACTCGGGCTTTCCAGGAAAACCGCGGAGACACGGACCGGAATTTTTTCTGCCCTGCGAGCTTTCTCGCACGCCTGATTCGCCAAACGTGAATCGCTGCCGACGAACTCCGTGGTTCCATCGACGACCATCTGCGGTGTGTAGACGCTACCCAGACCGAAGCGATCGGAATAGGCGCTTTGGCGGTCGCTGAAGAAGCGCGAGGAGTATGGATCGGTCCAGCCGATGTGGTTCCAGTAGTCCACGTGTTCACTGAGCACGATCAACTGCGCTCCTGAGACGGGCTGAGAACGATCCAGTTCCTGCAGAAGACGATCCGCCGGAGGGCAACTCGAGCAGCCCTCGGAAGTGAACAACTCAACCAGAACCGGAGCAGCGGCCGCTTCGTTACGCGGTAGGTCGGAAGCGCCCATGTAAATCCAGGCGGCAAAATAGAGAACGGCAAATAACAGAGCAGACAATTTAGTCATTCGCAGCAACCGGTATCGCATGATATTAGCGCAGGCTCTCTGAGTGGATGCGTTAGGGAGGGGGAAGTTACAAAACGCCCTGAGCTTTCCAAGCAGCTTTCCGGCCGAGTCCGCGGTGCATAGATCCTTCGCGGCCTGAAGGCCACTCAGGACGACAGCCTCTGAGATATGCAGAGAATTAACGGGACACGACACTAGACTATAATCACGGAATTCTCGCCATATGCGTAAATTCCTCTGTCTGGGCTTGCTTCTTTCGATTTCTGCATCCGCCCAGACCCCTGCTCCAAGAACCCCGGTACCCCACTTTCAGGACGTGGCCAAGCAGGTGGGCCTGACCGTCTCTCACATTTCTACTCCGGAAAAGAAGTACATCGTGGAGTCCATGAGCGGTGGCGCGGGGCTGATCGATTGCGATAACGATGGCAAGCTCGACATCATCACGGTGAACGGGTCGACCGTAGATCGCTTCCGCCAAGGCGGCGATCCCATGATCACGCTCTACCACCAGGACGCGGATTTCAAGTTCACCGACATTACCAAGTCCGCCGGCCTGACTCGCAAGGGTTGGGGCATGGGCGTGGCGGTGGCCGATTACGACAACGATGGCTTGCCAGACATCTACGTCACCGGCTATGGCGGAAATGCCTTGTATCACAACCTTGGCAATTGCAAGTTTGAGGACGTCACCCACAAGGCCGGAGTGGCGGCGGGCGGATTCAGCACCGGCGCGGCCTGGGCCGACTACGATCGGGACGGGCATGTAGACCTTTTCGTCTCGCGTTATGTGCATTTTGACATGAATAAGCTGCCCGACTTCGGCAGCGACGAGAAAAACTGCCGCTTCAAGGGAATCCTGGTGCAGTGCGGGCCGTGGGGCATGCTGGGCGAATCGGACTTGCTCTTCCATAACCGCGGCGACGGCACCTTTGAAGAGGTGTCGAAGAAGGCGGGGATGGACGATCCCAACCGCTATTACGGTTTGGGGGCGATCTGGGGCGATTACGACAATGATGGCTGGCCCGATTTGTACGTCGCCAACGACGCCGGCCCCAATTACCTTTACCACAACAAGCACGATGGGACATTCGAAGAAGTCGGCATGCTCGCGGGAGCAGCACTCAGCGGCGATGGCCTGGAACAAGGATCGATGGGCGTGGATTGGGGAGACTATCTACACGAAGGCCGCCTCGCCATGCTCGTTACCAACTTCACCGAGCAGCCCGATACTCTGTACCGCAACTTGGGAAAAGATGGATTCTCCGATGTAAGTTGGCCGGCCAAGCTGGCGCAACCTACTTTTCCCTACGTAGGCTGGGGAACGGCCTTTTTCGACATGGATAACGACGGCTGGCTGGACATTTTTGTCGCCAATGGGCATGTGTATCCCCAGGTCGATTCCATTCCCGGGGGCGCTCCCTACCGCCAGCCGATGCAACTGTTTCGCAATAATCGCGACGGCACCTTTGAGGATGTTTCCAGCGTCCTCGCTGCAATCCCCGCGGAAAGCAGGCGGGGCGCGGCGTTTGGCGACGTTAACAACGACGGAAATATCGACATTGTGCTGGTGAACGTGGGCGCACCTCCCACGCTGCTGCTCAACCAGGGCGGAAACAACAATCATCGGGTGCTGTTCAAACTGGTGGGAACGAAGAGCAACAAGATGGCGATCGGGGCACGGATCACAGTGAAGACGGCAAAGCTGGTGCAGTTCAGTGAAGTCCGCGGCGGCGGCAGTTACATTTCGCAGAACGATCCGCGGCTGCATTTTGGCCTGGGCGCGGAAGCCAGGATGAGTGAAGTGGAGATCAAGTGGCCGAACGGGAAAGTTGAAGTGCTGCGCGATGTCCCGGCAGATTTCATTTATACCATCGTGGAGGGGGAAAGCATTCAGCAGAAAGCAGCGTTGCCGGCGGTGGCGGGACGATAAGCCCGAGACTATTCTCTTCTCGAACGGTTACGCATTCAGGCAGGCTTTCAGTACAGGAGGACCGCTTTCCTACACGACCGCTGACCCGTAAAACTGATCGGAAACTATTTCGTGCAAACCACGGCCCGAGTATCGACCGCATCAGCGCTACTGCGTCAGATGTGCCCCAGATGCCGCGCCGCCAGAATATTTCGTTCATCGATTTTCACCGGTTTTCCCCGGATGCATGAATACTGCCCGGCATGCGGTCTGAAATTTGAGCGGGAAGAAGGTTATTTCCTGGGAGCCATGTATATCAGCTATGGCCTGGCCCTGTTCACCATCGTTATTCTTGCCGTGGTGCTGTGGGCGTCGACCCGATGGTCGTTGCACAGAACGATAGTCTGGGCGCTTCTACTTTTCTTGCCCATGGCGCCCACCCTTACGCTCTTTTCACGCGTGCTCTGGATCTACCTCGATCGGGCAATCGATCCGGAATAGACGGGCTGATACACTGCACGCCCGTTCGTCAAATAGGAACGGTGTTCTGCCACCCGATGTCTCCTTCTACAGGATTCACTGTATTTACTCGAAGGTTCACATCGCGTGAAATGCCACAGTCGGAACCCGGTAGAACTGGCGCTTCATGCCATGCAAACACGCTTCCAAGGATTCCCGCGAGCGCGATACCTGCTGCGACTAACAGCAGTCTTCCTTCTATATCTAGCCGCGGGCAAGCTCGGTCTATCCGTGCCTTTCACCAGC
>WNFH01002143.1_pt1 | contig 13654 bp, 11 predicted proteins | sample 5400411 | NCBI WGS metagenome assembly WNFH01 (sample SAMN13153347, study PRJNA577476) | soil metagenome | isolation source: 200 cm saprolite under Douglas fir tree site 2 hole 3 | place: USA:California | collected 2015-04-18
AGGTCTGGCGCGTGGCAACATCCGTCTCCACCCTGTTGATCAGCCCGCGCAGCAGGCGCTCGATGCCCGCCAGCGGGTCGGTCGGGTCCGCCTGCAGCAAGACGAGATCGACCCGGTCCAGGCACGGCAATGACACCTGCTCGCGCATTGCGTAGAACAGCGCGGTCTTGTTGGAAAAATGCCAATAGATCGCGCCGCGGGTTACGCCGGCGGCCTGGGCGATTTGGTTCAGGCTGGTCTGGGTCACGCCTTGGTGGGCGAACAGGTCCCTGGCGGCAGCCAAAATCTGCTGCCGGGTCTGCTCGGACTCCTCTTTGGTGCGGCGCATGGGGTTGTCCTGGGGCATTTACATACATTTATGATTGTATATAATCCGCTGTTTATTGCCAACCCTATCCAGCGAACGAGCCGTTTATGCCGACTTTTCTTTTTGTGGAAACTCCTTTTGGTGTATCCAAAGCGTTGTATTGGCTGAGGCGCACCGCCTTGGCCGCGGCCTCGCTGCTGGCCGCTTGCGGCCAAGGCGGCCAGGGCGCGGTTCCCCCCGGCGGCATGGCGCTGCCGGTCACCGTCCTCCAGGTCGCGCCGCAGCGCGTGCCGATCGTGCTCGAGGCCGTGGGCCAGCTTCAGGGCTCGAAGGAAGTCGAAGTGCGCGCGCGCGTCTCCGGCATCCTGTTGAAGCGTCTGTACAACGAAGGCGATCTGGTCCGCGCCGGCGCCCCGCTCATGCAGCTCGATCCGGCGCCGTATGAAATTGCGCTGGCGCAGGCCAACGCCCAGCTCGCACAGGAACGGGCGCGCAACGAACAGGCGAAGCGTGAATCGGCGCGCTTGCAGCAGTTGGCAGAGCAGAAGGCGATCAGTCAGAAGGAATACGACGATGCGACATCGGCACTGAAGCTCTCGGACGCCACGCTGCAGGGGGCTGAAGCCAACGTCCGCCAGGCCGAGCTGAACCTGTCCTACACCCATGTCACCGCACCCGTGTCCGGCGTCACTGGACGCATGGCCCACTCGGAAGGCAGCCTGATCTCGACCGGCCAAGACAGCCTGCTCACTACCATCAACCAGGTCAACCCGATCTGGGTACGCTTCAGCCTCTCGGGATCCGACCTCATGCAACTGCCGGACGGCAAGCTCAACCGCTCCAGCCCGGCCGAGGTACGGCTTACCCTGCCGGACGGTTCGCGCTATCCCGACAAGGGGCGTCTCAACTTCGCCGCGAACCAGATCGATCCCAGGCTGGCCACCCAGGAGTTGCGCGCCGAATTCGACAATCCGCGCGGGCAGCTCGTACCCGGCCAGTTCGTACGCGTGCAGATCACGGCCGGCCAGCGCGACAACGTGTTCCTCGTCCCGCAGGTAGCGGTGTTGCAGGCCGAAAAAGGGTTTTTCGTGTTTGTGGTCGACAAGGACGGTAAGGCGGCGGTTCGTCCGGTGCAGACCGGGGGCTGGGTCGGCGCGGACTCGATGATCCTCGACGGTCTCGCCGCGGGCGACCGGGTGATCGTCGACAACCTGCTCAAGCTCCGTCCAGGCGCGCCGGTGACCCCCGCGCCGCCCTCGGAAGGAAAATCCGCGACACCTTCCTCCACGCCGGCCAAGTGAGGGGATAGGCCATGTCGAGGTTTTTCATCAACCGTCCGATTTTCTCTGCGGTCATCGCGATCATCTTCACGCTGGCAGGCCTGGTGGCCTCGCAGGCGTTGCCGGTCGCCCAATACCCGGAAATCTCGCCGCCGACCGTGACCATCACCGCCAACTACCCCGGCGCCAGCGCCGAAACCCTCGGCAAGACGGTGGCCGCGCCGATCGAAGAACAGTTGAACGGCGTCGAGAATTTGATCTACTTCACGTCGACCGCGGCCTCGAACGGCACGCTCACCATCACGGCGACCTTCGAGGTCGGGACCGACATCAACAATGCAACCATCCAGGTCAATAACCGCGTGCAGATCGCCCTGCCGCGGCTGCCCGACGAGGTGCGCCGCACCGGCGTCGTGGTGCAGAAGCGTTCCACCGACATTCTTTTGGTAGTCGCCATCAGCTCTTCGGACCCGCGTTATGACACGCTCTACCTGAGCAACTACGCCCTGGTCAATGTGGTGGACGACCTGAAGCGCGTACCAGGCGTCGCGGACGCAACTATCTTCGGCGCGCGCGATTACTCGATGCGTATCTGGCTAAGGCCCGACCGCATGGCGCAGCTGGGTATCACCACCACCGATATCGCCCAGGCCATCAGTGCCCAGAATGCGCAATACGCCGCCGGCAAGATCGGCCAGGAGCCGGTGCCGGACACGCAATCCATGGTGTACACGGTAACTGCCCGCGGGCGGCTGGTTGAGCCCGAGGAGTTCGGCAACATTGTCCTGCGCTCGAGCGGCCCGGGCGGCGTGCTGCGCCTCAAGGATGTGGCGCGTATTGAACTTGGCGCAGCGAGTTACGACGCGTTCACGACCGTGGACGGCACGCCCACGATCGGCATTGCCGTTTTCCTGCAGTCGGGCGCCAATGCACTGGCGGTTGCAGATTCGGTGCGCGCAAAGACGAACGAGCTGTCGCAGAGATTCCCGCAGGGCGTGAGCCACCTCATTCCGTTCGATACGACGCGCTTCGTGCAGGCCTCGATCCACGAGGTCATCATTACGCTGCTCATCGCCGCCACCCTGGTCCTGCTTGTGGTGTTTATCTTCCTACAGAGCTGGCGCGCGACCCTTATTCCGTTCATCGCGGTGCCGGTGTCGCTGATCGGCGCCTTTGCCGGTCTGTATGCCTTCGGTTTTTCGATCAACACCCTCACGATGTTCGCCATCGTGCTCGCGACCGGCATCGTGGTAGACGACGCGATTGTCGTACTCGAGAACGTCGAGCGCCTGATGGCTGAGAAAGGGCTCTCGCCGAAGGAAGCGGCGATCGAGTCGATGCGCGAGGTGACCGGCGCCATCATCGCCATTGAGCTGGTGCTGTGCTCGGTGTTCATACCCGTCGCTTTTTTAGGCGGTATCGCGGGACGGCTCTACCAGCAATTCGCGATCACGGTCGTCACCGCGGTAGTGATCTCAGGCATCACCGCGCTTACGCTTACCCCTGCGCTATGCGCGCTGCTGCTTAAGCCGAGCCACGCGGAGTCACGCATTTTCCGGCCCTTTAATTTGGGCTTTGCCAAGCTCTCCGCCGGTTATATGGGCGGCGTGCGCTGGGGGCTCAAGGATACAGGCAAGGCGCTGGCCGCCTTCGCGGTGTTGCTGGTGCTGGTCGGCGTCCTGCTCAAGATCGTTCCAAGCAGCTTTGTTCCCTCGGAGGACCAGGGATACATCTTCGGCGCCATTGTGCTGCCCGACGGCGCGACGCTCGGTCGCACCGGCAAAGTGGGCGCGGCCGTGCAGAAAATCCTCGTGGAGCATCCGGCGGTGGAGCACGTGTTCGTCGTGACCGGCTTCGATTTGATCGGGGGCGGCAATAAGACCAACACCGCCACGCTCTTCATCACCCTTAAGCCCTGGGACAAACGCAAGACAACCGCCGAGGAGCTTGCCAAGTACGTTTTCATGAAAGGCGCGGGGATACGCGAAGGACTCATACTCGCCTTCAACCCGCCGCCGATCCGCGGGCTTGGCACCGCCGGCGGACTGGAGTTCTATGTGCAGAACCGCGCGGACGGGGATCCGAAGCATCTGGCGGATGTGCTGCAAAAATTCAGCGCCGAGTTGGGCAAGCGCCCGGAACTGCAGGGGCTCAACGCCTTTTTCCGGCCGACCGTGCCGCAACTGTTTGTGGAAGTGGACCGCGAGAAAGCGCTGGCGCTCGGTGTGCCGATCGCAAGCGTGTTCGATACCCTGCAAAGCACCATGGGTGCGCTCTACGTCAACGACTTCAACAAGTTCGGCAGGACCTACCGGGTTCAGGTTCAGGCGGAAAACATTTATCGCGCAAAGCCTGAAGATCTGGGTAACGTGTACGTTCGCTCCACCACCAGCGGCGAAATGATCCCGGTCAAGAGCCTGATCACCATACGAAGCATCGTCGGACCCGATCAGCTCGATCGCTTCAATGCGTTTTTCGCCGCAAAGGTGCTCGGCGGCGCGGCGCCGGGGATCAGCTCAGGTCAAGCCATCGCGACGGTCGAGGAAACCGCGGCGAAGGTACTCCCCGAGGGCTTTAATCTGGCCTGGAGCGGCCAGGCGTTCCAGGAAAAGCGTACCGGCAAGGCATCCATTTTTGCCTTCATTGTCGCACTCGTTATGGTGTTTCTTATTCTGTCGGCGAATTATGAGCGCTGGTCGCTGCCGGCAGCGGTGCTGCTCGCCGTGCCTTTTGCCTTGTTCGGCGCTCTGCTCGCAGTTCTTCTTCGAGGTATGAGCAACGACATCTACTTCCAGATCGGTCTGGTGACATTGATCGGCCTCGCGGCGAAGAATGCGATCCTGATTGTGGAGTTCGCGGCGCAAAACCAGGCGAAGGGGCTCTCGGCGGTCGACGCGGCGATAGAAGCTGCACGGCAGCGCTTCCGGCCGATCATAATGACCTCGCTTGCGTTCGTGCTAGGCGTTGTGCCGCTGGTCATCGCCACCGGCGCAGGCGCCGCCGCGCGCCGGTCGATGGGCACCGGCGTGTTCGGTGGCATGCTGGCCGCCACCTTCATTGCCACCTTATTTATCCCGTTGTTCTTCACACTGCTCGCGCGCAAGCGGACGCCCGCGCGGCCGAAAAAGAAAAACATATGAACGCGCGCGGCTTCGCTTCGCTTGCCGGCACGCTGCTGCTTACCGGCTGCATGGTTGGACCCGATTACGAGCGGCCCGCGATCGATTTGCCTCGGTCCTTCCCCGACGCGCCGGCCGTGACCTCCGCTGCCGCCGCGTTGCGTACCGACTGGTGGACGCTGTACGACGATCCGAGGCTGAACGAGCTTGTCGCCAGCGCCCTGGAGCGCAATGCCGACCTCCGCTTCGCGGTGGCGCGCATCGAGGAGGCCGATGCCAACCTGCGCGAGGCCAACGCTACATTCCTGCCGGAAATCGACCTGGGAGGGACGGCGAACCGGTCGCGTTCGAGTACCCTCACCGGTATACCGCTGCCGCCGGGTGTGCCGGTGGTACGGAATGACGTGCGCCTGAGCGCCTCGACCTCGTTCGAGCTCGACTTTTGGGGGCGGTTGCGGCGCGCGCGCGAAGCGGTGCGGGCGCAGGCCCTGGGGACGCGCTACGCCAAGGAGGTGGTGTCGCTGACGCTCGCGGGACTGACGACACAGGCGTATTTTTCGCTGCGCTCGCTCGATGCGCAGATCGCGGTCACACGCGAAACGCTCGCGAATCGCGAAGAGTCGCTGGCCTTCGTGCGCCAGCGGGCGCAAGGCGGGATCGCGTCGGATCTCGATGTCAACCAAGCCGAGGGCGCGCGCGCAGATGCGGCAATCCAGCTTAACGAGCTGCAGCGCCAGCGGGCGCTCATCGAACATCAGTTGGGCACACTCACCGGCCGGCTCGACCTGACCATGGCTTCCGGCGACCTGCTGGTGTTGCCGATGCCGGCGTTGCCGCCCGCCGACCTGCCCTCGACGCTGCTGGAACGGCGCCCCGACATCCGGCAGGCGGAGCAGGATCTGATCTCGACCAATGCGCAGATCGGCGTGGCCAAGGCGGCAATATTGCCGACGATCTCGCTGACCGGCGCCTTCGGCGGGGAAAGCCAGGCGCTGTCCACGCTGCTCAACAGCGGCGGGCGCATCTGGTCGCTCGGCTTTGGCCTGTCGCTGCCGATTTTCAGCGCGGGACGCTATGCCGCCAGAACCGACGCCGCCCGCGCCCGCGAGCGCCAGTCGCTCGCGGGCTACCAGAAAGCGGTTGAAACCGCCTTTCGTGAAGTCGCCGACGCGCTCAGCACCGTGCAACACACCTCGGCGGCGGAACAGGACTACCGGGCGCGCGCCGAGGCTGCACGCAAAGCCCTGCGCCTGGCGCGGCTGCGCTACGAGTCCGGTTATTCCGCCTATTTCGAGGTACTCGATGCACAGCGCACCGCCAACGACGCGGAGCTCGGTTTCCTCCGCAACCGCCAGTCGCGGCTGTCAGGCAGCGTGGACCTGATGAAGGCATTGGGCGGGGGCTGGTCGGCGGACCACGCGGTTGCCAAGCCCTAGGTTGGCGCGTCGCGCAACATTCAGTACCGCAATGCAACGAAAACAGCGCATAAACAACCATCGCCGGAAATGAATCAATTCTGCATTTATTGACTGCCGATTCGCCCGCGCTTATCGTAGGGGTCCTGCATTCAACGCGTATAACAGGAGGGGGTATGCGTTTCTCGCGCGGCTTTTTCGTGGCATTGGCTTGGGCGGCGCTCGCGGCGCCGGCCAACGCGCAGGATACGACGCGATTGGACAATTTCCGCGCGCGCCCGGCGGCGCCCACTGAGCTCAAGCGGGTGGCGCCGGATTTGTACTTCCTCTACGACGATATTTCCTCCAACGCGGCGTTTCTCGTCACTGCGGAAGGTGTCCTGGTCGTGGATACGCGCCAGCACCCGGCGCACGGGCGTGACTTGATTGAGCGCATCCGCAAGATCACCGACAAGCCGATCAAATGGGTGATCAACACCCACGCCCACGGCGATCACTTCTACGGCAATCCGGCGTTCAAGGCGATGGGCGCCACCATCATCGCGCATCGCGACACGGTCGCCGGCATGATCAAGAACGAGCAGCTCGAGTTCAAGCGGCGCCAGGCGTTCTTCCGCTCAATGCAGCTCGATCCCGCCGAGGTCAAAACCGTCCTGCCCGATGTGACGTTCGACTCGCGCATGACGCTTGTATTGGGCGGGCGCACCGTGGAGATCGTCTACCTCGGCCCGGGACAGAATCCGGGCGACACCCTGGTGCACTTTCCGCACGCGCGCGCGCTTTACGTCGGCGGTCCGTTCGCGCGCAAGAACTGGTCGAACATGTCGTTCACGCCCTCGGTCGACGGCTGGATTGCGCTGCTCCAAAAGATCGCGGCGATGGACGTCGACCTGTTCCTGCCGGGCCATGGCGATGTCGGCACGCGCCAAGACGTGCTGGACGAGGCGAAGTTGCTTGGCCCCCGTGCAGGCCGAAGTGAAAGCGGCGATCGCCAAGGGCATGAGCCAGGAGGACATCGTCAAGAATCTGCGCTTCCCGCAGTATGCCGAGTTGCGCAATTACGACCGGATTAATGGCTTCATTGAGGCGCTGTACCACCTGTTCACCACCGGCCAGCCATTATTTGTCTATCCATAGCGAAGGAGGTCATGCCATGAATGTTGCAAGTCGTTATGCGCCGCTCGTGGGGCGCGCATTGCTCGCGTTTCTGTTCCTGCAATCCGGCTGGTTAAAGATGTTGGAGTTCGGCAAAACCGCGGCCTCGATGGCGGCGAAGGGCGTGCCGATGCCAGAGGCCGCCTTGCTGATGAGTATCGTGATCCTGCCAGCCTTCGGGCTGATGCTGCTGGTCGGCTGGCATGCGCGCTGGGCGGCGCTCGCGCTGTTTGCTTGGATGGTGCCGATCACGCTGGTCTACCACGCGTTCTGGAGCGCTGAACCCGCGCAGTTCACGAACCAGATCAATCATTTCCTCAAAAACCTTGCGCTGACAGGGGCATTGTTGATGATTGCCGGCATGGGATCCGGCCCTCTAAGCCTCGATCGGCGTAAACACGACGCCGAGGTGGCGCCGTAATCCGGCGTTTCGGATGAAGAACGTCAGGAAAAGATCAGCGTAAGCAGGACGCCGGCGACTAAGCCCCACAGCGCACGTCGCGACCAGAATGCCACTAAAACTGCGCAGCACAGGGCGAGCAGTCGTAGGGGAGCGGCGGCTGTTTCAAAATGAGCGCCGGTGAAGAATAAGCTGGTCGAAATAACGCTGGCCATGAGGGCATAAGCCAAGTAGCGAAGATACTGGTCAAATACCGGGGAGAAATTCCGCCCGGCGAAGAACAGCGACGGGAGTACCCGAATGGCGTAGGTCACAACCCCCATCCCTATGATGAGGCCGAGTCGCGTTGTATCCATTGTTGCATCCACCAGCCGCCGGTTCCGATGAGCAAGGCGCTTGCCAGCCATCCCCAATTCTGATTCAGCATCATTCCCAGCACCGCCGCGAACAGGGCTATTACTCCCATCAGGCGCGCGGTGCGCTCGCGCAATTCCACCGCGAGCATGCAGGCAAAGTAGCCGGGAAGAAGAAACTTCAGCACTTCTTCGAAGCCCGGGGGTATGCGTACCGCCGCTAGGTAACCGAGCCCCGATCCCATCAGCCAAACCAGAAAACTGGTTGAGGCGGTGCCCATGAAATAGCGTAGGTTCTGTTCGTCGGCTGCTTCCGGATTTTCCGACGGCGAGGGCTTCGCCGATGCTTTTTGAAAATGGGTGTAACTTAATATGAAACTACTGGCGCTGAGGAAATGTAGACAAAATAACAAGCCAGCGCGTTTAACCCGACGGAAATACGGCGCGATGGCGGAACTCATGACGAGAAAGCGTAGGTTAATAAGAAAGGTAGCCAATAAAATCTGTAGCGCGGGTCTACCTGTAGCGAGAGGATCTAACGCGGCGAACTGGGCCGGGCCGGCGTAGACCAGTATCGACATGAGCGTAATTTCGCTGAAAGACAGGCCATGCACTTTGGCAGCGATGCCCAAAGCGAACGAAGTAGGAAGGAAGGCGATCCAGACAGGGATTGCCGCTCTTGCTCCTTGTAAAAAATCAGGGTCAAAAAGCCCGCGCGAGGTGCTCACCAGGTAATCCGCATTTATACGTTTCCGTTTTTCTTAAAAGCGGTCAGTATTGCCCGAGTCGTTTCTTTGGTGGAGGCGCGGCCACCGAGATCGGGTGTGGCGATGCCGTAAGCCAAGGCGTCTTCGATGGATTTCAGTAACAACGCGCCTATCTGTTCGTAGCCGAAAAAGTCCAGCATCATCTTCGCGGTCCAGATTTGGCCGATGGGGTCAGCAACGCCTTTTCCGGCAATATCGGGCGCGGAACCGTGCACCGGCTCGAACATGGAGGGGTATTTGCGCTCCGGATTGATGTTGGCGGAGGGCGCGATGCCGATCGAGCCCATAATCGCGGCGCCGAGCTCCGTTAAGATATCGCCGAATAAATTCGAGGCGACGACCACGTCCAGCTCGTGTGGTTTGGTGACGAAAAACGCGGACAGCGCATCGATATGGGTGGAGGTTTGGTGCACGTCCGGGTAGTCGCGGCCAACTTGTGCGAAAACGCTGTCCCAAAAAGGCATGGTATGGACAATGCCATTGGACTTAGTGGCGCTGGTGACAAATTTCTTCTCGCGCTTGCGTGCGATCGCAAACGCGAAGCGCATGGCGCGCTCTATGCCTTTGCGCGAAAACACCGCATTTTGCATGGCGATCTCGTCCTCACCGGAGAATATGCGTCCGCCGATAGCGGAATATTCCCCTTCGGAATTTTCCCGCACGACTATAATGTCAAATCCTTTTGGGTCGGCAAGGGGGGAACGGACGCCGCGCATCTGTTTGATCGGGCGTAAATTGATATATTGGTGCATCTCCCGGCGTATCGGGATCAACAATCCCCATAAAGAAACATGATCCGGTACTATTTTTGGAAAGCCGACCGCGCCTAAAAAAATAGCCTCGTAGTTTTTTAAAATTTCAATGCCGTCTTCCGGCATCATGCGGCCGGTTTTTTGATAAAAATCGCAACTCCAAGGGAACTCAGTAAAAGAGAACGAAAACCCGCCGTGGATTTCAGCCGCAAGCTTAAGGGCCTCGACTCCGCAGGGAGTGACTTCTTTACCGATTCCGTCACCGGGTATAACCGCGATAGGGTGCTGCATGTATGTCCTTAATTAGTGTAATTCCAAATTATAGGATCTTTCGATGAGCCACGGAAGGCGGAACGCCGAGGTGTAGGCATAACCTACGGTTGACAACCTGCGTCACGCGGCGTAGTTTCGTGTCTGCCACGCAATCTCCCGGTTTGCGTGCTACGCGGACATCAATCAAACACGCGGGTTCACAACCCGCGAGGACCCGGCATGGCGATACACCGACTCGATCACTACTCCATCCGCACACTGGATCTGGACGCCTCGCGCCGGTTTTACACGGAGATCATGGGTTTTATCGTAGGGCCGCGCCCGCCGTTCAAATTCCCCGGCCTGTGGCTCTATAACGGCGCACCGACGCCGGACTCCAACGGCGTGGTGCACATCATTGGCATCGACCGGAATGATCCGCAGGGTCTCAAGGATTATCTCGGTGACCGCGATCTGGAAAGTCTCAATGGCACCGGCAGCGTCGACCACATTGCGTTTGTCGCGACCGGGCTGGCAGGCATGCTGGCGCGCTGCAAGCAACATCGTATTGCTTACCGCGAGCGCACGGTGCCGTCGTTAGGACTGCATCAGGTGTTTCTGGAAGACCCGAGCGGCGTCACCATCGAGTTGAATTACCCGGCCACCGAGGCGCGTTCGGTCAGCGCCGCCGCTTAACGGTTCTGCGCAGCCGCCCTGGCCTACCCACCCGACGTGCCGCCGACCAGCGGGCAACCTCCTAAACGCGCGCTGATCGTCGGCGGCTCACTGGCCGGCCTGTTCGCCGCCAATCTCTTGCACCGCTTGGGTTGGGACGTGCAGGTTTTCGAGCGCGCAGGCAGGGCGCTCGCCGGACGCGGCACCGGCATCGTCACGCATCCCGAGTTGTTCGATGTGCTCCAGATCGCCGGTGTCGCCGTCGATCACACCATTGGCGTCGCGGTGCCGTCGCGCGTGGTGCTCGATCGGCAAGGCGGCGTAGTCGTTGCGCAGCCGTTGCGGCAAATCCTCACCGCGTGGGGACGCCTATACCGTTTGTTGCGCGACGCGCTGCCGCCGGACGTGTATCGCGCGGGCAGGGCGCTCGAGCGAGTGCAGCAAGACAGCGCGCGCGTTACCGCCCAGTTCGCCGATGGCACACACACGAGCGGCGACGTGCTGATCGCGGCGGACGGCATCCGCTCCAGCGTACGCGCGCAGTTTGCACCCGAGGTCACACCGCTGTACGCGGGCTACGTGGCGTGGCGCGGTCTGATCGAAGAAGCCGCCATTTCGCCTGCGTCACACGCGGCGTTGTTCGAGCGCTTCGGTTTCTGTCTGCCGCCGCACGAGCAGATGCTGGGCTACCCGGTGGCGGGTGCGCAAAACTCGGTGGCACCGGGCGAGCGGCGCTATAACTTCGTATGGTACCGCCCGGCGGACGAACAACAGGTCCTGCCCGCGCTGCTCACCGACAGCAACGGCCGCCGCCACCACATGGCCATCCCGCCACACCTGCTGCGCACCGATGTCATCGCCGACATGCGCCGCGCGGCGGAAGCCGTGCTCGCACCGCAGTTCGCGGAAATGGTGCGGCTCACCGCGCAACCGTTTTTGCAGCCGATTTACGATCTCGAATCGGCGCGCCTTGCGTTCGGCCGGGTGGCGATTATCGGCGACGCGGCATTCGTTGCGCGACCGCACGTCGGCATAGGTGTGACCAAGGCGGCGGGCGATGCGTTGGCGCTGGCGCGGGCATTGACGCAGCATGACGACACAATCGCGGCGCTGCGCGCATTCGAGGCGCAGCGCCTGCCGTACGGCCGCGCGATCGTCGCGCACGCGCGCCGCCTCGGCGCATACATGCAGGCGCAAGTGAAGTCCGATTACGAACGCGAGATGGCCGAGCGCTACCGCAGCGCGGAAGCGGTGATGCGCGAAACCGCGGTCGCGCCGGCGGCCGCGCTGTGAATGACCGGGCTTGCCGCGGCGGCGGCATGGAGCAGTACCGCGCGCAAGAAGCGCGCTTGACACTCCAAAACGACCTGCGTAGCATCGTTATTTACCAAGAGGTAATTAAAAAACCGCCGCTAACAACACATATCTTGGCGCTGCCGGTTCCGTCGCCGATCGATACCGCTGCCGCAGGACACCCCGCAATGTCGCCTACGCCGCCGGCCGCATGCAATCCGGCCGCGTCAACGTGTTCCCCAATAAGAAGGAGGAGACCAGCATGAAAATCCACGAGCGCACGACCGAGACAGCGCAACACCTTGAGGCCGCCGGCCCGAACCCTGTGCGGCGCAAAATCCTGTTGGCCGCCGTGGCGGCGGCGGTATCGCCATTCGCGATCAAGCTCGCGCGGGCACAGCCGTCCACCATCAAAATCGGCTTTCCGGTGCCGCTTACCGGGCCGTTCGGCGTGGAGGCGCAGGACCAGGTGCGCGCCGCCGAACTCGCGGTCAAGGAATTCAACGAGGCGGGCGGGTTCAACGGCCGCATGGCGGAACTCCTGGTGCGCGACGACAAGCTCAATCCCGGCGAGGCCGCCACACGCACGCTGGAGTTGATCGAAAAAGACAAGGTCAACTTCATCGTCGGCTCGCTCTCCGCCGCGGTGCAATTGTCGGTCAACAACGTCACCAAGGAACGCAAGGTGCTGTTCAGCTCGATTAGCCAGTCGGACGCGATCAACGAAGCCAAGGACTGGAGCCCGTACACCTTCCACGAAGCGCTCAACCCGCACCTGACGGCCGGCGCGGTCGGCCGCTATGTGTTCCCCAAGTACGGCAAGCGCGTCGCGTTTTTGACCGCCGATTACGCCTATGGCCACGAAATGGTGCGCGGCTTCCAGACCGCCGGCAAGTCGATGGGCATCGAAACCCTGGCCGACATCCGCCACCCCCTGGGCGCGTCCGACTACTCGACATTCCTGCCGCGCATCCAGGCATTGAAGCCGGACATTTTGTGCCTATGCAACTTCGGCCGCGATCTCGTCAATTCGGTCAAGCAAGCCACCGACTTCGGCCTCAAGGCGAGCACGCGGCTGGTCGCACCGGTGCTGCTGTATACGGCGCGCCAGGCGGGCGGCGCCGATGCGTTCGACGGTGTGGTGGGCGGCTCCTCTTATTACTGGCGGCTGGAAGACACGGTGGCGAGCGCCAAGACGTTCAATGACAAGTTCCGCAAGGACTATGCCGGTTCGGTGCCGTCCGATTACGGCGCACTGGGCTACGCCGGCGTGCGTACGGTGCTGACCGCGGTGAAAAACGCCGGCAGCACCGACACCGACAAAGTCATCGCCGCCATGCGCGCGCTGAAATATGACTACTACAAGGGCGCTCAGTACTACCGCAGCTGCGACCACCAGTCGGTGCAATCGGTGTTGATCGTCGAATCCAAATCCAAGGATATGAAGGACAAGTACGACGTGTTCAACATCGTGTCAGTCGAAGCGCCCAACGAGAAGAATTTACGCACCTGCGCGGAGTTGGGACACAAGGCATAGTTCACTCCCTTTCCATGAACCATTATCTTTAACTACCCGGTTCAAGGTCCGTGTGCAGTTTCGACCGAAACAGGGGGCTACCCATGAACCTGCGGCCGGAGGCCGTACCGACTCACCCTCTCCCACTGGGAGGGAGAGACCGCCCGGTTCATGGACACAATTCGTGGCAGGAGCGCGGCCAGGCGGTCTCGCCCTCGCCGCGGGGGCATAGGTATCTACACATCTCGAATAGATCGTCATTCCCGCGCAAGCGGGAATCCAGATACCCCGCGTCAATACTGGATTCCCGCTGGAGCCTGCCCTCGACTGCGATCGGGGGCGGGAATGACAGTTGGGTGTTGCGGTGCGA
>WNFH01002228.1_pt1 | contig 13650 bp, 15 predicted proteins | sample 5400411 | NCBI WGS metagenome assembly WNFH01 (sample SAMN13153347, study PRJNA577476) | soil metagenome | isolation source: 200 cm saprolite under Douglas fir tree site 2 hole 3 | place: USA:California | collected 2015-04-18
GTCCGGCCCAATGATGATAATGGCTACCGGTCGCCCGGCGGACCCTCCACCTCCGCCGATGCCACTCCCACCACTGTTGGCTTGTTCCGATTGAGAGACTTCCTCACCTGGCTGCTGCTTTGCTGAGGGTGTCGCTGGCTGTGATGATGGTGTAGTTGCCCGATACTACTGGTTCGCTAAACACCGCGCCGGGCTGGGCTGCAGCGAATATCCTCTCCAACACGGGGCGAAGTTGTTCACTGCTCTTGTCTGTTAATGATTGAAGGGTGTTCCTCGTGTCGATCATGGTCTTCGCTCCTTTCGTTGAGAAAACTTGACCAAACTCACAATTGAAAGCACCAAACTGAAGCCAAGCAGCCACAGTTGAAGGATGCGGGTGATATCTACGATTGGGAAGCGCTTCGCTGTCTCGTCCCGCTCGACCAGAATGGCAGTCGGTCGATTCCAGACAAATCCGCCGATGGGCAGGCGAACGATGAGTGCTTGCGACTGTGGGGTCACGGTGACGCTCTCTACGGTCACTGGCTGGCCCGAAACCGTCTGCACTTGAAACACATCTTTGAGCCGCATTTTCTCCACCTCCTGTACAATTAAACCACGTCGAGCAGGCCGGCGCTACTCTATGCTGTGAGCGTTTAACTGCCGGCAAACGCTTCCTTTTTCGAGCGAGATAGGAAACGACCCTCTTTGTAAGACTATACCTAGTATAATACAGATCGAGGACCTGTACAACGATATGCCTCTGGTCATGACAGCCGCAAAATCAGTGGTGGCACCCCTGGCTCCAATGGCTCCCAGGCGCGCATGGCCCTTTTCAGCTTCTTTGGCTCCTGGGCCGCTCAGCAACTCAATCCGTTCCTGCAATGTCTGGCAGCCCTGACTCAGAAAAACCCTTTAGGTCAATTCTGAATAGTTGCCTAAAGACGGGTGTATGAATGACTCTGCTGGGAAAATCTGTCTAGACAACTAGATAGGAAGAAGGAGACAGCAACTCATGTTGCATAACAAGCTTTTGCGTGTAGTACAGGCACATCTGTTGGGTTTCTCGACAGGTATTATGTTTTCTGGAAACGCTTTTGCTTGTTCTGCCTGTTTCATACGTCTCTTTTCATCGTCGGTTGCTTGGTCCAACTAGTCTACACCAAATTTCCCAGCAGAGTCATTCATACACTCCCTAAAGGCAGTAGGCTTGACATCGAGAAAACCGATGAAAAAGCTCCTGTCTAAGCTCTACCATTAAAAACACCTTTATTGGTCAGATCGGCCTGCGAAGCCTGCTCGGAAGGTAAGAAAAGTGGGCGACTAGGGACTCGAACCCCTGACCTACTGCGTGTAAAGCAGTATCCTCAGTAACACCCCCTAATCAGCCTCTAGAGCCAGTTTATATCCCCAAAACCAACTGTGTCAAGTCGCTAGACAGTAGACTGGAAGGCAATCGAATTTTGTCTGAACCTAAACATCCATCTTCTGTTCCGTATATTCGGGCAATGTATAGTAATCTAAAGGTAGTTGATACATATTGGAGTAATCATGGACACTAATTTTCTTTAGATTTCTCCGGATGCAATAAACTAATTCTGCTTTACCACTCTTATGAAGAACACTACCAATCCATCCGGCTAACGTTGCGGCATCTTCCTCGCTTAATTGCGTTCTGGCAAGCTCATCATATAGAAGAAGCATTTCAACTTTATACAATTGTTCGGTATCTTTGTACGCCACAAAACGTATTTGCCAGATACCCCCAAATACGCGATGAAAATCATGGGTCTTACCTAACCTTTTAACAGCCTCGACTATTGGTTGTTGTACTGCCGCTACTATTTCATTAGGGATAGCCTGACGGCTGTATCTTTTAGCAAGCCACATACGGAAGAGTCGTTCTCTACCTGGATCATTGACCTCATCAAAACCAGCTTGGGGAGTGAGTGTTAGAAGGGAATACTTATCTAGCTTTATAAGGCTATTAATATCAGCAATCAATCCTTCTATTACTCCATCTGCCGTAGTACGACGATGGATAAGAAACTCTCGCATTGAATTTTTGCTCGCGTCATTAATGATACCCTTATCAGAAGTCCAGTACGCACGTATCATTTCGACAAAGGGCTCTTGTTCTGGACGCTTCTGTATATCGCATATTTGGGAGATAACGATAAGGTAATCATCCTCTTTAAGTGGTGTCTCTCTCCTGATCCATTTTTCTGATCCGCCAGTATTTTCCGCATCCAATGTAAACCAAGATATAGTGACCGGTATGGCCCTTACTAAACTACCCTGACGCCATCCCTGTTGTACTAACTCTACACCGACATTATCCGATTTAGCCATTTACGATAGTTACTCTCCACTCATCGTTAGACAAGATGGTTATAGCTCTACATCATCTAGGTTTATCTCATCTGCTGGTAAAGTGCGGGGGCTAAGCTTTTCAATCTCTTCCTCCATCTCCTCGCGAGGAAGTTCACTGCGTACAACAGTAGGGTAATTGAGAGGCTGGATGATTTCATTCCCTGTTCTAATACCGAGAAGAAAACCACGAAATGTTAAGAACTTTTCAGTTCTTAAGTAATCAATAGGCTTAGTCCCGCTAGAAGTAACAGGAGTCATAAGCCAATCGGCAACATTATTAGGGCTTCCAAGTCTTCGTGCAGCTTCCTCAATAAGTGAGAGAACTTCCAGAAGGTGTTCCCGGTGTGTATTATGGGGTATCGAATTGGAAATCCATTTATGATAAGTAGGCCGAGATACATTAAATATGTATGCAAGACGACCAACATCCAGCCCTGAAATCTCTCTCAGATGTGTTGCCGGATTTGGAGTAGGACGCTTACGTACCAATATAGGGAACTCTTGAGAGGATACCTGATGTAATGTTTCTGATAACAAATCTTTAGATGAGGAAATTTTCACCCTATAACCAGTTACAAATCTATCGGCTACAACACCAAAAAATGCGAGTAGGATATTGTTTACTGGCAATTCGTAGCCTGTAATATTTTTTAAAAGATTTTCGACTGGAAGGTATTCTACATAGCTGGGTTGAGCTTCTTCAGACTGTACTTTGACATCTTGTCCTGTCTGGCCTTGAGAGAACTCTGGATTAGATACATTCAAGTAAGGATAATTAACCGTAGGCCGCGCAGTATAGACTGTTCCTGTAGGTTCAAAGCGACTGCTGTTCATTTATCGGCTCCAGGAAACTGTATAGCCTCTCGCCTAAAGTCCAACGGAAAAAACGATACATAATATCGTTATATTCCCTCATCTGCTCGAGCGTTGCGGGAATATCGAGACCATATTCTCTCACATCATAATAATCTAAGTCAATGAGATAAAAATGTCGCTCTATTGGTCTTTCTTGATTAAGAGGAACTACAACAGCGCCTTCTAAGAGCCCGTGCCGTACAGCTAGCGTGCCATTAGTCCGTTCAATCTGAATTTCCTGTAAGGTATGCTTAACTTGGCCGCCTAGAAGCTCAGATGCTTCAAAACCTACAAATTCTGAATTTAGTAGCGTTCTCCAATCCACCAGGCTTTCAGCTTGTGGGTAGCGCACTTCATTGATATATCTAAGGCCGAGACGCAACCGATCTTTAATATCAAGAGTTTCGCCTGCAATTTCGAGAACACGCTGGAAACGCTCAATAAAGTCCACCATAGAAGAGTATTGACGTGTTTCCAGGGAAATTGCCGATTCACCTACAATCACGGACCATAAATTATCTCGTGTTGAAAAGCGCCAAACAATTTCTCCGGGACTTGTACTAGCGCCAGTCGGTGATAGTTGATATGTGACTGTCTGTTCCCGAGAAACCCTAGGATAATCAGGGTAAACGGCCTCTTGAAAATCTCCAGTAAACCCCTCCTGATGAAATCGCGGGATAATGGTAAATCGCACTTGACCGATGACCATCTTAAGAGGAGTTTTCTTGAAACGTACCCATTCATATTCTGGAAGATTCATTGTGCCTCCTGTCACTCCTTCTTACTAAGAGAAGTTTACATGAAAGTTTACACTACGTCAAGGCTGAATTAGATATGTAACTGATTACTCAAGCTACTCATCATAGTAGCCAGCACTAAAGGCTTCAGTGGAATCATTAATATTAGCACGTAAAGGCAAGTGTCTCTCATGCGACTTCTTCAAGCCGCAACAAAGGCTGAAGTCGTTCGCAACGCGCTAAAATTGTATGAGTGGTTCATCACTCAAATTGACCAGGACTCTACCGTTGAAATACAGGATAAAGACGGAAAGGTTCAATTCCGCATTCCTGTAAAAGTCCTACTCTCCTAACAAGCGAGCAGACATAGTAATACAACGGAAGAGGCCAGAAGAAGAAATTGGTCTGGCGTGCCAAAAACCGACAAGCAGCAAGACACCAGACCAATTTCAAACCATCCCCTAAAATTAAAGCTCGCTTGCTATAAAGCAGCCATAGGAGACATTTGAGTACCACGAGGATATAAGCAAGCGAGCGGCGAAAAGCTACGCGCCTTTATGCAAAGTAATATTCCCCGTACTTACCCCCAGGACCAGCATGGCCGTGGGTGAAGTGCCGGCAATGAGCGAGCCATCATAGCTTGCTGAACCATCGCTATTCTGCTGGATATGCAAGTTAAAATCACCGCCGTTGATCTTCCCACTGTTGGTGCTGGCATCCAGGATCACATTCGTCGTTTCTGCGCTCAAGGTAACGTCTACATTCCCTACCTCGCTCTTGAGGCTGAACCATGGATGAGGGTTTTGCGTAGTATTCGCAGTGCAAGGTACGAGGCCCGTGTCTGAATTGACGCCAATAGCCAGCGAGCCATTGAACGTCACATTGCCGTTATTTGTCTGCAAACAGGAGCCCTCTGTGAGTAATCCGTGCTGCACGCTAATGTTACCCATATTATCAGTGAGGTTCAGCAAGCCATTGAAATTTTGTACCGACATATCACCTGTTGATGCTACACTGGCGCTTATAGTGAATGGCATTGTCGGGTTGTTATTCACCGCTGAGAGTGGTAAGACAATCGTCATGTCAACGGAGTCACTGGCCCCGGCAAGTAAACCCCCGCTTGTGTCCGGTACTGTCGCATTCACTGTCAGAATACTCGGATCGCTGCCCGCCTTCACATTCACTGAAATACGCCCGAATTCCTTATTTGCATCACTGCTGCTGCTTGCCTGAACTTTCTCGACCGCGCTGAGTGTTGCCTGTGTGGCAGTACTATCAACCATGATGCTGAGATTGCCTACGCGGTTGTGTACCTGCAACTGCCTGGTAGTGGCTGAAATGGGCAGTGGCTGCTGTACCTGCTTAGTAAAGCTGGACTTGCTCCCGATAATGCCCCCCAGGCCACTTGGGAGGGTGCGAGAGAGTACGAAAGCGATGATACCCAGAATCAGCAGAACCGTAACGATGCCTCCAATGCACCCGATGAGTAGTGTAGACCAGATGCGGCGCGGTCGTTGTGAAGGTTGCATCCTTGTTGCCGGCCGTAACGCCGGCCTGTCGAACTCCTCGAACTCGGGGTCTACCGGAAGACGATTTCCTGGTGAGGGCCTACCCTGCCTCGGGCGCCCGTAGGCATCGTAAGCCCGGCGCGGATCATCAGCCCTGGAAGGATCGAGACGCCGTTTTGGGTGCCTCTCGTAGAGGTCAGACCTATCATTGCCTGTTCCGCGAGGGTCACCTCCCTGGCGCGGGCGCTTCCTGGGATGAACAGAGCGGTCTACTGGTGTAGATCCTCGATTCATCGGGGGGCGAGCGGAGCGAGGCGGGCGCGGGCGTTGCCGGAATTCTGGGTCGACTTCGTAACTATCCTCTTCTGCTGGCTCTTCCCACGGTTCTCGCGGTCTATCGTTCTCCCTGCTCATATGGATGCTTGTTCGCTTTCAGGCTGGGGTTCCAATGAATTTTGACGATCAAAAGCGGCACTACGGACAACATAAGGCGACGGCTTTCTACCTTCCAGCAGGAAGGCAGGTATGATTGCCACGAGACATAATACACCAGCAGCCAGAAAGATGGAAGTGTAGACCTCGTGAGCCGCAAATACGACGTAATGCGCGAGTGCAGCATTATACTTGTCGCTTAAGGGCAATGTACCGGCAGGTGGCTTGAAAGCCAGTAAGAGATCATGGAATCGGCCCAGTCCCCACGAAGTCAGCGCCGCGAGTCCAAGAATCATGCCTACCATGCGCAATACCGTCACAACAGATGAAGCCATACCCATCTGGCGATTGCTGACGACATTGATGGCTGTGGTACCGATGGGTGCAATCACCAGCCCAAAGCCAAAACCCCCGGCGATGGTGCTGGTAGTGATCTGTACCCAGCCGACCTGGATTGGCCAGAGATGCATCAACCAGAAACCTATCGCTGCAAAGATCAGGCCGATTATGGCTGTTAGACGACAGGTAATACGTGCGCAGAGCCAGCCCCCGGTGATTGCCCCCAGGGGAATCAATGCCGTAAGCCGCAGCAGCGCGAGACCACTATCGATTGGTTGCCCGCCCAGCACGGTCGCGATGAATAGCGGAATGTTGACCATCGCGATAATGAGTGCGGCACCCACCAGCAGGCTTACCAGCGCGCTTGCAGCGAAAGCCGGGCGTTTGAAGAGAGAGAGTTCAACGACAGGTAAAAATGGGCGTTTCCCCTGGTTGCTCATTTCCTGCATGCGTGAGCCATCGCGCCTGCGTTCCAGGTATATCTCGATGACGATAAAAGCTGCTAGTAACACCAGTGAGGCACCGATCAGCCAGGGGTTGTTTTGTATGGGGGTCTGGCTGGAGCCTGAACCGGTTACTGAGGATGTGGCGGCTTCTTGAGATAACCCTAAACTAAGACAAATCAGAGCGGCTCCCAGCAGCAGCGTGCCCGGCAGGTCTATGCGTTCTTTCATATGGGCAACTCCGCTAGGTGCTTTGACGGGTGGAATGAGCCGCCAGATGAAGTAGGCGAGAACCGCCAGGATCGGCAGGTTGAGGAAGAAGATGGCTTGCCAGCCCCAGTTCTGAACGATGAGCGCTCCATAGAGTGGCCCGAGTACGCCTCCCGCTTCAGTCACCATGCCGACCAGGCCGAGGGCCAGCGCCCGCTGCTTTTCACCGTAAAAGTCGCCCGCAACGGCCATTGCGACAGGTACGATAGCGCCTCCCCCTGCTGCCTGCACAAATCGTGCCGCCACGAGCCAGACCAGGCCGGGGTTAAGAGATGTAGGGTCACTGAAGTCGCCCGGCGCGGCCACATTTATGCCAATGTGTTGTAGGAAGCTGATATCGACCTGGTTCCCCAGGATAGGTGCGAGGCCACAGAAGAGCGATCCAAAAGCGAAAATGCCCAGGCAGATGATGAAGATGCGCCGGCGTCCATACATGTCGGATACCCGGCCCATCAGCGGTATGGCGATGACGTATCCGAGCAGGTAGCCGCTGACAATCCACGCGGCGCGGTCGAGCTGCTCAGGCGGAATTTGTAAATCGGTAATGATTTTTGGTAATGCAGTAACCACAACCGTCTGGTCAAGCGCTGTCAGAAAGACGGCACCGCATGCCGCTAGCATTGCTAGTAAAGCTGTATTGCGTTGTAGATTGAGGCGCTGCATGATGATAGGATCCTCTCACAGAGGTTACATTGTTTCGTTCCCTACGGTGTCGCAGACGGTGTCAACGATGGCGTAGATGTCGCGTTCAACGGCGCTTCGATCGTCACCTGCTCACCAAATTTTGAAAGCGTGAAGGTTCGCACCGTCTTATCGGTGTCGCCTGCTGCTGCTACGCCTTTAATGATAATCTGGTAGGGCAGTTTGTCGGACTTGCCTATGCAGGTAGAGACATCATCGGTTGTGCCTGCTGGTGCTCCACCACCCGTAATGCCTACCAGGTATGTGGGATCAAGCTTCCCGGTGACGTTCCAGCACTGCCTCCCGCCAACATTCCCGTCGCTCGGTGTACCGGGATTCTGAATATTGCCCAGGATTGCCGCGACCCCTTTCTGTGGATCAGATAGCGTGCGTGGGTCAAGCAGGCCGGTGGTCGGTTGCCAGGTGCCAAAGAGGAAAATATATTGCTGGTTGCCAATCGCGATGATCTGTACCTGCACGCTGGTTCCGGAAAAGAGTGCATTCGCATTTGCTTTAAGCTTATCCGGGACGACTATATCGCCCTCGGCGCCGGTGATCGGTAGTTTTGCTCCTGTTCCAAGATTATTGATTACGAGTTTAAAATGATACGAGGTGACCTGCCGGATAGCGGCCTGCGCATCTTTGATCAACCGGTTGACATCGGGTGCTGGGCTGCCTCCTCCACATGCCGCCAGTAGGAGCACAAGCACCAGTAGACCCGGCACTGGTGCGCGGAAGCGCCGGAAAAACTTGCTTCGTTGATGGCCCCTGCCCGCAGGTGTTGATAGAGCTTGTGGACTACACATAGGAGCCTCCTTACGGGACAAATAGTACGAGATGTTTGTCTTTGCCTGAGATATTTTACCATATATGGACGCGAGTCCCCTACCTTTTATCCTATCAACCTTGTAGACAATAACTCGATATGGTATTCTCAATCAAAAGGCGACCGTATTCAAAAAAGGAAAAGGAGGCAAGCTATGTCAGAAAAGAGGCAGCAAAACTGGTTTGTGCCCTTGCGTGTACGTTTTCGCTCTCCTGCAGAGCAAGAGCAGTGGGAGCGGGAACATGCTGCCCATACACTGCCCGCTTTCCATCCGGCAGCAGATGAGCAGGCTCCAAACATGCCTCTTCCCAGGGGAACAGAGTCACCACAGCGCACACAGCAGATCAAAGAACTGATCCGCCTGGGCAATATCTTACGCGCAGAACTGGGCTTCAATGAAGTACTTCAGCAGATCGTTGCCTCTATCAGCGCCTGCACAGGCTTTCGTGTAGCCGTTATCAATCTCGTCGAGGAAAACAGCGATATTACCTCGCCGGTAGCTTTTGTAGGGACACCAGAGGAGTCAGAGCGCAGTATACGGGAACGTCCTTTGACTGTTGAGCAAATGCACAGGCTCATGCGCCCGCAGTTTCGCATCAGCCAGAGCTATTTCATTCCACATGAATATGCCGATATGTATGCAGATTTGGGAGGGGATGCAGCTAAGACGGTGGACGACTACGAACCGGGCGGCTGGCATCCCGAAGATATATTTATAGTCCCATTATTTAGTTCACGGCAAAAGAAAGTCCTGGGCGTCCTTTCTTTAGATGATCCGGAGGATGGCAAGATTCCAACCGTCGAAAGTATCGAAATGTTGGACCTCTTTGCAAACCAGGCTGCTATCGCCATTGATAATGCGCGTATCTTCGATGAGCGTGAAGCGGAACGTATAGCCCTGGAGGAAGCGATTGCCTTGCTGCGACGTGACCTGGAGCGGGTGCAGCGTGGTGACTTGCGCGTGCGTGTACGGACTTCACACGAGAAATTGCAGCGCGTGGTAGAGGCTATTAATGTCATGATCGAGAAGATCAGTGAAATACTGGGCAGCGTGCAAATGGTGACGCAGGCGGTCGATGAGCATGCCCAGGATGTACAGCGCAGTTCCGATGTGCTTGTGCGCGATGCCACCCAGCAAGAACGCCAGATAGAACATATCTCGCGCGTGGTCGATGAAATGGCCGGTACCATGAAGTGGGTGGCGGAGCGTGCTGATAAGGCGTCACAGGTAGCTAAGGATGCGACGGATGTGACGACTGAGGGACAGCATATGGTTGTGCGGACTACAGAGGGGATGCGCCAGGTGCGCGAGGCGGCCATGCAATCGGCCCGCACAATGAAACGCCTGGGAGAAAGCGGGCAGGAAATAAACAATACAGTCATGGAAATAACAGACCTGACCTCTCGTATGAACCTGCTGGCACTCAATGCAGCAATAGAAGCGGTGCGGGCAGGCGAACAGGGGCAAGGCTTCGTGGTGATTGCCCAGGAGATCCGCACCCTGGCTGTGCATAGCGCTGAGGCGGCACGCAGAGTCGCAGCCCATCTCCGGGCTATTCAAAATGAAACCACAACCGTTTCCCAGAGCGTTGAGCAGAACATCCAGCAGGTGGTGATGCAGTCCGAGTTAGTCTCCCAGACCGGTGTTGCGCTGGATGCAATTAGTGAGGTCACGGAACAGATGGCGGATCTGGTGCGCGCTATCTGCACATCAGCTGGAAGCCAATCACAGGGTTCGCAACTGGTCGTCTACGCCGTTGAAGAAATTTCACGCATGACCAGTGAGATCACACAGCAGTGCGGCCAGATGCAGCAATCATTAGCCCACCTTGTAGAGCTGACCAATTCGTTACGCTCTCGTATGTCCGTGTTCCGCGTTGCAGAACAATAATTGGTGCTATTTCAGCTGCCTCTAGTTCCTGTGATACATCGTCGAACGTTCCAGCACCAACCGTTTCACGTGGTTCGGGCCTGGTGGTCTTCATCGATGAGAGGTGGTTTTTGTGCTTTCACCCACTCGTTGTTGTCAATGTCAACGCAGTGTCTATGCAGAGCAATGGAATCTCCCATCCGACGTCCCTCAAGCCTCAAGCAAGAGGTGTTTCTGGTGGTTTCGCGAGAGAACTATCACCACTCCTCTCAAGCGAATACGCTCACACGCAAGCACCTGGCCTCAGGACGAGGTCTCCCGGTTGACCTAGTGGATGAGGCTGCTCGGCGACGGGAGCCAGCCCAAGGAAAGCGCCAGGAGCATGAGCGCGAGCATGATCAGGATACCACAGGCTATCAAGCGCTGGCGAAGGTGGGCAGCGAAGAAGAAAGAAAACGCCGTCACGCATTGGCAAATGAAGACGAACGGCCAGAAGAAGAAAAGGAGCAAGACAGGTACAAGGAACCATGGTGTGTCGGCATTGGGGTCACGGGAGGAGAAGAGCCACACGAGCGGCAAAAAGCTATAGGGCAGCGAGCCGATAAACAGCCCAATCAGCAAAGGAAACGCTTTCTGGCGAATCGCTACGAGCCTGGGATTGCCGGGCTGGATGGAGAGCAAGTGTTTCTTGACATCCCACATCGTGTGGGGACGCCAGAAGGCGTCCGTCGTCTGCATCTGGTCCAACACGTGCTGGAGTTGCGGGCAAGCCGGATGGGGCTTCCCTGTGGGCGGCGTACCCGGCTCATCATCCAGGGGTTCTTTGCCTGTGAGTAAGGTTTGCAGGGTGACGCCCAAACCGTAGATATCGGTCTTCGCGGTCGACTGCGCCCGACCATACTGCTCAGGGGCGGCGTAGCCGGGTGAGCCAAGCGGGCTGGTATCACGCTTTTTGTCCGGGTTGAAGCGGCGTGCGACGCCAAAGTCGATCAGGTAGAGGCGTCCCCAGCGCGTGCGCATGATATTGGCGGGTTTCACATCGCGGAAAATGATGGGCGGGGTTTGCGCATGCAGGTAGGAGAGCACGTTGGAGAGCTGTATGCCGATGGCACGCACCTGCCTCAGCGGAAGGCGGCCCCCTTTCGCCCGCTTGAGATAGTCTTCGAGCGTCTCTCCCTCAATGTATTGCATCACCACGTACCAGTGGGTGGGATCGGTGAAATGGTCATAGATACGCGGCAGGTTGCGATGGGAGAGCCGGGAAAGGATCGTCACCTCGCGATTGTACGAGTCGGTGGCCTCGATGATCTGCCGTGTGCTGAGCGTCGCCCGGTCGATCTGTTTGATGGCGACCAGCCTGTGCCTCCGTTGGATGTCCCGCGCTTTATAGACCACGCCAAAGCCGCCCTCGCCGACTTTGGCGAGGATGCGATAGCGACCAGCCAGTAGTGAGCCAGCGTCAAGCGGCACTACGGTGGTGAGTAGCTGCGCATGCATAGCGTCACCCCTCCCTGGCGCTAGTCCCCAGGCTTTTCACACAGTGTGAAGCTCTGCTCTTGTCCAGACATGTCTATTGTAGAAGGTTCTGCTTGCCTCGTCAAGATGTTGGAGCGTTAGTCGAGAGGTGTCCGCGCATTGCATGTTTCAAGCGCGTGGGTGAGGGCAATAAGTCGGCAGAGCTGTGTCGATGGGCTTGTTTTGGTGCGGCTTGCGGCCAGTTCTGATCAGGAGAGACCATTGCCCCGCGTGTCGCTATGGTCTAGCTGCCCTCGCTTCTCAATGGAACGGAAACACGAAACGCTTGTGTTGGATGACTCAGCCCCGCTCCAACAAGCGTGTGGATACATACGAGACATGCAGATCTTAAGGTGTTTGGGAAGAGCTTCAATCACGCTGCGTCTCTCTTGCATGGGAGTTGACTTAGCATATCGGTACACAACAATCGGTATAGCATCCATACTATCAGCTTCCTATGTTATAATTATTAGGTCAGGAGAAATCGTTTAGTTATATGAGAAATTTAGCTGGCTAGGATTCCAGATCTGTATCGCAGCAGGACCAAAAGTGCTTCTCATCGGCAGCACTATTGCTAGGCACCACGAATACACTTTGAAAGGAGACGTGATAGCCATGCCAGGGCTACCTAAGCATCTCACTGAACGTGCTCTAGAAGCAGCAGCGGCTGCGATTGCCACAGGAATCGTAAGTGTAGTAATGAAGAAGGGTTTTTCCCACGAACAAGGAGCACAAAAAAGGCTTCTTTGTGAAAAAGAGAATAGGTTAACTACGCATGTAGCTGTTAGCTTTTCGGAGGCTGAAAAACTAAGCAGAGAAGCCGAGATTTACACCGAGAAGAGTAATCAACATAATACTGATATACTTAGTGCACTCAAGAGAGCCAACCCACTGTCACGAAAACCATATATGTGCCAGGAGTGCGGAGCCTTGAAATGGGTGTAAATCGTAACGTCAGGATTCGAGTTCAGGCAATCCAGCTTTACTCATAGGGAGCGGGTCCTATGGATGCCCTGTCCTACAACGCTTTCGAACATGCACCGCTTCCTCAGTCTGCTCTTGTCCCCTTCAACTTTCACATCCGGGTAGACTGATAACCCAGGGATACCTCCTCAATTCCTCCTGCTTCCAGCAGGGATACCACAACGCGCCTCACGGCACACACCGGACAGGCGACTTTCACCGCATCCGGCTTTCCGTACTTGCGCTTGCTTGTCTTCTTTCGGCCCCGTAGCGACCTCACTCACGAGCACGGCACAACCCGTCACGCATGGTCCTCCATCTCTCCAAATAGATAATAGTTCTAATTAGGACTATTTTTCCGGTTCATCTATGATAAGTTCTGAGGTTGGCACGCCTAACGCCTTAGCTATCTTATGTAACGTGTCAATGCCTACAGGCTCATGTGGATTTCTGAAGAGGCGTTTTATTGTAGAGAAACTAACATCGGACATACGGGAGAGCTTTGACATGTTAATGCCTTTACTCTCCGCTACTTCCCTTATCCGTAAGCGATACATTTACGTCCGTCTCATGTTCTGTTTACTTGTTATGTGCTCCTTACTATAACCATAAGTGACTCTACCCACAATTAGGCATCTATACTTGATTACCTGACGTAATTATGTATGCTTAGTCATACACAAACCATTTTGTTTCGCATGCTAGGAAACAGGAGGACCAAAACATGACGACAGACTTTAACCCAACAGTTCAAACGTGGCACTCCAAAGTAGATTTGCCTACGCCTAACCCACATATGTTGTACTGTATACGCAAGATTGTGAACTATCCTGAATTGGGATATGGCTATCTCACTGTA
>WNFH01002681.1_pt1 | contig 13635 bp, 11 predicted proteins | sample 5400411 | NCBI WGS metagenome assembly WNFH01 (sample SAMN13153347, study PRJNA577476) | soil metagenome | isolation source: 200 cm saprolite under Douglas fir tree site 2 hole 3 | place: USA:California | collected 2015-04-18
GCGCGGCCGTGGGACGGTTCGAGGTGGTGCATTCGCTCGACTCGCTGGAGCTGGCGACGGAATTGCATCGCAGATCATCGACGCCCCCCTCCCAGCGGGTGTTGTTGCAGGTGAACGTGGCGCGGGAGCCGCAAAAAAGCGGGTGCGCGCCGGAGGAGGCGCCGGTGCTGGCGCGGGACATCGCCGCGCTGGGCAATCTTCGCCTCGAGGGACTGATGACGCTGGCGCCGTTTACCGACGACGTGGATGTGCAGCGACAGGCGTTCCGTGGACTGCGCGTCCTGCGTGATAGAATCAAGGAGGAGGAAGGACTATGGCTGGGGAGCCTCTCGATGGGGATGTCCGGCGACTACGCTACGGCAGTCGCGGAGGGAGCAACGGTGATCCGGTTGGGTACAGCGCTGTTCGGTCCGAGATGAACGACGAAGCGTTTACCCTGACGCCGCTCGACATCCGCAAGCAGGAATTCCGGAAGACCCTCCGCGGCTACGACACGCTGGGTGTCGAAGACTTCCGGATGCGGGTCGCCGATGCGCTGGAGCGCGCGATCCGGGAGCGCCAGGTGCTCGAAGAGCGCCTCTCCGCGCTCACCGAGCAGCTGCGCGTGTTTCGCGAGCGTGAGAAGGCGATGAACGAGGCGCTGGTCGCCGCGCAGCAGCTGCGCCAGGATACGCGGGCGGCCGCGGAGCGTGAAGGACAGGTGATCGTGCGCGAGGCGGAGGCGGAAGCCAAGCGTCTGCTCGACGAAGCGCGCAGCGCCGAGAACGTCGTGCAGGCGAAGATGGCGGAGACGGAGCGGCAGTTTCAGCAGTATATGGGCGGTTTCCGGGCGCTGTTGGAGCGACAGCTCGCCGAGCTGCGCGCGCTGGATGGAGGGAGCCAGAAAGCTTGAACGCAGTCTCCGTGGCAGACGCGGTCCGCGCCGTCAAGACGCGGACCGCAATCGTTCCGGACGTCGCCGTCATCCTCGGTACCGGTCTCGGCGCACTCGCCAACGAGCTGCGCGCCGAGGCGTCGATTCCCTATCCCGACGTGCCGGGCTTTGCGACCTCCACCGTCGAGACGCATGCGGGCCGCTTGCTGCTGGGCACGCTCGGCGGCCGGCGCGTCGCGATGATGCAGGGACGCTTCCACCGCTACGAGGGCTACACGCTGCAGCAGGTCGCGTTTCCCGTGCGCGTGCTCAAGGCGCTCGGCGCAACGACGCTGATCGTGTCCAACGTCTCGGGCGGCATGCATCCCCTGTGCGCGCTCGACAACAAGATCGTGTTGCGCGAAGGCGTCTACGTCGCGGTGCCCGGTCCGAATCTCGAAACGCGCGCCGAATACCGCATGCTGCGCGCGATGGGAGCCGACCTCGTCGGCATGAGCACGGTGCCCGAGGTGATCACCGCGGTGCACCAGGGGATGCGCGTGCTCGGCCTCTCGATTATCACCGATACTTGCCTGCCCGACGCGCTCGAGCCGACGTCCGTCGAGCAGATCATCGCGGTCGCGCGCGGCGCCGAGCCGCGACTCGCGGCCGTGGTACGCGGCGTGTTGGAGCGACTGAATTAATGACGTATCCGCCGTCCGATCCAACGCAGACGATCGACGAGCTGGAAAAACAGCTGCTCGCCACGTGGAAACTCGAGCGGCTGTTCACGCGCGTCAGTGAGGCGACGCGCTACGGCCCGCCGTTCATTTTCTTCGAAGGCCCACCGACGGCAAACGGCCGGCCAGGGATCCACCACGTGTTCTCGCGAACCCTGAAGGATCTGATCTGTCGCTACCACACGATGCTGGGGCAGGGCGTGACGCGCATCGCGGGGTGGGACACGCACGGCTTGCCGGTCGAGATCGAAGTCGAGAAGGCGCTCCACATCAACGGCAAACGCGAGATCGAGGCGTACGGCGTCGAGCGGTTCAACAAGCTGTGCAAGGAAAGCGTCTTCAAGTACAAGACGGACTGGGAATCGCTGTCGGACCGCATCGGGTACTGGCTCGACTACGAGCATCCCTACATCACGTACAGCAATCCGTACATCGAGACCGTGTGGTGGCTGCTCAAGCGCCTGCACGAGAAGGCGCTCCTCTATCGCGGCCACAAGGTCCTGCCGTATTGCCCGCGTTGCGGCACCGCGCTGTCGTCGCACGAAGTGGCGCAGGGCTATGAGACGGTACAGACGAATTCCGTCTATGTCACCTTTCCGCTCGCGAGTGACACCGCGCGCCAGCTCGTCATCTGGACCACAACGCCGTGGACCCTGCTCGCCAACGTCGCGGTCGCAGTGCATCCCGACATCGAATACGGCGAATGGGAGATCGAGGGCGTCCGCTACATCGCCGCGGCTCAGCGGGCCGGTGACGTGCATGTGCACGGCAAACCGCTGGCGCAGGCGCCGCGCGTGGCCGGATATCCGGGCCGCGATCTCGTCGGCCAGAAATACGTGCGCCCGCTCGAGATGGTGCCGCTGCCCCAGGAAGGCCAGCGCGCGGTCATCGTGGCGGGCGCGTTTGTCAGTGCGGACGAGGGGACTGGGCTCGTGCACATGGCGCCCGCCTTCGGCGCCGATGACTACGCCGCCGCGCAGCAGTACGGCCTGGCGTTCGTGAATCCGGTCGCGCCCGATGGCACGTTCCGCGGGATCGGAGGCCGCTGGCCTGAGCTGGTAGGCAAGCTCGTCACCGACAAGGAGACGAATCGCCTCATCATCGAGCGGCTGAAGCATGACGGCCGCTGGATCGAAACCAGGCCGTACACCCATAGCTATCCACACTGTTGGCGCTGCGATTCGGCGCTGATCTACTATGCCCGGACCTCCTGGTTCGTCCGAACCACAGCGGTCAAGACGCGCATGTTGGAAGTGAACCGCGAGGTCGACTGGCATCCCCCGGAAGTGGGCACCGGGCGTTTCGGCGAATGGCTCGAGAACAACGTCGATTGGGCGCTCTCGCGCGACCGCTACTGGGGCACGCCGCTCAACGTGTGGGAGTGCGACGCCGATCGCGAGCATCGCGAAGTCATCGGCTCCTACGATGAGCTGGGGCAGCGCTGGGGCAAGGCGTTGCCCACGAACTTCGATCCGCATAAGCCCTACATCGACACCTATACGTGGGCGTGCCGCGAGTGCGCGGGCACGATGCGGCGCGTTCCGGAAGTGATCGATGCGTGGTTCGATTCCGGATCGATGCCCTACGCGCAGTGGCATTATCCGTTCGAGCATCAGGCCGACTTCAAGGCGCATTTTCCGGCCGACTACATCTGTGAAGGCGTGGATCAAACCCGCGGCTGGTTTTACTCGCTGCTCGCCATCGGCGTCGCGGCGTTCGATGCGACGGTCTACAAGCACGTCATCGTCAACGAGCTCGTGCTCGACGCGCAGGGCCAGAAGATGTCGAAGAGCCGCGGCAACGTCGTCAATCCGTGGTCGGTCATCGAAGCGCACGGCGCGGACGCGGTGCGACTCTATCTGCTGGGGCAGAGCCAGGTCTGGCTGCCCAAGCGGTTCGACGAGCGGCAGATCCCCGAGGTCTCGGGCGGGTTCCTCAACACGCTGCGTTCTACCTACGACTTCTTCCGGCGCTACGCGCAGGATTGGCAGCCACCGGCAGAAGAGGACGCCACGCCTCCTGCGCAACGGCCGGCGGCCGATCGCTGGCTGCTCGCGCGCCTGGACGAGGTGGTCGCGAGCGTGCGCCAGTCGTGGTCGGCGTACGACGTCACGAGCGGTGTGCGAATGATCATGGACTTCGTGGGCGAGGACCTGTCGCGCTGGTACATCCGCCGCAACCGGCCGCGCTTCTGGGCCCCCGACCGGGCGACCGACCCCGTCGCGCTCGAGACCCTCCACGAGGCGCTGGTCGCTGCGGTGCGCCTGCTGGCGCCGGCCGCCCCCTTCATCTCCGACTGGGTGCACCGGGCGTTGACCGGGACGTCAGTCCATCTGGCGCCGTTCCCGGTGGACCGGGGGCACCGTGAGCCCGAGCTCCTGACGGCCATGACGACCATCCGGCGCCTTGCCTCGCTGGCCCGCGCGGCCCGGGAGTCGCGTAACCTCAGGGTCCGGCAGCCGCTCGCCCGGATGCAACTGGCCGTTCCGGCCGCCGCCCAGGGCCCGGCCTTGTCAGACCTGTTAGATATTCTGGCTGCCGAAGTCAACGTAAAAGACGTCCAGGTCGTCGCCTCCGATCATGATCTGGTGCGGTTGCGCGGCAAAGCGAATTTTCGGACGCTCGGCAAACGCTATGGCAAGGATACGCCGCGGGCCGCCGCGGCCGTGGCGGAGCTCGGTGCGGCCGATCTGCAGACGTTGGAGCAGGGCGGAACGGTCCGGGTCGGCGAGTGGGAATTCCGGCCGGAAGACGCGACCGTCACGCGCGAAGTCGCCAGTGAATGGCTGGTGCAGGCGGATGGTCCGTACGTCGTCGCGTTGGACCCGGGATTGAGCGACGACCTGATTCAGGAAGGCCTGGCGCGCGAAGTGGTGAATCGCGTGCAGCGTCTCCGCAAAGAAGCGGGATACGAATACACCACGCGCATCGAGCTAAGCATCGCCGGCGCCGCTGATGTGGTCGCCGCGACGCGCGCGTTTCAGGGGTTCGTCGAAGGTGAAACATTGGCGCGGCGGATGGTGTTGGGTGGCGTGCTGGACGAACCCGATTTGCAGCGCGACGTAGATATCGAGGGGCGCCGGACCACGATCGCGCTTCGGCGTCACGACGGACGAAAGGGCGGAGCGAGATAATGCCGACGAAATCCACGAAAGCGAAGAGCAAGGGGCTCAACAAAAAGCAGTTGAGCCATCTTGAGAAGCGGCTCCTCGAAGAGCGCGCGCGGGTGATCAAGGAGCTGGGCCACTACGGCGAGTCGTTCAACTCGAGTCTCCAGGCATCCGACGGCGACTTGTCGAGCTACTCGTTCCACATGGCCGATCAGGGCACCGACGCGATGGAGCGGGAGAAGGCGTTCCTCTTTGCCTCGCAGGAAGGGCGCTACCTGTGGCACGTGAACGAGGCGCTGCGCCGCCTCTACGGCACCCCGGAGCGCTTCGGTCTGTGCGAGCAATGTGGCGAGCCGATCGGCTTCGATCGCCTCGACGCGCTCCCCCACGCCCGCCTCTGCATCAAGTGCAAGGCCAAAGAGGAAGATGGAAAGCGCCGCTGAGCGACGGTTGTTCTGGGGCACGGCGACCGCGGTCGTCGTCTCCGACTTTGCCACCAAGCTCATCGCGGAATCGTTCCTGGCGCGGCGCCTGCCGCTGTCGGTGCTCGACGACGTCGTGCAGCTGCGCCTCGTCTACAACGAAGGCGCGGCGTTCGGACTGCATCTCGGCGACAACTCCCGCTGGATCTTTCTCGGACTCGCGATCGTGGCGCTGGTGGTGCTCGCGTCGCTGGTACGCGGCACCCGGCCTGGCGATCGCTTCCGGCTCTTGGCGCTGGCGCTCGTCTGTGGCGGCGCCGTCGGCAATCTCATCGACCGGATTCGCAGCGCGCAAGGAGTCGTCGACTTCGTCGACATCGGCCTCGGCTCTTGGCGCTGGCCCACGTTCAATGTGGCCGACTCCGCGATCACGATCGGCGCCATCGCACTCGGGCTTTCTCTCTGGCAGGAAGGCCGGGCGCAGCATCGCGCGAAGGAGGCTCGCGCCGCAGAACCTTGAACATCACCTTTTGTGTTGTTGCCCCCACCGAACGTTTAGATCGATTCCTCGCTGACCAGCTCGCCCTTTCTCGTACTCAGGCCGGACGCCTCATCGCCGACAAGCGGGTAAGCGCGCGCGGGAAGGCGTTGCGCGCATCCGCGATCCTGGAACGCGGCGCCGAGGTGACGGTCGAGTTTGCTCCGAACGAACCGCCGCCGCGCACCTACGCGCCCGCTCATGCGGAACTGCGCTTCGTCTACGAAGACGAGCACCTCGCGGTGCTCGATAAGCCTGCCGGCCTCGTCGTCCATCCCGGCCCCGGCCACTGGGACGACACACTCGTCAACGTACTCATGGGGCGGGGCACCGAATTATCCGCGGGGTCGACCGAAGGCCGACCCGGCATCGTGCACCGGCTCGACCGCGACACATCCGGTTTGCTCCTCGTGGCGAAGAGCGACCTCGCGCACCGGCGGCTCGCCGGCGCGATCGAGCGGCGCGAGGTGAAGCGCGTCTATGCGGCGCTGGTCTGGGGCCACCTCCGCAAGAGTCCCGTCGACATTGAAGCGCCGATCGCGCGTCATCCTAAAGAGCGCAAGCGCATGACCGTCGCAGAGGGGGGGCGACACGCCGTCACGCATGCCGCACTCGTCGCGCGATTCGCTCATGCCGATCTGCTGCGCGTGCGCTTGGGTACGGGACGCACGCACCAGATTCGTGTGCATCTCGCGCACGTCGGTTCCCCGATCATCGGCGATCGCGAATACACGTTCGGCGGCAGTCGCCGCGTCACGCCGTCAGCGCGGCCGGAAGCCGAGCGGCTCGAAGCGCTCGCACCGCGGCAAATGCTCCACGCGGCCGCGCTGTCGTTCGCGCATCCCGTGAGCGGCGTGGCGCTGTCATTGACATCGGAATGGCCGGAGGATTTGCGGCCCGCGCTCGCTGAAGCGGCGGGTGATGTGAATTTGCTTGCTCAGCGCAACCCCTTGCAGTATCTTGGCTTCTTCGCATCCGATGAATGACGGAAGCCTCGCAACCGCGCGTTTGCTCGTGTTCCGTGTGGGAACGCTGGCGTGTGCGGCCGAGGTAGACCAAGTGCGGGAGATTCTCCCGCGCCTCCCAACGACGCGTATTCCGGGCGCGCCCCCGGTCGTCGCGGGGCTCGTGAATGTCCGAGGCACCCTGGTGACGGTCGTGGAAGGGTGGCGTGCGTTAGGGCAGGCCCCACCTTCCGCCTCCCCGGAAACCCCCGTCGGCAGTGCTGCCCCGGGCTCGACCATCATCCTCGAAGTCGCCGGACGTGACGCGGATAACGGGGGAGGAACGCGCAAGCTGATAGGCTTTACGGTCGACGAGGTGATCGACCTGCTGGCTGGAGGCGATTCGACGCTCGAAGGTCGCGAAGGGCTGCCGGGCGTCGATCCCACGCTGGTACGGGCGGTGGGACGGAGGGCCCGCGGTGATCTGTTCATCGTGTTGGACGTCGCGGCATTGTTGGGCCCGATTCTGACTACTTAAGGAGCGCGCAGTGAGCCACACGGTTCTCGTCTGTGACGACGCCATCTTCATGCGCACGATGATCACCGACATCCTGGCCCAAGCCGGGTTCGAGGTCGTCGGCGAGGCGGAAACCGGTACCCAGGCCGTCGAGAAGTACCGGCAGCTCAAGCCCGATCTGGTCACGATGGACATCGTGATGCCGGACATGGGCGGTATCGACGCCGTGCGCGAAATCGTGAAGCACGATCCCGACGCCAAGATCCTGATGTGCAGCGCGATGGGCCAGCAGGCACTGGTCGTCGAAGCCATTCAGGCGGGCGCCAAAGACTTCGTCGTCAAACCGTTCCAACCCTCCCGCGTCCTCGAAGCCGTCCAGCGCGTGCTCGGCTAGCTCCCCATGGACCTGTCGCAGTACGCCGAGCTGTTCCTGGCCGAGAGCCGCGAGCACTTGAGCGCGTGCAATCAATTGTTGCTCGAGTGGGAGCGTCACCCGTCGGCGGCGGAACCGCTTGGCGGCATCTTCCGCGCCGTCCATACCGTGAAGGGCATGGCGGCGACGATGGGGTACGGCCGCGTGGCCGACCTCGCTCACCGCATGGAGAATCTGCTCGATCATCTGCGTCGCGGCGGCAAGCCTCCCACCGACGACACGCTTCAATTGTTGTTCCGCGCGACCGACGCGTTGGAAAAGTCCGTCGACCTCGCCGTCGCCGGTCGCGAGCGCGAGCTGGACATCGCGGCGCTGCTGACGGAGATCGATCGTGCAGCGGCAAAGCAGGCGCCGCGTGAGACGCCCAAAGCCGCCGCTGCGGTCCCTGCCGCCCCTGCTGTCACAGAACCCGGTTCCGGTCGCCTGGTGCAGGTGACCGTCCGCGCCGAGGCCCCGCTCAAGGGCGGCCGGGCGATGCTGATCATCCGCAAGGCGCAGAAGCTCGGCGGCGTGCATCGCATCCAGCCGCCGCTGGCGGCGTTCGAAGCGGACGACTTCGACGGACGGTTTGCGTTCGAGCTCGACACCGGCGCTGCCGCCGCGCAGATCGAAACGGCGATTCGCGCCGTTGGGGATGTCGAGGCGGTGACGATCGGTGGCGGAGAAGAGGCCCACGTCACGCCGGCTGAAAGCGCGGCTGCCGTGGCTGGTCGCAGCAAACATATCCGGGTCGATCTGCGGCGCCTCGATACGCTGATGGACCTGATCGGCGAGCTCGTCACCGCGCGGGGACGGCTGAACGAATTGGCAGCGCGCTGGGTCGGGCAGGATCCGGCGATCGACGACGTGGCGATTCAGGTCTCGCGCCTCTCCGCGGATCTCCAGAGCGAAATCATCCAGGCCCGGATGACGCCCGTCTGGCAGGTGTTCGATCGCTTCCCGCGTCTCGTGCGCGACGTCGCGCGCCAGCTTGGCAAGCAGGTGGAGTTCCGCGTCGAGGGAAAAGAGATCGAGCTCGACCGCGCGATCCTGGACGAGCTCGGCGATCCGCTGGTGCATCTGCTGCGCAATGCCGTCGACCACGGGATCGAAACGCCGGCGGAGCGCAAGCGCCACAAGAAAAATCCGGGAGGTGAGATCGTCCTCGCCGCGGTGCGCGAGCGCTCCAGCGTCGCGATCAGCATCAGCGATGACGGGCGGGGGATCGATCGCGCGCGGATTCTCGACAAGGCGAAGCGCGAGGGGCTCGTCGGACCGCACCTGGAATCGCTGTCGGACGATCAGCTGCTGCGCGTGCTCGCGCGGCCCGGGTTCTCGACGGCGACCGCGGTCACGAACGTCTCGGGCCGCGGTGTCGGCATCGACGTCGCCATGACACGCATTCGCACGCTCGGCGGTTCGATCGAGATTCGCACGGAGCCGGCGAAGGGGACCGCCTTTGTGCTGCGGCTGCCGGTCACGCTCGCGATCGTGCGGGCCTTGATCGCCGCCGTCGGCGCGGAGCGGTACGCGCTGCCGCTCACCTATGTTGCCGAGACGGTCGAGTTCGGGACCGTGCCTTTGACGACGATGGAAGGCCGCGACGCGATTGTACTCCGCGACCGCGTCGTGCCGCTAGTGGATCTCAGAAAGCTTCTCCAAACAAATGGCGCCGCCACTGCGCCGCCCCCCCCCCCTCGCCGCCCAGTGATCGTGCTGGAAATGGGAGAGCGCCGCGCCGGGATTGTGGTGGATGGTATGCTGAGTCAGCAGGAGATCGTGGTGAAGGGATTCGAAGCGCCGCAGGGCACGCTGCCGATCTTCAGCGGCGCGACGATCATGGGTGATGGAGTGCCGGCGCTCATCCTCGATGCCGCCGGTCTGGTCTAGAGGTCGGGGGATATCATGGAAGATGTCCGTGATCTGAAAGCGCTGCAGCTCGACGCGCTGAAAGAGGTCGCCAACATCGGGGCGGGCCACGCCGCGACGGCGCTGTCGCAGCTGACGCACCGCCGCATCATGATCTCCGTGCCCGAGATCAACATCGCCCGGCTCGAAGAAGTGCCGAGTCTGATCGGCGATCCGCAGGAAGTCGTCGCCGCCGTGCTGATGCACATGCTCGGCGATCTCACGGGCCGCACGCTGCTGCTGTTTCCGGAGTCCGTAGGTCGCAAAGTGTGCGACATGCTGCTCAAGCGGCCGCTCGGCACGACCACGGCCTTCGAGACAATCGAGCAATCCTGTCTCAAAGAGTGCGGCAATATTCTGTCGGGCGCCTACATGAATGCGCTCTCGGAGTTCATGGGGATGCTGCTGCTGCCGTCCGTGCCCAGCCTCGTCGTGGATGTTTCGGCCGCCGTCCTGACGACCACCTACCTGAACTTCGGCCACGACCGAGACTTCGTGTTTTGCGTCGAGACGGAGTTCAACATCGACGCCCGAGACGGGATGCGCGGCCATTTCCTGCTCCTGCCCGACCTGGCGTCTCTCAAAGCGATCTTCGACGCCATTCGACTCACGTAATCCGTGACGTCCCCGGGAGCGGTCTCCGAACGCGACCTCGCGGTCCTCCGCTCCTTTGCCCGCCGCATCGATCCGTCGGACGCGGGCGCGCACAACAACCTCGGCGTCCTCTACTACCAGAAGGGCCTCGTCCCCGAGGCGATCGAGCAGTTCACGCGCGCGCTCGAGCTCGACCCGCGCATGCAGGTCGCCCAGCGCAACCTCGAGATCTCCTACCACAACACTGGTTTCTACGACCGGCGCGTCGCCGAGCTGCAGGAACGACTCCGCCGGTCGCCCGACGAACGCGACGCGCGCTGGGAGCTCGGCCGCACCTATGCGATCCTGGCCGCGTACGAGGAGGCGGTTGCCGAATTCGAAGAGCTGCTCGCGCATAAGCCGGATGACGTTGCGGCCATCATTCAGCTCGGCCTCGCCGAGAAAGCCCGCGGCCGGCTGGAAGTCGCGACGGAATGGTTGCTGCGCGCCGCCGAGGCGGAGCCCGATTCGAGCGTCGTGCAGTTCTATCTCGGCGAGGTCTACTACAACCGTGGACTCAACGAACCGGCGTTAGGGGCGCTCGAGCGCGCGGTCGCGCTCAATCCCGACAACGCCAATGCGCACTACTTGATGGCGTTCGTGCTCGGCGACATGGGGCGTCATCAGGATGCGCGCGCCGCGTCCAAGCGCGCGATCCAGCTCAATCCGCCGCTGGCACGCGCCCAGACCAACCTGTCGCTCGAGCGCTATCGCGCCGAACGGCAATCGGCCGAGCAGCGGTTGCGGGACATGCCGCCTCCGGAGGTCGCCGAGGGCGCCGAGCTCGCGCATTTCAATCTCGGTCTCGCGTTCCGGCAGAAAGGCTACTACGCGGAGGCGTTGCGCGAATACCGCCTCGCGATCGAGCGCGGCGAGGATCGCCGCCTCGTCCGGCAGGCGATGGCCGAAGTTCACCTCCTGAAGCGCGACTTCGACGACGCGCTCGAGCTGTATGAGTCGCTGATCCATGACGTCCCCGACTCGCCCAAGCTCTGGAACGAGCGCGGCGTGGTGCTGCATCAGGCGGGACGCACGAGCGAAGCGCTGACCTCCTATCGGCAGGCGACCGAAGTCGATCCGCGCTACGCGCTCGCCTGGAACAACGCGGGCGTCGTGCTCGCGCACCAGAGCGATACCGAAGAAGCGATCGACGCGTTTCGGAAAGCGTTGCAGCTGTCGGCGGAATTCATGGGCGCTCGACTCAATCTCGCGCTGCTGCTGACGCACCTGCGGCGGTTTCAGCTCGCGCTCGAGGCCTACCGCCAGGTGCTCGCGGGACAGCCGGCGTCCGCGCCGGCGTGGAACGGCGTCGGGCTCGTGTTGGTCGAGCTGAAGCGATTTACCGACGCGCGCAACGCTTTTGTGCGGGCGGTCGAAGCCGATCCCCAAAACGCCGGCGCGCATTACAACCTGAGCTTCACGCTTTCGAATCTCGGGGACTTCGACGGCGCGCTGCGGGCGACGAAGCGGGCGCTCGAGCTCGATCCCTACTACGTGTCGCAGAAGTTCTCGCTCGCGATCGATCTCCAGTACGAGACCGTCTCGATCGGCATCGTGCCGGAGATTTCGGCCGACGTGCAGGCGGAGAATCTGGGCGGCGAGTTTGCGTTCGATCAGCGGCTCTTGGACAACATTTTTCAGGAGCTGGCCCCTCCCGCCGCGACACCGCAGGCTGTGCCGGCCGGGCTCGCCAAAAAGGCGAAGGACGATCCACTGGCGCTGGCGCGCGACTACGCCGGCAAGGGCATGATGGACCTCGCGGTCGCCGAAGCCATGCGCGCCGTGCAGCGCGGCGCGGACCGCGGGCAGGCCGCCACACTGGTCGGCGACATCTATGCGCGCCGCGGCCTGCACGGCGAAGCGCTGGAGCGCTATCGCGAGGCGCGGACGCTCGACGGCGCGAACGCCGCCGCGGCGCTCGGCGAGGTAAAGAGCCTGCTCGCCGTGCAGCGACCGGCCGAAGCGCTGCCGCTGGCCGAAGAGCTGGTCGCCAAGTCTCCCGAGGACGTGGAGGTGCTGGTAGCGGTGGCACGGGCGCGGGCCGCCGCCGGCGATGCCGCCGGCGCGCTCACGGCGCTGCGCCAGGCGCAGACGCGAGCGCCCAACCGTGCCGATCTGCACAAACTGCAGGGCGACATCGCGCTCAAGGTCGGCGACCGGCAGGGAGCGCGGCACGCCTATCGCGCGGCGCTCGAGCTCGATCAGGGCTTCGTGCAGGTGTGGCTCGAGCTCGGGCGCCTGCACGAGCAGGACGAGGAATGGGAGCAAGCGCGGCGCGCGTACGAAGAGGCGCTCGAGGCGTTGCCCACATTTCACGAGGCGGCGCTGGCGCTCGCCGATCTGCTGCGCCGCTCGGGCAGCGTCCGCAGCGCCATCGTTCGCCTCGCCGAAATGCTCGAGCAGGATCCGTACGACCTCGACGCCCTGCTGCTCCTGGGACGCGCGCTGCTCGACGATAAGCGCAACGCGGAAGCACTGGAAGCGTTCCGGCGCGCGCTCAAGTTCGATACCGATCACACCGGCGCCCTGTTCTATCTGGGCGCGACACTCGCGCGGCTGCAGCGCTACGGCGAGGCGGTGGACGCCTGGGAGCGGGTGACGCGGATCGATCCCGGCGGTCCCTTCGCGCAACGCGCGCGCATCCATGCACGCACCGCGGTCGACTTGCAACACATCTTCTCCACGTCGGACGCGGCCTGATGGCGATCGAAGGACCGCTACGCGAGCTCGGGATTCACGACGTCTTCCAGCTCCTCGACCTGAGCCGGAAAACGGGGGCGCTGCGCGTCACGTCCGAGCTGCGCCATAACGAGGGGACGATCTACTTCGACAGCGGCGTGATCGTGTCGGCGGAGATTCGCAGCAATCCGCATCCACTGGGTTCCCTGTTGCTGCGCACCGGCAAGATCACCGAAGCCGATCTCGAGCGCTCCCGTGACATGCAGCAGCGCCAGGGCGACAAGCGCCGCCTCGGCGAAATCCTCGTCGCGCTGGGCGTGATCACGCAGCGCGAAGTCGAGCGGCAGATCCGCTTCCAGATCGAAGAAGTCGTTTTCGAGGTCATGAGCTGGAACGAAGGCTACTTCTCGTTCAACGAACAGCCGGAGACGAAGGTCCCGACCGAGGTGTCGGTCCGGATTCCCGTTGAGGCGTTGCTGATGGAAGGCGCACGGCGTATCGATGAGTGGTCGCGAATCGAGAACCGCATCCCCCACGTCGGTGTGATTCCGTCGCTCGCGCCGCCGCCGGAAAGCGGCAGTGGCGAGCTGGACCTGCTTCCGCCCGAGTGGGAGGTGCTCGCGCTGGTCGACGGCCAACGGTCCGTGCGCGGCCTGGCAACCGAGCTGGGTCGTTCCGACTTCGAAGTCGCGAAGACGCTGTTCGGCCTGGAGAGCGCGGGTGTCATCGTGCTCGTCGATCCCGGCAACACCAGGCGCTCGCACGGCGGCGCGCCCAGCTCCGTCGGCGACGCCGCCGAGCTGGTCGCCAGGGCCGAGCGGGCGCTGCAAGCGAAGGATCTGGACGCAGCGCGCGCCGCTGCCGAGCAGGCGGGAAGCA
>WNFH01009405.1_pt1 | contig 13624 bp, 9 predicted proteins | sample 5400411 | NCBI WGS metagenome assembly WNFH01 (sample SAMN13153347, study PRJNA577476) | soil metagenome | isolation source: 200 cm saprolite under Douglas fir tree site 2 hole 3 | place: USA:California | collected 2015-04-18
GTCTCTTGCTGGAATTGCCCGCCAAACAATCGTGCACTCTCTCGGCGAATTCCGGGGCTACAAATTGTGTGATGTTCATTCCACAGGCTTCCTGCCGTGAATAACCCGAGACCAGCTCACCCGCCTTATTCAGGAAAGTGAGCTTGCCCGCAACGTCATATTTGAAGATGATCTCGCGGTCTTCAACGTCAAACTCGGAACCGCTACGGCTCTTGCCTGCCCTTGGATTCACGGCTGCATACGTCTTGTCCAAATTAAGCATGAAGTCCTCTAGATAGTTTTTTGGGTTGAGTCGGGGAACAATGGGAGAGCCGGGGTCGATTGACTGCGGCTAAACGCCTCAAACCAACTCGTGGGAGCCGGTTGGGGCGCCTGGCTGATGGATCACTCGCATTGCGCGTGCCGCCGCGTAATATCGATTAACTCGGGCGATCGATCAACCTCCGGAACGCAAACTCTCCGGCGGCACAACGGTTGCTCAGTTGATCGGCGACAGTTCGCCGTGCGACGTGAAAAGAAAACGGCGATCACGTCACGAAAGAGTTGCCACTCTTTCGCCAGGCAGACCCAAACCGAGATGACCCTCGGACTGCTCGGTCGAAAAAGCCAGTCAAAACGGTCTGCCCAGACCTCACGACGTTCAACTTAGAACCACTTGCCTTCAACGCCCTGCCACTGACCCGATTGATCAGACGATCGCCAGCGCCCACCGATCCACGGTGACCAGCCTGAAAGAGTTACACGGAGAAATTACATGACCCGCTCTAATAGGCTAATCCTGATCCTGTCTCTCGTTCTGGCTTTCGTTCTGTGCGGCCTCATCACTAACAGGGTCGCCATTGCGAGCGCTGACGGATACGCGGTTCCCGAATCAAGAGCCGGCGAGAGCTTCGATTCGGCTGAGGCCGAGAGCACCGCATACAGATGGAATGTAGATGATAAGCGGTCGCCACTGCTCGGTCTGCCTGATGCGACTTTGAAGCCGGGGCTGGATCGGTCAATCACCTATCCCATGGCGCAGTTCAACTTTCCGATCTTTCAGTCCCTGAGTTACGACGAAGAAAATGGGCGATACCTCTTGCCGTCAATCTCTCGGGAAAGCAAAGGCGTCCATTTCATTGCGCTCGAACCGACCGAAAGCAAGAACACCTATGCGTCAACCGATGGCACGAACCTCAAGCTCATCGACAACGACAGTCTCAAGACTGTGCGCGCCGGCGACGGAACCAGATACATCTTCGTTCGTTATCCCGATGGCGAATTCCGGTGCGCCGGCATTAAGGATGCGGGCGGCGCTAACCTCAGCATGCTTTACACCGCGAACGGTTTGATGCTGCACGGCGTCGTTGACTCCTCCGGCCGCACGCTCACCTTTAACTATGGCGGCGCGGGCATCGAGTCGGTGACCCAGACATGGATGGCCAACTCGGAGGGTCTGACGAAGACCTGGGCCGTCGGTGATTCGACGATCGTCGAGACGAAATCAGTGAAGTATTCGCACGTGGTAGGACTCAACTCGTTGAAAGTCCTGCCTAACAACGCCATGGTTCGTCAGTACACGGCGGAGATGGGAGCGTCGGACAAGATGCTGGCCCGGTTATTCGGTGGTCCGAGCGCCGTCGCCGGCGCCAATGGATTCGAGCCTGCCGGACTCGCCGGAGAGTACCCGCTCTATCGCGGCGACATCGCCGGCGACGATGGCCTCGTGCACCGCGGGCATCTTTCATACGCGATGCACCTCTACGGCAGCGCGGACGGCCGCAGGGATTCGCCCCTGTATGTGCCCGCCGGTTTCACTTCGCACAGCGCTCAACCGTCGCCCACCGACGGCGTCGTAACTTTCTACTATCCCCGGCTCGGAAATTTGTCAGACGTCACGCTGGCCGTCTTTCACGTCGCCGATTTTCAAATCAGCAACGAAGGCGAGCGCGTCAGGATTGGAAATATCGGCGGCCCGGGCGGTGCGACTCCCGCTTACAAACATTCCCATATTGAATTCTACCGGGGCAATGCCGGCCTACCCGCACTTTCAGCGCGACCTGGTCTGCGCATTGATCCCTCAACAGTTTTTGGACCGCAATCATCAGAGAGCGCCAGATCGGCGATCGGAACGAACTAGCGATCGTAGCCGGCGCGCATTGATCGCCCTGCGGCCGTTGACAGCCGACCAATCAGCACTGAGAATCGGCTGACGGTTAATCTCTGATGTATCCGGCCGGAAACCTTTTCATTCCCGCGCCGCACGGGCAGCTGGAAGCAATTCTTAAAGAGCCACGCGCCGGCCTGGGTCGCGGCGTCGCCCTGGTGCTGCATCCACACCCGCTCTTTGGCGGCACGATGCACAACAAGGTCGTGTTTCGCGCGGCCGCGGCGCTTAACGATGCCGGGTTAGTTGCGCTCCGCCTCAATTTTCGCGGTGTCGGCCAAAGCACGGGCGCACATGATGAAGGCCGTGGCGAACGCGAAGACGTCCGCGCCGGCTTGGATTACCTGTCGGCGAACTATCCAGGTGAGGCGATCACGCTGTGCGGTTTTTCTTTCGGCGCGCGCGTCGGATTGGAAGTCGGGAGCGCCGATGAACGTGTTCTGCGGCTAATCAGCATCGGCACGCCGGTCAACAACTACGACTTCAGTTTTCTCAAGCAGTGTCGCAAGCCAATTCTTTTTGTGCAGGGCGACGTGGATGAGTATGGCGACGTTGAGCGTCTGCGAGAACTGGTTGCGAAGATCCAGGCGCCGGTTCAACTCAGCATCATCAAAGGCGCAGGGCACTTCTTTGATGATCAGTTGGAAGAATTGAAGGCGGCGATTACCGAGTGGGCTTTGCGGAGTTCCGAGCCATCGGCTTAGTCAGTTCGTCGGTTGTATCGAGATAACCGATGATGCAGTCACGAATCAGTTGGTAACAGTGTTCATAAACGACGCTGCCATGGCTGAAAGGATCGGCGATCTCGGCACCGCGGCGCTGCGGGTCGAAAGTGCCCAGTAGGCTGATGCGGCTGGGTGAGATGCCGAATTCGCTCGTCAGCACGTCGGCATGATCGTGCTCCATCACCAGGAAACGATTGATCGAGTCGAGTGGGAGGTGACGTACCCAGGTTGGAGTTTCTTTGGGAGGCGGTGTGTTGTGCTGCAAGCAGGTGACAGAAGTCTCAACCAACGGCGGCTGGTCTGAGAAATCAAAGACTCCGGCCGAATAGATTTCAACTGCTAGCGATCGTTTCCTGGCTTCAGCCACAAAGATCGCATGCGCCATCACACTCCGACACCGATTCGCACTGCAAATAAGTGCAACTGAAGCCATGACAGATTTGGAGTGCGCTGACTTGTCAGCGCTTTGTCAGGCCGCGACTTGTCGCGGCCGCGGCACCTTGAGCAGGCTCGATGGAGAAAGCGGCGACAAGTCGCCGCACTCCAAATTTGCTTACTTCCCCAGATACTTGCGCGCCAACAGCAACTCCGCATTCAGAATCGCCGCGCCTGCGGCGCCGCGAATCGTGTTATGACCCAGCGCCACGAAGCGATAGTCAAGCACGTTGTCGCGCCCGATGCGTCCCACCGTCACGCTCATGCCGTTTCCCGCATCACGATCGAGTCGCGGCTGTGGGCGATCGGCTTCAGCGCGCACAATGATTGGTTTTAGCGGCGCTGAGTGCAGCTTCAACTCCTGCGGCAGCGAAGTGAACGTGGCCAGCGCAGCGCGCACTTCATCGAGCGACGCCGGCCGTGAAAGCTTCACGCGCATGGAAGCCATGTGTCCATCCGTCACGTTCACGCGATTGCATTGCGCGCTCACCTGCATCTCCGCTCCGCTGATCGCACCGCCATTAACCCGGCCCAGAATCTTCAGGGTCTCGCTTTCAATCTTCTCTTCCTCGCCGCCAATGTACGGCAGCACGTTATCGTTGATATCGAGGGATGCCACGCCCGGATAGCCGGCTCCAGAGATTGCCTGCATCGTCGTGGCAACACACGATTCAACTCCGAAGCTCGCGTGCAGCGGCGCCAACGCCATCGCAATCACAATCGTCGAACAGTTCGGATTCGTTACGATGAATCCGCGATCATAACCGCGGCCCGCGCGCTGCGCATCGATCAGCGCGAGGTGTTCGTGATTCACTTCGGGAATCAACAGCGGCACATCCGCATCCATGCGATGTGACGAAGAGTTCGTGATGGTGGGAAAGCCGGCGCGCGCGAAACTCTCTTCCGCGTCGTTGGCGACGTCACCCGGCAAACTTGAGAAAACGAAATCGCAATCGAGGGGCGGCGCCGGCGGCTGCACCATGATTCGCTTCACGCCCTCGGGCATTTCGCCCGGCAAACGCCACCCGCAGGCTTCCGCATAAGTCTTGCCGGCCGACCGATCGGATGCCGCTAACGCAGTGACTTCAAACTGCGGATGCTCTTCCAGCAGCTGAATGAAGCGCTGACCGACAGTGCCGGTGGCGCCTAATATTCCCGCGCGAAGTTTTCTGTTCATCGGCTCAGTTGGTGTTTGGGTCAGTTCAATTTTAACGCAGAGGTTGCAGAGGATTTCGCTGAGGGACGCAGAGGAAATCCCCTTTGCGCCCTTTGCGAAATCCTCGGCGTCCTCTGCGGTTAATTCTTTTTCTTCACGACAACGATTTTAGCGCCGCTCCCAAGCGCCTTACGCCTTCCGACAGCTTTGCTTCGTCGGCGCAGAATGAAATGCGCAGGAAGCCTTTGCTCTCGCTGCCAAACGCCGACGCCGGAATTGTAACCACGCCCTGTTCCAATCCGGCTTCGGCTACGCGCAGCTCATCACCATAACTGCTTATATCAACCATCGCGTAGAAGGCCCCGTCGGGCGTCACGCAGCGCAAACCAAGTTCGTTACGAAGCAAGCCGAGCAGATGATCGCGCCGGCGATGGAATATAGCGCGATACTCTTCGCGTGACGCCGCCGCCTCCTCCGTCCACGCTGCCAGCGCGGTTTTTTGCGATATGCTTGAAGCGCAGGTCACCACATAGCCGTGCAACACCAGCGCCGCGCGCATTACGGTTTCGTCTCCCGCCAGCCAGCCAAGCCGCCACCCGGTCATCCGCATCGATTTGGAAAGGCCGCTGACGATGATCGTGCGTGGATAGAATTCCGAGATCGACGCCGGCCGCTCCGCGGTGAAATACAGTTCGCGATAAATCTCATCGCTGACGATGAACGCGTTCGATCCGCTCACCACGACCGCCTCGGCCATTCCTTGCAGATCATCCTTCGACAAAGCACGGCCCGTCGGGTTCGAAGGACTGATGCAGATGACAACCTTGGTTCGCGCCGAAAGCCGGCTTCTAAAATCTTCGAGATCAAAACCGAAATCGTCTTTCGCCGGCAGCTGATAAGTCACGGCGCGCGCGCCTACCATTCGCGCAATCATCGGATACGCGATGAACCCGGGATTCGGCATCAGCACTTCATCGCCCTCTTCGACCAGCGTCCTCAAGATAAGATAAAGCGATTCCTGCGAGCCGGCGGTCACGATCACCTGCTCCGGAGTCAGGTTCAGCTGCGGATAGTCTCCGGCGATGCGTTCGCGCAGAGAGAGTATGCCCGCTTGCAGCGTGTACCCATTCTGCTCCTCCTGAATTACGCGCACGGCTGCGCGGCGAATTACTTCCGGCGTCGGCAGATCGGGCTCGCCCAAACCGAGACTGATGCTGCCCGGCTTCGCGCGATCCGAGATCTTCCGGATCATGCTTTTTTCGATCCCGCGCAGGAATGGTGGTGGTTGGAATTCGCTCAAAGAAAAACGAACCTCGTTGATCTCCTGGACTGCAGCCGTCTTCAGACGGCTTTCCCGAAGGGTTAGTAGACCAGCGCTTTTTAGCGCTGGGTAAGCCCAGCCCGCTGACCCTTAGCGCGCTTCCAGCGTGCTTTGAATATATAGCTTTAGCATCACGCCTAAAGCCCACAGACATAAGCCCGCTGAAACGGGCTCTGCGATTCTGGTGCGTTCTGACCCGGGCGTCAAACGCCCGGTCTAGTAACCCTGCGGGAAAGCCGCCTGAACGCGGCTAAAGAACGTTCGACTTTTTCGTGCTCCCTAATATTGGGTTCGAAACCTGCACCGGTACCCACTGACAACCTCAACGCAGCACCTCCTCCAATTGCGTCGCCGCATCAGTTTTCTCGTCCCGGTACTTGACGATCACCGGCGCGTAGAGTGACAGGCCCCACTCGAGGCCTCTTTCGCTTGATACCGCTCGCGCGCCTGGAACGACGACCGCACCCGCGGGAATTTCGAGGGGTGCATCGCCAGTGCGTCGATACACTTCGTCGCGCACCAGATCGAAAACCGGAGTTGAGCCGGTGATGATCACTCCCGAAGCCAGGACGACCCGCTCTCGGACAATAGTGCCTTCGTAAACTCCGCAGTTGCCGCCGACAATCACGTCGTCTTCGATGATCACCGGCATCGCGCCGGCGGGTTCCAGCACGCCGCCAATTTGAGCAGCAGCCGAAAGATGCACACGTTTGCCAATTTGTGCACAAGACCCCACCAGGGCGTGGCTGTCGATCATTGTGCCCTCATCGACGTAGGCGCCGGCGTTGACGAACATCGGCGGCATGCAGACGACGCCGGGGGCGATGTAAGCGCCATCGCGGATGCTCGATCCGCCGGGAACGATCCGCACGCGATCATCCGGCGAAAATCTTCTGATTGGGTAAGTGTGTTTGTCGAGAAACTGAAGACCACCATCTGCCGGCGACATCTCTACAATCGCGCCCATGCGAAAGCCGAGCAGGATGCCGCGCTTGACCCAGGCATTCGTCTCCCACTTGCTTTCCGCATTGCGCTCAGCCGCGCGCACCTCGCCGCGATTCAGCGCTGATTTGAAATCATTGAAGAGCGCGAAGTCTCCGGCTGAATACTCTTGAGTTTCGCGCGCGACTAAAGCTTCGATTTGTTCACGCAAGGACATAAAGTCAGAACCGCCTGCGGTAGCGGGCGGGCATTGGTTCTCAATTAGTAGGACTGTTTGCAAAAGACAGGCCCGCCCGCTACCGCAGGCGGTTCTGACTCACGCGGTCGCTCGCACACTCTCCAATACTCCAAGGTCCGCAAGCACTGCGCGAATCTTGTCCCGACTCTTTTCCTGAATCGGCACCAGCGGCAGGCGGAGGTTTTCTTCCAGCAACCCCATCATCGCCATCGCGGCCTTCACGGGACCCGGACTTGATTCAATGAAGTTGATTTCCATCAAAGGCAGAATGCGATAATGAAGCGCACGCGCTTCCGTCCAGTTCCCGGCCAGAGCGAGTATCAAATCGGGAATCTCGTTCGAAGCGACTGAGACGATTCCGTCCGCGCCCAAAGCGATCAGCGGCAACGTCACCGCATCGTCGCCCGACAGCAGACGGAAGTTTGCGGGCCGCTCGCGCAAAATCTCCATGATCTGCGAAAGGTTTCCTGACGCTTCCTTGATGGCGACGATGTTCTGGCAATCACGCGCCAAACGCAGCGCGGTTTGTGCGGCGATGTTCGACGAAGTGCGGCCGGGCACGTTGTAGAGCATGACCGGTGTTTCCGGAATCGCTTCCGCGATAGCGCGAAAGTGCGCGTACAAACCTTCCTGGGTAGGCTTGTTGTACCAGGGAGCAACTTGCAGCACCGCATCGGCGCCGGCATCGCGCGCGCGTTGCGAATACTCGATCGCCGCGGCGGTCGAGTTGCTGCCTGCACCCGCGATCACTCGCGCGCGCCCGCGCGCAACTTCGATTGTCAGCGCAATTACGCTCTGGTCTTCTGCTTCGGTCATCGTGGCACTCTCGCCCGTAGTGCCGCACGGAACCAGCAGACGCACGCCACCAGTTATTTGGCGGTCGACGAGCGCACGCATACGCTCTTCATCAATCGCGCCGCCGGCAGTGAATGGCGTCACCAGCGCCGTCGCGCAACCGCGCATCCAGTCAACTTTCATCGTCATGATTCAGACTCCTTATTTCTACGGAACGATCTCTGAGATCCGGTTCGTTTGCAGCTCCGTTAGGAGCACAATGTTTATAGCCTCGTCTATATCTTCAGCCAAAGCTCCAGAGGAGCGAAATGTAAATCTGCCGCTCCTAAAGGAGCTAAGACCAATCTTGAGTTCCCGCCGGACTATGGACATTTCGCTCCTAACGGAGCGAGCTTCCCAGAATGTCATCAAAGACCTCGGAAAACTCGAACACACCCTTCCGACCAACAATCCACTTCGCCGCGACCAGAGCTCCGGCAGCGAAACCTTCACGACTACGGGCGACATGCGAGATCGATATTTGATCGGCCACCGAATCAAAGCCGAGCCGGTGCGTTCCGGGAATGTAACCCGCGCGGGTCGACGTGACCGGGACGTCGTGGCCCAGTTCTTCGGCGACGATCTTGTGAAGCTGCACCGCGGTGCCCGAAGGCGCGTCGCGTTTGCGTTTGTGGTGCGCCTCTTCGATGAAACCGTCGTACGATTCAAGATCGCGAAACAGTTCAGCCACGCGTGCCGCGATACGATAGAATACCTGCACGCCGACCGAGAAGTTCGCGCCATAGATCAAGGCGCCGTCATGGTCGCTCACCACGCTCCGGACTTCCGGGAGTTGCGCCAGCCAACCCGTCGTGCCCACAACGATCGGAACTCCGGCAAGAGCGCAAGCTTCGGCGTTCTTCGGAACGCTGTCGGCAATGGAAAAGTCGATGGCCACATCGCACCCGCGCAGCGCTTTTGCCACATCTTCGACGCCGCGATCGGCGTCTTCAATATCGAGCGTCAACGCGATTTCATGGCCCTGCTCAATGGCCAGTCTGCCGACCAATTGACCCATCGCGCCGTATCCGATCAGGGCGATTTTCATCAACGGGTTCCTTCCGCCTCCGGATCGCCTGGGGCCAACAACCGGCGGGTGATTTCGGTGTAGATCTCCACCGCGCGCAACAACTCGCCCTTCGACACGCGCTCGTGATCGGTGTGCGCGTCGAGGATCGAGCCCGGCCCAATCAGCAGAGCTTTACCCCAGTTGGTCAAATACGGAATGTCAGTCGTGAAGCGCACAATCGTTTGTTCGAATCCGTCGAGCGCCACCAATTTCACTGGATCGTGAGTCGACTTGTAAACCAATTCCGCGCGGCCGGCAACTGCATTTTCCAATAGTTCCTTCGCCGCATCTGCGCCCGTGGCGAGCCGAATCTGCAGAGTCGTCTGGGCCGCATTAGGAATCACATTGGCGCGCGTGCCGCCTGAGATTACACCGATGTTGCAGGTTGTGTCGCCGAATACTTCGTCCGCAGGCCACTCGATCGTGCGAATATCGGCAAGCACATCGAGTAACTTTTCGATTGCCGAATCGCCCTGCTCGGGATAAGCCGAGTGCGCCGCGCGCCCCGCGGCAGTAATCGTTACTTGCAACGAACCCTTCGTGCCCACGGCCAAACGATTGTCGGTCGGCTCGCCATTGATTAGATACTGGCATGCTGACGCCAACGGATGCGCGTTCGCAACTTTCGCTCCCGCGCTGGTTACTTCCTCGTCAACCGTGAAGAGCAAGCCGATTTCGCTCACGCCGTCGGCGCGCAAGTTTTCCGCAGCGGCGATCTGTGAAGCGATAATACCTTTGGCATCGCACGCGCCGCGGCCATGGATAAATTCTTCATCTTCGCCGGCAGCGATGTGCGGCGGCACCGTGTCCATGTGCGTCGAGAGCACCACGCGCGCCGGCGCGGCGGTCGTCGCGATGACGTTTGCGCGATCGTCCGCCACCTCCTGCAACTCAACTCGGTAGCCGAGCCGGCGTAGTAATTCTCCGAGAGAGTTGCCGATTTCGAATTCGCCGCCGGTAACTGACGGAACGTCGATCAGTTCGCGCGTTAGTTTGAAAACGTCAATCAGATCGGGGCGGTAGCCCGACCGTGAGGGAGGGCTCAGTTCGATCATGCCCGAACCTCCGCCGTGACCATCTCTGTGGGATGTGCCGAACCTTCGCCTTCAAAGTAAGCGCGATGCAACCGCACGATCGTTTCCCGCGCGCGCGCGTCATCAACCATAAAAGTTAGATTCACGCTCGACGCCCCCACTGAAATCATCGATACGTTGATATCGCTGATAGTCGAGAACACTCGCGCGGCGATTCCCGGAGTTCCCCGCAAGCCTTCGCCGATTACTGAGACGATGGTCCGGCGCTCTTCGACCTGAACCGCGCCCAACTGTGCGAGATCCCGAATTAGTTCCGGCAGCGCGCTCGCATCATCGATCGAAAGCGACACGCTCACCTCAGAAGTTGTCACAACGTCAACCGCAGTCTGATGACGGCCGAAGACTTCGAACAGCGCGCGCAGAAAACCATACGCGCCGAGCATGCGCGCGGAGGTAATCTGCACGGTCGTAATGCCGCTCTTGTGGGCGATGGCTTTGATTGTTTGCGGCGCGGCTTCGGATGACGTCACGATCAGCGTGCCTGCTTCGTCAGGTGCGCGCGAGTTGCAAACCCGCACGGGAATCTTGCAGTCCATCGCCGGCTGAATCGTTTTCGGATGCAGGACTTTGGCGCCGAAGTAAGCCAGCTCAGCCGCTTCCTGATATGAGAGAACCGGGATTGTCCTGGCATTGGTGACGACGCGCGGGTCGGCCGTAAGCACGCCGCTGACGTCGGTCCAGATCTGAATCTCGCGCGCGTCCAGCGCCGCGCCGATGATCGCCGCCGAGTAATCTGAACCTCCGCGGCCGAGCGTGGTGGTGGCGCCTTTCGCGGTGCTGGCGATGAAGCCGCCGACCACGGGAATCTCGCCCACTTCGATCAGCGGACCCAACGCGGCCTGGGTCGCGATTGTCGTCTCCCGGAGCGGCGCCGCGCCGCCATAGCTCTCGTCGGTTTTGATCAGGCGGCGCGCGTCGACGTAACGGGCAGCGAGGCCGTTTTCGCGAAGTACCGCGCCGAGCAATTGCGACGAAAGCAATTCACCGAAGGCGACAATCTCGTCCCGCAGTGGCGCATGCGTGGATGGATGCGCCGCCACAATCTTATGTAGCTCCCGAATCTGATCGCGGGCGTCCGCCAGCGCAGCCTCAAACTGGGCCTTCGTTTCGCCACCAAGTAACTGATTAGCGATCGCGCGGTGCCGTTCAAAGCCCTGATCGAGGCACCGGGTGGCGGTGCGCGCATCGCCATCGTTTGCCTGCTCGACGCTCGACAGCAATGCATCGGTGAATCCACCGATGGCCGACACCACGACCACGATGCGCTCCGGCCCTGCCGAGTTCACAATGTGAGCCACGTTGCGAAACGCTGCGCTGTCTTCGACGGACGTGCCGCCGAATTTCATGATGGTTGGTTTCGATGACATTTGGCCGCGTTCTCTCTGGGAACCTCTGTGCTTGCTCTCCGGTCTCTGTGGTGATGAACCTTCCTTAACCACAGAGTCACAGAGGACCACAGAGACTTCACAGAGAAAACAAAAAGGGCAAGCTTTGTCAAGATGAATCTCCCTCCGCTTGATTGGCAACTCGGCGCTCTCGTACAATCTCAGGCTGCGTTCAGAGTTCAAGCTTTAGCTTGGTCTTGTTGGTCGCGGGCAACAACCTGAAGGTTGAACTCTAAACAAAAATCATTATGAATTTCGATAAAGCCTTAACGAAAGTCTTCGGCAGCAGCAATGAACGCTTTCTGAAAAGCATCCGTCCAACCATTGCGCTGATCAATGAATTCGAGCCGCAGGTTCAGAAGCTTTCCGACGAACAGATGCGCGAGCGTACGGCTTTCTTCAAAGCCCAGATCGCCGACGCCGTCAAGGATGCGCGCGACAAAGACGACCGCCGGTATCGCGAACAGGAAGCGCTGAATGAAATCCTGCCCGAGGCGTTTGCCCTGGTCCGTGAAGCGAGCAAGCGGACGACCGGCATGCGTCACTTCGACGTGCAAATGATCGGCGGCATCGTTTTGCATCAGGGCAAGATCGCTGAGATGCGCACCGGCGAAGGCAAGACGCTGGTCGCGACGCTGCCGGCTTATCTCAACGCGTTAACCGATCGCGGCGTGAATGTCATCACGGTAAACGATTATCTCGCTGCGCGCGACGCGGAATGGATGGGCCAGATTTATCGCTTCCTCGGACTCACCGTGGGCTGCATCCAGAACGACATGGACGATTTCGAGCGCCAGACCGCTTACGCCGCCGACATCACCTACGGCACGAACAACGAGTTCGGCTTCGATTATCTGCGCGACAACATGAAGTTCGACCTGGCCACCTGCGTGCAGCGCGATCACTATTACGCGATCGTGGACGAGGTTGACTCGATCCTGATCGACGAAGCGCGCACGCCGCTAATCATCTCCGGGCCTTCCGAAGAATCAACGGACAAGTACTATCAGGCGAACGCAATCATTCCGCAGCTTCAGCGCGGCGAAGAACTGGCCGAAGGCCAGAAGACCGGCGATTACATCGTCGATGAGAAGAACCATTCCGCGGTGCTGACCGAAGATGGCGTGGACAAAGCGGAAAAGCTGCTCGGCGTCGGCAATCTTTACGATCCTTCTAACATGGAGCTACTGCACTGTGTCGAGCAGGCCTTGAAGGCGCACACGCTTTACCGTCTGGATCATCAATACGTAGTGCAGAACGGCGAAGTAATCATCGTCGATGATTTCACCGGGCGTTTGATGAAGGGCCGGCGCTGGTCTGACGGACTGCATCAGGCCGTCGAAGCGAAGGAAGAGGTAAAGATCGAGCGCGAGAATCAGACGCTGGCGACGATTACTCTGCAAAACTATTTCCGGCTCTACCAGAAACTTTCCGGCATGACCGGCACGGCGGAAACGGAAGCCGGCGAGTTCCATTCAACTTACAAACTGGAAGTCATCGTGATCCCGACGCACATGCCGATGGTGCGTAGGGACAATCCCGACGTGATCTATCGCACGCTGCCAGAGAAGTGGGACGCCGTCGTCGAAGAGATCCAGGAGCGTTACGAGCAGGGCCAGCCGGTGCTGGTGGGCACGGTTTCGGTGGAGAACTCGGAATTGATCGCGCGCCGCCTGGTGCGGGTGGGCGTACCGCACAACGTGCTCAACGCGAAGCATCACGAACGCGAAGCCGAGATCGTCGCGCAGGCTGGACGCAAGGGCGCGATCACGATCGCGACGAACATGGCGGGCCGCGGCACGGACATTTTGCTGGGCGGCAATCCCGATTTCATGGCTCGCGAGTTTTTGAAAGAGCAGGAAATCGATCCGGACGAAGCGACCGACGGTCAGTGGAAAGAAGTATTCGCGCGCGCGAAGAGCATCGTCGAATCGGAACACAAAGAAGTCGTCGAGTGCGGCGGTCTGCACATCCTCGGCACTGAACGGCACGAGTCGCGGCGCATCGACAACCAGTTGCGCGGGCGCTCCGGCCGCCAGGGCGATCCGGGATCGTCGCGCTTCTTTCTTTCGCTCGAAGACGATCTGATGCGCATCTTCGCCGGCGACAAAGTGAAGGCGTTGATGCAGCGCCTCGGGATGGAGCAAGGTGTCGCGATCGAATCCAAGATGGTTTCCAAGCGCATCGCGGCCGCGCAGAAGTCGGTCGAAGGCCGCAACTTTGAAACGCGCAAGCACCTGCTCGAGTACGACGACGTGATGAACAAGCAGCGCGAGACC
>WNFH01002156.1_pt1 | contig 13619 bp, 13 predicted proteins | sample 5400411 | NCBI WGS metagenome assembly WNFH01 (sample SAMN13153347, study PRJNA577476) | soil metagenome | isolation source: 200 cm saprolite under Douglas fir tree site 2 hole 3 | place: USA:California | collected 2015-04-18
TGCGGGCGGACATCCGGGACATCCGGCCGTCCTACGGGGCGACCTCGACGATTCTCGTGGAGTACCTCCGGGCCGCCGACGTCAAGATCAGCCAGCGTCTGGCCACCGCCCTCCTGTACGGCATCAAGGCCGACACCCTCGGGCTCGAGCGCGGCGGCACCAAGGCCGATCTCGAGGCCTTCACGTACCTCTACCTGCTCGCCAATCACAATGCCTTGCGTCGCATCGAGCGCCCCGAGCTGTCCGAGACCGCCCTCGATGCGCTGGCCGCCGGGCTCGCCAAGCGCCGCATCGTCAAGGGCGTCTTCTTCTCCCACCTGGGGCGCGTGGCCACCGTGGACCTGATTCCGCAGTTCGCGGACTTCGGGCTGCAGGCCGAGGGCGTCGAGTGGTCCGTGGTCTCGGGCGAGGTCTCCGGTGACCTGCACGTCTCCGTGCGCAACGTCGGCTACGTCAAGAGCGCGGGCGACGTGACGCGGGCGGCCTTCGGCGACCTGGGCTCGGCGGGCGGCCACCGCACCATGGCCAAGGCGGTCATGCCCCTGCGTGACCTGCTGGAGGCGGGCGGCGAGACGCGATCCGCCACCGGATGCCAGGAGCGAATCATCGAGCGGTTCCTCCGGGCGCTCGGCCAGAACGGCAAGGCCCACTAGGTAGCTCGGAGGGGGGCTCTGCCCCCCTTCCGAAGCCTCCCCCCGGACGCAGTGCGAGCCGGAGGACGTCGTGGGGCTGGGGCCCCGCCGTCCAAGGCGAGCAATCTGAGAACTGCGCCGGCAAGCCGGCGCTCGAAGCGGTACATTCCCGCTCGCGAGGGCTGGAGAACTACTGGGACATAGTCACGTCGGTGCGATCCGAAAGGGAGGCGCTCATGCTCTTCATCTATCTGCTGATGGGCGTGGTCGGAGTGCTCGCCATGATCTTCGCCGTCCAGAACCCGGACCCCGTGGCGGTGCGCTTTCTGCAGTGGCGCATCGCGGACCTGCCGCTGTCGCTCGTGATCTTGTTCTCGACGATCGTCGGGGTCATCTGCGCCGCCGTCAGTGGCTTTGCCCAGCAGGTCCGGCTGAGACTCAAGATCCGCCAGCTCGAGCGTCGGATCGCCCAGCTCTCGGACGCTCCCGACAAGTCTTCGTCCGCGGCGCCCGGACCTGACACCACTCGTGGGTGAGCAGCCCCGTCCCTTCCGCCGTCGCCACGAGCGTCACCACAGCGACAGTCGTAGTGAACATCCCGCGCTCGCGATTCTAACTTTTCTCCTTTAGGATCAATAGGTCAGAAAGCGCTTGGCAATGCCGGAGCCTTATGTTAGAAGTGCAGAAGTTGCGCGCGCGGGGGACAACGTTTTAACCCCGTCCCAAGGAGGCTGAGGGTGGACAGGGCGCTAGAAAAACGGCAGGTGAAGCGAGCCTACAAGTTCTACGCGCCCGCCTACGATTTCGTCTTCGATTGGATCTTCCATCCGGGCCGCGAGCAGGCCATGCGCTTGCTGGACGTCAAGCGCAACGACCACGTCCTGGAGGTCGGCATCGGCACCGGGCTCAACCTGCCCCTCTATCCGACCCATTGCCACATCACGGGCATCGATCTTTCCGAAGAGATGCTGGAGAAGGCGCAGGACAAGGTCATCGAGCTGGGGCTCATCAGTGTCACCCTCAAGGTCATGGACGCCACCGTCATGGATTTCGGGGACAGCGAGTTCGACTCCGCGGTGGCGACCTATACCATCAGCGCGGTGCCGGATCCCGTGGGCGTGCTGCGCGAGATGCGTCGCGTGGTCAAGCCGGGCGGGAGCATCGTGCTGCTGAACCATTTCCGGAGCGAGCGACGCGTGGTGGGGCGGCTGGAAGATCTGGTCTCGCCCGTATGCACCCGCCTGGGCTGGAAGTCCAACCTGCCCTTCGAGCCTCTGCTCAAGCAGGTCGGGCTCATTCCGGATCTCTCGACCAAGGTCAATCTGTTCAACGGCTGGCGCCTGATCAAGTGCGTCAACCGTAAGTAGCCAACTCCACCCGCCCCTCGCTCTCGTAGCCTTGCCCGCTCCCGCCGCCTAGCTTCGCTCGCCTGCAGCTTCGGGCAGGTCCTTGATCTCGTCGACCCGGCGGATGCCCCATGCCGTCATGCGCGCGATCAGCGTGTTTCGGTGGATGCCCAGGCTGCGCGCCGCGCGGCTCTGATTCCAGTTCTCCCGCTCGAGGGCGCGAAGAACATACGCCTGCTCGAACCGGTCCCGCGCCTCACGGAGGGGCAGAGGGTCGCTCCCGATGTCGCCCGCGCGCTGGCCCACCTCGTGGATGGCGAGGTCCACGGGGAGGTCGTCGAGGCGGACCACGGGACGCGTGGCCAGGGCCACGCTCCGCTCGATGATGTTCTCGAGCTCGCGGACGTTGCCGGGCCAGTCATAGACCATGAGGGCGGGCAGGGCGCCCCGGGAGATGCCGCGCACGTCCTTCTTGAACTCCCGCGAGTACTTCCGCAGGAAGTGCTCGACCAGGCCCGGAATGTCGTCCTTGCGGGCGCGCAGGGGCGGGATGGTCAGGGGCACCACGTTGAGCCGGTAGAAGAGGTCCTCGCGGAACGTGCGGGCCCGCACGGCCTGGCGGAGGTCGACATTGGTGGCGGCGATCACGCGCACGTCGACGGGCAAGGGGCGGGCGCCCCCCAGGCGCTCGATCTCCCGCTCCTGGAGGACGCGCAAGAGCTTGGCCTGCAGGTCCACCCGCATTGTCCCCACCTCGTCGAGGAAGATGGTGCCGCCGTGGGCCAGCTCGAACTTGCCGAGCTTGCGCGAATGGGCGCCCGTGAACGCTCCTTTCTCGTGTCCGAAGAGCTCGGACTCCACGAGGGTGTCGGGAATGGCCGCGAGATTGACGGCCACGAAGGGCTGGTCGCGGCGCGGGCTCTGGCGGTGGATGGCCCGGGCCACCAGCTCCTTGCCCGTGCCGCTCTCCGCCCCGATGAGCACGGTGGCCGGCGTCTGGGCGACCTGGGAGATGAGCTCGTAGAGCCTGACCATGCTGGGGTGGCGGCCGACGAGCGCGTCGAAGCCGTGGGCGCGATCGAGCTCGGCGCGAAGGTAGCGGACCTCGCGCTCGAGGACGCGCTGGGACGCGGCCTGGCCCACCAGGGCCAGCATCTCGTCCACGTCGAAGGGCTTGGTGACGTAGTCGTAGGCCCCGCCCTTGATCGCCTCCACCGCCGTGCGCACGTCCTTGACGGCCGTGATGATGATCACGGCCACGGCATCGTCCAGAGCCAGGATTTGGGGGAGGAAGGTCGGCCCCGGGGGGCCCGGCATGCAGACATCGAGGAGGACGACATCGACGCGGCGCGAGTGAAGGACCTCGACGCCCTTGATCCCCGCCTCCGCCTCGATGACCTCGAAGGCCTCTTCGAGGAGCACGCGGAGCGATTCGCGCACGCCGGGCTCGTCATCGATGACGAGCACGACAGGCTTCGGACGGGTCGGATCCGACACGACCATCAGTGCGCCTCGTCTGGCCGGCTCAGGGTTTCTCGGGCGCCTTGAGGACCACGTACTCGCGGCCGCCCCCCCCGCCGCGCTGGAGCTGCACGGGCACGGAATCGCCCGGCTTGAGACCGCCCACGATCTTCCGGAACTCTTCGACCGAGCCGACGGCGCGTCGATTGATCTCCAGGATCAGATCGCCGCCGCGGATGCCCGCCACCGCGGCGGCGCTGCCCTCGGCGACATCGGTGACCACCACCCCCGAGCGGCCCGTGAGACCGTAAGTCCGGGCGAGGTCCGGAGTCAGCGCCTCCACGGAGAGCCCGAGCCCCGCGCCTTTCGGCACCGCGGCCACCACGGTCTCGTCGGTCGGCTGCTCGCCGATCTTGATGCTGAGCTTGGTCGGCTTGCGATCGCGGAGCACGGTGAGGGCGGCGGGCCCCCCCGGCGGAATGGCCGCCACGCGCTTCTGAAGGTCCGTGGTCTCCTTGATGGGCGAGCCGGCCAGCTCCACGATGATGTCTCCCGCCTTGAGACCGCCGGCCTCGGCGGGGCTGTCCTTCATCACGTCGGCCACGAGCACGCCGCCCGCGCCGGGCACCCCGAAGCCCGCGGCCAGATCAGGCGAGAGGTCCTGGATGGCGATTCCAAGCCAGCCTCGCACCACCCGGCCCTTGTCGATGAGCTGGGTCATCACTTCGCGGGCCATGTTGATGGGGATGGAGAAGCCGATCCCCTGCCCGGTGGACACGATGGCGGTATTGATGCCGATCACGCGCCCGTCGAGATTGAGGAGCGGGCCGCCGGAATTGCCCGGATTGATCGACGCGTCGGTCTGAATGAACGCTTCGTAGGTGGCCACCCCCACGTGGGTGCGTCCGGTGGCGGAGATGATGCCGACGGTGACCGTGCGATCGAGGCCGAAGGGATTGCCGATGGCGATGGCCCACTGGCCGATCTTGAGCTTGTCCGAATCGCCGAGGGCCGCCACGGGCAGGGCTATCCCCGTCGGCTCGATCTTCAGCACGGCCAGGTCCGTCTTCGAGTCGCGCCCCACGAGCTTGGCGGGGAACTTGCGATCGTCGGAGAGCCGCACTTCGATCTCGTCGGCGTTCTCGATCACGTGGTGATTGGTGAGGATATAACCGCGTCCGTCCACGATGACGCCGGAGCCCGCCGCGCGCTCGGGCTCCTGGCGCGGCCCGCGACGCTTGAAGAATCGCTCGTAGAACTCCGGCCCGAAGAACTCGCGGAAGCGCTGCTCCGTCTCCGGCGAGGGCGTGCCCTCGGCCGAGGCGGACTTCTTGGCCTTGACGCTGACATTGACGACAGACGGCGTGGCACGGTCGGCCACCGAGACGAAGGCGTTCTCGAGGATCTGGAGGATGGCTTTGGGATCAGGCGCGGCAGCGGGGGCCTGGGCCGCTTGTGCCTGCGCAGGCGCGGGCGCCCAGACGAGCGCGGTGGCCAGCAACGTCATCGAGCACAGCCGATATCGCAACGGACGCATGGTGTCCTCCTGGCGGGCCATCTTACCTCCCGGGCGGGGCGACCACCAGAGGCACGGAGAGTGTCACCTCGAGGATACGCCTCGTGTCGGATCCTACGGGCGCCGCCTGGCCTCGACGGAGTCCGGCGACCCAGATGAGGTCGCCGTCTGCCTCGAGGAGCGGCACCCGCGCACGCTCCCAGCGCGGCACGCCGGCATCGATCAGGAAGGACTTGAGCCGTCGCTCCTGCGGGCCGCCCCAGGGCAGGAAGCGATCGCCTCGTCGCCGGGCCCGCACGGTGAGGCGCGAGGGAATCCGGTCTGCGTCGAAGACCACCGTGCTCGCCGCGCGTGGCACGACATAGCCGGGGCCGGCCTCGAAGCATCGCGCCTCCAGGGACGCGCCGATCTCGGGCAGCGACAGGGCGCCCGGCACGGGGAAATCGCGCGGCTCGAGATCGGGCAGGCGGCCTCGCCCCACCCGGAGCCACTTCCCGCTCTTCTCGATGACGAGACCGCCGGCGCTGACGAGACCGCGCGGGACGTTCGGAGCCAGGAGGCGCCGGAGCGCGCGCTGGGCAGCGCCGCGCATGGCCCCGGAATGCCCGAGGCTCAAGGCGGCCGCGCGCAGCGTCTCGGCGGCGATCTCGTGCGGGAGAGCCCGCAGATCGGCGATGGCGAAGACCCAGCCCGCGCCGCCGCGACGGCCCAGGCGGGACAGCTCGCGCGCGCCCGCGCCCTCGAGGTCGTCGACGAGGGCGCGCACGAGCGCCGCCGAGCGGGCGAGCCCGGCCGCGATGCCGGGATCCACCGAGCGCTCGAGGAAGGGCAGCACGTCGAGGCGGATGCGATTGCGCAGAAAGCGCGGATCTCGATTGCTCGCATCCTCCATCCAGGCCAGGCCGCGCGCCCGGAGGTGGGCCTCGATGTCGGCCCGGCGCGCCTCGAGCAGCGGCCGGATCAAGAGGCCGCGGACCGGCGCGATCCCGGCAAGCCCGCGCGGGCCCGCGCCCTCGAGGAGCCGCATGAGCATCGTCTCCGCCTGGTCGTCGGCGGTATGCGCGGTGGCGATGCGCTGGCCGCCCACGCGCTGGGCCACGGCTCGAAAAGCGCCGTATCGAGCGCGCCGGGCCTCGGCCTCGAGACCTTCCCAGGGCGGCTTCCGACGCACGGCAACCCGCTCGACGTGGCAGGGCACATGAAGATCGGCGGCCAGGCGCTCCACGGAGGCTTGCTCGGCATCGGCCTCGGGGCGGAGCCCGTGGTTCACGTGGACGAGATGGACGGTCACGTCGAGCTCGCGGGCGAGGCTCGCGAGCACGTCGGCCAGCGCGACGGAATCGGCGCCGCCCGAGACGGCGGTCAAGACAGTTTCGCCGCCCCGGAGCATTCCGGCGCGGCGAATGGCGGCGCGAGCAATCTCGACGAGACTACGGTCGCCCGTGGCTACCGTCCCCTTGTAGACCTACCCAGACCTCGCCGTCCTCGAAGTACTCCTTCTTCCACACAGGCACCGTCGTCTTGAGGGTGTCGATGGCGAAGTGACAGGCCTCGAAGGCCTCGGCCCTGTGCGGCGAGGCGACGGCGATCATGACGCTCGACTCGCCGATCTCGAGCCGGCCGATCCGATGGACGAGGGCGACCTTGCGCACGCCCGGCCAGCGCTCGCGAACGGCGGCGGCGATCTCGCGCATCTTCGCGACGGCCATGGGGGCGTGCGCCTCGTACTCGAGGTACTTGACGCGCCGGCCGCCCGTCTCGTCCCGGACCACGCCCGAGAAGAGCACGATGCCGCCTGCGCCCGGGTCGCCCACGGCCGCGGCCACGCGCTCCTCGGACAGCGGCACCGTCGTGACCTCGACCCAATCGCCGGCCGCGCCGCCGCTCACGGGGGGAAAGAGGCAGACCTCATCGCCGGGGCGCAGGGGGTGGTTGGGCTGCACGTAGTCGGTCCCGAGGGCGAACAAGGTGAAAGGGCGGTACGGCTCGAGGACCGGGAAGCGGCTCGCCACCGCCTCCCAGGCCGATTCGACCGTGCCGCCCTCGGGAAGCTCCAGCTCGACATGATCGCGTCCGGCCGCCTCGCGATAGCGGGCGAAGAACCGGACGGCGACCTTCATGTCTTTGCGATTAAAACTGGTGCGACGAGCCGCACCCGCAGGAGGACTTCACGTTGGGGTTCTTGATGGCGAAGCCCGCTCCCAGCATGTTGTTGTCGACGTAGTCGATCTCACTGCCCTGCAGATATGGAGCACTCTTGCTGTCCACGTAGACCTTGACGCCGTTGGCCTCGGTGACGTTGTCGTCCGCGCCGGCCGTGTCGTCCCACCCGAGCTCGTAGGACATGCCAGAGCACCCTCCACCCACCACGCGGATCCTGAGGCCCCACTCGGGTTTGCCCTCTTCGAGCCGCAGGTCGGAAATCTTCTTCGCAGCCGTTTCGGTCAGCGAGATCATGCACTCCTCCTTGGAAATCAATCTCGGGTCGATCAATGTCGGGTCGACCAGTGTCGGCTCGGTCGATGTCGGATCGCGCGGCGATCCACGGCAAGTATATCAGAGCCTCCGGTCTCCGGGAGTTCGAACTGAGGCGCGGCCCCGCCGTTCGAGTTGAGCGACGGCCTCGGGCCGGCGCGAGGCGAGAGCTGGGTTGATTCGAGCTGAGCGGCGTCCGCCGGACGTCGCGAGGCGAGGGCTGGGTGGATCCCGCAGGCGTGGCAGTTCGAGCTGAAGGGCGAAGCCCTGAGGCGAGGGCTGAGAGGATCAGCGTGGCAGTTCGAGGTGAGCGCCGACGGCGCGAGCCGAGGGCTGGGGAGAATGCGAGTGCTCAATTGAACCCTTAGAGGACGCCGTCCTGCGGAAGCAGGGTGACCTCCTCCAGCGTGGCCCCCGGCTCCAGAGTGGCCATGAGCAGCGCGGCTCGGGCGACCTGCTCGGGTCTGACCATCCGGGCCCGGGCGGGAGGATTCGGCACGGCATCCCAGAGTGGGGTATCGGTGGCCCCGGCCGAGAGCACTCCGACGCGGACGCCATGGGGGCGCATCTCCTCGGCCAGCACTCGCGAGAGGCCGAGGAGGCCATACTTGCTCGCGGTATAGGCGGCGCTGCCGGGCAGGGTGCGGCTGGTCACGATCGACCCGATGTTAATGATGGTGCCCCGGCGTGCCGCCATCATGGCGGGCAGCACGGCGCGGCAGCACAGAAAGACCCCGCGCAGGTTGACGGCCATGGTCTCGTCCCAGTCCGCGGTCTTGGCTTCGGCTACAGGACCAAACGCGGCGAGCCCCGCCGCCGTCACCAGGCAGTCAATGCGGCCGAAAGACCGGAGGGTCTCGCTCACGAGAGCGGCCACCGCCGCCTCCTCGCTCACGTCGGTCGGTCTGACCAAGGCTCTCCCGCCCGCCGCCTCGATCTCGCGCTGCACGGCCGCGAGCTCCTGCGCCGACCTCGCGCAGAGCGCGACGGCCGCTCCTTCGCGCGCAAAGGCCTGCGCGACGGCACGGCCGATGCCCCGCCCGGCGCCGCTGACCACCGCGACCTGCCCCGCCAGCCTGGCCCCCTCTGACCGGCTCAAATGACCAGGCCGCCCCGCGACTTGATCAGCTCCATGAACTCCGCGCGTGTCTCCGGCCGGTCGCGAAAGGCGCCCAGCATGGCGGAGGTGACCGCCTTGGAGTTCTGCTTCTCGACACCGCGCATGAGCATGCACATGTGCAGCGCCTCCACGACCACGGCCACGCCGCGCGGCTGGAGCACGTCCTGGAGGGTCTGCGCGATCAGCGTGGTGAGCCGCTCCTGCACCTGCAGTCGGCGACTGAACATCTCGACGAGGCGGGGGAGCTTCGAGAGCCCCGCGATCTTGTTCGACGGCATGTAGGCGATATGGCACTTCCCGAAAAATGGCAGAAGATGATGCTCGCAGTTATGGGTGAGGTGTCCCCCGACAAGGAACGTAGGATAGGGCTCGCACGTGAAGCTGTAGACAACATGTGGCTTCTTTGCTTTGGGCAGCGGCCGTACGCTGATCACCTTGGTGAAGGCGCTGTCGGCCGGGACGTAGAAATCGGTCTCCGGCCTGAACCCATGCTTCCCGTACCAGCCCGCCTGCGCCCACCGGTGAGACACGTAGACTCGGCCCTGGTCTGTTCCCGTATTCGCGAGGGGGGTCTGGAGGTACTCGGCGAGGGAACGAAGAAATCGCTGATTTGCGCTGCTGATGAATCGCCCGGATCCTGCCACGTCACCATCACCGTCGCCGTAGCCGTCGAGGAAGCCTTGCATGGTCGCGTGGGACGAGGTGACCACCGATGGGAACTGGAATCGTCTGGTCTTGCTGCGGGAGCCCGTCTCTGGAATATCGAGCCACCGGCACAGCTTCTCCGCGACGGCCCGGGAGGCGGTGCGTACTCTGAACATACGAATTTCGCGGCGGAGATATCCTGATGGTACCCTGACCGGCTCCCTTCTGGCCGCGATCCCCGGGAAGGCCTCCGAAAGCATCTGTCTGTACTTCTCAGCGAACTCAGCGCTCTTCACGACCAGACAGATCCGTCGTCCATCCTGAATGCTCCCGTCGGACGCCACCGCGCCGAGCACATATCCCAGTGGGTAGCCGGGCTTGGGCTCGTACGGGCGGCGGACGATGGTGCGTGGATTGATCCATTCGATCTCTGTCCCTGGACGCAGATCGTCCGCCTCGGACCAACCATCCCTCGTCATAACCGGATGGTCCGGGGTAAGCCGAATGGAACCCCCCTCGGTGCGGACCTCCACGATCCGGCGCGTCTTGTGGGACGTAGCCAGGGTCACGGTTGTTTCCTTGAGGCGACCCCGGTCGAGCGTCCACAGTCTGTCACCCGCCTTGATGCTCCGGGCGGGCTTGGCGCCTCCCACGGCATTCACGATCTGCTTGCTCGGCACACACATCGAATAAAAGTCGATGTCCTTGACCACCACCATCTCGTCGTAGTTTTCACTGAAGAGCGCGCCGTTGAGAATATCGGCGACGTTCTGCGTGTACCCCGAGGTGAAGTAGCGCCACGCCTTGGCCACGCGTTCCGGCGTGCGCTCGAGCCCCTCGCGCGTGGGATCCTCGCCGATCTCCTTCAGCAATTCTCGGATCAGCTCTTCCATCCGGGTCACCCCCACGGCTCAGCCGCGGTATTCGAAGATGTTGTTGTCGGTCTCGACCACGGCCACCCGACGGAGAGTTCCCGCGGGCAGGCCGGGAGCTATCCAGTCCCAGAAGGTGCGCACGAGATTCTCGCCCGTGGTGGGGATCCCCTCGAGGGCCGGGACCGCGCTCGAGAGATCGTAATGGTCCACGCGATCGAGCACCAGCCGCTTGACGGCGGCGTCGAGGGCAGCGAGATCGGCCGCCATGCCCGTGACGGGATCGCGCCGTCCCTGCACCGTCACCTCGACCAGGTAGTTGTGCCCGTGCTGGCGATAGCACTGGCCGTAGAGGCGGGCATTGTCCTCGGGGGAGAGAGCCGGGCTCTCCAGTCGGTGACCGGCGCTGAAGTGGTACTGCCGCGTGAGCTCGAGCGCGCTCACGCGCCGAAGTACTCCACGTAGAAGACGGGATCCTCCCAGAGTCTCAGCCGCCACAGGCGCTCCGGCCCGAGCTTGGGGAGGAGGAGGTCCCAGATGGCCTGGACGAGGTTCTCCGTGGTGGGAATCGCGCCCTGGCTGAAGAGCGGATCGGCGTTGAGATCGGCGTGGTCGAAGCGCAGGATGACGGCGTCGCCGACCACGCGCTTGAGCTCCGCCAGATCCATGACCATGCCCGTTTCCGGGTCCACCGTCCCGCGCACCGTCACCTCGAGAACGTAGTTGTGACCGTGGGGGACGGTGAGATTGCCGAAGAGGCGGCGGTTCTCCTCGGCGGACCATTCGGACCGCCAGTAGCGGTGGGCCGACGAGAAGGTGAACTTCCGCGTTGCATAGACCAGGCCCTGGCTCATCGGGATCTCATGCCTCCGACTACCGATCTTACCGCGTCCAGGAACCGCCCCGCGACCCGTTCGATCCCATAGGCGGCGACGGCGCGGCGCCCGGCCGCGCCCATGGCGCGCGCGCGGGCGGGGTCGCGAAGGAGTGCCTCGAGCGCTCCGGCCAGCGCGGCCGGAGCGCGCGGGGGGACCAGCACACCGGTGACCCCGTCCTCGATGATTTCGGGCATGGCGGCGGCCCGACAGGTGATCACGGCCAGCCCCGCGGCCATGGCTTCGAGGAAAACGATGCCGAAGCTCTCCTGCACCGAGGGCAGGCAGAAGAGATCGGCACTCACGTATTCCTCGGCCAGCTGTCCCGGGGAGACGTCGCCCAGGAGCGCCACCGTCTCGCCAAGCTCGAGGGCCTGGTGTCTTCGGACCACGGTCTCCCAGTCCGGGCCCTGGCCGACGATGCGGACGGAGAACTCTGGCCCTCGGGGGCGAAGGAGCGTCGCCGCCTCGAGCAAATCGCCGATGCGCTTGCGCGGGTACATGCGCGCGACGCAGAGGATGGTGGCTCCCGTCCGCGAGCGGGGCCGCGCGGCGGCGAAGCGCGCCGTCCAGCCATCGAGGTCGATGGGCTCGGGCAGCACGGCCACCTTCGAAGACTCGAGACCATACACGCGGCGCGCGACCTCCTCCGAGTAGCGAGTGGGGACCAGGACGAGATCCGCCCGCCGCGCATTACGTCGCTCCCAGCGGGCTTGCACGGTGAGCAAGATCCGCACCCAGCCGCGCTCGTTCTTGAGCTCGTCGGCGATGATGCCTTTGAGGCTGACCACGAAGGGCAGGCGCCGCCCCCGGGCCCACAGGAAGCCGTCCAGGTCCACGCCGTACACGAGGTCCACGTGGGCGGGTGGATGGAGAGCGACGCCGGCGTTGTAGAGCCAGCGGTCCAGCGTATGGAAGCCGGTGCGAACGCGGAGGGGGCGAAGCTCGAAGGTGTGGCCGAGCCGCATGAGGCCACGACGGAGACCGTCGGTACCGACGAAGGTCCCGCTCCCCTCCAGCGGGTTCGCGGGCGTGGAGGAGAGCCCGGCGATGCGCAGAACCTACTCGCCTCCCCGGGTGATCCGCCGGGTCAAGTGGCGAGCCACATCAACTCAGCTCTCGCCTCGGGGCTTCGCCCCTCAGCTCGAATCGCCACGCCCGAGGGAGGCAGCGGCCCGAGGCGTACTTGTTTGTACGTTGAGGGTCGCTGCCGACCGAGAACGTGGCCGTGCGAGCAGAGCGGCCCTGCCGCGAGGCGAGAGCTGAGTAGATTTGGCGAAGCCAATTGGCCCGGCGCTACCTACCGGTGAACTTCGGTCGCCGCTTCTCCAGGAACGCGCGCGTGCCCTCGGCGTAATCGTGGCTGTTATAGGTCTCGATGCCCATCTCGAAGAGCTTCTTCCGGTGGACCTCGCCCACGCCCTCGAAGATGGCCTGCACCTGCGCCTTGGTGCCGCGTATCGACAGCGGGGCATTGTCGGCCACGGTGTGGAGGTAGTCGTAGGTGCTCGCCTCCAGGTCGTCCGCGGGCACGAGGCGCTGGATGAAGCCGATGCGGAAGGCCTCCGCGGCCTCGAGGGTGCGCGCCGAGTAGAGGATGTCCTTGGCGTAGGCGGGGCCCACCAGCTCGACGAGCTGATGCACGGGATCGAGGCCGTAGATGATGCTCAGGCGGGCCGCGGGGATGCCGAACTTCGAGCCTTCCGCGGCGAAGCGCAGATCACAGGCCATGGCCAGGGCCATGGCACCCCCCATGCAGTAGCCGAAGACCATGGCCACCGTGGGCTTGGGGCAGAGGCGGATCGAGGAGTAGGCGGCCTCCGTCTTCTTGTTGTACCCGAGGGCCGTCTCCGTGTCCTTCCGGTTCTCCTTGAACTCGGAGATGTCGGCGCCCGAGGCGAAGGCATCGCGCCCCGCCCCCCGGTACACGAGGGCGCGCACGGAGTCGTCCTTGGCGAGGGCCTCCGTCACGTTTGCGATCTCGCCCCACATGGCGAGGCTGACCGCGTTGCGCATCTTGGGTCGGTTGAACACCACGGTGGCGATGCCACCCTCACGCTCGACCAGGATCTCGTCGCTCATGCCGCTCTCCCTCGCTCGGAAAAAATAACGCTCACAGGAAGGACAGTCTAGCGGAGGCGGCGGAAAACTTCAACGAGTGGTGGCGGCGGGAGGACTCGAACCTCCGACACGGGGCTTATGAGACCCCTGCTCTGCCACCTGAGCTACGCCGCCGAAAATCGCGTTGACACGAAAACCGCTTTGCTATGTATAATCCCGCCGAACGACGTCCAACAGTAACGACTCCCGTCTCGCAAGTCAAGACGGGAACCGCCCGGAGGTGCCTCATCATGGCGTGGCTTGGCAATCGGCCATGGATCGACGACGAGGAACATTCGATCTACGCGCAGGAGGACGAGGAGACCCAGGAAACAGAGACCGAAGACGACGACGACGAGGACGACGACGACTTCGATGAAGACTTCGATGACCTCGAGGACGACGACGATGAGGACGAGGTGGAAGACGACGAGCTCGAAGACGATGACGAACTCGACGATGACGACAAGGTCAATGATGGGGAGGAGGAGAACGAGGCAGACGACAAGGACGACGAGTTACGGCAGCGCCCGCCCCGCAGTTCGTTCCCCCCAAAGGAGGGCACGATGTCATTGCT
>WNFH01002157.1_pt1 | contig 13619 bp, 7 predicted proteins | sample 5400411 | NCBI WGS metagenome assembly WNFH01 (sample SAMN13153347, study PRJNA577476) | soil metagenome | isolation source: 200 cm saprolite under Douglas fir tree site 2 hole 3 | place: USA:California | collected 2015-04-18
CTCAGCGGCAGTTCCCGGTTCCGGCCGCTCTTCGGCGTGCCCAGGTGACCGCGCCAGTCGCAGCGCCGGACCATGAGGCGGCCGGCGACCAGGTCGACGTCGTCCCAGCGGAGTGCCCGCAGCTCGCCCAGGCGGAGCCCGGTGCGCAGCGCTAAGGTGAACATCGGCTGCCACTCCGGATCAGCTGCCTGCAGGAACCGGTCGGCCTCCTCGAAGCTGAGGAAGTCGAACTCCGGCTGCGGGCCCTTGAGCCAGTGCACCTTGGGCACATGCGAGAGGAGCTCCCAGTCCACCGCCACCGAGAGCGCCTTGCGCAGCATGGTGAGGTGGTTGTTCACCGACTTGGGCTTGAGGCCGTCGGCGAGCTTCTTCGCCTTGTACGTCTCGATGTCGCGCATCCCGATCTCGTCGAGCCGAAAACGCCCGAATGCGGGAACGAGATGGTGCTTGAAGGCAGACTTCTTGGCGGTCAACGCCGAGTACTTGTTGTTGTTCGCCGCGTACACGCCGAGGAAGTCTTCGGCGAACGTGGCGAACCTTGGCGCTTCCTTCCGCTCCTTTCTGGACCCGTCGAGCCGAAGGCGCCGCAGAAGGCCAGACCAGGATGGCGGGTGCCGGGAGGGAGGTTGCCACCCAGGTGACGGAAGGGCGTTTATCCGGCCTACCTCGCGAAACGCGCCGACGACCGCGCCGAAGTTCCTCTGCCGCGCCTGCGACCAGGCTATTTGCATCCTGACCGAGCTATTTCGCTTGCGCTCGAATCGCAGCCACAGCCTGTAGAGCCCGCACTCCGCGCTGTCCGCGATCGTATCGGCGCGTCGTCTCTGGACGTGCGTGGTGGAGAGCAGCTTGCACTTCGTACTCGGGTAGGCCGGCGTCGTAGCCGGCGGTCGCAAGAGCCGCGCGGAGTTGGTGTGGGGTGACGTGACCCACCGCGCCGGCCTGGCGTGCTCGCAGTTGCAGCACGCGGTAGACCGCGTCGCCCGAGATCGGTTCGCTGGTGCCGGCAGACGCAGGGAACAGGGCGCCTGATGTGATTCCTGCGACCTTGAGCCATGCGGAGACCGCGTTCTCAGCCTCCTCGACGAGCATCACGTCTCGGAGCGCGCCACCCTTTATCCTGGCCCGCAGCAGCGTTTGGTCGCCCTCTCGGCGGATATTCTCGATCGAAACCGAGGCGACGGAGCTGCGCCGCAAGCCCGTGTGCCAGAGCAGGGCGATGATTGCGTGATCGCGATGTCCGCGCCAAGTGTCGGAATCGTCCAGGGCGATGGCGAGCATCGCGCGCACGTCGTTATCGCCTACCGCTGGCGTCTGCCGCTGGGGTGAAGGCGACGGCCACGCGAGGAGCGCGCTATGGAACGGGTTCGCAACTACGACCCTCCCGCGGAAGAGCTGCTTGTAGGTGCTGCTCATCGCTGCGCAGGCGCGATGGACAGAAGCAGCAGGGGAGCGTCTCTTCAGGAGTTCATCGCGGTAGGTCGTCGAGTCGGTCAGCACCGCTGCCCTGGGGTCCAGGCCCTCGCCATCGCAGAACGAGAGCCACGAGCGTAACTCGTAGCGGTACGCCCTGCGGGTGCCCTCGTAGGGTCGCGCCCAACAGGAGCTCTCGGAGGAGTTCCTCGCCTACTCCCGCGAGGAAAGCAGAACACCCGGGCCTGGGTGACCGAGCAGCGCGCCACCCTGTCCTGGTGGGCCGAGCGCCTGAAGGGGATGGACCTGCGCGGCGCGTCGGTGCGCGAACGGCCACGTCGACCCTGCCCAAGGCAGAACGGGCGCCCCGTGGGTGGTGGCGAGGAGACTGGCGCCAGAGCTGAGCAAGACAAGCGAATAGACGGCGGTTCGGCCCGGATCCTCGGCCGCTGCTCGCTCGTGCGTCGTTTCTGGAGAGCTCATCGCAATCGTCATCCAGGCAAGGAGAAGGAGAGACAGAGACCTCCCGCATCCCAAGCCGTCATTGCGGCCACTCTCCAGGAGATCCGCAGCCCCACGAGGAGCCCAAGTCCCAACGCGACGGCGACTGCGGACGAGAGTGGACATGCGGGTCAACGCAGACCAACGGCGCAGATCGGCTGGCGCGCCGCGTCTTGACTCCCGGTCCCGCGCGACGCTTTCAGAGGAGCGGCCCGGATCAAACATCGAGCGACCCCCGTCAGTGGCCCTTGCACAGGGGATCGCCATGGCGTCGTCTCGCTGGAACCGCCTGCTGATCGTTTCCGGACTTGCCTTGCTGGCGCTGGGCACAGCCGCGCGCGCGGAAGTCACGGGCATCACCTTCACCAGGAGCTCGCCCTTCGGTGCCACCACGTTCGGAAGCGCGGGGACCTACGAGCAGATCGACGGCACCGTCACCGGGGAGATCAATCCGCACCATCCGCGCAACCGGGTCATCCAGGACATCGAGAGAGCGCCGCGCAACGCGCGCGGAAACGTCGAGTACGGGATGAGGTTCTCCATCCTCAAGCCCGTCGACCTGGCCAGGAGCAACCACACCCTCGTCTATGACGTCGTGAACCGCGGGAACAAGCTGATCACCGCTTTCCTGAATGTCGGGACGAGCGCCGCCAATCCCGCCGGCGACGGCTTTCTGCAGAAGCAGGGCTTCATCCTGGTCTGGAGCGGGTGGCAGGGCGACGCGCTTCCTGGTGGCGGACGGCAGGTGATGACGCTGGTCCCGGTTGCGCGCCACAAGGACGGCTCCTCGATCACCGGCGAGGTCCGGCAGGAATACACCCCGTCAGCAGCCGTGCCGTCCGAGCCCCTCGCCGGCAACGCGCTCACCGCGCCCATCGAGACCGCCACGCTGGACAACTCGACGGCCACGCTGACGAGGCGCATCCACCACAACGACCCCAAAGAGCTCATCCCGCGCAGTCAATGGGCGTTCGCGGACTGCAGCGCCACGAATCCATTCCCGGGAACTCCGAGCACCACGCGCGTCTGCCTGCGAGGCGGATTCGACACCAATCACATCTACGAGCTGGTCTACACCGGGAAGGATCCCAAGGTGTTGGGGATCGGGTTTGCGGCGACGCGCGACCTGGTCGCCTTCCTGCGGGGCAGCACTCGACAGTCGGGGCCGGCCAATCCTCTCGCCGGGGCCGTCCACAGCACCATCGGCTTCGGCATCTCGCAGAGCGGTCGCTTCCTGCGCACGTTCCTCGACCTCGGATTCAACGAGGACGAGAACGGAAAACGGGTGTTCGACGGGCTTGATCCGGAGATCGCCAGCTACCGCATCTCGCTGAACATCCGCTTTGCGCAGCCCACGCGCCTGGCGGGCACGCAGCACACCGAGAAACAATTCCCCGGGCAGGAATCGCCCGCGACCTGGGGCGACGCCCACGACCGCTTCGCGCACATCGACGGAGGGCTGCTCGACCGCTGCCGGCGAAGCCACACCTGTCCGAAGATCTTCAACACCGTCAGCAGCACGGAGTACTGGCAGGCCGGTATGTGGGCCACGACCGTGGATGCCGATGCCGACGAGGACGTGGAGATTCCCGAGAACGTGCGCATCTATCTCTGGGCGAGCACGCAGCACGGGGGTTCGCAGCCCGCGGTCGCTGCGACGCAGAATGCGATCTGCGAGCAGCTCAGCAACCTCAACTCCTCTACGTACAACTTCCGCGCATTGCTGGTGGCGTTGCGCGACTGGGTGGTGCACGGCAAGAGGCCGCCGCACAGCCTCTACCCGACGCTGCGCCGCCGCACGCTGGCGCCCGCCGACCGTGTCCGGTTCCCCAGCATCCCGGGCGTAACCTTCGTGGGGAACTTCAACAGCAGGCAGGTGCTGGATCGCGGACGTGGGTTCGACGCGAGGAACGACTCGGGCGTGATGGACGAGCCACCCACCGTCCGGCACACGTACCCCGAGCTGCTGCCCAAGGTCGACGCGGACGGCAACGAGGTGGACGGGGTCCGCTCGACGCAGCTTCGGGTACCGCTCGGGACCTACTCCGGCTGGAACACGCGCAAGGTCAATTTCGGCAACCCCGACCTGTGCGACCTCACCGGGCAGTACATCCCGTTCGCGGTGCACGCGACGGACCGCAAGGGCGATCCGCGCCGCTCGGTCGGGGAGCGCTACGGGTCGAAGGCGGGATACGTGGCGCAGGTGAGGGTGGCAGTGGAGGAGCAGGTGGAGGAGGGCCTGCTGCTGCCCGACGACGCTGCGACCATCATCATCCAGGAGCAGGCGAGGGACATCGGGCTGCCCTGAAACACAGCAGGTAGCGCAAGTCGATCGCGAGCCGCTTCTGCGCGGCGAGGTAAGCGCGCCCGGCTGCGACGCGCTGTGCATTGACTCCACGCGTACAGAGGCGTACCGGCCGGGCTGGCGCCCGCTGCTGCCCCATCTCGCGCCCGGGGGAAGGCCCAATGAGACGCACGAGAACAACCGTCTCGAGCTTCGCGCTCGGGTTGCTGGTCACCGCCTTCGCCGAAAGGGCTGAAGCGCGCATCACCAAGATCATGATCACGAGTGTCGAAAGACCGACGTTCGGCGGAACGAGCTTCGGGACGAACGGCAGCGGCGGCGCGTACGAGAAGCTCCGTGGCGTCGCCTTCGGCGAAGTCGACCCCGCCGATCGGCGCAACGCGCTCATCGTCGACCTCCGGCTCGCGCCGCGCACCGCGACGGGCAAGGTCGGGTACTCGATGGACATCTTCATCCTCAAGCCCATGGATCTGGCCAAGGGCAACCACAAGCTCTTCATGGAGGTGAACAACCGCGGGGGCAAGCTGTTCGGCCCGTTCAACCTCTCCGGCGGCGGCAACAATCCGACCACTGCCGCCGATGCCGGCGGGGCGTTCTTGATGAACCAGGGCTACTCGATGGCCTGGAACGGCTGGGACATCTCGGCGGCGCCGGGGAACGACCGCTTGACCATCACGGTTCCGGTCGCGACGAATCCCGACGGATCCGCGATCACCGGACCTTCGTACGAATACCTGGTCTTCGACAACGCCACGACGAAGTCGGCCCCGCTCTCGTACGCCGCCGCCTCGCTCGACAAGTCCAAGGCGACGCTGACGGTGCGCCAGCACCTGACCGATCCGCGCGCCACCATCGATTCCAGCGGCTGGGAGTTCGTCAACGAGCGTAGCATCCGGCTGCTGCCCGCCGGAACGGCATTCCAGCAGAGCGCCATCAACGAATTCATGTTCACGGCGAAGAATCCGCTGGTGGCCGGGCTCGGCTTCGCCGCGACGCGCGATTTCGTTTCCTTCCTGAAGCACGCCACTGCGGACGACTTCGGCAATCCCAATCCGCTGGCCGGTGACGTCCGCCTGGCACACGCCTTCACGGTCTCGCAGCCAGGACGGTATCTGAACGACTTCGTGTCGCTCGGCTTCAACGAGGACGAGCGCGGTCGACCGGTGTTCGATGGCGTCGAAAACTGGATCGCGGGCGGCGACGGCGTCGCGCTCAACTTCCGCTTCGCGCAGCCGGGGCGCACCGAGCGCAACCGCCAGAACCACCTCTATCCGGAAGCCAACTTCCCGTTCGCTTTCCCCCGGACGTTCGATCCGCTCACCCGCGAGACCGACGGGCGGATCGTGCGCTGCTCGGAGACGCGCACCTGCCCGAAGTTCTTGCAGGTCATCTCCGCCAACGAGTACTGGGTCAAGGCCGGCTCGCTCGCGCACACCGACGCTCGCGGGCGCGATCTGCCGGATCCGGAGGACGTCCGCTTCTATCTCTTGTCCAGCGTCGAGCACACCGTGGCCGGCGCGGCGCCGAATTCACGGGGCGTGTGCCACCAGTTCCAGAACACCACCGATCCGACCCCGGCGCTGCGCGCTCTCTTCATTGCGCTCGACGAGTGGGTGAGCTACGGCATCCGTCCGCCCAAGAGCAAGGTGCCGCGCGCGTCCGACGAGGACACGGCGGTCTTCTCCATCCCCCAGCCGAACGGGCTCGGCGTCGTGCCACAGGATGAGCTCGGTTGGCCGAACATTCCCGGGGTGACATACACCGGGGTCATCACGGTCCGCCATCTGTTCGACTGGGGGCCGCTGTTCAAGGAAGGCATCCTGACGATCAATCCGCCCGACTTCTCGGGGCCGGTGTATCCGTCGTTCGTGTCGAGGGTCGACAAGGACGGCAACGAAGTGGCCGGCGTCAGGCTGCCGCCTGTGGCGGCGCCGATCGCGACGACTTCGGGATGGGCGCTGCGCGCGCCGGCCTTCGGCGGGCCGGATGGGTGTGAGTCGTCGGGGCAGTGGATCCCGTTCGCGGCCACCAAGGCGGAGCGCCGCGCGAGCGGAGATCCGCGCAAGTCGCTCGAGGAGCGGTACAAGAACCACGAGGGCTACGTGCGCGCCGTGAGGAAGGCGGCCGAGAAGCTCGAGAAGCGCCGGCTGCTTCTTCCCGACGACGTGAAGCGCTACATCGACGCGGCCGAGGCGAGCAACGTGCTGCGCTGACGCCGCGCCTCGGCCGCCGGGAAGCAACAGGCGCTTGCTGACGAGGTCGTTCGCCGCCGCGGTGACGGCGGCGACGCCCTTCTCCCCGGCCCAAGCCCATGCGCATCCTGATCGGCGCTTTCGGATCACGAGGGGACGTCCAGCCCATGCTCGCGCTGGCGCTCGCGCTGCGCGCGGACCGGCACCGCGTGACGGTCTGCGCGCCGCCCGACTTCGCCACGTGGACGTCGGAGCTGAGCTTGCCCTTCCACCCAGTGGGCGAGAGCGTGCAGTCGCTGCTCGCCCGCTGCGCGAACAAGGACGGCAATCTCCCGATGCGCGTCATCATGCGCGAGATGCCGCGTCTCCTCGTGGACCAGTTCCCCACGATGGAGCCGCTCGTGCGCGACGCGGACGCCGTCGTCTCCACGCTGAGCTGGGCGGGCGCATCGCTCGCGGAGAAGTACGACATCCCCTACCACAACGTCGTCTTCTCGCCTTCGCTGTTCCCTTCGCGCCGCCACCCGGCTCCGTTCATCCAGTCGCAGGGCCTTCCTCGCTGGGTCAACGCGCTCACCTGGCGCTTGAACGACCGGGTCGCGCGACTCTTCTTGAAGAAGCCCATCAACGCCGCCCGCGCTCGGCTCGGGCTGAAGCCGCTCGGCGACGTGTGGAACGACCTCCTCTGGAGGCGGCCGATGCTTGCATCGGAGCCATCGTTCGCGCCGCCGCCGCCCGACATGCGGGCGGACGTCCTGCAGACGGGCGCCTGGTTCATGCCGGAGCGCGAGGAACTCGACCGGGACCTCGAAGCGTTCCTGCGCGCGGGGCCCCCTCCGGTCTACATCGGCTTCGGGAGCATGCCCGACAAGGATCCGGTTGCGACGAGCCGCCTGGTCGTCCGGGCAGTGCTCGCGGCCGAAGCACGCGCTCTGCTCTCGCGCGGCTGGGCCGGGCTCGGCGTCGTCGAGCTGCCGCCGACCGTGCGCGTGATCGGGCCGACGCCGCACGGCAAGCTCTTTCCGTGCGTCGCCGCCGTCGTGCACCACGGCGGCGCCGGTACGACCGCCAACGCCGCGCGCGCCGGCGTGCCCCAGGTCATCGTGCCCCACCTCCTCGACCAGTTCTTCTGGTGCCACCGGGCCTGGCAGCTCGGGCTCACGCCGCGGCCCATCGCCAACCGGCGCCGGCTCACCGCGTCCAGCCTCGCCGAGGCCATCCGCGCCTGCGTGACCGATGAGGAACTGCGCGACCGGGCCCGCGCGTTCGCCGGCGGCGTCGTCACGGACGGCGTGCAGCGCGCGGTGCGGGTGATAGCTGGGGAGAGGCGCGGATCGGGTCGTCCCTGGTCCATCCGTGCCCATCGCCGCCTGGCTGAGGATCTGCGTCTCGCGCGACTTTCGTCCCCGGCCTGACGAGCCTCAGACTCACCGCGTCTTGATTTTCCGGTGAACCCCGCGCCTAGGTCCGATCCGCAGCCGTCGGGGGAAACATGAAAACCATTGCGAAGCGAGGTGCGTTGCTCTGCGTTGCCCTGCTCGTCGCCTGCACGGGTCAAGCCGTCGTTCAAGGAACGGAAACGGGTCCCGCGGATCAGAAGACGGCATCACCCGCCGTGCCGGCGACCGGGTCCAGCCAGCCGCAACCCTGCGACAGCCTGACCAAGGTCGAGCTGCCGAACAACACGACCGTGACCTCGGCCGTTTCGGTTCCGGCGGGTCCGTCCGTCCTGCCAGGCGCGACGACGCCCGTCAACGTGCCTGCCTTCTGCAGGGTGGCAGGCGTGTCGAAGCCAACCGGTGACTCGCTGATCAACTTCGAGGTCTGGATGCCTGCCGCCGGCTGGAACGGGAAGCTCGACCACGGCGGCAACGGCGGCTACGGAGGAAGCCTGTCCACACCTGCCGGCTTCATGCTCGCCGGGCTGCTGCGCGGCTACGCGACCACGGGCACCGACATGGGCCACAGCTCCACCGCGACGCCTGGGGCAAGCTTCGGCTGCACGACGCCTGCGCCTTCCGGTTCATCCGCGAAGTGCCTCTCCCACCCCGAGAAGATCGCCGACTGGGGCTTTCGCGCGAACCACGTGACCTCGGTGGCCGCCAAGCTGGTCATCCGGGCCTTTTACGGCACCGGCCCGCGGCTCTCGTACTTCACCGGCTGCTCCGACGGCGGGCACGAGGCTCTGATGGAGGCGCAGCGATTCCCGGACGATTACGACGGCATCGTCGCCGGCGCCTCGGCGAACTTCTGGACGCATCAGTCGGCGGCCTGGGTGTGGGAGGCGCGCGCGACCCTCGACGATCCCGCGAGCGCCATTCCGCTCAGCAAGCTGCCCATGATCAATGCAGCCGCGGTGGCCGCCTGCCCGGGCGTCGTGCCCACCATCATCGACGACCCGACGCGGTGCCGGTTCGATCCGGGGTCGCTGCTCTGCGCCGGCGCCGACCAGCCGAGTTGCCTGACGGCGGCGCAGGTCGCCGCGGTCGGCAAGATCTACGCGGGTCCGCGAAACCCGCGCACCGGAGCGCGGATCTATCCTGGCCTCGAGCGAGGCAGCGAGTCCGCGGGCGGCTCGCTGTCGGCAGGAGCTAGCTGGTCAGCGCTCATCGCCGGGCCGCAGACGTTCTTGGGCGGGGATTTCTACAAGTACATGGTGTTCGACGATCCGAGCTGGGATTTCCACTCGCTCGACTTCGACCATGACATCGCGACCGCCGACAGGGCGATGGCCGCGGTGATCAATTCGACCAGCCCGGACCTCGGCGACTTCCGGGCCCTCGGCGGCAAGCTGATCATGTGGCACGGCTGGGCCGATCCGCTGGTGAACTCGCGCAACAGCATCGACTACCTGCGGAGCGTAGCCGCCTCCCTGGGTCACCACCGCGACGACGAGGAGGAGGAGGAGGACGAGCACGGCGCCGCCCGCGCCACGCTGGGTTTCCTCCGGCTGTTCATGGCGCCTGGCATGGCCCATTGCGCGGGCGGACCGGGGCTCAACACCTTCGATACCCTCACCGCGATTGAGCGGTGGGTGGAAGAGGGCAAGGCGCCGAAGAAGCTCATCGCCTCGCACACCACGCTCGGCTTCCCGGACAACGTCATGTCTGCCACGCCGCCACCCGGGGACTTCTCGCGGCCCCTGTGCCCGTGGCCCAAGACCGCGCACTGGACGGGGAGGGGCAGCAAGACTGACGCCTCCAGCTTCGTCTGCGCACGCGCGGATCGCGAGCGGGACGACGACGACGAAGACGACGACGACGACGATTGAGCCGCTGTGCGCCAATCCGACGGGCGGCGGCGCAACCACCGAGACGACGCGCGCCGCCCTGGTTGCGATGGACCTGTGGGCGGGGCGATAGGACCGATAAGGCGCTTTCTGCCAACTCGATGCTCCCTTCCTTCACTGGACCGAGCGTAGCAGGCCAGCCCGCGGCCATGCTATGCACCGGCCGCGCAGGAGGTGGTGCTCCCGCCCGTGCAGGTGCAGGTCGAGCTGAAGCCCGCCGAGACGGAGATCATCGGCTCCAACCTGAACTCGAAGGAGACCTCGCAACTCTTCGAGCCGGCGCGCGCGGCGTTCGCGCGAGAGGTGCCGCCGATCCGAAGCTGCAGGCGCAGGCGCGCGCCTCGGCGGAGCAGTCGCTGCGCGCGCTGTTCGTCGGCCTCGGGTTCACCGAGGTGGAGTTCGTCCAGCAGCTGCCGCCGATGGCCTCGCGCGGCTGGCGAGCAAGGCAGCTTGCCTCGCTGCCGCGGCTGCTGTAGGTCCTGGATCGCGTTTCTCGCGGAGGGGGGGACTCCGTGCTCACATTCTTGCTGCTTTTGGGGATTGGTCTTCATCCCGTGGAGAGGTTCGCCCGGGAACATCCGGGCAGCCAGCGGTTCCAGTCGGCGGACGGGCAGCGCCTGGTCCACGCCAGCGGTTTCCTGGTGGACACGGGCACGCGGCGGCCCGAGGATGCCGCCCGCGCCTTCCTCTCGAGTCACGGCGCGGCGTTCGGTGTGACCGAGCGCGAAATCCTGGTGTTGAAGGGCGGGCCTGCACCAGGAGCGGTGGGCGCCGTTCATTTCCAGCGAACGATCGAAGGTCTTCCGGTGTTCGGAGGCGACCTGGTCGTCGGAGTCGACGAGCACGGCCGCGTGTTCCTCGTCAACGGAGGGCCGGTAGCGGCCTCCGTCTCCGGCCGCCACTCCTTCGGCGAGGTCGCGGCGCAGCGGGCGGCCGTGTCATCGTTCAAGGGCGGCGTGCGCGGAGCGGGACCGGCTACCGTCGCCGCCGGGTGGCGCGCGTTCGGTGCATCGATGCGGGCGGTGTACCGGGTCGATTTCATCGCGCAGCGACCCGCCGGCGACTGGCGCGCGTTCGTGGACGGCGAGATCGGCGCGGTGCTCTTCCGCGAGGACCTCCGCTCCTACGCCACCGCAGCCGGCCGCGTGTTCGAGGTCTCGCCCACCGAGACCCTCGCCTCGGCGTGCTCCTTGAACGGCTCCGGCCATTCCTTTTGCGCCAGTCCGGTGAGCGTCACTATCCCCAATCTCGTCACCGGCGCCAACCTCGCCGGCTCGCAGACCACGGTCTACAACTGCAAGGGGGCGGACTACCCGACGACGCCGGGGACGGTTGCCACCTCCTGCGGCGCGCCGGTCGACGCGGCCGGCGGGGCATTCAACTTCAACTTCGATTCGACCTACAAGGACAAGGCCGACGACTTCGCGGCGGCGATGGCCTACTACCACCTCGACAAGCACGTGAGCTTCCTGAAGAGCATCGACCCGACGCTCCCGCCCGCGGGCACGACGTCTTCCGGATCGAGCCGCGCGGTGAGGGGAAGCCTTCCCGCGCTCGTCAACGCATTCCAGAACGCCGCGCCTCTCGAGAACGCCTTCTTCTCTGGGGGCCTGGACGCGATGGTCTTCGGCCAGGGCGCCACCGCCGACTACGCGTACGACGCCTCGGTCATGTACCACGAGTTCACGCACGGCGCCGTCTTCGCCTGGGGCGGCTTCCAGCTCGACATCGATTCGCTGGGAGGAGTGATCGAGCCCAAGGGCGTCAATGAAGGGACCGCCGACTCGATGGCGGTGTCCGAGCTGGGCAGGAGCCAGATCGGCGGCTTCGTCAGCGCCACGATGAATCCGCCCGCGCCCTACTTCCGCGACCAGAACGACCCGAACGCGTCCCGCACTTGCCAGGGCGACGGCACGCTGATCAACCAGCTCGGCACCACCAATCCCATCTTCATCAACGGCCTCGACGGCGAGGAGCACGACGACGGCGAGATCTGGAACGGGTTCTACTGGGAGGTCTACCAGGGGCTCAAGCTCGGCGGCTTCAAGGCGTGCGGCGGATCCTGCGACGCGGGGCCGGCGATCCAGTACAAGGCGATCCAGCTCGCAGGAGGAACGGTTCCGACCTACGATCGGTACTGGAACACGTTCAAGGCGGCGGCGACGGCACTCTTTCCGGCGCAGCCCGCGGTGGCGAGCTACGTCGACTGCGTGGCCCGGCGGCGCAAGCTGGACAGGTGCGACCGCACCATTCCTGTCTACGCCGGCGAGCACAAGCTGGAGCTGATCCAGCTCCGCTTCTCGCCCTTCCAAATTGCGCTGCAAGCAACCGGTGCCACGCAGTTCAGAGCCTGCGGCGGCGGTTCGACCGCCACGACGGTGTACGCGCGCAAGGGCGCGCCTGCGCAGATCACCAACATCGATCCCACCACGCACGCCGCGACCGTGACCGCGGACATCACCTTCGCTCCCTTCACGCAGGCCTGCTCCGGAGGCACGGCCCTCTTCAACCTGCCTTCGTCCGGCACGTGGTACCTCCTCCTCGATTCTCCCAATGCCTTGCCGCCGGACTCCGAGATCTATCGCATCGACGCGAGCCCGAACGGCATGGCGTCGCGCCCGGCAGCGACGGCGGCGACTGCCTGTCAGAAAGCCACGACCCTCGCCATCGCGCCCGGATCCGCAAGCGTCGCTCCACGCGGGCAGACGGCGTTCGCCGCGACCGGCGGCAGCGGCACGGGCTACGTCTGGTCCTTGCCCACCAACGGCTCCGGCGGCTCGATCGACGCCTCGACGGGGGCTTACACCGCAGGACCGACGGGGAACGTCACAGACACCGTCAGGGTCACGGATTCGGTCGGGAATTCCGCCAGCGTGAACGTGACCGTGACCGCGCCTCCGCAGGGCGGCGGCGGTGGTGGCGGCTGCAGCACGGGCGGCGTCCCGGAGGCTGCACTCCTGCTGCTCGGCCTCACAGGTCTGTTGCGCCTCCGGCGCGCCCGCATCTCCCGCTGAAAGGAGCGCCCGGATGTTCCAGGTACTGCTGGTGGCGGCTGCCCTCGGGCCGGTCGCCGATTTCAAGGCGGCTTTTCCGGCTGCTTCCGTCATCGAGTCGCCCGCGGGTGGCCGTCTGACGAGCGCCTCGGGATTCGAAGCGTCGGGCCTCGGGGACACGCCGGAAGCCGCGGCCCGCGCCTTCCTGAAGGAATACGGGGCCGCGTTCGGGATCGACCCGCGCCAGGAGCTCGTCGCGCGCACGGCCCTGGCGGCCGGCCAGGTCGGCCCGGTGCGGTTCGAGCGGCACATCGACGGATTGCCGCTCTTCGACGGAGACGTGGTCGTGGGCGTGGACGCCAAAGGCTCCGTCATCTTGGTGAACGCCGCCGACGTTCCCGCGCAGGTGAAGGGACGGGCACGGATCTCCCGGAAGGCCGCCATCCGCGCCGCGACCACCGCCATCCGAGGGCTGCAAACGGCCGACAGGCCGCGCGCGAAGCGCGGCTGGCGTGCCTCCGGCCAGCAGATCCGTCCGGTCTGGCGCGTGGACCTCGTCGCCGCCCGGCCACCCGGCGACTGGCGCACCTACGTGGACGCGGAGACCGGCAAGGTGTTTTTGCGAGTCGATCTCCGCACCAGCGATGGCGTCGGGATCTCCCCGAATCGCAGCGCGGCGGATCTTTCCTCGCCGAAGCGTTGAGCCTCAGCGCGGCGGCCCGGCCTTCCGCTCCAGCTCCGCCAGCGCCGCGGGCGTATCCGCGTCGAGGAAGGGTCGCTCGTCGGCCTAGAGCACCGAACGGTTTGAATCCAGCGTAGTCACGCGGCTCGGCGAGCGTGGAGCACTTCGAGGTTGAGAATGGCGGCGTGGCGCCGGGAATCGAGGAGGTTCTTGCGCAGGCCGCGATAGCGAGCGAAACGACCCT
>WNFH01002165.1_pt1 | contig 13603 bp, 7 predicted proteins | sample 5400411 | NCBI WGS metagenome assembly WNFH01 (sample SAMN13153347, study PRJNA577476) | soil metagenome | isolation source: 200 cm saprolite under Douglas fir tree site 2 hole 3 | place: USA:California | collected 2015-04-18
ACGCCGATCCGGATATTCCCATCCTCAAAGAAGCCAAAGCAGAGTACGCGAAGCTGAACTGACGATGGAGGCACGGGCGTCCCGCCCGTGCAACTGATCGCCGCGAACTACGGGCGAGGGCTGCCCTGTTTTGCCGAAGCCCTGGTGAGCCGTAAGCCCTGAGCGCAGCCGAAGGGGGTAGTCGAAGGGGAAGTCGAAGGGACGCCCGTCTCTACATCGACGTTACGGTTCCCCTGCTACACTCTTCTTCATCCTTCGCGATCCGCCAGGAGCCTGCTGCTCATGTCCGAACCCTACACTCCAACCGCGCGCACCCGCGTCGTGCGCGAAGCTGACCGCGCCGTCTACGACCGTGCCGCCGCATACGAAATTCTCGATGAAGGCTTCATCTGCCACGTCGGCTTCGCGGTGGACAACCAGCCCTTCGTCATTCCGACCAGTTACGGCCGCGCCGGAGACAATCTCTACATCCACGGCTCTGCCGCCAGCCGCATGCTGCGCCGCATCGACGAGGGCGTCCCCGTGTGCGTGACCGTCACGCTGCTCAACGGGCTGGTGCTCGCCCGCTCTATCTTTAACCACTCGATGAATTACCGTTCCGTGGTGGTGCTGGGCACGGCGGTCGCGGTGGAAGATCCCGGAGAGAAGCTGGCGGCCCTCCACGCTCTTTCCGAGCACATCCTGCCCGGCCGGTGGGACGAAGCTCGCAAACCCAACGAGCGTGAACTCAAGGCGACGCTGGTCATGCGCCTGCCCATTACGGAATTTTCTGCCAAGGTGCGCCAAGGCCCACCGATTGACGACGAAGAAGACTACGCGTTTCCGACCTGGGCCGGCGTAGTACCGCTAAACATGGTGGCCGGTGCTCCGATTAATGATCCACGGCTCGATCCGGCGCGGGAGGTGCCCTTATACGTGCGGAACTATTCGCGGACGAGATGAACGGCTTTTGCGACCGTCGTAGCCGCACCGTAGGGGTCGTGTCAGGGCATGCCTTCAGGCGTGCCGATGGAGCGATTACAGAGCCGGCTTTAGCCGCTGGGGCCAAATTGCAAGAATCCAGCGGCTAAAGCTGGCCGTCCCCTTTCACCTTCAATCGGTATGGCTGAAGCCATACCCTGACACGAACCAAAACCTTCCTCGGCGTAATGTGGTTTTCATGGAAGTATTTGATTCCGGCCGCGACGTAGAGATTCAGTTGACGTAAAATCTGTGCCCGTGACAATCTTTCCCGCAATCCCAATCATCTATAGCGAGGCAAATCATGACGCATCGCAAACTTTGGCCTTCTTTTCTCGTTCTGCTTGCCATCACGACACTATGGACTCTGGCCCAGTGAGCTGCGCACTGTTTCCAGCAGCCGCAGCCCAGCCTCTCCCGCGTCCCGCGTCGAAAAATCTTCCTCCAGCACGGTGATGGGAACGGCTGGGGCAGCATCTCCCAGTATTTTCCGCGGGGATCGATCCCCTACCGTCTGCATCCGCGGACCCAGAATAACCAGGCTGGGCCGGGTGGCTTTGAGCAAAATCTGGGCGTCCACCAGGTTCAGGCTGGTCAGCACCTTGTAACCCGAACGGCGCAGCACTTCGGAAAGATATGCCAGCACGTCGGCGGAATCGTCGACGCAGATAATCCGCAGTTCTGCATTCCCTGATTCGCCTTTGGCGCGGCGGGAACGCTGATGACAGGCCGCAATCGCGTCTGCTTCGGACTCATACGTTTCAAACAACGTATGCAGGTTCGTGATCCGCAGCGTGTTCCGGACCGGCTTGGGGATGGCGCAAAGCTTGAGATCTCCTCCGGCAGCGCGGGCACTGGACAGGAGCCGAACCAAAGTTCCCATGCCGCAGCTGTCAACGAAAGCGGTTTCTGCGAGCTGCAGCACGATGTCCGGTGTTTCTGGAATCCGCTTGCGTACGTAGTCGTGCAGAGACTGTACTTCACTTCCGGCAATGATCCGACCGTTGCATTTGATGACCAGAACTTCCCCGACCACGCGGGAGTCAACTAGAAGGGGCATGTTTCTCCAGTAGGGATGATGCTTTCTCGCCGCGGATCAAGTTATGGTCCCGGTACGACCGGTGCCAAGATATCGATTTTTCGCGACGCTCACCTCTTCATCTCGGCCGCCCAGTTAGCGTAAATCGTCATGGGCTGCGCGGCTTGTTCCAGGCGCGTGTTGATGATGAATTTCTCCCCGTCTGCCGTAACATCGCACTGATGGAAGGTACGCGACGTGGCAATGATCCTGGTTTCAAACAACGCCTTCGGCAGCGCAGCATTGAAGGCGTTGCCCGCCGTTTCCACGGCCACCGCCATCAGTTTTCCATCGAGCGCGATGTAAAAGATCTCTTTTCCATCGCGCCTCCATAGGGCCTGGCTGCCCCCGGCCGTCGAAACCTGCCACTTGGCAGACAGGCTGGGAAACGGGACGAGGAAAATCTCAGACTTTCCGGTTTCTTCGGATTCGTAGGCCAGCCAGTGGCCGTCGGGAGAAAAGCGTGCCTCTCCTTCGGCGAAGTTGGTCTTCAGCAGCGGGTAGTCTTTCTTTTCCGGCGCCACTTCATGGATCCAGAGACGCGGTCCCTTGCCGCCCGCGAAATTCATGTACACCAGCAGCTTGCCATCGGGGGACCAGTCGTTGGGAACCTTGAAGTCGCCCGACTCTGCCAGCAATTCCTCGCCGCCCAAGCCGCTGCTGGCCTTGGCGTATATGTCGCCTCCGTGCCGGCTGGTTGTGTAGGCCACGGTCTTGCCGTCATGGGTCCAGACCGGGACCGCCGCTTGCACTCCTTCGAAGGTCAGCCTGGTCGCGGTTCCCCGCGCCAGTTCGTAGATCCAGATGTCGCGGTTGATGCCGTGCACCCCTCCCAACGACGTGGCCACTCTCGTCCCGTCAGGCGAAATAGCAGGCACATCATACTGACCTGGTGTGCCCACTCGGCCCAGTTCTTTTCCGTCGCGCCCGTACCAGACAAACTGATTTTGTATCCCCTCCCCACTGATGTAGGCCAGCACACCACTGGCGCTGGTGGCGAAAGCGCCGATCCAGCGATCGGAGTTGTACTGCACCGCCTCCGCCACCGGAACCGGGTTTCCGGAAAACGTGCCCGCAGAAGGATCGAACGGATGCGCCATCAGGTTTTCTTGTCGCAGGTAAAACAGGTATCCGTTGGCATATTGCGCGGCGGAATCGGTGTGCAGCAAATAAGTCTGTTTACCGGTCTTGCGATCATAAAGGTAAATGCCGGCAACCGAATCCTTTTCGTTGCTGCCGGACTGGGTCAGCGTGCTGCTCATGTAGAAGACAACGTGACGGCCGTCAGGCAGGAGCCACGGCCAGCGATGACTATCTTCATTGCGCTGCTTGTTGAAGTGAGTGACCTCAGAAACCGGACCGCCCGCCGAAGAGACCTGGTACAAACCGTCACCATCAGGCTTGCGGCTGAAGACAATCGTTCCGTCCAATCCCCAACTCCCGCCTCGCCCGGCTTCCGCATCCGCCACGGTGATGACGGGTCCACCCGCAGCATCAATTTTCTTGAGTTTGCCGTTGGCGAAAAACCCGATCGCAGCGCTGTCCGCCGACCAGAAAGGATACTGAGCACTCTCGGTTCCGGAGAGTTCTTGCGCGGCTACGGAATCCAACGGACGCACCCACAACGTGGTATTGGTTTTGCCGGGCGTGACCGCCACGAACGCCAACTTCTTGCCATCGGGCGAGATGGCAAAGCTGTAAGCATCGAAGTTGTAGTTCTTGGGCGGCAGCAGCGACGCCCGCAGCGGGAGGGCTGGCTTCGGCGTACGCAGCAGCAAGGTAGCCGTCGACGCCATTGCGGCCAGCAGACACACCGCCGCCACGCCCCAGGCCACGTTCTGCGAGAGTTTTCTCCGGGCGCTGACCGGTGCGGGAATCCCAGCTTGCGATCCGCCCTCGGCAATCCACTCCAGTTGCAGCTTCACGTCATGTGCGGTCTGCCAGCGCTCGTCGGGATCCTTGGCGAGACATGCCTTCACCACGCGGTCCAGCGCCGGCGGCGACATGGGCTGCACCGCCGAAATCGGCTGTGGCCCTGAAGCCAGGATCGCCGCCACGATGCTGGCCTGGCTTTTCCCGGTGAACGCGCGCTTCCCGGTCGCCATCTCATACAGCACCGCACCCAGCGAGAAGATATCGCTGCGCGCATCCGCTTCCTTGCCTTCCACCTGCTCCGGCGACATGTACTGGAAGGTCCCCACCACCATGCCATCCGCTGTTAGCGGGTGACTGCCCGCAGGAGTGGACAAAGTCATGGTGAGGCTGGATGACGGCGGCGTGCTGGCGGGAGCCGCCTTTGCCAGACCGAAGTCCATCAGCTTGGCGCCCGATTTCGTCAGCATGATGTTCCCCGGCTTCAGATCGCGGTGGATCACGCCGTTGCGATGCGCTTTCTCCAGCCCTTCGGCGATCTCTCTGCCGCACTTCAGCACTTGCTCCGGCGGCAGCGGCCCTTTGATCAGCCGGTCGGCCAGGGTTTCGCCCTCCATGTACTCCATCACCAGGTAGTCCACGCCATCCTGGTGGCCGACGTCGTACAGGGTGCAGATGTTGGGATGGTTCAGCGAAGAAATGGCCCGCGCCTCGCGATCAAAGCGCTGCTTGGCTTCAGGATTGTCAGAAAGATGCGTGGGAAGAATCTTGACCGCGACCGTGCGCTCGAGCCGGGTATCGCGGGCGCGGTAAACCTCACCCATGCCGCCCGCGCCCAGAGGCGACTGGATCTCGTACGGCCCGAGTTTCGTGCCCGCGTTCAACATGAGATCCCTCGCTGCGCTCGGGATTTCGGCACGCGGCTCAGACGCCGCGTAAACGCCTCAACTTCGCCCATGCCGCCCGCGCCCAGAGGCGACTGGATCTCGTACGGCCCGAGTTTTGTGCCAGTGCTGAGCATTCAGATCACTCGCTTCGCTCAGGATTTCGCCTGCGGGCTCCCGCTCCGCTCACGCCACGCAAACCGGCTCAAGTTTTGTGCCTGGCGATAAAGCCATCATTTCACCCGAATCCTTCGCACGGCGACTTCTGGATCTGCGTTAGCACGGTATCACGGTTCGACCTTATACAACGCAACCATGCCCGCATCCATGTGGTCATCGATGTGGCAGTGATACATCCAGATGCCCGGGTCGTCGGGAACCATGTCCACGGTCAACATCTGAGCGGGCGAGATGACCACGACGTCGGTGCGTCTTCCGCGGTCGAGTACGACGTTACCGTGCCAATGCGGCGTGTGAATATTGATGCCTTCGCCGATGGTCACCAGATACCAGCGCACCCGTTCGCCCTTCTTCATGGTCATCATGGGCATGTTGCCGTAGATGTAGCCGTTGATCGTGGCCTTAAAGTTGGCGGCAACGAACCCGGTGCCGACGAACGAGAACGTCCCTTCGTCGTCGGTGGGCTTGAATTCCATTTTGTCGAGCCCCTTGGGATCGCTGGCGTAGGTCTGGATGTTGTGATCCAGGTACCAGGTGGTGTTTTCGTCGATGATCATAAACAGGTTGACGAACTCGCGATCCACATCTTTTGGCGAGCCGTCGGGTCGCGCCATGCCGCGCGCCGTGATAATGATCGCGCCGACCATGCCGCTTTCCACATCCTTGGGTTCATTCACATGAGAGTGGTAAAGCCACACAATGGAGCTCGGGTCGCCAGGTCCCGGGCCGGCGCGCTCCGGAACCTGCCAGGTGTAGATGTGCGTCTGCCCCGAGGGAACAGTGTTGTTGGCTTTGTCCGCCGCCGAGCTGTCGTCCTCGTAGTTCGAGCCTTCCGAACCCTTCTCGTAGAACACCCCGTGGGGATGCATGCTGTAGGGGTGGGAAGCGTTGTTCCTGAAATACACCTTGATGGTGTCGCCCACCTCGGCGCGTAGAACCGGCCCGAGCATTCCGAGGTGTTCCCACTCCGGCGGGCGAGGCTTGAGTTTGGCGAAGGTTTCGTCGGTGTATTCGCGGTAGACGGCCTTGCGATACACCGTGCCGATGCGATGCGCGCCTCGTTCCACGAAAGTCTTCGCATACCCGTCGAATTTCATGCCCATCATTTTGTTGACGCCGCTGGGAGCGTAATCCCACTCCACTTCGTCGGCGGCGACGTAGTAGGTGCGGACCTTGGGAGCCGACGCGCTGGCGGTTTGGGGTGTGTCCAACGCCAGGGCTACGAAACCGAAGACAAATGTCAAACCCAAAGCAACAAACGCCCTCTTCCTCAATCTGCGGATCATGGTTGGGTCTCCTGAATTCAGTGGTGATTTTGTTGCTGATACCGCGGCTGCTTTCTAATTCGTCTTCTTTGTAATTTCATTTGGCCAACGTAGTCTGCAACCGTGGCGCCCGACTATCGTGCCGGCGGCCAACGTCATCGCAGGCCCTCGACCATGTACAGATCAGAGAGATCGCGGACGTACGAATACGCGTACCAGTGGGCGTCAGGAGTCACGAAGAGCTGTGCCACGTTGTACACGCCGGCACGATCCGCGGGAGCCAGTTCCTTCCACAGTTGCTTCTCGCCCGTCGCCGGGTCAATCCGATAAACCTTCAGAGGAACCTCAGGGCGAAGTGCGCCGAATAGATAACGTCCGCCCGGAGCGGCGTTCCGGCCGGCGCGGATTAGAAGCGGCGATTTAATCTCCTTGGGCTGTCCGCCATCGATGGGGTACAGCCTGACCGTTTGGTCCCCGAACACGAAGACAGATTTACCGTCCAGCCACAAGAAACCCGACACGCCCTCCGGCGTCACCGGAGCGAGCGGACCGCCCGCCGCATCCTGCAGGTAGTTGCGGGTTGACTTGCCCGCCTCATGGCCAAGGACCAGCAACCGCTTGCCATCGGGAAGCCATTGGGCGTTGTCATAGTTGAATCCCGGTTGCGACAGGTTCTTCATCTCGCCGACCCGAGTGGGCAGCAACATCAGTTGCTGCGGCTCACCCGGAATCACTGACGCCACCCACTTGCCATCGGGCGAAACGCCGAAGGGGCTGCCATCGCCGAGGCGAATCGCGGGAGAACCGTCGGTATTGCGCATGTAGGCGGAATATTTGGGCCCGCCGGCATCGCCCTCTTCGGCGAAGAAAACCCATTTGCCATCGGGTGATATGGCTGTAGGGAGGGACCAGTCCTGCCAACTGAGGTCGGTTTCGACCTCGTGGCCAGGGAACAGGCCTGCGATTCCCCGCCTCCGGTTCTGGCGGATGAACAACACCCGCCCTTCCTTCGAGATGTCCTGCACGATGACCTCGCCGGCGCCGGCCCAGACCAGGCGCTGACGTCCCGAGAGCGTGACGGTAAACAGGTTGCTGGACAAATGAATGTACGAACCGGTAAACCAGATTTCTTTGCCCGAAGGATGCCAAGCGAGGCCGAGCACATCGGAAAACGTACCGGTGAGCGCCTTGCGGTTGCCGGCACGATCCACCACCATGATGCTGCCGCGACTATCCCAGAGAATCGGGTGATCAATAAAGGCGACCTGCTGCCCGTCCGGCGAAACCCGCGTGTCGCTGATCCAGCCTTCGGTCTGATAGATCGCTTTGCCGAGCGGATACTCCAGGCGCGTCTGCCCGCCGACGAGCCGCACCGCGGCCAGCGCACTTCCGTCTGGTGACCAGTCCGCGGAGATGACGTCTTCGGCCAACTCGCGCGGCGCGCCACCACTGAGCGGCATCCGGGCCAGCGTCCCCCAGGATGCGTTTGCGGAACGAAATGTGTGGTCCAGTGTGATTGCCAGTTCGTCGGTATGTGAAATAGCCAGGATGCTGCTGCCCTTCAAGCCGAGTTCGCGGGACTGCGGTGAATCGGGCCGCGTAGTGTAGAGCTGCACCGGGTCGTCGCCGAATGCCGCGCTGTAGACGATGGTCTGGCCATCCGGGGCAAAGCGCGCTGAGGCAACATGACCTCCGCGAAAAGTCAGGCGGGTGAAGACCGGGTTCGCTGTCGGAGCCACGGTTCGTCCCGCCCAGAACGCTGCGGCCACAGCGAGTAGCAGGACGGGAATGGCCGCCAACAAGGGCGTGCGTAGGCGGCCCACCTGAGCCCAGCGCGACACCGCCACTGCCGTCGAAGGGCTGGTGACTGAAGAGAGGCTCTCCAGGTCGAAGGCCAGGTCACGGGCCGACTGGAACCGCATGCTAGGTTCTTTTTCCAGGCAGTGGCGCACGATTCTTTCCAGCCCCGGCGACACACGCAGGCTGCTCTCGCTCAACTCCGGCGGATCTTCCTTCAGAATAGCGTTCATCGTCTCCACGCCGGATGCGCCTTTGAACGCACGCTTCCCCGAAATCATTTCGTACAAAATCGCGCCAAAGCTGAAGATGTCGGAACGGTGGTCCACCGCCTGCCCCCGCACTTGCTCGGGAGACATGTACCCCACTGTGCCCATAACCACGCCCGGGGTGGTGTGGGGACGGGCCCCCTCGCCTGTCCATTCCGCGAATGTGGCCGTGTTCTCGCTCGCGGCAAAAGATTGCTTCGCCAGCCCGAAGTCCAGAATCTTCACCCGCCCGTCTTTGGTGACGAACACGTTCTCCGGCTTCAGATCGCGATGAATGATTCCCTTCTCGTGCGCCGCCGCCAGCCCCTTGGCCATCTCCAGCGCATATTCACTGACTTTGCGCTGGGGCAGCAGCCCGGTGTTCAGCCTCTCCCGCAGCGTTTGCCCTTCCAGAAATTCTGAGACCAGATAATGGACGTCACCCTGCGCGCCTACGTCGTGAATGGCGAGAAGATTGGGATGGTTGAGCGAACTCAAGACGCGGGCTTCGTGCTCGAAGCGTTGCAGGCGATCCGCATCGCTGGAAAATGCCGCCGGCAGAATCTTGATGGCGACGGTACGCTCCAACCGTGTGTCGCGCGCGCGATAGACCTCCCCCATGCCGCCCGCGCCCAGGGGCGATTGGATTTCGTAAGGCCCGAGTTTCGTACCCGCGTTCAACATGAGATCCCTCGCTGCGCTCGGGATTTCGGCACGCGGCTCAGGATTTAGCCTGCCCTGAGCTACGGAGCGCAGCGACGTTGTCGAATGGGCCGCGTAAACGCCTCAACTTCCCCCATGCCGCCCGCGCCCAGGGGCGATTGGATTTCGTAAGGCCCGAGTTTCGTACCCGCGTTCAACATGAGATCCCTCGCTGCGCTCGGGATTTCGCCTGCGGGCTCCCGCTTCGCTCACGCCCGCAAAACGGCTCCAGTTTCGTACCTGAGGTCAGAGTCATCCGCGGGCGCAATTATACCCGGCGGCAGGTGCGAGGCTTCCAGGTCTCAGGTCCCGGGTCACCAGTTCTCCGGTTACCAACTCTCAGGCGCGAGCGCGGCGCGGAGAGTCTGCTACCTGAAATCCGGAGCTTGCCACCTGAAGCCTGAAGCCCGAGGACTGAAGACCGACGACTAAAGACCGTCTCCAAACTTTCCTGTTGCCACCGGAGGGTACCGCGAGTAATATGCCGGACCTGTTCCTAAAGTAACGGCGGCTGGCCCGCTTTGAGATTGACCCATCAAATCGGGGGATAGTACGATTCGCTATCCGTCTTAATCTGAGAGTCCAGGAGCAGGTCGCGTAAGTTATAGATAAAATGAGGATTACAAAACTCTATCTGGCCACCGCGCTACTCAGCGCCATGTTTTTGGCGACAACGGCCTGTCAGACGGCCCAGCGGCCGGCGGCTCTCTTGCCGCCCCCACAGGCCAACGCGCCGGCTCTAACTGCCGTCGCCGTCCCAGCACCCCTAGCTACCGCCAATGCCCAACCCGCTGCCGCGCAACCAGTCCAGCCACAGCCCAAGCCTGATCCGGTTGCCGAGCTGATTGCGCATGTCGAGAAGGAATACCAGGCCGGTCAGGACCAGCTGAAAGCCGGAAAGCTGGAAGCGGCGCGGCATAATTTCGAGCACGCCCTCGACCTCCTCGGCAACCAGGAATATGTGCTCTCCGACGAACGTATCCAGCACGAGTTTGACAAGATCCTGGAAGCAGAGAACAGTCCCGAACTGGCCGCCCTGCAGGAAAGTGACGGTGGGGCAGCGCAGAAGTCCGAGCCCGCCCCGATTGACGAAGTCAACGAAGTGACGCCGCCGGTGGATGCGCGTGTCAAGGCGCAGGCCGAGGCGGAGGTCAAAGCCACATATTCCGACCTGCCGCTCATGCTGACCGACCCGGTGGCCGGCTACATCAATTATTTCTCCACCCGTGGACGCGAGACGCTGGAGCACGCCCTGGTGCGCGGCGGGCGCTACCACGACATGATTCAGAAGACCTTGAAAGACCAAGGCGTCCCGCAGGAGCTGATTTATCTGGCGCAAGCCGAGTCGGGCTTTCATCCCCTGGCAGTTTCGCGCGCGGGCGCACGCGGCATGTGGCAGTTCATGGGCAGCCGCGCCCGGGGTTACGGCCTGGAGCGCAATCGCTGGGTGGACGAACGCCAGGATCCTGAGAAAGCCACCCGGGCCGCCGCCCGCCACCTGAAAGATCTCTACAACCAGTTCGGCGACTGGTACCTGGCCATGGCCGCCTACAATTCCGGTCCTGGCACGGTGCAGCAGGCGGTCAAGCGCACCGGCTATGCCGACTTCTGGGAGCTCTACAGGCGCAACGTCCTGCCCAAAGAAACGCGCAACTACGTGCCCATCATTGTGGCCGTGACCATCATGGCCAAGAATCCTGCACAGTACAGGCTGGACAAAGTGGTTCCCGAAAAACCGGTTCCGTATGACACGCTGAAGATCGGCTACGCGGTGGATTTACGCCTGGTGGCGCAGTGCGTGGATTCGTCCGCCGCCGCGCTGCAGGATTTGAATCCCAGCCTGTTGCGCTGGACCACTCCTAAGGACCAACCCTTCGAACTGCACCTGCCGGCGGGCACCAAGGATACATATCTGAGTGCCATTGCATCCATTCCCCCGGACATGCGGGTGTGGTGGCGTTATCACAAGGTGGCCACAGGTGACACTCTGGCCGCGGTGGCGCGCACCTATCGCACCACTCCACGCGCGATCGCCCGAGTGAATAAGCTCGATGGCGACGAAGATCTCCAACCCGAAAGCAAGCTCATCATCCCCATCATCCCGGGCAAACACGCTACCACGGAGGACGCAGCCACCTACACCCGCCGCGCCACACGCTATACCGTGCGCAAGGGAGATACGGTTCAATCGGTAGCGGACAATTTCGGCGTGGCACCCACCATGGTCCGCCGTTGGAATCGCCTGAAGGGTGACAGTCTACGTGGGCGCCGGGTTTTGTATGTGCATCTGCCCGTGACTCCCAGCGCCAGCGAAAGCCGCCAGTCGGTCGCATCTAAGTCGAAATCCAAGAGGACGTTACACGTGGTGAGCGACAAATCGTTAGTGCGTCACAAAGTCAAACCCGGGGAGACCTTGACCTCCATTGCCTCCACTCATCACACCACGGTAGCAGCCTTGAAGCGCGACAACGGCGATCTGGCCAGCCTACGGCCCGGCATGATTCTGGTGATCAGGGGCGTAAGGTAGACATCAGACTTCGGGCTTCGGACCTCAGACTTCAGACCCCGGACCTCGGACCTTAGAACTCCGCCATCAGATTTCGGACTCAGGATCAAGAGCCTCGTTGCGAGGGCTGACGGCCATGGGCCGACGTCCGAGGTCTGAAGTCCGCCCTTAGGGTGTAATATGCAACGGAGACGGTAGCCGCCGTTACGGCCTGCACGAAAACGCTGTGCTATAATCGCGCCCCGTTCAGCCGAAAGTTTTTTGGTTGTCTTTCTATTTCCCTAGCATGCAGCGCTTGCGCAGCGTCCCGGTGCCGCGCGCAGCCCGAAACCAGGAGGAAAAATGACTTTTGATCAGACCCTCTACGGACGTGATGACGAAATGGATGAATTCGGTAACAGCGGCGCCTTTGGCGATTCGCTGGAGGAGGATTACGAGGAAGAAGAAGAGGAAGAAGAAGCGGAAGTCCCGGGCGTGAGTGAGCCGCACCCCGAACCCGCAGTCCCGGCTCCTCCTCCACCGCAGCCCGCAGGAGGTGGCGGAGGCCCGTCCAAGCCCGCCCCGAAGAAGCCGGCGAAAAAATCCGCGAAGAAGAAACCGGCGCGCAAAGCTCCCAAGAGGAAGCCGGCGAAAAAGAAGAAACCCGCGCGCAGGGCGAAAAGGAAGCCCGCCAGAAGAAAGCCGGCGCGCAAGGCGAAGAAATCTTCCCGCCGCAAAGGCCGCAAGCGCCGCCGCTAGCAAATGAACGCCAGGAAATGAATCATGCGAGGACGGGTCTTCGACCCGTCCCGCAGATCTCGCATTGCGCGCTGGAATTATTTCTTCGGAGCCCAGAGTCCGGTGTGAGCCACGAAACAACGGCTAAAAGCTGATCTTCAGTCCCCATTCCAGGATCCGCGGGGCCCCCAACGAGAATATCCCTGTGCCCAAGCCAATGCGATTAGTACGCAACGCAGGAGTGGTGCCATTCGCGGAACCGGCCGCTCCGTTCAGCGTTCCACTTAGCACCTGCAACGGGGGATCAAAATTCGCGAAGTTGAATGCGTTGAAAACGCTCACGATGGGCTGAATGGTCAGCGATTCCGGCGCCGAACCCCATACCTTGCTGGGCTGCAGCACCCAGCTAAGGCGGACGTCGACAGTCTTCAGGGCATCGATGCCAACCTGGCCGGGCGGGGCAGGTTGGATTGTGGGCGTGACCGCATGCAGCGCCACCAACTGCGCCTGCGTGAACAAGTTTGCCTGTACCAGGGCTTGACCTGCAGGCGTCAGGGTGCCAGCCAGCGTGCTGTTGTAAGCATTGATCACGTTGTTCAGGCCGCTTATTTTTACGCTCCGTCCCAAGGAGCCGACGTTAGTTCCGGGCAAGAGGTCCCCGGTGGTCCCGTCTCCCGTAATGTCGGTGAGGAAAATCTCTCCGGGGCCGCCGCTCACCGGCAGGGTGAGGCTGTTCGCAAGCGCTGTGTCGTAATGCGAGATCAAACCGAGGCGCAGACTAAAGGGCAAGTCCATGACACCGCCCAGCGAAAACTGGTGAGTGCGGTCGAGCCCGTTGGATCCGAAAAAGTGCAGGGGATTGCGGTAATCGATGGCGTTGCTGATGAAGTCCTGATCTTCGGCAACGCTCCGGAAGCGGGAAAGCGCGTAGGAAATCTGCAGGTTGAGGTGCTTGACCCCGGGCAAAGGATGGTTGACATCCTGGCGCAAGGAAACCAGCACGGCGTTGTAGACCGAGCGGCCGATCGGGAACAGCATCTGGTTCTCGCCCAGGCTGGAGTTCTGGCCAGGGAAGGCTGGAGCCAGACCTGTCACAGCTGCAGGGAAGCCACCGAAGGTGGCTCCGGAATCCAGCCCGTACTGAGCGAAGTCGCCAACGGTGCCGGCAAAGGGGTCGGGGACAGGACCGCCGGGTGTTTGAGTGAGCCCGTTGAAGTGAGCTAGGTAACAGTTGATCGCCGCCTGAGAGCTGGCGCCGGCGCTAACCGGAAGTAAGTTTCCGCAGTTCTGCATGGCACCTTGGTTCTGAAAGATAGTGGCGTCTACGGCCGCCAGTGCCGCATTGCTGTCCAAGAAGCTGGCATCCCCAACGTGGTTCGTATCAACTCCCAGCA
>WNFH01002166.1_pt1 | contig 13603 bp, 8 predicted proteins | sample 5400411 | NCBI WGS metagenome assembly WNFH01 (sample SAMN13153347, study PRJNA577476) | soil metagenome | isolation source: 200 cm saprolite under Douglas fir tree site 2 hole 3 | place: USA:California | collected 2015-04-18
CGCGCCTCCTCCTTGTCGATCTCCTCGGCGATGATGTCGTTGCACAGCCCGATGCACTCGTCGCAGATGTAGACGGTGGGCCCCGCGATCAGTTTCTTCACCTCCTTCTGCGACTTTCCGCAGAAGGAGCAGCAGAGCGTGTGGTTCTCGCGCTTGTCCACCATGCCTCCGACTTCGTCTTCGGCCCGTCGCCGGCGGAGCCGGCTCCTCCGCAAGTCTCCCTACGAACGAAAGTACCGTACCGTCCTGACCGAATCTAACCCTACTTGGGTGGCGAAGCTGGCTTCTTGATGACCACTTCGTCGATCAGGCCGTACTCCTTCGCCTCACCCGCTCCCATGAAGTAGTCGCGATCGGTGTCCTTCTCGATCCGTTCGATCGCCTGACCGGTGTGCTTCATGAGGATTTCATTCAGCTTTGCCTTCAGGCGCAAGATTTCCTTCGCGTGCAGCTCGATGTCGCTCGCCTGGCCCCCGAACCCGCCGCTCGGCTGGTGGATCATGATCCGCGAGTGGGGCAGCGAGAGCCGCCGGCCCTTGGCGCCCGCGGCCAGGAGGAGCGCGCCCATGGAAGCCGCCTGTCCCATGCAGATCGTCGACACGGGCGGCTTCACGTATTGCATCGTGTCATAGATGGCGAGGCCGGCCGTCACCGAGCCGCCCGGGCTGTTGATGTAGAGGTTGATCTCCTTGTCCGGGTCCTCGCTCTCGAGGAACAGCATCTGGGCGATGACGACGTTCGCCACGTCGTCGTCCACCGGCGTGCCGAGGAACACGATGCGGTCCTTGAGCAGCCGCGAGTAGATGTCGTACGAGCGCTCGCCGCGGTGCGTCTGCTCCACCACGAACGGCATCGGGATGTAGGGCATCGAACGGTCTCCAGCGTGGAGCTTACGTCAAGTTGGCCTTTTCGAGCAGGAAGGCAAGCGCCTTGTCCTGCCGCAGGCGGCCCTTCAGGCCGTCGACCGAATCCTGCCTGCGGAACGCCTGCCTGAGCTTCTCGACGGGCTGCTTCAGCTCGCCCGCCAGCTTCGCGTAGTGCTTTTCGAGGTCCTCCTCCGTGGCTTCGATGCCTTCCTTCTCGGCGATGGCCTCGAGCAGCAGATAACCTTTCACCTCCAGCGCCGCACGCGCGCGGAGATCGTCGCGCAGCCGGTCGACGTTGAGCCCCAGCTGGCGCACGTCGAGCCCGCGCCGGTGGAAGCCCTCCAGCATGCCCTGCAGCATGGCGTCGACGTTGCGCTCGACCAGCGCCGGCGGCGCCTCGATGGGGTTCTTCTCCACCAGCGCGGAGAGGAGCGCCTCGCGCTGCGCGCCCTCCTTGCGCTCCTTCTCGTGCGCGGCCATCTCCTCGCGGACCTTCTGCCGCAGCTCGGCCAGCGTCTTGGCCTCGCCGCCGAGGTCCTGGGCGAACTGATCGTCCAGCGCGGGCACCTCGCGCTTCTTGAGGCCCTTCACGCGCACCTGGAAGCGGCCTTCCTTCCCGCGCAGCTCCGCCACCGCGTAGTCCTGGGGGAAGCCCACCGCCAGCTCGCGCGTCTCGCCGACCCGGGCGCCCACCAGGTGCTCGGCCTTGTTCTCGAGCAGCGACCCGGGGATCACCTCGAGCAGCACGTTCTCGCGCTTGGCCCCGCGCAGCGGCGCGCCGTCGACGAAGCCCTCGTACTCGGCGACCGCATAGTCGCCCAGCTCGACCACGTCGCGGCCCTCGACGGGCACGAACATCGCCTGATCGCGCCGCATCTCCTCGAGGCGCGCGTCGAGGGCCTCGTCGGTGACGTTCACGTCCACCTTGGGCGCGGGGAGCCCGGCGTAGTCCTTCGGCTCGACCCGCGGCCGGACCTCGACGGTGGCGACGTACTTGAAGGGCTCGCCCGGCTTGACGTCGCCGTTCTCGACCCGCGGCGGCGCGACCGGCGTCAGCTTGTGCTCCTCGAGCGCCTCGTGGATGGAGCCGGCGACCAGCTTCTGGGCCACGTCCTTCTTCACGTCGTCGCCGAAGTAGCGTTCGACCAGCCGGCGCGGCACGTGCCCGGCGCGGTAGCCCTTGAGCTTCACGGTGCGCGAGAGGCCGGTGTAGGCGCGGTCGAGCGCGTCCTTCACCCGGTCGGGCCCCAGCTCGACCGAGACCTTCTTGACCACCGCGGAGAGATCTTCGACTCGGGACTGGGCCAAGACACGCTCCTACCTGCTCCCGCGCATCCTATCGCGCGGGACCGACGCCGACGTTCGAATGCGAGAGGCGGGACTCGAACCCGCACGGGTTTCCCCACCGGCTTCTAAGGCCGGCGCGTCTGCCGGTTCCGCCACTCTCGCGACCACAGTCTACGCCGGCAGGGGCCGGGTGATAGCGCCGGCCCCCCGGAGCGTCAACCCAGCCCGCCACTCGCCGCCGTATTCGGCGGCGGTGCGCTTCCCGGCACGGACCTGTTTGCCGTCTAGTTGCCCGAGTAGATCGCGACGAACCCTGGCACGTTGTGCACCGTGTCCTGGCGGAATCCCACCAGCACCTTCCGCGCGGCGCCGCTGCCCATGAACTGGATGTCCTCGATGCCGCTGTTGGCGAGGTTCCCGAACACGTCGAGGGCGTACGCCTGCTTGGCAGCGCCCCGCAGCCGGTCGATCCCGCGCCCGTAGCGGTTTCCGACCCAGAGGCTCTGATCGCTTGGATCGAGCGCCAGTGCGCCGACGGACGAGGAGGAGATGCTCGACGTAAGATCCTTGGCGGTCGTTCCGTTCGCGTTGAGCTGCTTGAGCCCCAGATATCCAGACCCGACGTAGACGGTGCCGTCTCCCTGAGCGGCCATGGCGAAGATCACGTCGTCGGTGCGGTCCAGCGGACCGGGGAAGAAGCCCTCCTCCTTCGCATCGGGCCACAGGTCGATGCGGTTGTTGATGTAGCAGGGGGTCCCGGCCGCTGACGGGCACTTCGGCGGGTCGAGCACGTCGTTGTACCCCTCGGTCAGGTCCTGCGCGCCGAAGAACCTCTCCACGGTCGTCCCGGTGAACGCGTTCCAGTGGAAGCGCGTGGTGCGGTTCAGGCCGCCGAACCAGACGTCACCCGTGACCGGATCGGGCGCCACGCCCCGATAGTCGCCGGTCAGGTAGACCTTGTTCGCTCCGTTCACCGCCGGGTGCGAATGCTCGATGTTGCCGGAGCACGCGAACTGGCCGTCGCAGGTGGGGTCGCCGGCGTAATCCGGGTTCCCCCAGGCGAAGCCGTGGTTCCCGCCGAACCACAGGTCGTTGGTGGACGGGTTCCAGACGATGCGGAAGATGCTGCACAGCTTCTCCCGGCCCTCGGGTTCGTCGTGGACCACGTCGAGGCCCGAGAAGATGTCGTAGTGAACGACCGACAGCGTGCCGTCCGACTTGAGCGTCACGCGGTCGGCGTCGCCGCTCTTGTAGATGGCGGGATCGCGACCGGCGTTGTCCCAGTTGTCCTCGCACCCGGGCTTGCCCTGGTAGCCGACGAACACCACGCCGGGCGGGCCGCCCTCGACGGCGATCACCGGCGTCGCGCTCAGGCTCGGGCTCGGATCGGCCGGCGTCCCCGCCGGCACTTTGCGCGCGTCGGCCTGCTTGCCAGTCAGGTACCCGTAGGGATGCAGACCGTCGGCGATCGTGAACCGCTCGAACTTCGTAGCGCCCGGCCGCAGCAAGAAGAGGCCGTCGACGCCGCCCGCCACCCAGATGTTCCCGCCCTGGTCGGCGCTGACCTGGAAGACGTCATGCGGTCCGCCGTGCTGCGGGCCGAGGAAGGACCAGCCCGGGACGGTCGGAAAGGGGATCGCGGGAGGCGGGACGAATCCGCCGTCGGGCGGGCCTGCGTCCGGTGGGCCGGCGTCCGGAGGCCCTGCATCGGGAGGACCGGCGTCAGGGCCCGCATCGGGCGGACCGGCATCGGGGTGGCCGGCGTCGGGATCCCCGCCGTCCGTCGGCGGCGGTCCGCCGTCGCGCCCCGGCCCCAGGTCGCCCGATCCCGCTCCGCCGCACGCCCAGACCACCACCGCGGCACCGACCGCGACGGCGCCCGCCGCCCGCCACCACTTCATGAGGAACCTCCGACCCCTCGGCGCCCCGCGTTCGCGCCCCGCCGCTCCGCAAAGCACGCGGCGTACCAGGGTCGGCACGGGCGGCCGTCCGCGAAGCTGGGCAGCGGCCTTCCCATCCGTGCCCGCCCCGAGTCCCCGCTGGGCCATGCACTGCTACGCCCCGTGGCCCACCGGCCAGGCAGGCGAGCGCACCCACCTGCTCCCCCATTTCCCCCGCGAACTTTGTATCGGCCCGCAACTCCGTAGTGCCCGTCTGCGTCGGTCCACAAAGGATCAGACCGTGATTTCAATGTGTTGGCCATGGCACCTCGCTTGCGACCCAAGGGGGCATGCGCAAGAAGCGCGGGTTCACGCTCATCGAAGTCGGAATCGCCGCGGCGGTGCTCGCCACACTCGCCGCGCTGAGCGTCGCCGCGATGCGCGGGATGCGGCAGCGAAACGCGTACGCGGGCGCCACGGGCGACGTGATCGGGGCGCTTCGGCTGGCGCGCTCCGAGTCGTTCGGCCGCGGCCAGGCCGTCTACTTCATCATCGACACCAACGTGACGACCGACGCGCTGGGCAACCCCGCCTCGCCGCGCTGGTGGGTGCTCCTCGACCTGGGCGGCGACTTCAACTTCACGCTCTGGGACCCGGCGAACCCGAGCGGGCTCGGCGACAAGGTCCTCTCCAACGGCGTCTTCCCTGCAAGCGTCACGGTGGGCGCCGCGGCCAGCTACCCGCAGGCGCTCGACGCGCCGTACCAGCTGATCCCCGCGGCGGTGGGGACCACGCCGGTGGCGAACCCGACCTACTGCAGCTTCTGCCTCACCGGCGGCGCGAAGCCCAATTACGGCTGGGTGCGCTTCTCTCCGGGCACTGCGCCCGCCGCGACGTTCTCGGGCAACACGGCGTCGGCCTTCGGCCAGCAGCTGACGATCCTGTTCAACAACGGCTCGAAGAACTTCATGATGGTGATCGGGATCCTCGCCCGGTCTGGCGCCGTCTTCAGCAAGGAGCAGGTGCTGTGACGGCCCGGGCGCAGCGCCGCGGCCACCGCGGCTTCTCCATCATCGAGGCGATGATCGCCTCGATCGTCATGCTCGTCGGCCTGCTCGGCCTGGCCTCGCTGCAGGTGGTCGGAGTGCGCTCCAACCACTTCGGCCGGCACATGACCCAGGCCTCGCAGCTGGCGCAGGACTTGACCGAGAACATCCAGCGCTGGGACTACAACGACGCGCGCCTCACCCCCGCGGTGGCGCGCACCTGGAACGTGCAGAACGCGGCTTCGACCGCCGCGGTGGACGCCGAGTGGGACATGGGGCGCGGCGTGAGCGCGACCCACACCAACGGCAGCACGTACACGGCCGACTTCACCGACGGGACCACGAACGCCAGCAAGATCTCGGCGCTGGACGCGGCGTTCTGCACGCCCAACCCTCCGGGTTGCCCGTACATCGGCCTCTCGGGCGACGTCAACGGCACCGGCGTCCTCGAGTACCAACGCTACTGGAACGTGTGGACGACGAGCTTCGACGGCACGACCAACACGGGCAAGCTCATCCAGGTGATCGTGCGTTGGAAGGAGCCGGTGCTCGGCTACCGCCAAACCACCGTCTCGACCTTCAAGGAAATCCCCAACCAGCTGGATACGGGTCTATGAAGCGCACCCCGCGAGGCTTCACGCTGCTCGAGCTGATGGTGGGCGCGACCATGTCGCTGCTCGTCATCGGGGCGGTGACGGCCGCCTTCCTCTCGCAGAACCGCGCCTTCGTCGCGCTCGACCTGAACCGGATCGCCGCCGACGCCGCCCGCGACGCGTTCCTGGAGATGGAACCGTCCGTCCGGCGCGCGGGCTTCGGGCTCGATCCGCGGTACGCCTTCGACTTCGCCTACTACGCCTGCCCGGCGGCGAACTGCCGCGACTCGATCACCGGGCCGGACAACATCGTCTTTTACGCGCGCAACCCGAACTACACGTACACGCTGAACGGCGCCACCGCGCCGGACGGGACGGTCTGCGCCAATGCGCAAGGCTGCGTCACGGGCAACGCGTACAACGTGACCATCACCAACGCGGGCGGCGTCTATACCGCGACGCCCAACCTGGGCACGGGCGCGTTCCGTCCCTTGCTGCAGGGCCAGGTGCTGCAGTTCATCTGCCCCGGCGCGCAGGCGGTCACGATGGCGACGCTGGCCGCCACGCCGGCGCAGACCGGGACCCCCAACCTGTCGCTGGTCCCGACCCCGGCCACGGCGCCGGCCAGCAACGAACCGACCAAGGCGAACGGCTTCGGCGCCAACGGCTGCTTCGTCCAGCCGGGCGTGATCATGGTGCTGGTCGACCGCTTCCACTATCTCATCCAGGCGTACGCCGGCGTGCCCTGGCTGGTGCTCGACACCGGCACCGACGTCGACGGGTCCGGTGTGGTGGACGCGGGGGACTACCTGCCGATCGCGCCGGGCGTCGAGGACGTGCAGTTCGCCTACGTGATGAACATCAACGCGCCCGCGGTCCCGAGCGGCGCCGCACCTCCTTCCTCGGCCCCCGGCAAGGGCCCCGATGCGCCGACGGCCGGCGGTGTGAACGCCGGCAACTGGGTCATCGCCGACTATTTCACCGGCACCGGCGCCACCGCGACCGGCACGCAGGAGCAGCCCGACGCGACGCTGGCCAACATGCCGCAGTACACCACCTCGCTCCTCGACCCGCTCCGCTTCAACACCACGGCGGCGAACATCCGCGGCGTGCGCATCGACGTCAACCTGCGCTCGCTCCAGACCGACCAGTCGCAGGCGGCGAGCTGGACGGGCGACACCGAGAAGCAGGTCGAGAACTTGAACGGCGGGAGCCTCCAGACCGGAAGCCGCCTGCGCCGCTTCAGCTATTCCACAACCGTCGCGTGCCGGGACATGGAGTCCCGCTCGGCGTTCACCTTCTAGGAGCTCCCCATGGCCTACCCACATGCCAGGAGCGCCCGCGGAGCGGCCCTGATCATCGCCATGATGCTGGTCGCCGTGCTGGCGGTGGTCGCGCTGGCGCTGGTGCGGCGCACCACGAACGAGATGGACGCCATCGGCGGGAAGCGCAACTACGACCGCTCGGTCTCCTGCGCCGAGGCGGGGCGGCAGATGCTGCTCAGCCAGTTCCGCGTGTTCGGCTTGGATCCGACCTCGATCGTGCTCAACACGCACGCCGGCAACCTGAACGTGTACACGGGGCACTACGACCAGTTCGCCATCCAGACGGTGAAGGCGGTCGCGAAGGGCGCCGGCGCGGGAGTGAACGGCACCGGCGCCGGGATGGATCAGGCCAACCGCCTGAGCGCCACCGGGCTGGGCGGCACTGTCTACCGCTTCAACGTCGTTTGCGCCGACTCCAACAACGACCACCAGAGCGAAGTTGAGTTCGAGGTCCGGTTCGGCCTCTAGGCCGGGGGAATCCCGATGAACACCATCAAACCCACTCCGCTCCTCGCCGCCCTGCTCGCGCTCTGCGCTCCCGCCGCGGCATTCGCCCAGGCCACCTCGTACTGGGACCGCAACGTCGAGCGCATGGACTACCTCACCAACCCGCCCGAGCGCGGCGACAACAACTTCTTCACCACCGTCGTCGCCCAGACCGGCAACGTGACGCTGCTCTACCCGGCGAAGACGTCGATGAGGGAGTTCACCCAGCGGCTCTACCGCATCCGCGTCGACCTGGGCGGGCTGACGCCCACCGGTTGCGGAAACACGTACCTCAACAACTTGCAGTACTTCATGCCCACCAACGTGAACGCGCCGGCGGGCCAGGTAGCGATGCAGGGCATCTTCGACCCGACCAAGAACTATCCCGACCCGGAGACGACGTACGCGGGTGGCGGCGGCGTGGGCGACAACTTCTCCAATACCTCGTTCTACATGTACGGCGACTGGCCGGTCGGCTCGAACCCGGCGGGCAACGCGCAGACGGCCGCGGCCGCGTGCGGTGCCCTCAAGGACGCCGCCGGACTCCCTCTGGGCGGCCAGGACCTGCAGAACTGCACGAAGTGCGCGTCCGGCACGGGCACCAGCACCAACAAGCAGCAGGGCTACTACCTGAACCCGTACGCGAAGGACAACGACATCAGCACCAACGCGGGCGTGTTCGCCGGCCAGTGGCTCAACTTCCGCCCGCCGAAGTGGGCGCTGCTGCGCCTCGCCTACAAGCGCCTGGTGAACGGGCCACTGCTCTCGGTCCTGCGCGAGGCGGTGGTGGCGCAGAACAACGCGCTGGGCGGCACCGTGGTGCAGAAGATGCTTCCGCAGAGCTGCCAGGGCCAGGGTCGTCCACTGAACCAGAAGCTCGGCGCGGTCAACGGCCTGGCGTACACCAGCACCGCCAACCCGATCGCCGAGATGATGTTCAACACCGCCTGGTACATGGGTGGGCAGGAGAACCCGTGGTGGTTCGGGGCCGGCGCCATCCCGGGCGTCGCGATGGCGAGCGGCAAGAGCGGTCCCTGCAACGGGTGCAACGCCGACTTCATGGTCCTGTTCTCGGACGGCCGCGGCGACATCGCCAACCCGAGCTGCACGCCCAACATCCTCGGCGTGAAGCCCGCCTTCTGCACCGCCACCGCGGCCTGCACCACGGTGGGCATGGGCACCTCGGACGATGGCAACGACTTCCTGAACCCGAACACGCAGCTCGACGTCGGCGCCACCATCACCGGCCTGGGCGTGCGCCAGACCTGGCCCGGGACCTGCGACATGGACTTTGCCGACGACGTGGCAGGCTGGATGGCCAACAACGACGTCTCCTTCGGCACCGCGGGCACGCGGGTGAACACGTACGTGGTCGGCATCGGCGACCCGCAGAACACCTACGGCGAGATGAGCATCCTGCAGGGCGTCGCCACCAAGGGCGGCGGCATCTACACGGTCGCGGACGACTACCGCACCCTGGAAGTGAACATCGAGCAAGTGTTCCTCGACATCATCCGCCGCGCCACCTCGTTCTCGGTGGCCGCCATCACCACCGTGCAGACCCGCGGATCGACCTTCGCCTTCATCCCCCGCTTCCGCCCGCTCCAGGGCCCGCAGTGGGAGGGACGCCTGCTGCGGTTCAAGCTGTTCAACGAGTTCGCGGCCGGTTGCGACATCAACGTCGACAAGAACGTGAAGGACGCGGTGAACCCCAACGGCAACGCCAGCTGCAACGATCTCTACCTGCAGGACAAGAACAACAAGTACATCGCGGAGAGTCCGGACGCGGGCATCGACGCCGGCAGCTTCTTCGTGCTGGACAACACCCAGCCGTGGAACCCGGCCACCACCACGGGCTGGCCGTTCGCCGCCGGCGCGACGCCGGGCAGCTTGGTTCCCGCGACGCCCGTGTGGGAGGCGGAGCAGGCGCTGGAGACGCGCGTCACCTCGTTCATCGCCGGCGCCGCCGACGACCGCCTCATCTACACGGTCGCGCCCAACGCTTCCGGCGGGTACGACCCGACGCTGATCAGCTTCGACACCACGAACGTGTCGACGATCACGCCGCTGCTCAAGCTGGGCGGGTACCTGGGCGACTTCTGCTCCTCGCTCTCCGGAATGACCCGGCACACGTACGCGACCGACGACGATTGCACCAGGGACGTCATCCAGTTCATGCGCGGCTACGACGTGATGCTGCAGAACTCGATCAACCGCGCCAGCGCCGACGGCGGGTCCGTCATCAGCGCCCCGCGGCCGAACGTGATGGGCGACATCTTCCACTCCTCGCCCATCCTGGTGACGCCGCCCTTGCCGAGCGGCCTGTGCTCGCTGGGCCTCAGCAACCAGTGCCTGCTCTCGCTGTACACCGACAACATGACCCCGGAGGCCCCGACCTCGGCGAGCTTCCGGCACGCCTACGACGAGTACCAGTCGAACAACCAGCACCGCACCGAGGTCGTCCTGGTGGGCGCGAACGACGGCATGCTGCACGCCTTCAATGCCGGCAACTGGGTGATCGGCGACGATCCCGACACGCCGCTCATCGTCGAGACCGCGCACTACGACCTGGGCACCGGCAAGGAGATGTGGGCGTTCATCCCCCCCGATCTTCTGCCCAAGCTGCAGCGCTACGTCATCAACACCCGCCACGAGGCGATGGTCGACGGTACGCCCATGGTGCGCGACATCTGGGTGGACGGCAGCGGCGCCGCCACCACCAAGGACGGGAAGCGCCAATCCGACGAGTTCCACACCGTCGCGGTGGTCGGCGAGCGCGAGGGCGGCCGGCACTACTTCGCGCTGGACGTCACGAATCCGGCCGTGCCGAAGTACCTGTGGAGCTATCCGCTCCCCGGCACCGCGGAGGCCCTCAACTCCGGCGAGAGCTGGAACGACGTGGCGCCCGGCGCTCCGCCCATCGTGAACATCGTGGTGGCGGACAGCACGGGCCCGATCACCCGCAGCGGGATGCGCGCCAGCGAAAAATGGGTGATCGGCATCGGCGGCGGTTTCGATCCCGACCTGCTGCGCGGGCGCGGCATCCACGTGCTCGACGCCTGGACGGGCCAGGAGGTGTTCCGGTTCAGCCGCGTCGATTCGACCGGCGCGACGGATCCGCGGCAGAACCTGTTCCCGGTCGCCGCGTCGCTCAGCTTCGCGGACACCGACCAGGACTTCGTCTTCGACACGCTCACCTTCGGCGACACGCTCGGCCAGCTCTGGGCGATCAACCTGGCTCCCCCGGGGAACGACATCACCGGCGACGGGTTGTACGACAACTGGTTCGGCGGCCGCGCGTTCATCGAGTTCAATGGCTCGCCGCTCTGGCACCGGGCGCCCTTCTTCCAGCGGCCGGCCATGGCGGTGGTACCGCAGCCGGGCGGACAGGCCATCGTGCGCGCGCTGCTCGGCTCGGGCAACCGCGACCAGATCAAGGACGGCCAGGGAGGCACCTGCGGCCTGGCGGACATCGACGCCTGCATGCGCCAGGACTGCACGGTGGACGTGCTCGCCAGCCGCCGCCGCATCGGTCCGGCCCCGCAAGGCGGGGCGGGCGGCCACTACCAGACGGGTGAGTGGAAGTACACGTCCGGCAGCACTGCGCTGACCACCAACACGCTCTCGGTCACACCGGGCGACACGCCGTCCAGCGCGAGCACCGACGTGGACGACGTGTCGATCCAGTACACGCTGACCTGCGGGACCACCATCCAGAGCTACGCCAACACCACCTACTGCGACTTCATCCCGGGCGCGGCCGAATGCCCGCCCGATTCCGGCAAGCCGCTGGGGACCAGGCTGTTCTGGACGCCGACGGTCGCGCAGGAGTACTCGCGCTTCTACTCCGTCCAGGTGTGGGGCTCCGGGAACCGCGCGCCGCCGACCACGCTTGCCACCGCGCAGACCTACGACGCCAGCGCGCTCACCGACACCAACCTGGTCGACGCGAGCGCCTGCCCGCTGAACGCGGGCGCCGGCGCCTGCGCCTCGACCACTGGCAACGGGTGGTTCCTCGCGCACACTCAGACGGTGACGCTGGCGGGAGTCACGCAGGCACGCACGCCGGGCGACGAGAAGACCGGGTCGGCGGCGCTGATCCTCGCCGGCTGCGCGCTCTGGAACACGCTGCTCCCCAACAACCAGGCGGTGCTCACCTGCAACGGCACGCTGCCCGCGGACAACGCGTTCGTCTACCAGGGCGATGCGCTCACCGGCCACCTGCAGTGCGGCGTGGCCGGGTCCGCCACCGCGACGGCGACCGTGCGCGCGGTGCGCCGCGACACCAACGTCACCCCGCAGCAGTTCACCCCGGTGGTGTCGCTCAACCAGAAGACGGGCGAGGTCGCGTACAGCGGCGTGAGCCTGGAGCCCGGCGCGCCGCCGCTCCAGGTCCAGGTCGGCGGCAACAACGTGATCGGCTTCGTGAAGTGGCTCGAGGTCTCGCGCGCCACGCACGACTGCCGCCACTCGGGCAAGTGCCAGTGACCGCCGTATTCGGCGGTCCTGTTTTCTGAAGCGCGGACGCCGTGGCGAAGCGTCCTATCTCGCGCTGACCGCGCGCTGCTCGGACGCGCCCAGCGCGTCCAGCACGGCCTTGCGCAGCAGGTCCGGCGGCAAGAGCCCCTGCGCGAGGATGGTGTCGTGGAACGCGAGCGGGTCGAAGCGGGAGCCCAGCGCCCGCTCCGCGGCCCCGCGGAGGTCGACCAGCTTCGTGTACCCGTAGAAGTACGCGGTCGCCTGGCCGGGCATGCGGAAGGTAAACCGGTCCACCTCCTCGGTCGCGAACGCCGGAGAGAGCCCGACTTCCTTCTGCAGGAACTCGCGCGCGGACTCGGGCGTCCACTTGCCCGTCTGCAGCTCCGGATCGACGAAGGCGCGAGCGGCGCGCTGCAGTCGAAGCTGGAGCGAGATGAGCTTCCCGTCGTCGGGCATGTAGGGCAGGGTGATGGCCTCGGAGTACAGGCCCCAGCCCTCGACGTTCACGCTGTTGAAGGCGAAGACCGCGCGCGCGATGGAGACACCCTTCTCCACCATCGTGGAGAACTGCAGCTCGTGCCCGGGGCGCGCCTCGTGGGCAGTCAGCGTCCAGGAAGCCGCGTCGTAATTGAAGTCGTCGTACTTCTGCTCCTTGGCGCCCGGGACGCTCAGCGGCAGCACGAACTCGCCCTGCTCGCCGGTGTTGCCCAGCAGGCGCGGCGGCATCATGTGCGGGGCGGGTTGCTGCGCGTTCTCCGCCGGAGTGCCCAGCCGGATGCGCGCGGGGCGCGAGGGCAGGGTGACCACCCGGTGCTCGCGGATGACGTCTTCGATCTGCTTGAGCCGCGCGAGGTAGTGGGCCAGCACCTGCTCGTCGGGGATCTGGCTCTTCTTCAGCGAACGGATCACGTCCCGGTAGTCGGTGGAAGCGAGGCCCTTCTGCTTCGCCACGCGCGCCGCGACCGTCTGCATCTCCCCTTGGATCTGCGCGAAGGCCGCCCGCGCCTGCGTCGCGAGCTGCGCCGGCGGGATGTCCACTCCTACCTGCTCCAGCCGGAAGGCGTAGAGCTCGGGAGGGAGGCGGAAGTCGTCCCGGGCGCGCGGGAGCACCTCGGCGCGGACGAACGCGGTGTACCCGCCGAGCTGCTTCTTCAACTCGGCGACGGGCTGCTCGGACCCGGGAATCTGGTACTCCTGGAAGAGCTTCTCGATTCCGTCGATGGAGAACCCGGCCGTCTGCAGATCGTTCTCCACCTGGAGCCTGCTGGGCGGCTGCAAGCCGGGCTTGGCCAGCCCTTCGCGCGTCTCGCGCTCGGCGAGCTGCACGATCGAGGTGGCCCCCGGCTCGAGCCCAGCGTATTTGCGCACGCGCGCCAGCGCCGCCGGGCGCCGCGCCGGATCGATCTGCGGATCGAGGAGGCTGCGCACGCTGAAGAACACCAGCCGCGCCAGGTTGTAGTACGGCACCTCGAGCCGCTCGCTCAGCTCGGAGCCGCGGATGGTCTTCCGCGCGGCGTCGGCCAGGATCGCCAGGTCCTGCGCGACCAGCGGGTCCTTCTCCGCGCGCCGCAGGTCCTCGATCTTCGCCAGCGCCTCGCGCGTCGCCTGGCGCTGCCGCTCCTGGTGGCCGGGGGTCAGGTC
>WNFH01010804.1_pt1 | contig 13601 bp, 12 predicted proteins | sample 5400411 | NCBI WGS metagenome assembly WNFH01 (sample SAMN13153347, study PRJNA577476) | soil metagenome | isolation source: 200 cm saprolite under Douglas fir tree site 2 hole 3 | place: USA:California | collected 2015-04-18
AAGTTCTCGCGCCCGCAAGTACCTTCGAATTTCAGGGATTTCCAGCCGCTGGAGGTGGAATGAAGTTCCGCAGAGTCCTCTTGTTCGCCACGGCATTTTGTTTCTCATCTCTTGCATTCAGCCAGGACGTGACCTCGTTTGAGAAGCGCATCGCCACAAAAAAACTCGCCAATGGCCTGACTGTGATTATCTGCGAGCGTCCGGAAGCTCCGGTGTTCTCGTTTTTTACGCACGTGGATGCAGGCTCCGTCCAGGACCCCATGGCCAAAACCGGTCTGGCGCACATGTTCGAACACATGGCGTTCAAGGGCACCGACAAGATCGGCACCCGCGACTACGCCGGCGAGAAAGCTACGCTCGCAAAGGTTGAAGTGGCTTACGCTGCGTACCTTGCCGAACGCGACAAGCCGGTGAACCGCGACGAACAGAAGCTCAAGCAACTCGAGCAGGGCTGGAAAGACGCCATTGCCGAAGCCGACAAGTTTTCCGCGCCCTACAATAACGAGTTCGGCAAGATCGTGGAGAGCGAGGGTGGCGAAGACATGAACGCCTTCACGAATTATGACGAAACGGGCTACCATTACTCGTTTCCCGTCAACCGGCTGGAGCTGTGGGCGTATCTCGAATCCGAGCGCTTCCTGCATCCGGTGATGCGCCAGTTTTACAAAGAGCGCAACGTCGTGATCGAAGAGCGGCGTATGCGAACGGACAGCAATCCGATCGGGCGGCTGCTCGAGCAGTTTACTTCGGCCTCGTTTGCCGCCCATCCTTATCACCGGCCAACGATTGGGTGGATGTGGGACCTCAACTCCTTCTCAGCGACCGACGCGCAAAATTTCTTCGACAAGTACTACATCGCCCCGAACCTCGTCGTCACCGTAGTCGGCGATGTGAAGGCCTCCGAGGCGATGCCCATCATCGAAAAGTATTTCTCGCGTTTACCAGCGCGTTCCACGCCCGACGAGGCCACGACCACGGAGCCGCCGCAAAAATCCGAGCGCCGCGTGGTACTACACGAGCAGTCCCAGCCACTCTATCTCGAGGGCTATCACCGTCCTGATTACCACAGTCCGGATGACGCCGTGTACGACGCCATCACTGACCTGATGTCGAACGGCCGTACCTCACGCCTGTATCGCAATGGCTGACGCCATCCACGGCGAAATCGAACGGCTGAAAAAAGAAGATATCTCGGACGAAGAACTGAAGATGATCAAGACCCGCGCCAAGGCCAGCCTGCTTCGTTCGCTCGGCTCCAACGAGGGATTGGCCTCCAACCTAGGCCTGTTCCAGGCGCGCTATGAAGACTGGCGGGAATTGTTCCGCTCCGTGGACCGGATCGACAAGGTGACGAAGGCGGATATCCGCCGCATCGCCAACCAGATTTTCGTGCCCGACAATCGGACGGTCGGAATCATTGAGTTTGCCGGGCCCCCAGGGCCTGCGCCTGCTCCGCAAGGAGGTGCCCAGTGAAGCGCGCTCTGATCGCACTGTTCGCACTCATCTTGATTGGCAGCAACGCTCAACTCTGGGCACAGGCGGCAAGCTGGAAGGATGTGCTAATTCCCCCGCTCCCCGCGTTTCATCCGGCACAGCCAAAACGCATCGCGCTGCCCAACGGTATGGTGATCTTTCTACAGGAGGATCATGAACTGCCGCTGATTGATGGTTTCGCCCGCATTCGCGGTGGTGGTCGGTCGGTTCCCGCGAGCAAGAATGGGTTGATGGACATTTACGGCGAGGTCTGGCGCACCGGAGGGACAAAAAATCAAACCGGCGATCAACTTGATGACTACCTCGAGCAGCGCGCAGCGCACGTGGAAACCGGCGGCGGGATCGACTCGACCACCATCAACTGGTCATGTCTGAAGGGCGACCTGGACGATGTCTTCAAAGTATTCCAGGATCTGCTTCAGAATCCCGAGTTTCGAGCCGATAAAATTCAGATCGCTCAGAAGGGAATGTATGACGGCATCTCCCGACGCAACGACGATCCCGGCGGGATTGCCGCACGTGAGGCCGCAAAACTAGCCTACGGCGCTAAGAATCCCTACGCGCGCGTACCAGAGTACGCAACCGTGGCCGCGGTTACTCGTCAGGACCTGGTGGATTGGCACCACAACTACGTTCATCCTAACAACATTATTTTGGGTGTGGTCGGCGACTTCGATTCTGCCGCGATGGAAGCGCGCATCCGGCAGGCTTTCGGAGCGTGGCCCAAAAGCCAGGCGGCGAAAGATCCGGAAATCAAGTTCACTCCCGCCAAGCCCGGCAATTATCTGGTGGAGAAGACCGACGTCAACCAGAGCAACATCTACATGGTTGGTCTGGGGACGACTCGCAAGGACCCGGACTACTTCGCGATCTCCGTTTTCAATGAGGCCTTCGGCGGCGGGTTTTCGTCACGCCTCTTCGGCGACATTCGCACTACGAAGGGACTGGCGTATTCGGTCGGGGGCGGAATCGGCACAGGATGGGATCGGCCCGGCATGTTGCGCCTGGTCATGAGCACGAAGAGTGAGACTACTGGGGAAGCCATCCAAGCGCTGGACGAGGAAATTTCCGACCTCTCCAAGAAGCCGATCACTGATGAGGAAATCAAACGGGCCAAAGATGCGATCCTGAATTCCTTCATCTTTCGCTTTGACTCTCCCGGCAAAGTCTTGCAGGAGAAAATGGCTTACGAGTTCTATGGCTATCAGCTCGATTTTCTGGAGAAGTATCAGAAAGAGATTGAGAAGGTAACCAAAGAAGATGTGGCGCGGGTCGCGGCAAAATATATGCATCGCGACCAGATGCCGGTGCTCGTGGTCGGCAACCCGGGCGAGTTCGACAAGGCGTTCTCGTCGCTCGGGCCGGTGAACAAGCTGGACACTACGATCCCGGCCCCACCGCCGGGAATTGTGGGGGATCAGGGCTCGCCACAGCAGCGCTGTTTTCAAGATTAGCCTTCGGAAGGGCACGACTTCCAGTCGTGCCGCTCGTGGCCCCGACATCTATACTCGGGTCATGGTCTATGCCGGCAAGGCCCGGACGCTTTCCGTCTTTTTCTCTGCTGTTCTTTGTTGCTTCCTTGTCAGCCCGTACTCGACGTCGCAGAATCTGCCGTTGCGTACCGTCCACGTCTTCGTCGCCCTGGCCGATAACGAGCATCAGGGCATCGTTCCCGTCCCGGCACGATTGGGAAATGGGTTAGATCCCGCCCGCAATCTATACTGGGGCGCCGCGGCCGGAGTAAAGACTTTCTTCGCGCGGAGTGCCGACTGGGTGGTGATCAGCTGCGGCCAGAAACCGAAGGCCGAAGTTCTGGAACGATGTATTTTCAAGCACCGAAGAGCAGATGTTTATCTGGTGGCCGACGCTTATCGAGGCGACGAAATCCGGCAGGCGATTCTCGATTTCTTCAGTGCAGCGGCCGGGGCCAGTGCGGAGAGCATCACTCTGACAGCCGACTCGTCCGTTGTGACGCTTACGGCCCGCGGTGATTCGAATCTCGTGGCGTACGTGGGACACGATGGGCTGATGGATTTTCGGTTGCCGCTTGTTCCCAGCAAGAAGAACGAAACGCATCGGGACGCGGTCATCCTCGCGTGCGCGAGCAAGCAATACTTTGCCGATGCGTTGCGGGCATCCGGTGCGCATCCCTTGTTGTGGACGACCGGACTGATGGCTCCCGAGGCCTACACGCTGAAAGCGGCACTCGATGGCTGGATTGGCGGGGAGACCAACAAGCAGGTCCACGAGCGTGCTGCTGCGGCCTATGACAAGTACCAGAAATGTGGCATGCGCGGCGCACGCCGACTATTCGCTACCGGGTGGTAGGACGGTACGGGTTTGCATCGCGCTGGAAATGCCGGACCTTTGGTCAACTACTTAGGGCATCCGTTTCATTACTTCCGGGCGCGTCCGATAATGCGCATACTCCGCGGCCTACACAAGCGACATCGCCCAGTTTGCTGACTTTCTGGACAAGCGCCGCTTATCCTTGACCGACGCGCGCCGTCAAGATGTCCGCGATTTTATTCAGGATTTGTTTTCAAACCAGCTCGACGGGCGGTCGGTGGGAAGAAAGCTTTCTGCCATTCGCCATCTTTACCGCTACCTGCTGCTCGACGGCAAAATCGAAAAAGATCCAACCCTCAATATTGATTCTCCGAAGCAGTGGAAAGTGCTGCCCAAATCGCTCAGCCGCGACGAAGTCGAGGCCACCTTGGGCGCCACCCAGCCGCGCAGTGAAACCGCACGCGCCCAGGCTCTCGCGCTTCGCGACCATGCCATGCTGGAGCTGCTTTATGCGGGCGGGGTGCGGGTCTCCGAAGTTGCGAACGCTCGCCTCGAAGACTTGAAGCTTGAGATGGGATACATCCTGGTGCGTGGCAAAGGCGACAAAGAGCGCATGGTGCCGATCGGTATTCCCGCGCAACAATCGCTTCAGAGTTACTTGAAGAACAGCAGGGAAGTGCTTGCTAAACGAAGGAGTTCGCCACTGCTATTCTTGGGAACCGGCGCGCGCCGCTTGACGCGCCAACGGGTCTGGCAACTGGTGGGGAAGGCCTCTGTGGCCTCCGGACGGCACGCCAGCCCGCATATGCTGCGTCACTCCTGCGCCACCCACATGGTGGAAAATGGCGCCGACCTGCGGACCGTGCAGACAATCCTTGGGCATTCCGATATCTCCACCACGCAAATCTATACCCATGTTGCGCTCGATCGGCTGAAGAGCGTGTATGCGAAGCATCATCCAAGGGCGAAGACAAGAAGTTGATGCCTGTGAACCGCAAACAGCCGCGTACGCCGGTCGAACTCGCCACCGATTCGTTCCTGCGCCACCTGAGGGAACGCAACGCGTCGGCACATACCATCAAGGCTTATACCAGCGATCTCGACGCTTTCGCTGCCTACATAGGGTCGCGCGACTGCAAGACGATTGACCACATCGCCATTCGCGGCTTCCTGTCGCACCTTTACGACCAGGGCCTTGGAAAGACTTCGGTCGCGCGTGCACTCGCCGCGTTGCGATCGCTTTATCGCTGGCTGGCGCAGGAGGGGGTGGTTGAGCAGAATCCGGCGAAGCTGGTCTCCACACCCAGGTTGGCGAAGAAACTTCCGCGCGTGCCGACCATAGAAGAAATGAACTCGGTGCTCGACGGCAAAATGCCGGAGGTGGCATCTTTCCCCGCGCGTGACCGGCTGATGCTGGAACTGCTTTACGGTTGCGGCATCCGAAACTCCGAGTTGGTTGGCATTAATGTTGACGACATACGGCTGAGCGCCGAAGCCATTCTGATCCGAGGAAAAGGGAAGAAAGAGCGCTACGTGCCCTTCGGAGGTGCAGCGCGCTCTGCTTTGGCCATCTATCTGCCTTGGCGGCTGCAACTGCTGGCTACCTTGAAGAAAACGAGCGCGGCCTTACTCATCAACCAGCGTGGCGGCCGCCTCACTACCCGCAGCGTGGGACGCATCGTCAAGCGCATCGCCGTCGCCAAGGGTCTTTCACCGGACGTCCACCCGCATACCCTGCGGCACGCCTTCGGCACACACATGCTGGAAGAAGGCGCAGACCTGCGCGCGATCCAGGAGCTGCTCGGCCACGAGCGTCTCGCTACCACTCAGCGTTACACGCAGCTTTCGGTCAAACACCTGATGAACGTGTACGACCAGACCCATCCGCGCGCGAAATGAGATTGCCTGCCGCGCACTTTTGATCGATTGCTGTCGGCATCCTTGCGTCGACATCCTTCCGCGTGAGATAGTTTCCCGTTTTCCAATCTTCAACCCGACTCAGGTGCTATGTTCCGCCTTATCCCACGCGAGACCAAGTTTTTCGAACTGTTCGCTGAACTGTCGAGCAGTTTGACGGCCGGAGCGACCCTTCTGCGCGCCATCCTGGAAGATCCGCACGACCTGGAAGAACGAGTCAAACAGATGCAGGCCATCGAGCACGAGGGAGACCGGGCCACCCACGCCATCATCGCCAAACTGAATACTTCATTCATTACGCCTTTTGACCGCGAGGACATTCACCGGTTGGCTTCATCACTCGACGATGTTCTCGACTTTGTTAATTCCGCCGCGGTCCGTCTGGTGATGTACAAGATTACGCAGCCACCGGTGGCCGCCGCTGAGTTGGCGGGCCTGATCGTCCTGCAGGCCGAAGAACTTGCCCAAGGAGTGTCACTGCTCGAAAAGAACAATGGAGTTCTTAAACACTGCGACGAAGTCAATCGCCTTGAAGATGAAGCGGACGACGTCAGCCGCAAGGCGATCGCCGTCCTCTTTGAGAGCGAAAAAGATCCGATCCAGCTCATCAAAATGAAGGAGCTCTATGAGGTGCTCGAGTACGCGACCGACAAAGCCGAGGATGTCGCCAACGTGCTGGAAGCGATCGTGCTGAAGAGCGCCTAGATTCACTCGAATCCATGCCATCCAGGAGCCCGTTCCGGTGAATGTAGATCTGCTGCTCGTAGTCATCACCATCGTGGTGGCTTTGATCTTCGACTTCCTGAACGGCTTCCACGATGCCGCTAACAGCATCGCGACCGTGGTTTCCACCCGCGTACTTTCTCCCAAACTGGCGGTGGTCTGGGCTGCCGTTTTCAACTTTCTGGCTGCCTTCTTTCTTGGAACTGCCGTGGCCAAGATCATCGGCCGCGGCATGATCCGCCTCGATGATGTGAATCAGTACGTCGTTCTCGCCGGCCTTTTCGGCGCGATTGTATGGGACGTGCTGACTTGGTGGTGGGGCTTGCCGACTTCTTCTTCGCACGCCCTCATCGGCGGCTACGCCGGCGCGGCCATGATGCATGCGGCCGTGCACAGCGGATGGCGTTCCTCGTTCTCCGTGATCATTGCTGCTGGCTGGTACAAGACCGTGATCATTGCTGCTGGCTGGTACAAGACTCTGATCTTCATCGTGATTGCGCCGGTGATGGGAATGACTCTCGGCCTCTTGTTCATGACCAGTGCGTATTGGCTGCTGCGTCGTAAGGCGCCTCAACAGGTGGACATCTGGTTTCGCAAGCTGCAACTGCTCTCGGCCGCCTGCTACAGTCTCGGGCATGGCGGCAACGACGCCCAGAAGACGATGGGCATCATCGCCGGCGCTATGTACACCGGTGGTTTCATGAGCAAGCAGGATATGCTGGCGAATTGGGGGCAGTTTCACTGGCCGATCATTCTGTCCGCTCACGCTGCCATCGCCGCGGGGACTTATTTTGGCGGCTGGCGCATTGTTCATACCATGGGCCAGAGAATTACCAAGCTCAGGCCCTTGGGCGGTTTTTGCGCGGAGAGTGCTGGGGCCATCACTTTATTCGGCACCGCTTTGGCTGGGATTCCGGTCTCGACTACTCACACCATCACCGGCGCCATTGTCGGAGTGGGCGCTGTCCACCGCTTTTCGGCCGTGCGCTGGGGAGTGGCGAGACGGATCGTGTGGGCCTGGATCGTGACCATCCCTGCTTCTGCCCTGATGGCCGGCGGAGGATATTGGCTCATCCACCTGTTTCAGTCGCAAGCCTGATGCATACGGTGGACGCTCCCTTAGACTTCGTTCAGGCAGGTTTTGTCCGCGGATTCTCGCTTGAAAATGGGCTTGCCTCGTTACCTCGGTAATTTTGTTCCTACCCCAACGTGCCTCACCATTCCAGTTGTGGCGGAAGAAGTGTCTGTCTCTCTATGTTCGGCATCCGAGGTCTGTCCGCGCGAACGCGGATTGCGGCTTGAGGTTCATGCATGAGTAAAGTAATCAGAGAACTGTTTCTACTGCTGTCGCTGTTCCTCATCGCCGCCACGCTGCAATTCTTTGCCGACTCGTTGCCCATGGTGCTGTGCTTTTACTTCCTTCCGACCCTCTACTCCGCCTATTTCTTCGGACGACGCCACGCGACGCTGACTGCCTTTGCCTGCATATTTGTGGTCATCCTGCTCAATTTCGTGAACAACCTGGTACCGGCTCATCCCACTCTCACGCTGCCGGGAGAGCGGTTATTCAATTTCGCTATCTGGGCTGGAATTCTGGCGGTCACCGGTTACGTGATGGGCACACTGTACGAGCGCAAGCAGACGATGACCAATGACATCCGCGACAGTTTCAGTGGCCTGCTGGTCGTTTTGCAGCATTTTCTGGCAAACGAGCAATATACCCAGGGTGAAAACCAGCAAGTTCTGGATCTTGCTACCCGCATGGCCCATGTGATGGGTATGGGCTCGGACCGTATCGAACTGCTGCGTTCGGCCATACTGCTACGCAGCCTGAACGTGCTCGGAATCAGCCACGACATGCTCTACAAGGCGGCCGACATAACGCGTCACGAGATTGTCGCCAGCTTCCGCAAGAACCGGAAGCAGGATCCGCGCGCTCAGGCCATGGGCGGATCCTTGCGCCGCGTCATCCCGATTATTGTGGCAGAGCAGATTCTCGAGGAGCAGGGCGCCCGGGCGGTGAACGTACCGATCGAGGCTCACATTCTGGCAGTGGCTGACATGTATCTGCGATTGACCACTGCCCCAGAGGGCAAGGCTATGTCACCCGAGGAAGCCGAAGGCATGATCGCGGCGGCCGCGGGCGAAAAGTTCCAAAGTGGCGTCGTCGACGCCTTCGTCAAGGTATGCGGCGAAGGCGCGCGCGGGGCCAGCGCCGGCGCGTAGTCCTGTGTCGTAATTCTGAAAGAGATCGAGCCGGTCCTTAACGGGACCGGCTCGAATTGTTGGCGACCAATTTGCCGCTAGTTCACAGCGAAGATCAGGTCGTCATGGTCGTTGAAGGAGCCCGCTGTACACGAAGACGCGCTTCCCAAATAGCGGAATTGCGCCCGCACGGCCTGCAAGCTGCCGGTCGGAAGAGTGAATGTCCTGGAAATGGTCTGAGCGCCGGCGACTGTAGGAGTAATGGTCCCGATCAGAACCCATGACGGACTGTTCGCGTTGGCAGCGAAGTAGAGGTCGAGGTGGTCCGACGAGGGCGTGGTCCAGGCCCAAATCGTCGCGCTGACCGTTGCGGTATTGCCGTGCGTTAGCGATCCGCCGTTGGTACTGGCGACCACGATGCGATCGTTCGATTCGTCGGAATGGAAGGTTCCCGAGTTGCCGTCAACGCAGGTACTATTGATGGTGTTGGGATGGTTCACTTCAACTCCGCCGCTCATCGTGCCGCGACCCAACAACAGAGTCGGACCCGAATCGCAGGACGAGCCTACCGTCGCACATTTCGGCGCTCTAAGCGTAGGGTCGAACACCGCGTTCTGTGGTCCTCCTCCGCCTGACGCATTCACGGTCAAGGAAATTGTCGTGTTGTGAGTGAGCGAGCCCGAGATCCCCGTGATCGTCACATTGGTTGTGCCAGTTGTCGCCGTGGCAGAAGCAGTCAGCGTCAATGTCGAAGTGGCGCTGCTGTTAGCGGGTGGAGTAACCGGGTTGGGAGAGAAGGCCGCTGTCACGCCGCTCGGCAAATTGGAAGCGCTAAGTGTCGTCGCGGAATTGAAGCCGTTCAGACTGGTGATGGTGATGGTGCTGGTACCATTTGCGCCTTGTGTGATGGTCAGCGAAGACGGGGAGGCGCCAATCGTGAAGTCGGGCGTCACCACGCCGCCGCAGCCCGGGAACTTGAAGTTGGCAATGCGTGTGTTCCAGTTGAAGCTGCCGGTAGTCTTCATGTACTCCTGCGTGTACCAGAAAGTGCAGTCGTCCACCGGATCCACTGTCATAGCGCTGTAGTCGCCCCAACGGCTGAGGCCGCCGGTCTGCGATCCTGCGCCGGTGACTACGTTGACCTCCGCTTCCATCGTGCCCGCTGGATCGGTCGGGACGCGCCCGGTGTATCGAACCGAGGGACGAATGGTGCTGCTCGACACGCTGTACCCGACGGCCATATCGCCCGTCTGATCCATCGCAATGCTGCCCATCCAGCGATAGCTTGCGTCCGGAGCGAACGTGCCTTGCTGGGCCAGACTGGGCGTGCCGCTGGGATTCTGAATCTCATACCAGCGCACGCCGCCCCCACCGGTTATGGATACAGAGTGGTTCGTGACCAGTGACTCGTGCGAGCCAAGGTTGCGATAGGCAAGCCGGTACATCAGACGGTCGGCGAGTGAATCCAGACGCTGGGTGGTGCTGGGTTGCACGACACAAGTTCCTCCGTTGCACAGAGGAGTAAACGCGGCCACGTTGATCACTGTTGGCCCAGTGAAGGTTGAGTTCGAAGGAGTGGTGAAGTCCACGTGGAATTTGTAGAGATTCAGGTTGTTCGTTCCGAAAAACAGCAAATAGTTCGGAGAGCCCGCGGGCGGAGGAGTGGTACCTTCCAGATCAGAGGGTAGCAGTCCGCCGACCGATGAATTCTGCTGGAAGCAGACTTGGGTCGCGGACTGTCCATTCAGCATGGCCGTGCGGTTGTAGGAGCAGGCATCGGCGCCCACAAACGTGTTGCCGTTGAACATATTAAAAGTTTCGTAGTAGCCGTCGGGCCAAACGCCCATCTTGGGATAGTCGTCGAAATTGTTGTATTGGAAGCTGTACCGGTTGTAACTGCCGGTCGCATCTGACGTGGTGGAGACGGCGATGCATTGCAAAAAAGGCGTGGTCGAAACGGAGAACTGACTGAAGACCCATCGCTGCGCCAGCTTGTCATAGAGAACGACCGGATCGCCGTCATTGTTCGTCTGACATCCGCCACCGAATCCTGCCCACAAGGTATTGCCCGCGGTGGGCCCGGCGACGAGCGCGCCCGTGGTCTTGTTAAAAATGGCGAACGATTCGTTTACCCACTGCACATATTGCGTCGCGCCGACCGCGCCGTTGGTGTCCGGGGGAGCACTGTTAACGGTGAACCCGTATTGACCCGCGCCCAGACCTTCAAAGCTGGTGCCCACCACGGGCGTGAACGGAACCACGCTTTGCTGACGGACGGAATCTTCCGCCTGTCCTTGTCCCTGTATGCCCAAACCGGGAGGTAAGGGAATCCGTCGAACGGGTTTGGCTTCGTGCTTGAGTAACGAGGGGGGCGGCATCAACTTGATCATTTCGCGCAAGGGCGGAGAGACATCGCGCTGTACTTCGCGGCGCACCGTCATACGCGATTGTGTGAATCCGAATAGACAGCAACTGAACAGCAGACCTGCCAATACCGCGGCATGTCGCAGGGAGGGCGACTTCTTTCCAAACATTGCGATCTCCTTCGTGATTTTGAAATTGGCTACCGGGCCCGTGTTGCAGGGAAGCAGGGAGAGTCGTGCAGAGAACAAACAGCAACGTGACTACTAGACATAATAGTAGATCATTGCCAACAGTTGTCGAGTGCCTTGTTGGGAATTTTCATTGCAAACTAGAGGAAAACTCCCCACCGACCGTCCGGTGGGGATTTGGGTGGCGCCGGCATCTTGCCGGCTGTCTCGAGGGCCTCCTGCCCTCGCCGATACACGAGAGGAACGGCGGCGCTACTTGGTATTTCTTTTCAAACGTGACGCCTTTTGGTCCTCGCGGGATGGGTGCGGGACTCCTCCGGGCAGCCGCTGGGACGTCGGGCTACGGGGTTTTACATCGTCAACACCACCCGGAAGCGGGCGCGACCGCTGATCATCTGGTCGTAGGCCCCGGCGGCCTTTTCCAGAGGATAGCGTTCGATCATGGGACGCACTCCGGTCTGGGCGCTGAAGGCGAGGGTTTCTTCCGAGTCTTTCGCAGTACCGGATGGCCAGCCTTGAATCGACTTACGGCCACCGATCAATTGCAGCGGACTGACAGTCAAAGGCTCGAAACTGGCTCCAATCACCAGCAACTTGCCACCCGGCGCCAGACCATCCACGAGCGCTGAAATGGATTTCGAATCGGGCGCCGTGGCCAGAATCACGCCGGCGCCACCCAATTTTTGGAGGGCCTCAGCGGGATTTCCGGCCGCCGTGTCAATGTAAATAGTGGCTCCGAGTTTGCGGGCGAGCGGGTCTTTGTCCTGTCCGCGCCCGATCGCGATAGTACGGTATCCCATTTGCCGGGCATATTGAATACCGAGATGACCAAGTCCGCCGATACCTTGAATCGCGACCAGATCGCCGGCGCGGGCTCCCGCATTGCGCAGAGAATTGAAGACAGTGATTCCAGCGCACATTAGAGGAGCGGCTTCGGCAGCGGGCAGATCGTCAGGGATAGCGGCAACTGCTTCGGCGGGCGCAATCACATACTCTTGGTAGCCGCCGTCGAAATGAATGGCGGTGATCTTTTCGTTGCGACAGAGGATGAAATCGCCCCGGCGGCAGAACTCGCAAGTGAAGCAGTGCCCGCCGTGCCAACCGACTCCGACGCGTTGCCCGGCTTGCCAGTTCGTGACGTCAGCGCCGACGGCGTCGATGCGTCCGGCAATTTCATGACCGGGAACTCGCGGATACTGAATGCCCGGCCAGAGTCCTTCTTTGACGAGAACATCGCTATGACAAATGCCACAGGCTTCCACCTTGATGCGAACCTGGCCGCGGGCCGGGTCGGGAATATTTCGCTCGACGAGTTCGAAGCTGCCGCCGGGTTTTCGTACTTGGACTGCTTTCATGCGAGCCATTTTTCTTTTCCTCAGAGATCGTAGGGTGAGAATTGCCGATGCAGGTTAATCAGATGAGGAAGGAACCATCGAGGACGCAGCGTGCTGGAGTTTTGTCGCTGCTTTCGATTTCTTCAGCCCTTCACTATCCAGCAACCACTAAGCACTTTTCTTCTCGACCTCGCCCTCAAAGGAATGCTCGGGACTCTGGCCCGGCTCAGGAAAATCGGAGTCGGCGCCCTCCGCCAGGGGATGAGGGTTGCGATGAGGCAGCTGGCCTTGCATCGAATTGTTGCCGTCCTGCTTGCGCTCGTCGGGCTCAAGCGAACCCTTTCCACGGTCAGAATCGTCTTTCAGATGATCGGCGGCGTGGTCAACCACGGAAACCTCCCATGAATCCGGGGATTCAAAATCATCTACAGCGCACCGCCAGCCTACGCCCAAACACTCCAGCGGACAACGGGAAATCCCGTATTCTTCGATCGTAAGTTCTTGTAATGACTACGATAGGGAAATTTAATGGTCCATTCACCGGCACGGGAATCTAATATGGTTCATGGTAAAGAAACATCTAAAGCAGTTTCTGTTTGCGAGCGACTTCGATCAGACGTTAACCTTTAACGATACGGGTTACGTTCTGAGCGAGTTGGTTGGCATCTCTGTGGAAGAGTTTGAGCGGAAGGCCAAAGGCATGGCGAAGTTGAACCTAGTTCAGCAGGGTGCCGAGCTCGCCTATCTGCTTCTGCACGATCCCGAGTTCCGCGCACGCGTACGCAAGGATCATCTGTACGAGGCCGGGAAGCGAATTCGCCTCAAAGAGAACATCAAGCAGGTTTACGACATCCTCGACCGCCGCATTGACGGCTTCCACTTCGATTTTTACGTGCTGTCGGCCGCGCCGGTGGAAGTGATCAAGTCAGCGCTGGAAGGGATTGTGCCGGAGGACCACATTTTTGGCACCGAATTCAAATACAGTGCTTCGGGCGAGATCGAGAGCCTGGTGCGAGCCACAGCAGGTTACGGTAAGGTGGAGCGGCTGGATCAGTTGCAGGAGCAACTGGGCATTGCGGCAGACCAC
>WNFH01002167.1_pt1 | contig 13600 bp, 14 predicted proteins | sample 5400411 | NCBI WGS metagenome assembly WNFH01 (sample SAMN13153347, study PRJNA577476) | soil metagenome | isolation source: 200 cm saprolite under Douglas fir tree site 2 hole 3 | place: USA:California | collected 2015-04-18
CGAATGGGGACGCACGGGGCTAGTCACCTGGCGCAAATTGAAAGATTGAAGAAGGAAGCGAAGTAGCGGACCTCGGACTTCAGACGTCGGACCGCAGACCTATTGAGCCGAGGTCTGACCTCTAAGGTCAGACTGCTCACGTGAAATAGGTAGTCGTAAATTGCACCAGGGCGTGCAGTTTGGCAGCCGCCGCGCCCGAGTCGATGGATTGCGCGGCCAGCGGCAGGGCGTTTCCCAGGTGATCGGCTTTTCCTGCGGCGACCAGGGCGGCGGCCGCATTCAGTAACACAACATCCCGTCGCGGCGACTGTGTTCCCGCAAGAATGTCGCGAATGATGGCGGCATTGGTGTCGGCGTCGCCGCCCGAAATGTCTTCCAGCCGGGCGCGCTTCATTCCGAACTCTTCCGGCGAGACCTCGTAGGTGCGAAGGTTGCCTTCCCGCACTTCCGCGACGCGGGTTGGTCCGGTGATCGTAATCTCGTCGAGCCCGTCCAGTCCGTGGACCACCAGCGCACGATGAAGGCCGAGCATGCTGAGTGCCTCTGCCAGCTTTTCCACCAGATCCACGGAATACACACCGACCACTTGCGCCGAAGCATGCGCGGGGTTCGTCAGCGGGCCCAGGAGATTAAAGATTGTGCGCAGCCGAAGTTCGCGGCGGGCGGGCTGGACGTATTTCATGGCCGAATGCATGGACGGCGCGAACAGAAACACCATGCCGACATCCTCAAGACAAGAGGCCAGCACTGCGGTGGGCAGGCTGATCTTTACGCCCAGGGCCTCCATCACATCGGCCGAGCCGCACCTGGAGCTCAGGCTGCGATTGCCGTGCTTGGCCACACGCACGCCGGTTCCGGCGACTACGAACGCGGTAGCGGTGGAGATATTGAATGTGCCGGAGGCATCGCCGCCGGTCCCACAGGTATCCACCAGCGCGTCGCGTCCGGTGCCGCTCACAGAGAGGGTGGCGGTTTCGGGAGTGGGCAGAGGCTCGGCCGCGGCCCGGATGGCTTCGGCGCAACCCACGATCTCCTCCACAGTTTCGCCCTTCATATGCAGCGCGACCAACAGGGCGGCGATCTGCGCGTCGCTCGCTCCGCCGGAGAAAACCTCGGTCATTACCGCGCGAGCCTCTTCACGACTGAGCGATTCACGGCGGTCGGCGATGCGCTGGAGAGCCTCGGTGAGCATGGACTGGATTATAAGGGTTCGAGGAACATCGCAATTCCGGGCTGCAAGCGGATCGCAGAGAACCAGTCCACCATCCCGCGCGAGAGATCGGTTTGCCCTATCCGTAACGGTTCTATAAAATCAAACGTTGCTACCCGCTACTCTAAGCCGCAAGCTGAGCTTGCCGATAGGTCCAGTCAGGAATCTTTATGAAAATTCATGAATACCAGGCCAAGGGAATCCTGAAGAAGTACGGGGTCGCGGTGCCGCGCGGCGAAATGGCGGAAACCGTGGCAGCTGCGGAGTCGGCGGCAAAGAACTTGCTCGGCGCGGGCGCGTTAGGCGTGGTGGTCAAGGCCCAGATCCATGCGGGCGGGCGCGGCAAGGGCGGCGGAGTGAAAATCGCCAAGTCCGTGGAGGAAGCCGCTGCACTGGCTGGCAAGATCCTGGGTATGACGCTGGTGACGCATCAGACCGGGCCTGAAGGTCGCGTTGTACGACGACTGCTGATCGAAGAGACTTTACCAATTGATAAGGAACTCTATCTCGGAATCGTGATTGACCGTGCCGAGGCCCGGCCGGTGTTTATGGCGTCGGCTGCGGGTGGAATGGAAATCGAGCAGGTGGCGGCAGAAAATCCGGCCGCGATTCTCAAGGAATATATCGACCCCGGCATGGGCCTGGAGGCCTTCCAGGCGCGCAAATTGGCGTTTGCGCTGGGATTGAAGGCGGCGCAAATCAATCAGGCGGTCCAGTTCATGACCAGCTTGTACCGGGCGTTTGAAGAGACGGATTCGTCACTGATGGAGATCAATCCGTTCATTACCTGTACCGATGGGCGTCTGTTCGCGCTCGATGCCAAGATGAATTTCGATGACAATGCGATGTTCCGGCACACCGACCTTCGCGAGCTGCGCGACGTGACGGAGGAAGACCCGCTCGAAGTTGAGGCATCAAAGTACAGTTTGAACTACATCAAGCTGGACGGGAATGTGGGTTGCATGGTGAATGGCGCCGGGCTGGCGATGGCGACCATGGACATCATCAAATACGCGGGCGGCATGCCGGCGAACTTCCTCGATGTGGGTGGTGGAGCCAACGCCGAACAGGTTACGCACGCCTTCGAAATCCTGCTCAGCGATAAGAACGTGAAGGCGGTATTGATCAATATTTTCGGCGGCATCCTGCGAGTGGACACGCTGGCGACTGGCGTCGTTGAAGCGGCCAGGAAGACGCAGATTCAGCTTCCTATCGTTCTGCGGTTGGAAGGTACCAACGTCGAGGCCGGGCGCGAAATTCTGAAGCAGTCAGGTTTGAATTTTATCGTTGCTGAGACCATGAAAGACGCTGCGGAAAAAGTAGTGGCAGCGGCAAGCGCGGCCTAGCAGGCAGATGAGAAGCAGGTCCTTCGACTACGCGACCGATTCGCGAGCGAATCGGACAGCTTTGCTCAGGGTGACACGGTTTATGAAAGTAGAAAAGAAATAATAATGAGCATTCTGGTAAATAAATCGACGCGGGTGATCGTGCAGGGACTGACCGGCCGAGAAGGCACATTTCACGCCAAGGCGTGCGCGGAGTACGGCACGCAGATTGTGGGTGGAGTAACTCCTGGCAAGGGCGGGACCACGCACGAGGGTTGGCCCGTCTTTAACACGGTTCAGGAAGCGGTGGACAAGACTGGGGCAGATGCGTCAGTCATCTTTGTACCGCCGTCGTATGCTGCCGACGCGATCATGGAAGCTGCCGACGCCGAAGTGGAGTTGATCGTTTGCATCACCGAAGGCATCCCGACGCTCGATATGGTTCGCGCCTGGGAATTTCTGCAGAATCGGCGATCGCGGCTGATCGGGCCCAATTGTCCTGGCATCATTTCGCCGGGGCACTGCAAGATCGGCATTATGCCGGCCCGGATTCACAAAGAAGGACCAGTGGGAATCGTTTCGAGGTCCGGGACGCTCACCTATGAGGCCGTCTATCAGCTCACCACGCGCGGGACTGGGCAATCCACGGCCATAGGGATCGGTGGCGATCCCATCATCGGCACCAATTTCCTGGATGCGCTCGAGCTTTTTAATCGTGATCCGCAGACCGAAGCGGTGATCATGATTGGCGAGATCGGCGGGAACGCAGAGGAAACCGCAGCCGAGTACATTAAGAAGCATATGAAGAAACCGGTAGTTGGATTTATTGCGGGTCAGACCGCGCCTCCAGGCCGGCGCATGGGCCATGCCGGAGCGATCATCTCCGGTGGCAAGGGAACGGCTGCGGAGAAGATCAGCGCCATGGAGGCGGCGGGAATTCGAGTCGCCAAATCGCCGGCGGATATCGGTGAGGCTGTGGCAGCGGTGATGGGAGTGAAAGTTTAAGATACAGTTGTCAGATAGCGGTTCCCGGTTCTCAGCCAACGTTCTCAGCGAACGACCAAGGACTAACAACCAAGGCCAATGAAAACACTTCAACGCACTCTGACTATTGTTAAACCTGACGCTGTCCGCAAGAAGGCGATCGGCGACATCATCGAGCAATTCGAGAAGAATGGCTTCAATATCCTATGCATGAAAATGCTCGAGATTTCCAAGCATCAGGCCGAGCAGTTCTATGCGGTCCACGCGAGCAAGCCTTTCTTCAATTCGCTGACTGACTTCATGTCCAGCGGTCCCATCGTGGCGCTGGCGCTGGAGAAAGAAAACGCCATTGCCGACTTGCGCAAACTGATGGGAGCCACCAATCCAGCGAACGCGGAAGAAGGCACGATTCGCAAAAAGTGGGCCACCAGCATCGAGTACAACGCGATTCATGGCTCCGATGCCGACGATACCGCCCGATTCGAACTAAGCTTCTTCTTCGCCGGATACGAACTAGCGCAGTGAACGGATTGAGCTAGAAGCTAGAAGCCAGGAGCTGTTTTCCATGCCATTGGTTCAGGTCACAATGCTGACCGGTCGCACAGCCGATCAAAAACGCAAGCTGGCACAGCGCATTACCGATGCGATGGTGGAAGAGGCGGGCGCTCGCCGTGAGGCAATCGTGGTGGCATTCCATGAAGTGTCGAAGGAGAGCTATGCTTCGGGCGGAGTGCTGATGGCGGATAAAGGTAAGTGACGGCGGCAAAAACGCGGGCAAGGGCCCCGCGCCACATGGCCAGTGCCACACGGTCAGTCTAGTAGGCTATAGAGATGGCCTTCGACCCGATCGCCTATTTTCGGTAATTCTTTTTTCGCGTACTGTAGGAAGTGGGACGCGGCGCGGTGGGCTTCTAGGGCGGCGTCGTCCTTGTACTGCTCGTAGATGAAGAAGCGGCGCGGCTCGGTTTTGTGGCGGTGGACCTGGTACATGATGCAGCCGGGTTCCTTGCGTGATTCCTCGGTCAGCTTGGAAAAAATTCCGGACATCTCGGTCTCCCGGCCTACTTTCGCCATCCATGTCACCGCCAGTACAACCATCCCCTGCTCCCTCGGTTTGGATTTTTTAACGGCCTGCGGCTTTCTGTCCCGTCAAGGCATTGAGTTCAGCAGCGAAGCCGTCCACAAAAATGGTTTGCTCGCGCCCCGGTCCGGTGGAAACCATGCCGACCCGGGCTCCGCTTTCCTTCTCGAGAAAATTCAGATACTCCCGCGCTGCCTTTGGCAGCTTTTCCAACTCCGTGATGCCCTGCGTAGAAGTACGCCACCCCGGCATCGTCTGGTAGATACACTCGATTGCGTCATAGCCGCTGGCGTGCGCTGGGATTTCCGTAGTCGCCTTGCCATCGACCTTGTATCCGACGCAAAGCGGAATCTCGGCTAGTTCATCCAGCACATCCAGCTTGGTTACCACCAGCCAGGAGGTGCCGTTAAGCATGCCAGCGTATCGCAACAGTGGCAAGTCGAGCCAGCCACAGCGACGAGGACGCCCCGTGACCGCCCCATACTCATTGCCCCGCGCCCGCAACAAGTCTCCACGGTCATCGAGAGCCTCGCTGGGGAAAGGCCCTCCACCAACGCGGGTGCAGTACGCCTTGGTAACTCCGATCACGGTGTTGATGGCGGTAGGAGCGACTCCGGTTCCGGTAACGGCTCCGCCGGAAGTAGCGCTGGACGAGGTCACGAAGGGATAGGTGCCATGGTCAATGTCGAGCATCGTGCCCTGCGCACCTTCGAACACGACCGACTCACCTTCGGCGATCGCCTGATTCAGAAGCGCGGCCGTGTCGCAGACAAACGGGGCCACCTTGGCCGAGGCCTCGGCATATTCCTGATACATCTTGTCCGGATCGAGCGGCTCGGAGTTGAATAGCGCGTGCGCGATCATGTTTTTCTCGCGGCACGCGTTTTCAATGTGCGTCCGGAGCAGTTTCAGATCGAGCAGGTCCGCCACACGAAGGCCGCGCCGGCCCATCTTGTCTTCATAGGCTGGTCCGATGCCGCGGGAAGTAGTACCGATCTTTACTCGCCCCGGAGCATTTTCCGAAGCCAGCTCGATCATGCGATGGTAAGGCAGGATCACATGAGCACGATTGCTGACGAACAGGCTGCCATCTACTTTCACGCCAGTCTCGCGCAACGCCGCCACTTCTTTAAGCAAGGCCACGGGATCAAGTACCACGCCATTGCCGATTACACTGCGGCAGCCGGGACGCAGGATGCCGCACGGAATAAGCTGAAGAATGAATTTTTTCCCGTTGATAATGACGGTGTGGCCGGCGTTGTGGCCGCCGGCATAGCGGGCAACGACGGAGAAATTCTCCGAGAGAACATCGACGATCTTGCCTTTACCCTCGTCGCCCCACTGCGCACCTACGATGACCGCAGTTTTACCCTTCTTCAAAGCGAACTCCGTGGAACAGGATGGTGGCCGCCCCGGCCGCATAACAGAGTCGCACACACTTTATGCCCATGAGGAACTTCTTTACATTGAATTGCAGGGAAAGAGGGGCTGATGTGTACCGGCAATGATAACCTGCCGGACAGCGGATGAGCAATTCTGAACGCAGTCGGGTAGTGTCCTCTAGGTCACTACCCGCAGTCGTCAGGATTGAGCCTTGACTGACGACTGACGACTGAAGACTGCCTGTAGACTGTTTCCATGCCTGAACTTCCCGAGGTTGAGACGATCGCGCGTGGCCTGGCCAGCCGCGTGACCGGCGACGTTATTGAATCGGTCTGGCTAGGCTCAAAGCCCGAGCCGCTGAAATCTTCCGCTACCGAGATTGCGGCAACACTGGAATCTCGGCGGATTGCAGGAGTGCGCCGGGTAGGGAAACACATTGTCCTTGATCTGGAATTTGCTCGTGTGGCGCGGGAGCCCTCACCCGCGAAGAGGCTCAAGGGAGCGCGCGGCTCGGCACTACGCAAAAAGTCGGCAGACAAGAGTGCCCGCCCCACACAATCCAACGCACAACTGACCGCCCAGTGGATCGTTCACCTAGGGATGACCGGGCGGCTGCTGGTTTGTCAGCCCGATGCTGAAATCGCTAAACACACGCACGCCGTTGTGAAGCTGACATCTGGCAGGGAATTGCGTTTCGTCGACCCACGACGCTTCGGGCGTCTGAGTGTCGCTCATGGCTTCTCGGCCGACGGCTCCGAGCCGCTTGAGGTCCAACTGGATAAGTTTGTAAGCCTCTTCCGGGGCCGCAAGACGCCAATTAAGAGCGCCCTTCTAAACCAGAAGCTCTTAAGCGGAGTGGGCAACATCTACGCGGATGAGTCACTGTTTCGGTCAGGAATTCGGCCGCGGCGGCGGGCTGCGTCGCTTACGCGCGAGGATCTAGGGCGCCTTTACTTATCTCTTCGGGAAGTGCTTAAGGAGGCGATTTCGCTGGGTGGGTCCTCGGTTTCCGACTACGTTGACGCCGATGGTGAAGAAGGATTCTTTCAACTCCAACACCGAGTCTATGGCCGGGAAGGGGAACCATGCCTGGTCTGCAAGACGGCAATCAAGCGCGTGGTCATCGCGGGTCGCAGCAGTCACTATTGTCCGAAGTGTCAGAAATAGCCGCAGCCTCTCCGCCGATAGTAGTCAAGTCAGCAATCACGATCTGAAATCTGCAATCTGAAATTTGGTACGCTACTCACCTATGTCCAACTTCTCGATCGGGGTCGATCTTGGTGGGACCAACCTTCGCATCGCCGCCGTGAATCAGCAAGGCGATCTGATGGAGAAGGTCACGCTCGGCACTCGAGTGGCGTTGGGGAAAGATCACGTCATCCGTGAGATGTGCGATGCGATTCGGGTTCTTGCCGTCAAATACCGCGACGCCGGATCGCTACAGGGAATCGGTGTCGGGATGCCGGGAATCATTGATATGAAGACGGGGATGCTGCGTGAGTCGCCCAATTTGCCGGGTTGGGCGGAGTCTCCGGTTCAGGCTGAGATCGAGCGACTCCTGGGCACGCGAGTGATTCTGGAGAACGACGCCAACGTTGCGGCACTGGGCGAAAAATGGCTGGGTGCGGCAAAAGACGTGGACGACATGATCATGTTGACGCTGGGGACCGGCGTCGGCGGCGGAATTGTCCTTGAGGGCCGCATCTGGCACGGCATGACCGGGATGGCCGGCGAATTTGGCCACATGACTGTGGAACCCGAGGGAACTCCGTGCGGCTGCGGTAACCGCGGTTGCGTGGAGCAATATGCTTCGGCGACCGCAGTAGTCCGAATGGCGAAGGAGGCCATCGCCTCCGGGCGCGCACCCGCTCTGGCTACTGCGGCAAATTCAGATCCGGAATTCAACGCCAAGGCGGTTTACAACCTGGCGATTCAAGGAGACGAAGAGGCCAGGAAAATCTTCGGCCGAGTGGGACGGGCCCTGGGAATCTGCATCGCTAACCTGGTGAATGCGTTCAACCTTCCAATGTATGTCGTTGGTGGAGGAGTTGCCAGCGCGTGGGAAGCGTTTTCCCCATTCGTCTTTGAGGAACTGCGGCAGCGCTGCCTGGTCTATGCAGCCACTGCTCCACGTTCGCTGCTCTCGGATCGGCAGGGCGCTTCGGCGCAGGTAGAGTCCGAGGGGCCGACCAGGACGATCATCACGCGGGCATTGTTGGGCAGCGACGCAGGATTGTATGGCGCCGCGCAGTTGCCGATGACCGGGCGCCGATGATGAAGAGCAAACAGTGTTCAGTGCCAAAAAATCCCATCGTCATCCCGACCGGAGCGAAGCAAAGCGAGCGGAGTGGAGGGACCTGCTTTCTCGCGCAGCCTGCAGCGCGCTCACGTGGGCGGTGTCCTAATTTCACCACCAAGGACACGAAGGTACACAAAGGAAATCCTTAAGATTTACACCTTCGCGTAACTTCGTGTCCTTGGTGGTTCATGAATTTGGGACGCTACGCCCAAATCATGTTTGTTTATGCTCCGGGCTTCTGACCCTGGGACGCTAGAAATTCTTCACCTTCCTGAGCGCCCTCAAAAGCGCATCATTCTGCCCGGGAGTTCCGATCGTGATGCGGATAGCTTGCGGAGCGCCCCACAGCTCCAAGGCGCGAACCGCAATTCCCTCGTGCTGCAGTTGCTCCGCAAAGCGCGTGGCGTCCCGGCCGAGTTCGCAATACAGGAAATTAGCCCAAGGGGGAGTGACTGTATACCCGAGTTTGGAAAGCGCCGGGATGAGCTGCTCGGATTGATCCGCGTTGTTTTCAATGGATTTTCGGATGTGAGCTTCGTCCTCCAGCGCGGCCAGTGCCGCGGCCTGAGCCAGATTCGAGACGCAGTACATGGCGCGCTGCCGCGAGATACGCGCCATCAGCTTGGCTGGCGCAATCCCATAACCAACCCGCACTCCGGCCAGCCCGTGTGCTTTGGAAAATGCCCGCAAGACCACAACGTTGCGTCCCTCTCGCACGTAGTCGAGCGAACGCGAATACCTCACGCCACGCCGGGTGGCGAAGTCGGCCGCGAACTCGTAGTAGGCCTCGTCCAGCACCACGACAACATGTTCCGGTATTTCGTCTAAGACACACCCGACTTCGTCGGCCGTGACCACGGTGCCGGTAGGATTGTTGGGATTTGCCAGGAAGACCATGCGCGTATTCTTATTCACCGCGGAGGCGATTGCGCTGAGATCGAAGCTGTGCTGGCGCATGGGCACTTCGATCACTTGGGCATTCGCTGCGTGGGTCGCCAGGCGGTAAACCATGAAAGACCGCTCGCTGGTAACCGCATTCAGGCCATCAGCCAAGAACGTCCGCGCGAGCATGCCCAGAAACTCCGTGAGGCCGCCGCTGACAAGGATCTGTTCGATGTTTACGCGATGCAGCTCGGCGAGCTTGCGGCGCAGCGCGGAAGCATCGTCATCGGGATAGCTGCCGCAGTCCGCCAGCACTGCTTGCATGGCTTCGACTGCGAGTGGCGAGGGTCCAAACGGGTTCTCGTTCGAATCCAGTTTGATCATGATGCGATGTGGGCGCGGGCGTTCCGCCCGTGCGCCCCCGGCAATCTCCCCGATTATTTGATGGCAGATTTCAGGCGGGTAACTTCTTTGAGCGTCAAATGCCGGAATTTTCCCGGAGGAACGTCAAGCTGCAGCGGTCCGTAGCGCACCCTCTTGATTTTTTCCACGTGATGACCCACCGCCTCGAACATCCGCCGGATTTGCCGGTTTTTCCCTTCGATCAAAGTGACTTCGTACCAGGGATTGTCCGCTTCACGAATTACTTGAATCTTAGCTGGCGCGGTCTTGGACCTTCTGCCACCCTTGGATTGGATGAAAACCCCGGAACGCAGTTTGGCCAGTCCATCGGGCGAAGGCGTGCCGGCAACTTTCACTAGATACGTCTTGGGAACGTGCGAAGAAGCCTTCATGAGTGCCGACGCAAGCTCTCCATCATTGCTCAGCAGGAGCAGGCCTTCACTGGCATAGTCGAGTCGCCCCACGGGATACACCCGCACTCCAACGCCGCGGAGCAGATCCATTACTGTGGGCCGTCGTTCGGGATCGCTCACCGCGGTTATGTATCCCTTGGGTTTATTCATCAGCAGATAGACGTTCTTCTGCGCACCGTGCAGCAGCTTGCCGTTCACCCGGATGTGATCGCGCTCGGAGTCGGCCTTGCTGCCCAGTTCCGTGACCACTTGCCCATTGACCGAAACCAGGCCGCCGACAATAAGCTGCTCCGCCTTTCGCCGTGATGCGACTCCTGCGGCGGCGATGATCTTTTGCAGACGTTCAGCGGGCATGGGAAGTCAACTTTCGGTCCAGCGACAGATATCCATTAAGATGGGGCAAGCGCGCGGAAAATCAGCCCGGTTCAGTTTTGAACTCACCTCAGTTTCAGGCGGCCGGATCTTTTTCGCTGGCAATAGGTTCGCTGGCGATAGGTTCACTGGCAACGAGCGGCTCAGAGGGGGCGGGTGCCAGTTCGTCGCTCGGCTCGGATACAACGAGCTCGGGCTCGGACTCAGATGCAACTTGTCCATCGGTGGCGCCGACAGGAACACCATTTCCGGCTTCCGCGCCGCCGTCCGACAAGGGCAGCATTTCGCTCTGGAACGATTCCGCCACCAGTTTCTCGAACTCCTCCATGCTGGGTAGCTCGCCCACATCCTTCAGGCCAAAACGCAACAAGAATTCTTTGGTGGACTTGTAAAGAATCGGCCGGCCGATGACCGCCTTCCTGCCTGCGGTGGTAATCAGCTTACGATCCAGCAAAGTGGCGATGACTCCACTCGAATCCACACCGCGAATCTCGCTGATCTCCGGCACGGTAACGGGCTGCTTGTAGGCAATCACGGCCAGAGTCTCCAGCGCCGGAAGGGACAGCCGTATCGGCGGCTTCAAGCTCTTGGCAAAGTCGCGCACCACGTCATGGTGCTCGGGCTTGGTGGACATCCGGTATCCGCCAGCTACCTGGCGAATTTCAATGCCGTGGTCGGAGCCGGCGTAGTCAGCGATCAGCTCTTCCAGCGCCGCGCGCACGCGTGACTTCACCTCAGCGTCGTCCTCCGCAATCTCCACGACCATCGATTCCTTTACCAGTTGCACAATGTGATCTAGCGTAATCGGCGTCTCCGCCGCGTAAATGATGGCTTCAAGTTTAGCTTTAAGACTCATGGTTAAGTGCCCTAATACTCGAATGAACGACCAACGACCAATCCCTACCGCCAGTCATCGCGTACAGCCGCCTGCTCGGCGACGATCGCTTCAAAACCAGTATGTTTGCGCAGCAGGATCTCGCCAAAAAGGCGGTCTTGCCGCAATTGAATTGCCTGTAGACGGACCATTTCCAGCAGAGCAAGAAACATGCAGACCAGCGCCTGGTGCGAATTCACGTTGCGCAGGATCTGCTTTAAGCGTAGGGGCCTATCTTCAAGCGCGAGCCTCCGCCGCAGATAGTCAATCATTTGCCCGACCGTGACTGTCTCCTCGTCCACTTGGAGCATGGGGCGCGAGCGGGCGCGTTCCATGATTTGCTGGAAAGTTTTTACCAGATCAATCACGTCTGCGGCGATCTCCGGCTCCGTCCCTTCGGCATCCATGAATTCCTTGATGGACGGGTTGGACCGCACGGCGTCTTCAATCTGCTGCTTCTGCAACAGCATCTGTGCCGCGGACTTGAACTTCTCATGTTCAATGAGCCGGTTGACCAGCTCGGCGCGCGGATCTTCGTCGGCACCGGCCAGCGCGTCCGGGTCACGCGGCAGCAGCATCTTCGACTTGATGTGGATCAGCACGGCTGCCATGTAGATGAATTCGGCCGCAACATTCACATCCAATTCCCGCAGCTTCTCTACGTAGGCCAAATATTGCGCCGTGATTCGGGCGATCGGAATATCGTAGATGTCAATGTCCTGCTTGCGGATCAGGTCCAGCAAAAGATCGAGCGGGCCCTCGTAGACATCGCTGACCATGACCGAGAAAGGGAAGTCGCTTTCCGGCTTCGGTTTTTGCGCGGACGGCATTTGCACCACCGGCGCCAGCGCTCCGGCTTCCGGCGAAGAACCGTCATGCGACGCGATTTTCAGATTTTCAGCCATGGTTCCCTGATTTACGGTTACCTGCTCCGCCCGCCGCCCTTCCCGAGGTCTCATGATCGAGCGACATCCCCATCGCCTCCCGCACCTCGTCCATGGTAGCGCTGGCTACCTTGCCGGCCCGGGAGGAACCTGCCTCCAGAATATCCCAGGCTAGCCTTGGATTGTCCTCATATTTCTTTCGCCGTTCCTGCATGGGATTGAGGACGCTTACCAGGGCATCCGCCGCCCACCCTTTGCACTCGATGCAGCCGATGCCGGCAGAGCGGCAACCCTCGTCCACTTTCAGGATAGTTGACCGGTCACTGAAAATTTTGTGGAGATCACCCACCGGGCAAACATCGGGATTGCCGGGATCGCCGCGGCGTACGCGCGCCGGGTCGGTCACCATAGTCTTGAGCTTCTGCCGTACCACCGGCTCGGGATCAGTAAGCAGGATGGTGTTGCCGTAAGACTTCGACATTTTCCGCCCGTCGGTCCCCGGCAGCTTGGCGGCTGGAGTCAGCAACGGCTGCGGCTCGGGAAAAACATACGAACCTTTGCGGGTATAGAACATGTTGAAGCGCCGCGCGATCTCACGAGTCAGCTCGACGTGGGGAACCTGATCTTCGCCCACTGGAACAAAATCGCCTTTGTAAATCAGGATGTCCGCTGCTTGCAGCACCGGATAGCCGAGAAATCCGTAAGTGCCCAGATCTTTTTCCGCGATATTGTCGCGCTGCTCTTTGTAGGTGGGGACGCGCTCCAGCCAACCCAGCGGCGTGATCATGGAAAACAGCAGATGCAATTCGGCATGCTGCGGAATGTGCGACTGGATGAACATGGTGCAACGCTCAGGATCGAGCCCGGCAGCCAGCCAGTCGAGCAATACTTCCAGCGAGTTCTCTTTGATCTTTGAGGTATCAGCGTAATCGGTAGTAAGCGCGTGCCAGTCCGCCACAAAGAAAAAGCAGTCGTACTCGTCCTGCATGCGCACCCAATTATCCAGCGCGCCGACATAGTTCCCCAGATGCAGCTTGCCGGTGGAGCGCATACCGCTGAGCACCCGTTTGCGTTGGTTTGAGCGAGAGGTCATCAGATTCTCAGGAGAACGCCTATAAAAAATGCGAAGACGGGGTTGATCAGTCTGGTCAAGAGTCCGCCACCCCAAAACACGAGAAGCAATAGGCCAAATGTGCCCACAGTATCGTAAATCCGAAGCATTCCCGCAGGCAGCAGATGGCGCAGCACATGACTGCCATCGAGCGGCGGAACCGGTATGAGGTTGAACACGCCGAGCACGATATTGATCACCATCATCGCGAATATAAGCCTGCACAGCGGGACAAGGAGCGAATTTGTGTCAGTAAAAGTCGAGCCCTGGAGTGTGCCGAAGACGATCTGCTCTCCGGCGGGCGAGGCGGACTTTACAAGAATCAGAATCAGCACGGCGCCGCTGGCCACCACAAAATTGCTGATCGGCCCGACTACCGC
>WNFH01002168.1_pt1 | contig 13595 bp, 9 predicted proteins | sample 5400411 | NCBI WGS metagenome assembly WNFH01 (sample SAMN13153347, study PRJNA577476) | soil metagenome | isolation source: 200 cm saprolite under Douglas fir tree site 2 hole 3 | place: USA:California | collected 2015-04-18
AGAGGGGGCATAAACTGGCTGCCCATGCGCCACGCAAGCGGCATAGTCACAGCGAGAAAAATGAGATTCAAAACCAGAGTCGTCTTCCGGTATCGCAGGCAGAGCCGCAGAACCGGCAGATATAGGGCCTGGGTCCATCGAGAAAAGGGATTCGCGGACTCCGGCCGGAGATGGCCGCGGATAAAGAGGAGCATCAGCACGGGGACCAGGGTGATGGCCAAAATGGAAGAAAACGCAACGGCAAGCGTCTTGGTCCAGGCCAGTGGGCGGAACATTCGGCCTTCCTGCGCTTCCAGAAGGAAGACGGGCAGGAAAGACACCAGGATCACGAGCAGAGAAAAAAAGATGGCAGGCCCCACCTGTTTTGCCGCACCGATCAGAATGTGCCGTCTTTCCTTCGGCGTCAGTTCGGTTCCTGATGTTTCGGATGCGGCGACGTGTTCCGATAAGTGGCGATAGCCGTTCTCGACCATGACGATGGCTGCGTCGATGAGCACCCCGATGGCGAGCGCGAGACCTCCGAGTGACATGATGTTGGAACTGACGTGGAGGAAGTACATGGGAATGAAAGAGGCCACAACCGCAATAGGCAAAGTCAGAATCGGAATCAGCGCGGAACGGAAATGAAAAAGAAACACGATCGTCACGATGCTGACGATGATGGCCTCTTCGAGAAGATCGCGCTGCAGCGTTTCAATGGATGCCCGGATCAATCCGGAACGGTCATAGCCCGCGACAATCTCGATACCGGGAGGAAGGGATGGCTTGATTTCCGCCAGCTTCTTCTTCACCCCATCGATCACGTTGAGCGCGTTCACTCCGTAGCGCATCACAATGATCCCGCCCACGGTTTCGCCCTCGCCGTTCCACTCGACGACACCCTGGCGGATATCCGGACCAAAGGTCACCGCTCCCAAGTCGCGGACAAGCACGGGTGTGCCGTTCAGTGTGGCCACCGGTACAGTTTCGAGGTCTTGCAGGGAGCGGAGGTAACCGAGCCCGCGGACCATGTACTGCGCGCCATTCATTTCAAGGACGCGGCCGCCGACTTCATTGGTGCTGCTGCGCACGCGGTCGATCACCGTCGATAGGGGGATGTTGTACGCGCGAAGCTTGTTGGGATCCAGATTCACTTGGTATTGCCGGACAAACCCTCCGATGGAGGAGACTTCCGCAACGCCGGGAACGGTTTCCAGCTGATATCGGAGATACCAGTCCTGGAGGCTGCGCAAATCTGCAAGACTGTGCCGGTGAGAATGGTCAATAACCGCGTATTCGAACACCCAGCCCGCTCCCGTAGCGTCGGGACCAATCATCGGAGACACATTTTTCGGCAGGACTCCCTGAAGTTGCTGGATGTATTCAAGAACGCGCGAACGAGCCCAGTAGAGGTCCGTGCCGTCTTCGAAAACCACGAAGATATAGGAATCACCGAACATGGTCTGCGCGCGCACCGCCTTCACGTGCGGCGCCGCCAGCAGCGTCGTGACGATGGGATAGGTGACTTGATCTTCGATGATATTTGGCGGTTCCCCTTCCCAGGGGATATGCACAATCACTTGAACATCGGAAATATCCGGAAGAGCATCGAGGGGAATGTTTTTGAGCGACCAGATTCCGGCCAGAACCAGCAACAATGTTCCGGTAAAGACCAGGAACCGATTTCTCGCACACCAATCGATTACGCGGGAGATCATAACTACATTCCACCTTCGGCCACGAGGCTGAGTTGTTTGGTCGCGATTACCGCCCCGTTCTTCGTGACCGTGATGGTGACCTGCCAGGTGCCCCCGCTCTCGAGATTCGCCGGGCCTTCATATAACCCGGTACCCTTTTCCCCAAGCGGCGACACAACACTCATCGCGGCCATGCCCATTTGCGGCATGCCAGGCATGTAGCTCCGCGCGCTGACTTGGGCGCCAGTCACCGGCGAACCATCGGCAGCGCTGAGTTTCACGCGATACAGATTCGCTCCCTTACGAGGCGTCGCTGGCTCGGTCGAGAATTCGATTTGCGCCACAGTCTCAGTTGCGGGACTCTTCATGGCGGCTGCCGCGCCTGCACCCGGCGGTGGCGGAACAAACGAACCAATAGCGGCCTGCAGCTGGCTTTCCGAGTCGATCAAGAAGTTGGCCGAAGTGACGATGCGTTCGCCGGCCTTCAATCCTTTCAGAACGATGTACTCATCGCGCGCTTGCGCTCCCAACTGCACGTCGCGAGGTTCCAAATAGCCGCCGCCGCGATCCACGAAAACTACTTGCCGCATTCCCGACCGCAGAACTCCGCTCGCAGGGATGACAATATGATTCCCCAGTGGCACCTGCAATTCCACGTTGACGTACATCCCCGGCTTGAGCGTGAGATTGGGATTCGAGAAAACCAGGCGCACTCTTGCCGTGCGCGTGGTCATATCTACATCGGGATAAATGAAATCAACTTTTCCCTTGAATACGCGGCCAGGGTAGGAATCCACGGTGAGCGCCGCGAGAGCGCCTGCCTTGACGCGGCCGAGATCGTTCTGGAAAATCTGCGCGAGGACCCACACCGTGGATAAGTCCGCAACCGTATAGAGGCGGGTCTCTGGCTGCACACGCAGGTTTGGAAGCGCGTTGCGTTCCGTGATGTAGCCGGAGACAGGTGAATCGATTTCCAGTTCCTGCTCCACCTGGCCGGAGGATTCGAGCCGTTCCATTTCGCGTTGCGGCAGGTTCCATTGCTTCAGGCGATCCGCGGAGGCTTCCACTAACGAGGTGACACCGGCGGCAACGCCGGGTACTTTGCTGGTAGAAAGCGCCTGCGCATTTCTTTGCGCAATCAGATATTCACGCTCGGCGGAAGCAAGTTCCGGGCTGTAAATGGTGAAGAGCGGTTTCCCCTTGCGCACGTATTTATAAGTTGCGTCGGCAAAAACCTTCTGAATGTAGCCGGAGAATCGCGTTTGAACATAGGTCAGCCGTGTTTCATCAATGGCCACGGTGCCGGTGGTCCGTATGTCATCCTGCACAGTTTTCTGCACCGCCTCGCCGAATTTGACGCCGATGGATTGCAGCCGCTCGGCGGAAAGCTGAATGGGCGCGAGCGGGGTCTCTGCCAGCGAAGGTGCCGAACCGGGTGAGCCGCTCGGCACCGGTTGCGGCATGGCGTTCGATGCGGAAGCAGGCAAGTGTTGCGGTGCGGCGGGCCTTCTGGCCGTCCACCAGATGCCGGCCAGCACGCCAGCCAATGTTAGGTTTCCAACCAGCGCGAGAAAGAATGCATTTCGGTAGTTCCGCATGATCTTGCTCCGTGGCTGCGAGATTCAGCGCAGCGACATTCCCGTTAATTCTTCAATTTTGGCGAGTGCCGTCTCGTGTTCCGAAAGGGTCTGCCAGTATTCTTCGTCGAACTTCAGGACATCGAGGAAAGATGCCAGGAGTGCCTGAAAATCCTGGCGGTTTGACTGGTACGCGGCCATTCCGGCTTGTAGCTCGGCGCGCGCCTGGGGCACCAATCCTCCGCTGTAAATCTTGAGCAGCTCCGCCGATTTTTCAGCGGCCAGAAACTGTTGGCGAAGCAGGAAGGCGATTTGCTGGGTCTGCGTCTCATACTCACTCTTCGCACGGCTCTGTTCTGCTTCCGCTTGCGCGAGTTCAGGCTGCTGGCGTCGCCCACGGTAGATCGGGAATCGCACGCCGAGTGTGGCCACGTAATACGCGCGGAATTGCGTCGGGTCGGTCCGTTGCCACATGTATTGGAAGTTGAAGTCTGGATAAAAGTCCTTCTTGGCAAGGTCCACTTGGAGCCGCTGTTTTTCGACCAGTTTTTGTGCTCCAGCGATTTCGGGGTTGTTCGCCGTTGCCGCGGCCAGTAGTTGGTCGTAGGTGTAGGCGGCCAAAGTCTCGGAAGTCTCGGTAGTTTCAATGTCCGGCGAGGACTGCGCGCGATTGAGAAGCTGCTTGATTTCCGCTTGAAGCTTCCCGGACTCAAGCTGATTCGTCGTGATTTCCCGCAAGAGCTTGGTCTGTTCGAGCTGCGCCTGCAGCACGTCCTGCTGATTTCCCATCCCGCTGCGGTACTTGGCCTCCGCCGACTGTTCGACTTCCTGCAGGACCTGGCCGTTCCCTTCGAGGATCGTCTGTCGCTTGGCGAGATAACTCAATTGGAAGTAGGCCATCTTCACTTCCGCAAGCATCGCGCGGCGCACGGTTTCGTATCTTTGTTGCGAAACATCAGCATCTTTTTTCGCGATCTCCCCGCGAAGCCGCAGTTTCCCCGGGTAAGGCAAATCCTGTGAAATCCCAATGCCCACGTAAGCAAAATCGCTGTTTGTATAGCCTGCGAAGGGCCTTGGACTACCGACGCTCAGGTGCTGGAAGACGAATTGCGGATCGGGAAGCGTCGAGACCTGGGTCGAAACCTGCTGCGCAGATCGCCATCCGTGCCGCGCGGCCTGGATCTGCGGATTATTTTGCTCGGCCTCCACGAGCAGGTCAGCGAGTCTTACAAGCTGATTGGGTAGCGGTGCCTCCTGTGCCCGCGCGCGTGAGGCTGCCGACAAAAATAGAAGACTTGTCAAAATCCATGTGGAACGGAACTTCATAAGCTATCCTTTCGTTCTCCGGGACCGATCCCCGTGCTGCGCTCATAGGCTTTCGCCCGGAGCTTTGCCCAGCCTGCGCACGGTGCAACACACACGTGCGCGTAATCAGAGCCGATCAGGACAGTTTTAGATCAGGAATGTGCAGAGGAACGATTGGAGCGGCGGAGGCGAGGGATCCTGCACTACCACAGCGGGCCCTTGTTTTCCGGCGGCAGGAGGTTCCAATAGAGCGCCGCGGATAACGGAGGGTATTGCAGTGAGCGAAAGCTCGTACGCTTTGTACTGCGATTCAGGGAGTGGAGCTTGCGAGACGTAGCAACAGGATGTGCCTGCTGAAGCTACGGCACGCGTTTCGCCCTCGTCCATGTTCATTCGGTCGCAGCGCGTTTGCGTTTTCGGAGTTGCGCATTCGGCCGGCTTGGCAGAGAACAATGCGCAAGCGGAGAGCGGTGCAGGTCCCAGGCCTGCCAGGCTCAACGCCAGCCCGAAAATGAGCATCCGTCTCATCTTTTATAGTCTAGCACACGCGTCTCGCGAGCGCTTGCCAAACATTCTTGCGAATTTCGCTTTCGATCACTGTGGGGACCGACACAACACAGCGTGACGCCGATCACCTGCGGAAAGCGCTTGGAAACTTCTTCCCTCTCATCGGCATGACCTACGGCTTCACGCCCGCTTTGCGAAGAATTGTCATCATTGGACACCAGTTCGTAAAGGCCGACTGGAACAAGTTTAAGCCGACGAAGGCAGCAGAAAGGACCGAGCTTCGCGCACCTCCGCGGAAGCAACTCTTGCTTCCGCCAGCGCCGCTTTGCGCTCCGGGTTTTTTTCGAGCGCGATGTTCACCGCCTCTCGAAGGCTAAGGGGGGAAGAAGGCTGTGTTTGCTGCGCAAGGAGCAGGCCTGGAGGGCAGATTACGAGCAGTAGAACTCCTGCGGCGCGTGCTACAGATCCGGCGGAGCGTTCAAAATGCATCGCAACAACTCCTTTCTCTGAACATGCCCATCACAATTTCCTCATCTTCCCACTCGAGATAGCGGCCAGCCTGCGCCACAACTCACCCAAGGCTCTCTGCATTGTCAAACGGGGAATTTCTGCCTACCTCTGCAGGGCTGCCGAACCCTGCATCTTCCAGGCGGTTTTCTCTTCGACGATCTCGTACGTGGTATGAACGCTGGCCGTCTGCTTCACCATCGCGCCCACCGAGCAATACTTCTCCTCGGACAGCCGGATGGCCTCCTCGATCGCCGCCGCATCGATTTCGTAGCCGGTGACCACATGATGGATGCGGACGGCGGTAAACACCTGGGGCGGCCGCTCCGCCTGGTCGGCTTCGACGCGCACTTCATAGCCGGTAACTTTCTGGTGGTACTTCTGCCGAAGAACGGTGATGACGTCGAACCCCGTGCAGCCCGCCAGCCCGACCGCAACCAATTCAATCGGCTTAGGGCCGGTGCCTCCGGCTGCGTCGTCCAGGAGCATGTGATGTTCGCTTCCGGTGGTCGCGACAAACTGCCGTTCTGCCTTAAGTGGCTGAGTTAGCAAGACCTTAGCGGTGATCATGGGTGCCTCTCCCGAGCTCCCGTCTTTCGGAGCCCCACGAATAAATGCAAAAGCGTGGAATCTGTTACAGCAAAATGCGGGGGAAGGGGGAGGGGATGCGAGGGCTAGGCTCGAGTCACTTCGCTTACGCCGCGCCCGCTGATCTTCGCCATTAATCCCTGATACTGCGAGAGCAGCTCTCGTCTAAGCCGTGCCGCAACGCGCCGGTCGGGCGATTCCTTCGGCACCATGCGGCAGATCTGGATCGATTCTTCGAGACTGGCCAGAAAGGCTAAGCACGGCTCGCAGCCCTCCATGTGCTTTTCCAGCTCAGCACAGAGAGAATCATCCAGCTCCTCATCGAGGTAATTCGAGAGCTCGGCGAACATTTCTTTGCACCCTCGTTGGCGCGGCTGCGCCGGGATTCCCGGAGCCGGTTCCGCCATCTGCCGGCGAATGCGCGGGTGATCCGGCTTGGCCAGTTCTTTTCTCACAAAGAGCCGCGCCCGGTGCAAGCGAACCCGGATAGTCCCCAGGCGTAGGCCCGTAATCTCGGAGATGTCCGTATCGCAGAGCTCCTCCATGTCGTGCAGCACGAGAATGAGCCGGTAATCTGGAGGTAATTTCTGTACTGCTGCTCGCAGGCGTTTCGCGCTCTCGCGACGCAACAAGGAAGTCTCTGGCGTCCCGTCGGTCTCGCCGGATAATTTTTCCAGCTCCTGCCGGTCGGGCATCAATTCCTCGAGCGACAGGCTTTCTTTCGGAGCAAATTTGCTCTTGCGCCGGCTCATCAGACAGCGGTTTTTCGCAACCTTGTAAAGCCACACCACCAATGCCCTGGGGCTATCGAACTTCGGCAGGTGCGAAAGGGATTTCACCAGCACTTCCTGCATCGTATCTTCCGCATCCTGCCGCTGCCCGCACACCTTCATGCTGAAGGAAAAGACCGTGCTTTGCAGCAGCGCGAGCGCTTCTTCCAACGATTTCGGGTCTTTCCGCTGGAGGAGTTGCACTACCTTTTGAATTTCAGGTCTCACAGCGTTAACTCTAGCACGTGAGCCCGGGACTCAGAATTCATCCGGCTCTTTCGAAAGATGCTGCGACTCGACCGCAGCTATTTTTCTGCCCCCTGGGCCATTGAGCGAATCAATGCTACGGGCGGGTGGCGGGTTTCCCGCCTTAGCAGGTCGCTGAAAAAGCCCGCTTTTTAGGGGGTCGGAGCGTTAGCTCCGGCATTAAGTGCTTGGTTTTCAATGGGCTTCAGCCCTTGAGGAAATGGTCTTAAGCATTTTTCAGCAGCCTGTCAAAGAGGAGCAATACACCAGCATGAAACCGCTTCACTCTTAGGATCGGTGAGCTTGCTGCCGCCACCACTCCTGCCCGGAAGCGGGCAGAGTGTAAACAGGATCGTAATACTCGTAGAGACGCGTGAGCGCTTCAGGATCATTGGCTTCAATGCCCGTTTTGTAGTTCTTTGTCCAGTAAGAGATGCCCTTCTCGCGGTCGTATTCCTTTACCTGGTGCACCCAGCGTTTGCCGACAAACGGCACGTCGCAAACGATGCGCGGCGTCGCAAAGCCCGGCAGGTAGCCCATGATGTCGTGTTGCAGTTGCTGCGCTTCGTGAACCGCCAGGCGCCAGTGTTCGGCATTGGGGATCATGTCGCACTGGTAAAAATAATAGGGCATGATTTTGGCGTGATCGAGCAGCGTGAAACAGAGATCGAGCAGCTCTCTTGGACTGGTATTCACCCCCCGCAGCAGCACGCCCTGATTTCGCACGTCGCGAAAGCCCATTTCCAGGAGCTTGCCCGCCGCCTTGGCGACCAGCGGCGTGACCTGGCGGGCGTTGTTTACGTGTGTGTGCAGCGCCAGGTCAATGCCGCGCTCTCTTGCCTTCTTTGCGAGCCGCTCGAAGCCCTCAAGAACTTCATCCTGCAAAAAGTGCTGCGGTATTCCCATCAGACCCTTGGTGGCCAGGCGAATGTCCTTGATGTTCGGAAGGTCCATCAGGGCGGAGACAAACGACTCGAGCTGCGCGATGGGCATGTTCGCCAAGTCCCCGCCGGAAACAACCACATCCCGAACCGACGGAGTCTTCCGAAGATAGTCGAGCATCTGTTCGTAGCGGTCCTTCTGGGCAACCTGGAACCGCAGCTTGATGACCTGAGGCACGTCGTTCCCCACAAGGTCCATGCGCGTGCAGTGGCCGCAGTATTGCGGGCAGGTGGAAAGCATCTCCGCGAGGACTTTGGTCGGATACCGGTGCGTGAGCCCCTCGACGGCCCACATGTCGGATTCATGCAGGCTATCGCGGATGGATTTTGGGTGGCTGGGCCATTCCGGATTGCGATCCTCAAAGGCCGGCAGCATGTAACGGCGCACCGGATCATTCCAAAGATCCTTTTCATCCATGGTATTCAGCATCTGCGGAGGGATGAGGATGGACATGGTGGCGCGTTCCTGGATGTCACGCTCCATGCTTTCCAGCAGGTTTTCCGGAAGAAACGAACCGAAGACGGACTGCAGCTCCTTCAGGTTCTTGACCGTGTGGCGGCGCTGCCAAAGAGCCGTCTCCCATTCCGCGGCAGTAACCTTTTTGTAGCCGGGCAGACGGCGCCAGTCCGGCTCGACGAAATCATGTTCCAGCGGATAGTGGAAGGGTTGCTCGCCGCCGCCCACTTTCCCTGCCGGCTTCCACGTGGGCCGGATGACTTTCACTTCGCTCATATCCATCAACCTTGGGCCGCACAAAGATTCCCGTGAAAAGCGAAGCGGTCTTTTCGGGAAAGCGGTGAGAAACTTCGATTCGCTTAAGGATACGCCGGATCGAGGAATAAGAAAATAGGACGGGCGCCCGGTTCGAAACGGGCGCCCGCCGCAATAACAACGTACGGAACACCCGCAGTTTTGTGATCGCTATCACGACCCTTTTCCGTAACAATTCAAAAAAAAACCGCTGGAGCGGAGAAGAGCAGGATGCCACTTTACAGTTAGCCGAACGTGGTCCTATAGTCATGCGGCCACACCATTCGAACACGTGATGAACTACATCCACCTCCCTCGCATCGCATTCCTTCACTGCCTGCTTCTTTTCGGAGCAAGTTTCGCCGTGGCCGAAGACATTAAGAAAATCCGTCCTGCGAGTTACGTGACCGATCTGGCGGGCGTCCTCGGAGTGGAAACAGACGCGCGTCTCGAGGCCCTGTGCACGGAGCTGGAACAAAAGACCGGCGCTCAATTGGCGATTGTGACTGTTTCTTCCCTCGAAGGCGAAAGTGTCGAAATCTACGCCGCCGATCTCTTCAAGCAGCTCGGCATCGGAAGCAAAAGGGAAAATCGTGGCGTGTTGCTGTTGGTCGCCCCGAACGAGCGAAAGTATCGCATCGAAGTCGGATATGGGCTCGAGCCGGTGATCAATGATGCCCGCGCAGGGGATGCCGGCCGCGCCATGGTACCGTTCCTGCGGCTGGGCGATTACGGCAAAGCCGTGGAGACTGCCGCGTGGCAGCTGGCAAAGTACGTTGCCGATGATTCGGGCGTATCGTTGAGCGGCCGTCCGCCGCTGCGGCAGATCCGAAACGGCGATGAGGAAGGCGGAAACCTGCCACTCTGGCTACTCCTCGGATTGGTCGTGTTCTTTATTTTCATCGGCAGCCTGTCTTCCCGCAGTGTTGGCCGGCGCGGGGGCGGATCCGGCGGGAGTGGCTTACTCTGGTTCGTGCTCGGGATGTTAGCGAGCAGTTCGGGGAGACGGTCCGGAGGCGGATGGAGCGGAGGCGGTTTCGGCGGCGGTTCAGGAGGATGGTCAGGCGGGGGAGGATTTGGCGGATTTGGCGGCGGAATCAGCGGAGGCGGAGGCGCCTCAGGCAGTTGGTAGCGCCGGGACGAAAGGGATGCAATGGAGATGCTCTCCACAGACGCAAAACTCACGGAACTTGTGAACCGCTTGAAAGAATTCGCAGCGATGAATCTCGAGTGCGTCATCTTGGTCGGCTCCGCGACGCGGGAGGATTTTCGCGCAGGCCAGTCTGATCTCAATGTCGTCTGTATTCTTCGCTCCCTGGCCCTCGAAGAGCTGGGGCGTGTGGCGGAGGTCGTGAAATGGTGGTGCACCGAGCAAAGAGAGCCTGCACCTCTTTTCTTCACTGCTGAAGACTTGCGGAATGCTGCCGGAGTTTTCGCCATTGAGATTCTCGATATGAAGCAAGGACGGCGAGTGCTTTACGGGTCGGACGTCGTGGCGAACATCGAAGTGCCCATGAACCTTCACCGCGTGCAGATCGAACATGACCTCCGGACCATCTTGTTGAAGTTGCGACAGCATTATCTGCGTGCGCCGGGAAGCACGAAAGAATTGGCGCCTATTATGAGAAAATCATTTTCGAGCGTGCTGACGCTCCTGCGTCATACCGTGATTGCATTCGGAGAAGAGCCGCCGGTCCCCGCGCACGAGATCGTCGCGCGAGCGGCGGCGCTCGCGGGCTGCACTACATCGGCGTTCGACGCCCTGCTGAGACTGCGCGAAACCGGGGAATTGCCCGGCGAAATCATTCCACTCTACGGGGCGTATATATCCGCATTGGAGAAAATTCTGAGCGCGCTGGAGCATGAGTTTCCTAAACAGGAATTGCGGCGCGTGAAGAACGCACATTCATAAGTCTGACGGATTCGAGGTGGATATGAAGAAAGGTCTAGTGGTCTTGCTCATTCTGGCACTCCTGGCCCTGTTGTTGGGCAGTTCGTTCATCAACCGCAGGAATCAAATGGCGGTGAAGCGCGAAGCGGTGAATGCGGCGTGGGCGCAGGTGGATGTCGTGCTGCAGCGCCGCGCGGATCTGATTCCCAACCTGGTGGAGACGGTGAAGGGCATCGCGGTGCAGGAGCAGATAGTCTTCGGTGAAATTGCGAAGGCACGCTCCGCCCTGCTTGCCGCGCATTCTCCGGCGGAGAAGATTGCCGCCAATGGACAATTGGATTCCGCTCTTGGCCGTTTGCTCGTGGTCGTGGAGAACTATCCGCAGTTGAAATCCAACGAGAACTTCCTGCGGCTCCAGGATGAGCTGGCGGGCACGGAGAACCGCATCGCCGTGGAGCGGCGGCGTTACAACGAAACCGTGCAGGACTATAACACCTTCCTCGCTCTCTTTCCAAACAGTCTCGTGGCGCGTATGAGCGGTTTCGCTCGCAACGATGCCTACTTCAAAACCGAAGAAGGCGCGCGGCAAGCGCCGAAGGTAAATTTCAATTACGGGAACGCGCCGGCAACGCAGAGTCCGCCGGCGAGTCCGGCGCCGGCGAAACCATAATTCAGACACAACAAATTTCGTAACGCACAAATTCAGAACTTGCGTGTTTCCTGGCGCGACCACCGTTCAATGACGATTTTCGATTCGGTGAAGAATTCGACGGCGTCACGCCCCTGGCCGTGCAGGATGCCGAAGAAGCTCTCTTTCCAGCCGCTGAACGGAAAATAGGCCATTGGCGCAGCCACGCCGATGTTGATGCCGATGTTTCCCGCGGGCGCTTCGTAACGGAATCGGCGCGCCGCGGAACCGCTGGTCGTGAAGAGCGACGCCTGGTTTCCGTAAGGGCTGCGCCGGAGGAAGTCCATGGCGTCTTCGACGGAACTGGCATGAACCAGGCTGAGCACGGGGCCGAAGATTTCTGTGTTGGCTAGCTGGCTCGTGGCAGGCACACCGTCGAGAATCGTGGGCGTGACAAAATTTCCAGATTCGTATTTCGGAATTTTGGTATTACGCCCGTCGAGAATAGGCTTTGCGCCTTCGGCGACTCCCGTGGATATCAGCGATTCGACTCGCTGCTTGCTCTCCCTGGTGATCACCGGGCCCATCTGAACGCCAGTGTCGAGGCCATAGCCGACGCGAATCGTGGAAGCGGCCTGCGCGATGGAATCGCGGAAAGTTTTCTGCGCTTCGCCGATGGTGACGGCAACGGAAACCGCCAGGCAGCGCTGGCCCGCGCAGCCAAACGCACTGTCGCTGATGATCTGGGTCGCCAGTTCCATGTCCGCGTCGGGCAGCACGATGACGTGATTCTTCGCCCCGCCCTGGCACTGCATGCGCTTGCCGCTGGCCGCGGCGCGCGCATAGACGTGTTTGGCGACCGGCGTGGAGCCGACAAAGCTGATGGCGCGCACTTGCGGATGGTCACAAAGCGCATCGACGACGGTGCGGCCGCCATTGACGAGGTTCACGACCCCTTTGGGCAGACCTGTTTTTTCCAGCAACTCGAAGGCGCGGCGCATGGAGAGCGGGACGCGCTCCGACGGCTTCAAAATGAAAGTATTGCCGCAGGCAATGGCGTACGGCATAAACCAGTACACGATCATTGCCGGAAAATTGAACGGCGTGATGGCGGCGACGACTCCGAGCGGCTGGCGAATCTGCATCTCATCCACGCCGGGTGTGACATCTTCCAGGTTGTAGCCCTGCATCATCATCGGCGTGCCGCAGGCCACTTCCACGTTTTCGATGGCGCGGCGCATTTCGGCTTTGGCTTCGGCAAAGGTCTTGCCGTTCTCGAGAGTGATGAGGCGCGAAAGTTCGTCGAGATTTTCTTCGAGCAGATTCTTCAGCTTAAAAAGATATTGGATGCGCTCGCCGGGAGGCGTGCGGCGCCAGGCAGGAAAAGCCGCGGCGGCTGCTTGCACGGCGGCGTCAACGTCCGCCGAAGTCGAAAGTGGCGTTCGCGCCAGCGTTTCGGCGGTCGCCGGGTTGATCACATCCAGAAATTCGGTGGCGGTGGATCGCCGCCAGGCGCCGTTCACATAATTCGGAAGATCGGTCACTTGGGAGGTTACAGCAGTGCTCATACGAAGCTCCTTGGCCTCTGTGGGAAGTGGGGGAAGTGTCCCGCGGGGCCAACTCGAAGAAGAATCGGATCGATGTAGTTTACCAAGAAATTGTGAGGATTAGAGGGGAATCGCGGGCGAGGCAAACTGTGCGCGCGAGTTGAACCATACTGAGGGCAACGGAGTGAGACGTTGCTGCCATTGAAGTTAGCCATGCTGCGATTTATTTTGAGCCTCGGTGAAAGAACGAGGGGGGTACACCCCCCGTCATGATCGAAAGAGTGCGCAAGCATTTGAAAACAAGAGTGATAAGGGCGCGCCGTGGCGGAAAAGAGTGCGTAAATTGAAGATAAGAAAGGGGATGAATAGAGGTGGTCGGAAGTTGAAAGTTTGAAGAAAGCGTGCACCCCCTCCCCCTTATGTTTTTGAAACGATATGATTCGACAGGGCTTAGTGGGTGGGGGTCTGCAGACGATATGATTCGATGAGACTTGGGATAAGAAGGCAGGGAGTTAGCTGAATACGGGGCGCCTCGACGAGGATCGCGGCTGAGAATCACAACTTATGTTACCAGAAAAGTACCGTAGCTGTCAAGATAAAGTTGAGGGAAATTTTGGAACTGATTGAAGGATAAGAAGATAGCAGCGGAACGGAGGAAGGG
>WNFH01002172.1_pt1 | contig 13588 bp, 11 predicted proteins | sample 5400411 | NCBI WGS metagenome assembly WNFH01 (sample SAMN13153347, study PRJNA577476) | soil metagenome | isolation source: 200 cm saprolite under Douglas fir tree site 2 hole 3 | place: USA:California | collected 2015-04-18
CGACTTTCGAGCGCAGATTGAGACCAACCTATTTGGCGTCATCATCATGACCAAGGCTGTGCTGCCCTACTTTCGTGAGCGCAGGGCCGGACACATCATCCAGGTAACCTCGATCGCAGGACGCATCGGACCAGCAGGGCGCGCACCGTACGCAGCCGCGAAGTTCGGGGTTGAGGGTTTCTCGGAATCGCTGTTCAAAGAGATCGGACCGCTCGGCATCAAAGTCACGATCATTGAACCTGGCGGCTTTCGCACAGATTTTGCCGGGTCCTCCACCCAACTGAGCGAAGGCCGCCCAGAGTTCGCTCTCCGAGCCGCCGCTACGGCTGTTGCTCGGAAGCGACTCTTACGCGGCAGCCGAAAAGAGCGCTCTTGATAAGATCGAGTCAGATAGGAACTGGAAGGATCTGAGCCTCTCAACTGACTACGCGTCCGACAAGACACACGTCTAAGAATCCGGTGAATTCCTGAAGGACGATGTTGTTAAAGGCGTCGCGCTATATGGAACAGCGCACAAATATCTCAGGTGTGCGGTGGCGCGGCAGGCTATCGAGCTGAATCCAAGATCAGATTCTTTTTGAATGCGCGTTCAATCACGGTGGCGGCCAAGTCTAGCCCTGAGTCCGCGCACCGGATTTTGGTGCACACTTGGTGCACAGTAGACTGCAAATGAGGTTATCTGGCGCAACTGAGAGCGCTGTAAATCATTCAAAACAAACGAAGCGTGGTGAGTACGAACAGGGCAGGAAAAATTAGCAAACCGCCGCATTCAGCCGCTCTGCCACCTCTCCGCGGCTAACGTCTTGCAACATTGTAACTTATAACCGCATTTGGTGACAGTCTCTCCTTCGGTTGCTGCATTTTGGTGCACACTGTCACCAAATTGTCACCAAACCCTTCGAGCTTCGCGACTGCCGCCTGCTTTGAGGCGAGATTTGTGTGCGTATATCGCATGGTTACCGTGACAGCCGAAAATTGCTGGACTGTCGTCACTATGTCCACGCCTCGGTTCACCAGGCGCGAAGCAAACGTGTGCCGCAGCGTATGCCAACCGTCTTTGCCGTCCAATGAAAGCGAAGTCGCTGCCGAGTTCCAGGAGAAAGTGTTCCAGCCTGTGGATCAACGCTTCTTCCACAGCGCTTTCGGAATATTCGTCCTTCAGTCCAAGGAACTCGAGAACCAAGGGGTCCTTGATCCCCTGTTCCGGGGTCAACTGCTCGGACGGCTCCGGCGTCTGACCTCGGCGGAGAACTGCCGCCTTGTTGCGTGACAACTGGGTGCGCTCGAAGAATTGGGTTGCGATCTGGCGGTCCAGCTGGCGGACGGACCAGCCGCCACGCAAAGCTTCGATCTCGTAGAACGAGCGGTCTTGCTGGTTGTTGAAGGAGAGTAGCCGGACGTAATGAGACCACGGCAGGGGAAACGGAGAAGGCCGAGCCAGACCTCCCGATTCCGCAGATGGCGTCTGCGGATTTCCAAGGGAACCCCCGGCGTGCTAACCAGGCGATCAGAATGTAACAATGTCACATTGGGTTGAAAGCCGCTGAATGGAGTTTTTGGTAGGAACAGGCGTGGCATCCTTCAAGACAAAGACTCTTCTCTCTGTTCTCCCCAAAATGCGCGCCTGCCCCACTCTCGGGTGGCGCTTACCCCGAACCGGATCGGGGGGTGCGTCTTGTGGACCAGCCATCCTTCCTCTCAGCGCGCTCGGTACCTCCAGGCCGATCCCTCTTCGGCACCGGTCTCCGTGAACTCCGCGCTCTCAGCGGCCTTTGTGTTAATTCCCGTCGTGAGCATCCGACAAAGGATGCTCATCCTGAGCGAACATAGCGAGTCGAAGGATTCTTCTCCGGCATCTGTCCGCCTCCCTTCGATTCTTCTCCTTACTTACCACTGTCCCCTAACCACTGCCCATTATTCCCCTCATCCCATCCTTACCTCGTTACTTCATTGCTTCGTCGTCCCGAAGGCCAGTAGCATTTCCGCTACACAGTACTTCGCGCCCATTGTGCAGCGTTGCTACGAGCCGGACGATAGAAGTGCACTTCCAGGCGAAGCCCGCCTCACACGTGTGGCCGTTGGCCGATGGGAGCCTAAACTTAACCTCATGGGCACGCTCAACCGCAAGGAATTGGACAATCTCGAACGCCGCGAGCTGCAACTCACGATCCTGGCGGCTGTTTTTGTCTTGGTGCTCGCCAGCGGATTGACAGCGTTCATGTACCCGCTAGTGTTTCTCCACCCCATTGGCAATAAGTGGACACTCCGCGTCGCCTTCTTCGGTTTTTGCGCTCTTTCGCTGCTTTTTGTCGGTTATTTGCTCGATCGCCAGCGCACCGTGCGCAAATTGAAGGACCAGATTCTGGCCGAGCTGGACCGCAACGTCACCTTGCAGCATCAAGCCAGCGTGGACCTGCTGCAATCCATGCCGAACAAGGACCATTTCTGGGATCGCCTGACCATGGAATTCCGGAGGGCCATGACCATGCAGAAGACGCTCTCTCTCTTGCTCGTGAAGGCCAAGCCTGAATCCGCGTCCGCAAAACTCGACCGTCTTACGGTCGCCATCGAAAATGACGCAAGCTCCGAAGCCTGGAGCGATGCCGCGAAAGCGATGTCCCGCAAGCTGCGGCCCACGGATTCCATCTACCGGCTCTCGACGGATCTATTTGCCCTGGTTCTTCCGGAGACCGACGTTCTAAACGCGAAGCGCATCGCCATCCGCCTGCAGGAAGAACTGCAAAGCGTCCGCGCCAAGCACAATCTGTCGTTTGACATTACCGCGCACAATTATCCCGAGCACGTGAAAAGCTCGCACGAACTGGAAGACATCGTGAAATCCCTCCTCCCCGCGCAGGATGAGTGGGCCGCCCCCGTCCCCGCGGCGAAGATTCCCGTGGCAAAGATTCCCGCGGGAAAGATTTAGGATTCCGCCGGCGGTCTTGGTCATTTGTCGTGGGCAAACTTTAGGATTTAGCTGGCCGTCTCGTTTTTGTGTTTTTGTTTTTTTTGGGTTTTCTTTAGCCCTGCGCAAATTTCGAGCGACTCTTGCGCGAGAAAAATTCAACCGAGCGCTTGCTTCAAAGTTTCGAGGGACTCTTGCGCGCGACAAATTAAGCGAGCGCCTGCTTCAAGTCTTCAATCAAATCTTCTTTGTCTTCCAGACCAATTGAAACGCGCACCGTTCCCGGACTGACGCCCGCGCGCCGCAATTCTTCGTTCGTCATGTTGTAGTGCGAGCTGTAGATCGGAAGAATCACCAGCGATTCAACGCCGCCAAGACTTGCCGCCAGCAGGAACAGCCGCACGCGGTCGCAGAAGCGACGCGCCGCAGGCAGCCCCCCCTTCATGTCGAACGCCAGCATGCTCCCGAATCCCCGCATCTGCTTGCGCGCGAGTTTGTGATCGGCATGCGACTTCAGGCCGGGATAATGCACGCGCTCGACTTTCGAATGGTTCTCCAGGAATTTGGCGACGGCCATGGCGTTTTCGCACTGGCGCTCGATTCGAACGCCGAGCGTCTTGATGCCGCGAATCAGGAGATACGCGGCGCCGGGATCCATCGAGCCACCCAGGTAAATAATCATTTGGCGGACGCGCTTCATCCAATTCGAATTGCCAACGGCGACGCCGGCAATGATATCGGAGTGGCCCGCAAGGGCTTTTGTAGCGCTGTGAACGACCATGTCATAGCCGAGCGCGATGGGATTTTGCAGAACAGGCGTGGCGAAAGTGTTGTCGATGATGGAGACGAGTTTGTGTTTTTTGGCGAAGGCCACGGCTTTGTGAATATCGACGAGGCGAAGGGTGGGGTTGGTGGGCGTTTCGACGTAGAGAACTTTCGAACGCGGCGTGACGAGATTTTCGATGCCTGCGAGATCGGTTCCGACGTGGCGTACAGTGATGCCCATGTTCGGGAAAACGTCGCGCATGAGGCGGTACGAACCGCCGTAGAGTTCCGCGGTGGAGATCAGTTCATCGCCGGCTTTCAGCGCGGCAAGGAGCGCGGAAGAAATGGCCGCCATGCCGGAAGCGGTGACAACGGCGGCTTCGGCGCCTTCGAGCGCGGCGATTTTCCTTTCGGCAACGGAGAGCGTGGGATTGCCGTAACGCGTGTAGATGTAGGCCTTGTTTTTGCCCTCGGCCCACAATTTCATTTCCTCGGTGGAGGAAAAGGTAAAAGTGGAAGAGCGGATGATTTCCGTCGCGACGGGGCCGTTGACGCCGTGGCGAGCAGGCTCTCCAGCATGAATGGCCTGCGTTTGGGGGCCGAGTTTGTGTGTGGACTTATTCTTCGTCATGCCGTCCATTGTGGGCCCCGTTCTTGGCCCGGCAAGCGCCAATTTGGTGCCTTGCGCGCCGTTGACAATCGTCCTCGGACTAGTACAATACTGACAGTGTCATGAATGACCTAATCCTCCTCGCTGCCCTCACGCAAGGCCCGCAGCATGGCTACGCCCTCAAAAAACTCGCCGGCTTCATGGCCGGCCACGGAGACATGCACAACAACCTCGTCTATCCCCTCCTCCGCCGGTTTGTCGAAAGTTCCTGGGTTACAAAACGCACTACCGGTGGCGAACGCGGACAAAAGCGCGATCTCTACACGCTGACCTCCAAGGGAAAACTCGCATTGCTTCAGCGGTTGTCGCGTTTCAGCGAAAAAGAAGCGTCTTCCGAACACGAGTTTCGCGTCCGCGTCGGCCTCTTCTCCATGCTCGAACGCCAGGCGCGCGAAAACATTCTCGGAGAGCGCGACCGCTGGCTAGCCCGGCGCCAAGAACGCCTCGAGAGGATCCAGACCGCGATGGCTGCCATGAACGCCGACGCGTGGGGCCATTGCGTCTTACGCTTTTATCTTTCGCAGGTTCGCGCGGAGCGCAAGTGGATCGCGGAAATGGATCGCAAAGCTTCCAAATCACGAAAGCACGCGGCCCGTTCGTAAACATTAGGAGGACACCATGAGTGTCAGTTGGATGGATGTGATCGCCGGAGCTCTGAAATTCCTGGTTAGGATGTTTTGGAATCGCTCCAGCGTTCCCTCGGAGTTCTTCTTTCCCATAGCCTGCGATATCTGGATGGTGTTGTGCCTCTATTGGATCTTGTCCGCTCTGCGGACCAAGGCGGTGAAGTCACGGGAGTCATTTGGAAAGCGGCTGGGTTATGTGCTTCCCGTGGCTCTCGGCGTTACGCTGCTGTTTAATTCCCGCTCGCACTATTCCTGGCTCGGCATGCGCTTTGCGCCGGACACAATCGCGCTTGCGGTCATAGGGGTGGTGTTGACGGCGGCGGGCGTGGCCCTTGCCATGTGGGCGCGCTTGGTTCTCGGAGAGAACTGGAGCGCGGCTGTCAGTATCCGCAAAGACCACGAGCTGATTCGCATGGGTCCATACCGCACCATGCGGCATCCCATTTACACCGGGATGTTGCTGGGCCTGCTGGGCACGGCCCTGGTCGTGGGCGAAGTCCGCGGTCTTTTGGCCCTTGTCATCGTGGGGCTCGGTTTCTACCTCAAGGCCCGCAAGGAAGAAGCTTTCCTGGCGCGGGAATTCGGCGCGGGATTTGAAGCGCATGCTAAACGCACCGGCATGTTTCTGCCGCGAGTGTGAGTAATTGCGGCGTGTCGAGTTTGGCTCAACTGCCAGGCTGCATCAGTGGACAGCTCAACCTGCCAGGCTATGACGCGTCATCACGTCTTTCAGCGGGATCGTCTGTTGTTCGTCGCTGCGGATCCGCTCAGGAGTGCCTTCGGCGATATGCAGATCCTCAAGATCGGCAAGCTGCTCGAGAATGGCTTCCCGGACATAGTAGGTCTTGGTGCGCCCAGTGCAGAACGTGCAGAGGACAGAATTTGCATGTTGGCCTGTTTTCATGGGAAGGGTGCGCTCCTTGTGGCCAAACAAAAACAGACGCCAAATTGGCATGGGATAGACAATTTGGGCGGGCTGGCGTGTCATAGGTACAGATGGTGGCACGGCCGGGGCGGAACATTTGACGGAACGAAAACTGAGCGCCGAGGACGTGCGGCGACTCTATGACCAGCACGGGCCTGCGCTGGTGGCGTATGCGTGTAGTTTCGTGACGGATGCCGCTGCGGCTGAAGACGTAGTGCATCAGGTGTTTTTGCGCCTGCTGAGCGCAGAAATAGCGATTCCGGATGTGCCGGTGGCGTATGTCTATCGCGCCGTTCGAAACGCGGCTTTGAATGCGCAGAGAAGCGGGCTGAGGGCCGTAGAAGTTGATCCGCAGAGCAGCGTTTTCCAGCATCGCTGCGGGAATCAAGAGTCGGCGCTGGCGCTCGAAAAGGCGCTGGCGGAACTGCCTGAAGAACAGCGCGAAGTGGTAGTGATGCGAGTCTGGAGCGGGATGACGCTGGAGGAAGTAGCGGCGGCCGCGGGTGCGCCGCTCAACACAATCGCATCGCGGTACAGGTACGCGCTGGAAAAACTGAGAGAAAAACTGCGGCCGTATGAACGGAATGAAAATGGAACAATGGAAGATGGAAAATAACGACAGGAAATTTGAAGAGTATCTGGGTGAATTTCGGCCGCGGAAGCCGCGCGCTTTGCCGGAGCTGATTGTCCATCGACAAGTTTGGCCCCGGCGCCTTGCTGCCGCAGCGGCGATAGCGATTTCCCTGGGAGCGTCACTGTGGTTTGTCCGGAGGAAAAACGAATTAAACAACGGCGAAGTAGTTGCAAAGGATTCAACAAGCATGCTGGAAGCCAAGTCGCCGGCAAGCCCATTGGCATTGCTGCCGCTCACGCAAGTCGCGCTGCAGGATCCCAAACAGCTTGATGCGCAATTGACCGCGGCTTCGCTGAGAGTGCTTCCTGATTTTCGAGGCAGCACCAGCACGCTGCGTGTGCTGGCGAAAGAGTAGTCCTACAGGAGGGCTGAGAATGTTTGCACAAAGAAAGAAATTCGCCGCTGTTATCGCACTGCTTTTTGCCGCGGTGACGGCCCATGCCCAGTCAAACATCTCCACTGAAACGCGGAATGCGGCGTTGCGCTACTGGCTGGCGTTTGCGGACATACAAGATCCGCCGACAGACAAAGCGACCGCAGATTTGCTGGAGAAAGCGGCGGCGGGAGAAGCAGCATGGGACGAACCAAAACTTGGCCCGATTCTCGACAAGAACGAAACGGCGATCTGGAAGATGCAGCGGGCGACGAAACTGCCGGAATGCGATTGGGGATTGGAATACGATCTTGGCCCGCGCGCCTCCATCGCCTATGTTCCAAGGGCGCGCGTTCTCGCGCGGCTCAACACTCTGGATGGAATGCGGTTGGCCGCGAAGGGCGACTCGCAGAAGGCGGTCGAGACGTGGCTCGCAGGGATTCGGTTTTCGCAGCACCTGACGAGAGGCGGCAGTCTGATTTTTTCGCTGATCGCGAAGATGGGTCTGATTTCCAACTTTCATGCGCTGACACAGGAGGCGCAAAGCGGCACGCTGAGTGGCGAGCAGAAAAAGCAAATTGAAGCCACCGTGCGTGCACTGCCGGAAACCGGATTCGACTGGGGTGAGGCGCTGCGGTATGAAGAAGATACGCTCAATCTAGCAGTCAAGCAGATGGCCGAGGCAAGCAGTCCGTCTGCGTACTTTCAAGAGATGATGCGGAAGCCCGCGCCAGGTGATTTCACGGCGCCCAAAGCAGCCGAGATCGCTGCGTTTCACAGGCTGATGAACTCGGCAGAAGAGGCGTTGCGGCTGCCGCCCGACACGGCGAGTGAACGACTTAAGACCCTGCAAGCTTCCGTTAAGACGCTACATCCCTTCTTCCAGGAAACAACGCCGGCTCTGACGAAAATCAATGGCGCTCGAATCGAAGTGCAGGCGGCGCGGGAGCAACTCTTAAGAGCGATCACGGCCAGATAAGAGGAAGAAAAGAAAGGTGTATCTTAGGGATGGATGAGGAGACTGGACGTAGAGGGAAAATATAGACTACGCGCGTGGACGCACGCGCAAAGCCTCCGAGCGCGGTCGACCGGGGCTATTCGAAGTTTTTGATCATCCAGATGTCGCCGCCCTGTGGGCGGAAGCGGTCGAAGAGCACCCACTTGCCGTCGGGAGACCAGACGGGATAGTCGATGCGACTTTCGCCGTCGGGGAATTGGAAGACTTTCGCCGGCTTACCCGACGCAGCGGGGGTCACCCAGAGCGTCTTGTGCCCCACCACATCCATGATGAGGGAATAGTCAGGTGAGAAGGACATGTGCGAACCGCCAACGATTTCACTGTTGAGCGGAACGGGGTCGTCACCGCTGAGCGGGACCTGATACGCCTGAGGCTTTCCGGCACAAGGACACCGGAAGGTCACGAGCGCTCCATCGCGCGACCAGCGCAGGAAATGTCCCGTAACACCGATCTTCGAGAGCTGACGTTGTTCGCTGCCGTCGGACTTCATCACCCAAACTTCCAGCCTGCCACTGCGATCCGATTGAAAAGCGATATAGGCGCCATCGGGAGAAAAAAAGGGATTGATGTCGAGGGCCCGGTCCGAGGTTAGTTGCGTCAAGGCGCCTGTCGCAATATCAACCAGCCAGATATCGGTGTTGCCCGCTCGAGAAGAGAAGAACACCAAGCGCTTGCCGTCGGGCGACCATTGGGGCTGAAAGTCGCCGCCCTGGCCCCTGGTGACCTGGCGATTCGAATTGTCCACCAGCGAATGTACGTAGAGGTTCATCTCGCCATTGCGATCGGAATTGAATGCGATTTGGGTCCCATCCGGCGACCACGCGCCACGGCTGTCTTCGCGCGTGCTAGCCACAACCTCCTCAGGGTTGCCGGTAGCCGAGCCGGTTTGAGGGGAGACCGGCAAACGCCACAGGTCCGCGTTCTGGCGCAAAATCGCAAAAGCCAACTGTTGACCGGTCGGGGACATTGCCAACTGCACGTCCTGGCCGGAGCCCATGGTCACCTGCTGTGGGACGCCGATGGGCGTACCGTTTCCGGAGACTTCCATGCGCCAGATGTTCAGTCCGCCGCCCCGGTAAGATGAGAAGTAAATATGTTTTCCCGAATGGGACCAAACCGGATTCAGGTCCTGGAATCGGCCGTCGGTGAGAGCGGTTACCGCGCGCGTTGCGACGTTGACTACTTTTACGCTAAATTTCGTGCGTTCCAAATTCTGGAAGACGATGTTTTTAGCGTCGGGAGACCAGTTCGGTTCCAAGTGGTCCACGGCTTCAGAGCTGTCCGACGTAATTTGCTGCGGGTTGTGCCCTTGGCCATCGACAATCCAGATGCGCCGAGGGCCCGCCCAGGAAGCATCCACGGCAAGCAACTTTCCGTCCGGCGAGAAAGAAGGATTGAACGCATTGTCGAGAAATTTCTCTTCCTTGCCGGAGGCGAGATCCTTTTTCCAGATGTCGCCGCCATCATACTGGCCGAATACGTCACCCGGCTCCAGTTTGCCGCGAGGCTGATTGGAGCGAAGGAACAAGATGCTCTGGCCTTCGGGCGTCCACTTTGGCTGGATGTCGTCTCCGGTCCCCGCAGTCAATTGTTGCGGTTCTCCCTGAAGCGCTTTGACGAATATTTTTTTGAAACCGTTCACTTCACGGCTGTACGCAAAGCTTTTTTCGCCGGGCGCCCAGGCCGGGAATTCGTGAAGGCCTTCTGTGGTGGTGAGCTGAACGAGCTGAGCTGCGGAAAGCGAATTGGCCGGGTTTCCACTGAATCCTTTGCGGAGAAAGTAGCCGGCGAAAAGCACAGCGAGAATCATCACAACCGCCCACACCGCTTTCCGGCTGCGAACCGGTGGCTGTGTAGCGGCGGCCATTCCGGCTGTCGTGCCGGATTCGAACTCGCGCCGCAAGCGCTTGAGATCGGCATTCACTTCCGCAGCGCTTTGGCAGCGCAACTCGCGACTCTTTTCCAAAGCCTTGCTGATGATTTCTTCCAACTTAGGGGAGAGACCGCGCCGCACATGCCCGGGCAGCGGCGGGGATTGATTGAGGATAGCGTTGAAGACGGCGGCCGAAGTGGCGCCCTGGAATGGCAGGGTTCCGGTGGCCATCTCGTAGAGCACGACACCGAGGGAGAACAAGTCTGTGCGGGCATCGAGTTCCTGGCCGAGGGCTTGCTCGGGCGACATGTACGCCACAGTGCCCAATGCCGTGCCCGGGCTGGTGTGCTGGCCGGTGTCCGCGCCTGACATGGTGACGCCCTCGCCAGCCTCCGTGGCAATCCTGGGAGAAATCAGCTTGGCCAGACCGAAATCGAGAATCTTGGCGTGGCTGCGGGCGGTAACGAAGATGTTGGCAGACTTGACGTCCCGGTGAATGATTCCTTTGGCGTGAGCGGCGTCGAGAGCATCGGTGATCTCGATGGCCAAATCCAACAAGCGTTTCAGTTCCATCGGGCGGCCGGCGATGACGTGCTTCAGAGTTGCGCCCTCCAAAAACTCCATGGCAATGAAGGTCTTGCCTTCTGTCTCGCCGACGTCGTAAATCGTGCAGATATTCGGATGGTTCAAGGCGGAGGCGGCCTGTGCCTCTCTCTCGAATCGCGCCAGGGCCTGCGAGTCTGTGGCTACATCGTCAGGGAGGAACTTCAGGGCTACAAACCGGTGCAGTCGTAGATCTTCAGCCTTGTAGACCACGCCCATACCACCGCCTCCGAGTTTTTCCAGGATGCGGTAGTGGGAGACGGTCTGCCCGATGAGTGATGGGGAGTCCGCCATGTGACGCACATCTTAGGTTCCAGACCAAGGCAAGTCAACGCGTACAGCCCAGGCTGATTGTCCGGCGCCGGCGTCTGTGAGTTGATGCAGAAATAAGAGCTTTGGAGCGGGACGCAGCCGTTACGTGGCACCGACGCCGGTTTGGAGGCTTCCGTTGGCCACCGGGGTGATCGGCCCCCGGCCGCGCCAAGTGGAGAAGCCCTCCTTGACGAGGCTGGAAATGGTACGGCGATTTTGATAGATCAATTTCAGCCACGACAGAGGACCCATTTGGGGGAAATAGATCCCACGGAAACACATGCGGGCGATGAATATGTTTATCCGGTAGCCTAACGGCTTGTCCTTGAGGGAATCGACAGCCTGAGCCATGGCTTCAGGGCTGTACGAACGAGCCCACCCGGCTTTCACTTCGGCATGAGCTTCCTCTATGGTCATCTTCAGCGGCGTGTGGGCCATCGCAAACGGGATGAACTCCTGCCAGTGCTTTGGGCGCGTCAATCGCCCGGCGGCCTCCAGCCTTTTGTAAAGAGGCGTCGCGGGCAAAGGGGTGAGCAAGCCAAAGATGGGCAGCCCCGCGGGCCAAGTACGAATCTCTTTCATGGTCCGCTCTGCGACTCCTACGGTGTCGTTGTCCATGCCGAAAATGAAAGAGGTGATGGCGTAAACGTTGCGCTGGGCGAGCCTCTCGAGCACTGCGGCATACTCACCGGGTTTGTTGAAGCCCTTGTTCACGTCGGCCAAGTTCGTAGGATCAATGGACTCCATGCCGATGAAGACCCACTTCCCTCCTGATGCGGCAATGAGGTCAACGAGTTCCTCGTCGCGCAACAGATTGGCGCTGATCTGCGCGACCCAGTGCACCTGGGCGCCGGCGGCGATAATGTCGCGCAACAGCGATTTCGTGCGTTTGATGTTGATGGCGAAATTATCGTCGATGAAGAAGACGGCAATCTGGCCGCCCTCGCTTTTGGCCCGGGCTTTCAAGAGGAGCAGCTCATTCACCACACTTTCGTTGGTGCGAAAACGGATGGAGTCGCCAAAAAAGCCGGTTACCGTGCAGAACTCGCAGCCATAAGGACATCCGCGCCCAGACTCCATCGGAATGATGCGAAATGTACCCCAGCCCTCGCCGATCCGCTGGAGCGTGCGAGTTGCCATTTTTGGAACGAGATTGAACTGGTCGAGATTTATTTTGTCCCAGGGAATCGCCGGATATTCCTTGAGACTGGGTTTGCTTTCCTGGCCGAAGTCATCCACCGGGGCATAGATATCTTTGAGCTTGCCGCGCGCGGCATCCGCGACGATCTTTGGCCAGGTCTGATCGGCTTCACCGAGAGCCACCGCGTCGGCATGGCGCGGACCGCCGTTTCGACCGAGGGCTTCGTCGGCCTCTTCCGTGACGTGGGGCCCGCCCATCACGACCGGGACACCAACGGCGCGGATGGCATCGGCCACGCGGTAGGCCTTGGCGATCATGCGGGTCATCGCGCCGATACCGACAAGCCCGATGTTTTGTTCGCGCACAAAACGGGCGATGCCCGCTTCATCCATAGGTTGCGCGTTGCCGTCGATGAGCACTACTTCGTGGCCTTCTGGAGTCAGCGACTGGAGCAGAAACATCCAGAGATGGGGCATGAAGTTGCGAGTGACCCCATTGTCGGGGTTGTAAAGCAAAATGCGCATGTGCTCTTCTCCATTTAGAAGGCGCTTTATTGGCGCTCTCCCGGACAAGCCGCGATCTAAAGGTTTGTTGTGTAGGGGCGCAGAGGAAACCAACAAACTGGCCCTGAACATACCACTTTCTTGATGCGCTGGTCAGAAAATTTAAGAAGTGATTAACGGCATCAGTAATGAGAGTCGCGGGCGGTCGCAATCCTGCCGCGATGGCGGTGCAGCGGTCCTTCGCTAATGCTCAGGAATGAGCCGAGCCTGTACAACGCGGGGACAAAAAGCACTAGGCTTCTTCTTCGACGAGTTGCTCGCCGTGGGCGGCTTTGTGTGTGGCGATGACTTTTTCCGCGAGCTCGCTGGGCACGTAATCGTAGTGCGAGAACTCCATGGAATAGGTGGCGCGGCCTTGCGTTTTGGAAGTGAGGTCATTGGCGTACGACAGCATTTCCGCGAGTGGCACCTGCGCCTTGATGATGACGTTGTGGCCGCGGCTTTCGCTGCCGGCGATGCGGCCGCGACGCCCGCTGAGGTCACCCATCAGGTCGCCGGAGTATTGGTCGGGGGCGTAGACCTCGACGTGCATGATGGGTTCGAGGAGAACCGGGCGCGCTTGCTTCATGGCTTCCTTGAAAGCGAGCGAGCCGGCGATTTTGAACGCCATATCGGACGAGTCGACGTCGTGATACTTGCCGTCGTAGAGCACGGCACGGAAATCGACAACAGGAAAACCAGCGAGATAGCCGCGAGCGGCGGCATCGCGAATGCCCTTCTCCACGGACGGAATCCAGTTCCTCGGAATTGCACCCCCGAAAACATCATCGACGAACTCGACGCCCTTGCCACGCTCGATGGGCTCCATCTTGATGCGGCAAACGCCAAACTGGCCGTGGCCGCCGGATTGTTTCTTGTGCTTGCCTTCCGCGTCGGCCTTGCCGCGAATGGTTTCGCGATAGGGAACTTTGGGGGGCTTTAGGGTGAGGTCGACATGGTAGCGCTTGTGGAGCTTGGCGACGACGACTTCGATATGTTGCTGGCCGGAGCCGGCCAGCAGAAATTCCTTGGTTTGCGCATCGCGCGAAAAGCGCAGCGCGGGATCTTCCTCGAGGATTTTATGGATCGAGACGCCGATCTTGTCTTCGTCGGCGCGGGTTTTCGGCTCGATGGCAAAGGTGATGGACGGCTCGGGAAGTTGCGCGGGCGAGTAAAAAATGGGCGAAGCTTTGTCGCCAAG
>WNFH01002174.1_pt1 | contig 13585 bp, 15 predicted proteins | sample 5400411 | NCBI WGS metagenome assembly WNFH01 (sample SAMN13153347, study PRJNA577476) | soil metagenome | isolation source: 200 cm saprolite under Douglas fir tree site 2 hole 3 | place: USA:California | collected 2015-04-18
TGCCTCGCTCATCGGTCTTGCTAAGCCCGCATTTTAGAATTATGAGCCTTTCTTAGAAATAGGGGCACTTCTTAAAAGAATGGCTGTCGATGGGAAACGCTGAAACGCCCAGAACTGATGCCAACACCGAGAATCTGTTTACGGCTTTGGGCCGCATACTTGGTGTGCTGCCACAGATAGCCTCCGGCTTGCTGGGCTTTGCTGGCTTTGCATATATAGTTGGCTGGATCGAGGCCCACTCGTACTTTGAGCGCTTCGGTGCGAGTTGGTTAATGGGAGAGCTATCTCCATTCGCACTTCTGACCCATAGTTGGACCCCACTGTTAACGCTTTTGATCTTCCTTTGGCTTGGGATTACTGATCTTGCCGAGGCCGCTTGGCGAGTCAAAGGCACAACATACGTTCTGCGCTACGGTTGGTACGTAGCGTTCGCGCTCATGATCATGGAGCCGATTCTCAACATCATAATTCTGGACCGGCCTCTTTGGTTGCTTTCGTACATAACCGCCGTCGCGTGGACGATCATCGCAGCTGCTGCATTCGAAATGGTGGTATTACGCTTAAGAGCAGGCATTTTTGGATGGAATTATCCTTCCGCAGCACTCGTCTTCGCCGTTGTGGTGTACGGACTCTATCTGATTCCCAGTGCCATGGGACGCAGTGATGGAATCCGCGATAGAGATTCCAAGCGGTCCACGCTACCAATCCTATTTCTTGGTCCAGGTCACCCAGACACCGGGAACTTGCGTCTATTACTTGCGGCAGGAGAAAATTTCTATGGAGTAGGACTCGACGAGAGCAAGGAACACCCGAAGGTATTGGTTCTTCATCGTTCGCATGTGTATTCAGTTCAAGCAGCAAAGCCGATGAAGTGACGGAGTGCGGTCCTCCATACACACAGCCACACCTCCCCGATAACTACTCACGGCTCTAGGACTAAGCTGAATTCGCCTTCAACTGAATCCTTGCCCAGAATCATTCCCGCTAACGGCTTTTTCACGTCTCCTCTTTATATGTCTCTTGCCCGCGTCCTGGTGTAGAGGACTCCCGGGGCCTCCTGAAAGGCTGACCTAAACACCTTGAACGGAATGGGCCTTGTGGGATAGCTTTGGCCGAGCAGGTGAGGTGAGATCGGATGCAACCTGTGCGCCTTCCGCGCCTCTCGGTCATGCCGGTAAGCGAAGAGCAATGGAAAATCATTGAGAAGATGGCCGCCAAATGGAACATGAACATCACAAAACGCATTTCCACGATCCTGAGCACGCCGCGGAGTTCGACCGGCGAACCTCGGAGATCCATGCCGATCTGGCGGAGAAATTGGCTGACATGCTCGCGCTGAACGGCGACGAACAGATCCTCGACGTGGCGACGGGCACGGGACGCGTGGCCCGGCCGGTGGCGAAGCGCCTGAGAACCGGCCGCTTAGTGGGAATCGATCAAGCCCTGGCGATGCTCGATGTTGGCCACCAGCATGAAGATCCGATCCCGGCCTATAGCCAAAGCGCGGGCGAAGCCGATTCGCTGCCTTTTAAAGCTAACGTGTTTGATCGCGCCTTCGTCTCTTTCAGCCTGCATCATTTTGGCAACCCCGCAGGTGTGGTTCGGGAAGTGCTGCGAGTGTTGAAGAATGCAGGGAAATTCGTGGTTCTCGATCCCATCATCAACGAGTCGCGGGACTCGGTCGACGTTGCTCTTGAGACAAAGATCGACCAGGTGTTTCGCCGCACGCACGGCGATGATTTTCGTTTTCACACGGCGAGCAGCATTCAGCGTCTTTTGCTGGAAGCAGGCTACCTGATTGCCCGAACTCAAATCGCATCCTATTCCTTTGATCAGGACGGCATGGATGGAATTCCCACGGGCCGTCACTGGCTCGAGGCGGCAGAGGAGTTGCAGGTGGGAGCGCCGGAGCTGGCGCAGCGACTGAAGGAGAACTATTTCAGCTGGGAGAGAAGAGGGGAGACGGTGCACGTCAAAGGCAGTTTTTCGTACGCTCTGATTTGCGGCGAGAAACCGGCCTAGAGAGCGAACAAAGGAGCGACGAGGTGAAGAAAGCCGATTTTCGTACATTCTATCGTGACGCCCACGCCGTCGAATGTCTCACCGAGCGCGAAAAGATGCTAATCGGCTTGGCCGTGGCGATGATGCGCCTCTGCGATCCGTGAGTGGAGCGGCGCCTTGCGGACGCAAGGAAAGCAGGAATGACCGAAGAGGAGCTGGACGCCGCTGTGGATGTGATCGCAGCGGTGGATGCTGGAATTCTCCAGTCGCTGAATCAGCGAATAAAGCAGCGACAGAAGTAGAAAAAGGAAAGGAGGCCAGTAAATGCAGCTGACTAGATTCGTCGCAACATTTGCCCTCATTGTTTTTATCCAATTTTATCCTTCCGCCGGCGCTGGCGCGCAGACGCGACCCGTTGCGATCGTCGGCGGCACGCTGATCGATGGAACCGGAGGTCCGGCGGTCGAGGACGCGGCGGTCGTCATTCGCAACGGGCGATTTCAAGAGGTCGGAAGACGGGGACAAGTCCGACTACCCCAAGGAGCGGAGGTGATCAATGCCAAGGGCAAGACGATCCTGCCGGGCCTGATCGATGGCCACTGCCACTATTGGGAATGGGTGGGCGAGCTGTATCTAGCCTACGGTGTCACCACTTGCCCGGACATCAACAACAGTCCCACGGATTGGATTCTGGCGCAGCGCGAAGGCGTTCAGAAAGGCAAGATCCGCGGTCCGCGGCTCTGGATTTCGGGATACGCGCTCGATGGGCCTCGCCCTGCGGGGATGCCGGAGCAGAGGTGGCAGCGTAATAGCATCATTGTGCGAACCGAAGAAGAAGCCCGAAAGGCCGTTCGGGCTCACGTCGAGAAGGGGATGGACGGCTTCAAGTTTTTTGAGCGGCTCTCGCCCGAGGTCGCCAAGGTCGCGGCGGATGAAGCCCGCCGCCTAGGACGACCGGTGATCGCACACTCCATCGATATCTTTTCCGCTGTGGATGCCGGCTACACCTCAGTCGAACATTCCTGGGCGGTGATGTTCACGACGATCCGCGACGCCAAGAAAAAATCGGAAGTTGACATGGACCGAATGACGGGAAAGGTGGGAACCGCCGAGGCGCATACTTTTATGGAGCCGGACCTCTTCGACCAGATCATCAAGGCGATGGTAGAGAAGGATGTTCACTGGAGTCCTGCCTGGGCGACGCAGTTTCGCGCCCTGTCCCCGCGCGCGCCGGAGATGAAGAAGCGGGAGCTAGCCATGCTGAAGAACCCGCGTTTGCGCTATCTGCCGGCGTACAACCTAGAATCCGTCGAAGGATATTTTGCCGGTTTTGAGAAGATGGCGCCGGAGAAGCGGGAGCAGCTCACGGCCGCTTATAAATTGGTTCAGGATTTTGCCCGCCGCTATGTCGCCGCCGGAGGGAAGATCCACTCGGGGTCTGATCCCGGTAGCCTTTTGCCGGCCTATGGCGTGCACGCGGAGTTCGAGCTGATGATCGACGCCGGGTTTAGTCCGCTCTTGGCGATTCAATCGGCGAGCCTGAACGTCGCGCGGGCCTGGGGCAAAGACAAAGATTACGGCAGCGTTGAGAAGGGAAAAGTAGCGGATCTGGTGATCGTCCGAGGAGACGTGATAAAAAACATTTCCTCGACGCAGAATGTCGAGAAGGTTATCATGGACGGAAAGGCGGTCGATACCTCCTTTCATGCGAACTATCGCAACCCGATTCCGCGTCCCCTGTCCGACCGCTTCGTCACGAGCGTATCCCAACTGTCACCTGCATCGCTGGTAGAGGGTTCCGCCGGGCAGATCAAACTTACGGGTACAAACTTTCGTCCCTCTCACCAGGTGCTGTTGAACGGAAAGAAAGTTGAGAGCCGGTTCATTAGTGGCAGGGAGTTGGAGGTTCAGATACCTCCAACGAGCGCCGGGACGCACAAGATTACGTTGATCGACCCGGGCGTTGCGTCGTCCGAATCCAACGCAGTCTACTTGGTCGTCTCGTTCAAATAATGGTGAGGGTGCCTGAAAGATGAATTTACCCAAGTTTCACAGACTGGTTCTTTTTATCGCCGTTATAGTTCTCTCGCTCTGCTTCGAGTTAAAAGCGCAGACCGGACCGATTGTAATTTCCGGCGGCACTTTAATCGACGGGACTGGGCGGCCGCCGTTCACGGATGCCGCGATTGTCTTTCAGGACGGACGTATTCGAGACGTGGGAAAGAGAGGCGAGTTATCTTTGCCTCAAGGCGCTCAGATCATCGACGCCAAGGGCAAGACGATCCTGCCGGGACTGATCGACGGCCACTGCCACTACCGCGATTGGATGGGCGAGATTTATCTCCACTACGGCGTCGTGACCTGCCCGAACATATCCAACAACCCGGTGGACTGGATCATTGCCCAGAGAGAAGGCGTCCGTAACGGAACCATCCGAGGTCCGCGCGTCTGGGCCGCCGGCAACGTCATCGACGGGCCGCCTCCTGAGGGAATAGGTGGTCTTCGAAGGCAGCGCACCAGCATCATCGTCGAAAACGAGGAGGAGGCCAGGAAGGCGGTGCGGATGCTGGCGGAAAAGGGCGTGGACGGTTTCAAATTGTTTGAGCGTTTGACGCCGCAGACGGCCAAGGCGGCGGCAGCCGAAGCGCACCGTCTCGGACGGCCGGTGTTCGGCCACTCGCTCGACATCTTTGCTTCAGCGGACGCCGGTTATCAATCGGTGGAACATTCCTGGTCCGTTCTTTTCACTTCGATTCAAGATCCCAAGAAGAAAGCCGCTCTCGACATGGATCGCATGAAGGGCAAGATCGATACCGCTGAGGCGCACATTCACATGGAGCCGGCGATGTTCGACCGGATCATCAAGGTCATGGTGGAGAAGAACGTTCATTGGAGTCCGACCTGGGCGACTTGGTTCCGGCCGCTCTCTCCGCGCGCGCAGGAAATGAAGCGACGCGAGCTCGCGCTGCTCAAAGATCCCGGTCTCCGCTACCTCCCGTCGTATATTCTCAAGGACACCGAAAGTTTTTTCACCAAGTATGAGAGTGCCGCTCCGGAAAAGCGAAACCAGCTCATGGCTGGATATAAGATGGTCCAGGATTTTGTCCGCCGATTCGCCTCCGCGGGTGGGAAGATTCATTCCGGTTCCGATCCCAATCACGTTCTTCCGGGCTACGCGGTGCACGCGGAGCTGGAGATGCTGACCGAGGCCGGCCTGAGTCCGCTGCAGGCGATTCAAACGGCGAGCATCAACGTCGCGCAGGCGTGGGGCAAAGACAAAGATTACGGCAGCGTGGAAAAGGGCAAGGTCGCGGACATCGTGATCGTCAACGGGGATCCGCTGCGAGATATAACCGCGACGCAGCAGGTGGAGAAGCTGTTCATAGACGGCAAGGCGATGGACCTCTCGTTTCACCCGGACTACAAAAATCCCATCCCTCGGCCGATTCCCGACAGGCCGGAGTGAGTGAAGAAAGCAGAAGGCTCCGCCAAAAAGATTGGCGGATCAGCCTCAGGCTGAAGTAGGCGGTAGGCAATAGGCAGTAGGGAAGAATGAAGACAGAAAATTCAGGCCTCATCTGTTTCCTGTGTCGCTCTCTGCTCCTCCTGTTCGTGCTAACGCTTCTCGTCTCGCCGGGCTTGGGTCAGGAGAGCAAGACGTTAACAGTTATTTCGTATCCCGCCAGGCCGCCTAAGCTTCCTCTATGGCTCGCGCTGGAGGAGGGGCTGTTCGCGAAACACGGCCTGACGGTCGTCTTGAAAGAGCAGAATTCAACCGAGGAACTCCTGAGCGCGCTGGGCAAACGGGAAGGTGACGTTTACGCCGCAACCGCGCCCTACATCGTCTCCGCAGTAGGCGACGGCTTTGATCTTGTCTTTTTCGCGAACACAGGCTACAGCGTAATCAAGCTTCTTTCCCGCCCTGAAATTACCAGCACCGAGCAGCTCAAAGGCAAGAAGATCGGCACCGGCGAGCCTAACAGCAGCCAGGACCGCATCACGCGGCAAGCCCTTCTCCGTCTTGGATTGCGCCCGGAAAAAGACGTTACCCTGGTCCCTATAAGTGGACGAAGCGTCGAACGGCTGAAGGCTCTTTTAGAAGGCCGCATTGATGCCACCACGAGCAACGAAGACAATCTCTACGAGCTGGAGAGGAGAGGCAATCTCAGAAAAGTCCGGGTGCTCGCGGACAATGAGAGCTTGAAACTCTTCATTGGGGCCGGAGTGGACTTCGCTGTCTCACGCGGGCTGCTGGCACGGGAGCGCGAGAGCGTCAAGAGCTTTCTCAAGGCGCTGTGCGAAGCGATTGCGCTCGCGAAAAAAGACCGTGCGCGGGCTGACCGCATCTACAGCCGCCACCTGGGAATCAAGGACCCCGGCCTTTTGGACTTCATGTATCGGACTTACGTGTTGGGGGCGATTCCCGAGCGTCCTTTCCCAAGGTCCGAAGCGATCGCCCTGGGCTTAGAGGAATTCGGAGCCAAAGCCGGGCTCAAGGGCAGGAAGGCGGAGGATCTGATAGATGCGACTCTCCTGACAGAGCTGGAGAAGGAAGGCTTCTTCGATCGGCTCTACGGGACTTTGAAGTAATAGCGGGGACTTCGTTGACAGAGGGCACGCTTTCCTAGTAGGTTCGCTCCAAATCGATCGGGTAAAAAGGGGGAGATATGAGACTCAAGCTGATTGCGATTTTCTCGGCGGTCGTTTGCTTTCTAGGGGTTCGTTCCCTCTCGGCTCAGGATCTGGGACCGCAGATTCAGAAGTTTAAAGAGGGCATCTACGTCTATGTGGGCAAGAATCTCAATTCCAACTGCGGCATTGTCCTGACCCAAGATGGCGTGGTGCTGATCGACAGCGGCCATAATCCGACGGACTCGCGCACGATTTTGGAGGCTGTCAAGAAGCTTACCCCGCTGCCGGTCCGCTTCCTCATCGATACGGAACCCCATCCCGATCATACTACAGGCCATTTTGTCTTTTCTCCTCCCGCCATCGTCATCGCCGCCGAAGGCGCCGGCGAGTCAATGAGGGGTCGCGAACGTGACGACCCGCAGCGGATCCAAAAGCTGGCGGCTGTTTCCCCGGAGATGCGTGCTGCGCTCGAGAGCTATCGGTTTATCCCACCGCATATCGAGTACCGGCAGAAGATGACGCTCAATGTGGGAGAAAGAACGTTCGAGCTGATGTACCTTAAAGGCGTCCACAGTGAGGCGGACACGGCCGTATGGCTACCCAAGGAGCGCGTGCTGTTCTCGGCGTCCGGGATTGTCGTCAACCAGTTCAATATTCTGCGGCCCTTCGTGACTATTCCCGATATTTTGGCCGCCGCGAAAATGTTGAAGGGGTTGAATCCGGAGCATGTGATTCCCGGGCATGGAATCCCCGGCACGGTAAAAATCTTTGAAGACACGGAAAAATATTACGCGCTGCTATTAGAGCGCGTCGGCAAGATGGTCAAGGAGGGCAAGTCGCTGGAAGAAATTAAAAAGGAAGTGCGCATGCCCGAGTACGACCACTGGGCCACCAAGGAACGGTTCCCGACCAACGTCGAAGCGGCTTACAAGGCGGTGAAGGGGAGCTGAAGTAAAAAGGGAAGGGTTCTCTTGAACACATTTACTGGAACCGAAAGCCGCCAACCGGCGGAGAAATCAAGGAGGCTGTTATGAAGATGAGATTGGCTACTGTTTTTCTTTCGAGCTCTTGCGTTTTGCTCTTCGCCACACATCTATCGGCGCAGGACCTCGGCCCCGGCTTCACCAAAGTCAAAGACGGAATTTACGTTTACGCTCCCGACCAGACCACCACGACTTGTAGCATCGTCGTGACGCAGGAAGGCGTCGTGATGATCGATAGCTGTAATAGTCCTTTGGCCTCCCGTAAAGTCTTCGACGCGGTAAAAAAAGTGACCGATAAGCCGATCCGATTCCTGATCGACACGGAGGTCCACAACGATCACACGTTCAATCACTACGTATTTTCTCCGCCGGCGGTCGTCATTAACCATGAGGGCGCCGCGGAAGGAATGAAGAAAGGTCTCGATCCAAAGCGGGCCGAAACGCTTTCAAAGCAATCTCCCGAAATCGCCGCGATCGTGAAGGACTACAAATTCATCCCGCCGCACATAGAATATAAGGACAGGATGACGCTCAATCTGGGCGAGCTGACCTTCGAGCTCATTTATCTCAAAAACGTTCACAGTGAGGCGGATACGGCGATCTGGCTGCCGAAAGAACGCGTGCTTTTCGCGGCATCCGCGGCCAACGTGAGAACCATGATCAACCTCCGGCCGCACGTTACGATCCCGGACGTGCTCGCCGGTTACAAGCTGATGAGGTCCTTAAACCCGGAATTCGTCGTCCCCGGCCACGGTCCGGTAAGCACCACGAAAATCTTTGACGAGTACGAAGGCTTCTACACGTTGCTGCTGCAACGAGTGGGCGAGATGGCGCGTCAGGGCAAATCTCTGGACGAGATCAAAAAAGAGCTCAAGATGCCGGAATACGCCGACTGGGCGGGCCAAGATCGCCTGGGAGTCAACATCGACGTAGCGTACAAATCGGTGAAGAAGTGAAAATTCAATTTGAACAGTAAGGAGCGAAATGAAAAAATCTTTGTTCCCTACGGTTGTGTTTGCGTTTTCCTTGGTCTTCAGCGGATACGCGCACGCGATCACGCCGGACAAGGCGGAGTTCAGGAAGCTTGCGGACGACGTCTACGTCTACATCGGCAAGTTGAATGACGCCAATGCGATGGTCGTCGTTACGTCTCAGGGAGTCGTCGTCATCGATACCGGCAACAATCAACCTGAGACGCGAAATATCCAAAAGTACATTCAGTCGGTGACGAAGCAGCCGGTGCGCTTCGTCATCATTACGCAAAACCATGGGGATCACATCGGCGGCACGCCCCTTTTCTCGCCGCCGGCGACCGTGATCCTGCACGACCGGGTAGCGAAAGAGTGGTCCGGGTGGAAGCCTAACCTGGTGAGGGCGTGGCAGAAGCGCTTTCCGGAGCGGATGGAGGCTCTCAAAGACTTTCATCCTTTGGATACCGTTGTGAGTTTCAAGGACCACATGACGCTCCATCTGGGCGGCAAATTGATCGAGCTGATCTACATCGATGACACTTATAATCCGGGAGATGTCGCTGTCTGGCTTCCCCAGAGCGGGGTGCTCCACGCCGGATTCGTCGGTTACAAAGAGCGCCATCCCGATATCCGTCCGGACTACAGCCACGGGACCACCTGGGGGATGCTCAAGCAGCTTGAGGCGTTGATTCCCTTAAAGCCCAAGTTTGTCATCCCCGGCCACGGTCCTGTAAGCGATGTGAAAGACCTTCAAGCTGTGGTGGATTACCTTCTTATCGCCAGGCAAAAGGTCCGGGGCATGATGGATAAAGGAATGTCTCTTGCGTCGATCCAGAAAGAATTTCACATGAACGAGTACAAAGATTGGGACCGCACTCAACATCTCCCCGTGACCGCGGCGACGATCTACCGCGAGCTTAGGGGCGAAGGGCCGGAACCCAATCCGGTAGTGGAGAAAAAGATCGAAGGGAAGATCGCCAAAATCCAGGAGGAGGGGAGATATCTAACGGTCGTTTCGAACACCGGCGAGCAGATTGCGCTCAGGATCTCTAACGCGTCTGATATCGATGGAGTTCCCGATCGCTCCCACTTCAAAGAAGGAATGAGATTCACGGCGACCTATGAGCAGCAAAAAAACAGCAACGAAGTGTTGGAGTTTAAGGTGGGGCCTTAGGGTTCGATGGTCTGTCCTTTGTCTGAAACTAGGATCCCGCGACAGTCAAATCGGTTTGCCTTGAAGGCTTCTCGTGAAGATGTTAGGAGTATTTCTCAAGTGGTCGCATAGCTCAGTTGGTTAGAGCGCTTGCCTCACATGCAAGAGGTCGCAGGTTCGAGTCCTGCTGCGACCACCATAAATTCAAAGACTTACGATCTCCTTCCAATTTCTCGTATTCCTCGGTGTCAGTTCTGGTGCTACCCAATTTAGAGTCCATACAGAGCTTGTTGACCGCATCGAGTGTGTGAGTGGCAGAGAGGTGGCTGTAACGAAGGGTCATTGTAATCGTCTTATGTCCCATGAGCTCTTGAACCGTTCTTAGATCCACTCCTGCCATGGTAAGCCTAGAGGCAAAGGTATGTCTTAGATCATGCCAGTGGAAGTCGGCGATTTTCGCCTTTTTGAGGGCAGGGTTAAAGACGCGGTTTATGAAGTTGTTCGCGTTTATGGGGCTTTCACCAGTCTCGCTGGGGAATACCCACTCGCTCTTAAGTCTGCTGGGTAGCCCACGCATGATTTCCACGACCCAGTCATTCATTTTGACGTGCCTTGTCTCTCCGCTCTTGGACCGATGAATTGTGATCGTTCGGGTATTGAAGTTAACATCCGGCCACCTGAGGTTAAACTGTTCAGCGCGTCGTAGCCCCGTGTGCATCGCTACCTCTACTTTCGGCCAATGTTTCTCAGGGAACTCTGCTTTTAATCGAGGCTCCTCATCTTCCGCGAGGTAACGGACCCTTTCGTTATTCTCCTTGAATTTCTTGACCAGCTTTACCGGATTGGCCTTTGTATTCCCCCAAGCGATGGACTTATTAAAGACCGCATTCAAAAGCTGCAAGTGTCTGTTAGTTGTGGCAACGGAAACCTCCTGAGCCAGTTTAGCCTTAAACCTCTCGACATCCTGGGGTGTAATCTCAGAGAGTGCCTTTTCCCCGAAGGTCTGAACTAATCGGCGCATGTTGTGACAATCCGTGGGGTAGGATCTTTTATTGACCTTTGAGTGTTCCTCAAGGTAAATCCGGGCCATATCTTTAAAGCGAATGTCCCTCTTTTTGCCCACGTCCTCAGGGAAAAACTTTCCTTCCCGGATTTGCGTCTTACGTTTCTCATAGGCCTTTTGGGCCAGGCTTTTACGTCCAACCTTTTCCCGGTGGATGCGCCCGTATTGATCTGCGTAGCGTACCCACCAGTCATTAGATCCTTTGATCTTCTCAAATACGCCCATAAGCTAGCTCCCCTTCTTTCTGTTCATGTATTCGGTTAAAAGCCTGACCGCCAGCTGGCTCATAGTGGTTTTTTCCCTGACCGCTTGGATTTTCCACTTTTCCCATATTTCCTCAGGGATGGATAAAGTCAGCTTTTTCAGCGGTATCACGCTTCTTGGTCTTCCCATTTTTTTCTTCGGCCTCTTCATACTTTTATACATACAAAACTCTTAAAGTATTTGTCAAGCATAAAATGCAGGGGTTAACTATCCCAAACACGTATCGGATTGACGGAGTCTGCTTGCATCCATTTATCGAGGGCTAATCTGTCAAAGAAGAGAGTCCGTCCCTTTCGTATATGGGGGATGCGTTTTTCTTCTACTAAACGATAAAGGGTCTTCGGCGCCAGGCCTAAGTAGGCAGCTGCCTGTGGTACGCGAAGATAACGAGGAATTACTCCGTTGGATATCTTCACGCTAACGACAAGCCCCCTCCTGTGATTGGCAAATCCGGCGGCGAATAGTGGATTTGCTACAGCCCAGCCTTTTCGCCATCTCTTGGAGCGATAAACCTTGCTTCCTTAACCCAAGTACCTGGTCAGCTATTGCTCGGGCTCTGGGCCTCCCCAGGGCTATGCCACGCGCCCGAGCACGATCCAGCCCTGCTTTGACCCTCTCTCGAATGATGTCCCGCTCAAGCTGTGCCATCGCGCCGATGATCGTGAACATGGCCAAGCCGATTGGAGTTGAGGTGTCAAACTGCTCTTGCAAGGAGATAAAGTCGATCTTAAGAGTCCTAAAGGTCTCAAGGGCTGATATGAGATGCTTTACCGACCGTGCAAACCGGTCGAACCTCCAGACAACAACTGCCTGAAACTTACCGGCCCAGGCCTCTTTTATGAGCTGGTCCAAAGCTGGCCGCTTCTCCTTCGCGCCGGAGAACCCTTTATCAACAAACTCCTCCACGATCTCCCACCCGCGAGTTGCAGTGTGGGATCTGAGAGCAGAAAGTTGCACTTCAGGATCCTGGCCTTGCGTGCTAACACGGGCGTATAGCGCGACCTTCACCAGCTGCCTCTTCTGTACCATCGAAGACGCTCCGCTCCCCTGGGTGTCAAACGGAACTTCAGGCTCACGAAGAGCTCATGAGGTTGAAGGCGGAACTTAAACCCTTTGGGTCGATGGGATGTCGCTTCGATGAGGCGATCCCGCCATAATCGCTTTAGGTGATCACAGGCGGCTTGTAGGGAGAGGCCAAATTCCTCGCTTAAATCCTCAAACGATACGGAATGTCCCTGGCGGGTCTCCTGAGCTATAAATTCTAAAACCTCATGCTTTGTGATCATCCTTCCTTCCCCCTTGGCTCCTGATCGAAACCTGTGCCAGAAACTTGCGCAGGGGTTTTTGGCACACCCATTTGAGAGACGATGTAGAGTTGGCAGTGCCGGAGAGAATCGGACAGTGCGAGAACAATATCTCGGCTCTGCCGCTTTGCTGCAGCCTTTGGCAGTCCGTCATCCTGCAAACCCAGCCTCCAGGATGATAAAGGCATTAGAACCTTCGTGAAGCTCGTTTTGGTTGTCACGCTTTGCAATTTAAGTTAGCTTTAGATCTACGCCAAGATGAGAAAACTCAACCAAAAAAGTGTGAGTTCTCTCCCCATCAAGGAAAATGAATTCGAAGAGGCTCTCCAAGCATACCCAGGTAACAAAGTAAGCCCCCCAAACATCGCTATACAGTTAATGAAAAATGGTAGCGGATCCGCCCCTCTGTATGAAGAGCCGAATTTCGAAAGATGGTTTGGCCAAACACTGACTGCGACTAAAGAAATCCTTAAGGAGATCTACATTCGATACAGTGCCCCTCCCGGTGTGATTTTGGACGCCTTAGCATTCGCTGAGATATATGACCGACTTACAGATCCCCAGGTGAAGGCCAAGGTCAGGAGCCTTAAGCGTCGGGAAGAAGACGCTGAGATACTGGAGAGAGCAGCAAAGGTCCTAGGAGAATACCAGGCTGTTTTAATGCAACGTACTCTCCCTGGCGTCTTGTCAATTTCCTCATTACAAATCTCCCCTTCGTCCATAATCGAGAAAGCAACAGAGCCACCTCAGCGTCGAAACATATGGCTACCTACCAGCTACGAATCTGGGGAATTAAGCGAGACCCTTAAAGAGGTGGCACGAAGGATCCGTGAGCTTGGGCCCTCCTCGGCCCATAGGCCAAAGCTAGACAAAGTAAAAAAGTGCGCCAAGAGCCTTGCAAACCTTTTTGAGTATTATAGCGGACAGCCCTTATACAAATACGTCGGGAAGTTGATCCACGCTGCATTTCCGGAGCAGTGGAGCCCAAAGGGCAGCATCAGGGAAGCGGCCAAGAAGCTGATCAAAGAAAAAAGGGAGCAGCGAACCCAAAAGAAGGTGCCTAAGCCAAAGGGACAACGAGGAGGCTTGGAAGATGACGGCTTTCAGAAGTTTACCTTTTTTCTCAAAAAGGCCGGGGGAGATGTCCATGCGCAGATGGAGGTTGGCCAATTTATAAAAAAAATTCCTGCTGGATGGAAAACTGTAGACTCCTG
>WNFH01002175.1_pt1 | contig 13582 bp, 18 predicted proteins | sample 5400411 | NCBI WGS metagenome assembly WNFH01 (sample SAMN13153347, study PRJNA577476) | soil metagenome | isolation source: 200 cm saprolite under Douglas fir tree site 2 hole 3 | place: USA:California | collected 2015-04-18
GGCGTGATCGGCATGGTCGAGCGCGGGCGCGAGCCCGCCGAGCAGGATCTGCGACTGCTGCGCCGGCATCTCGACCTCGACGCGCCGGCCCGCCCCCGCGGGGGCCGGGCTCGCCGGCTCGGCGGGAACCCCGCCCGGCGGCATCCGGCCGAACAGGCGCCGCGTCTCCGCGAGAACCTCCGGCGCCGGGACCTGCCCGCTCACCGCGAGGATCATCCGCTCGGGCCGGTAGCCCTCGCGGTAGGCGGCGACGATCGCGGCGTGATCGATGCGCGCGAGTGACTCCGGCGTGCCCAGCACGGGCAGCCCGTAGGGATGCGGGCTGTAGAGCGCCGCGAAGAACTCGTCGAACGCGCGCTGGGGCGCGTTGTCGCGCCGCTTCTGGACGCGGCTCAGCAGGAAGTCGCGCTCCACGTCCACCTCCGCGGGCAGGAGCTTCGGCTCGAGCGCGAGCTCGGCGACGAGCGAGAGGAGCTCCCGCCAGAAGCGCGCGAGCGCCGACGCGCGGATCTCCGAGTCGTCCACGTCCCCGGCCGCGCTGATCTTTCCGCCGAGCGCCGCGACCGCCTCCGCCAGCTCGCTCCCGCTCCGCCTCGCGGTCCCCTTCACCATCACCGCGTGGACGAAGTTCGAGATCCCCGCGGCGGCGGGCGTCTCCCAGCGCGTCCCCATCTTGACCAGGAGCGACGCCGCGACGACCGGGGCCACGGGGTTCTCGCGCACGATCACGGTGAAGCCGTTGGCGAGCCGCTCCTGCGTCACGTCCGCCGCGGCGGCCGGCGCGGCCAGCAGGCAGGCGGCGGGCAGTGCGGCGAGGAGGCTCCGCATCACTTGGAGGCCTCGGGCACGAAGCGGACGCGCGCGTAGGTGTCGCCGCCGAAGTACCGGCGCGCGACCGCCTGGATCTGCGCTGCCGTGATCTGCCGGAGCCGCCCGAGGTACGCGATCTCGTCCTCGAGCGTCCAGGTCGTCTCCGCCTGACCGTACGACTTCGCGAGCCCCTCCGCGGTCTCGATGTCGAAGGCGTAGCTCGACTCGGCGGTGATGATCGCGCGCCGGCGCTCGGCTTCGGTCACGCCTTCGTCGCGGACCCGCCGGATCACCGCGAGGATCGCCGCCTCCGCGCGCTCGAGGTTCTGAGGCTCGAGGCGCGCGGTGACGCTGACGAGCCCCGCCTTCGCCGACGCGACGTAGCCCGCCTCGATCGAGGCGACCAGCCGTTCGCGCTCGCGCAGCGCCTGGTTGAGCCGCGAGCTCGGCGAATCGCCGAGGATCGTGGTGAGCAGGTCCACCGCGTAGATGTCCTCGTTCCCGTTCGCCGCGGCCCGCCACGCCAGGCCGAGGTACGCCTGCTTCTCCGCGCGCGGCACGTCGAGGCGCTTGCTCCGGTCGATCGCGGGCGGCGGCGGGGCGTCGGGCCGCGGCGCGCGGACCGCCGGCAGGCGCCCGAAGGAGGCCTCCGCGAGCCACCGCACCTCGCCCGGGCTCACCGCGCCCACGACGACGAGCACGAGGTTCGGCGCCACGTAGTGCGCCTTGTAATAGCGCTCCAGGCGGTCGCGCGTGAGCCCCTGGATCAGCTCGCGCGTGCCGAGGATCGGCCGGCCGTACGGGTGCGGCGCGTAGGCGAGCTCGTTGAGGCGCCGGCCGAGAAACTTCTCCGGATCGTCCTCGACGAGGTTCATCTCCTCGAAGACGACCTTCTTCTCGCTCTCCAGCTCCGCCGGAGGAAAGCTCGCGTTGACCCCGATGTCCGCGAGCAGCTCGATCCCGGCACGGAGCGCGCCGGCCGGGAGGACCACGTCGTAGTGGGTGTAGTCGTACGAGGTGAACGCGTTGCTCGTGCCCCCGAGCCCCTCGACCAGCTCGTCGATCGCGCCCGGCGGGCGCGTCGGCGTCCCCTTGAAGAGCATGTGCTCGAGGTAGTGCGAGAGGCCGAGCTCATCGGGCGACTCGTCGCGGCCGCCGGTGCGGACCCAGAGCTGCAACGCGACGACGTCGCTCGCGCGATGCTCTTGCGCGATCAGCGTCACGCCGTTCGGCAGGACCGTGCGCACCGGCCCGGCGGGCGGGGCGCCCCGCGCCGGGGCGCCCGCCGCGGCGCAGCCGGCGAGCAGAAAGGCGAGGAGGACGGTCAGGGCGCGCGCCATGACGCCCGAGTCTCCACGGTCCCTACGCGGCCGTCAAGGCCGGCGGATTCACGCGGGGACGGTGCTCGCCGCGCGCCGGCGCTTGCGCGCGAACCGCAGCCCGGCGTTCACCGCCCGCACGCCGAGCAGGAGCGCGAGCACGCCGGCGTGCCAGTACTGATCCGTCCGCCCGACCTTCGCCAGCCAGAGGAAGTGCGTGCAGCCCAGGACCCCGGCCAGGTAGGCGAGGCGGTGGAGGCGGGTCCACGTCCGGGCGCCGAGGCGCTTGATCCAGCCGCTCGTGGACGTGAGCGCGAGCGGCAGGAGCGAGAGGAGGCCCAGCATGCCGACCGTGATGTAGGGGCGCTTCAGGATGTCCGCCCACATCCGCGGCCAGTCGAAGAAGAAGTCGAGGACGATCCACACCGAGAAATGCAGGCACACGTGGAAGAAGGCGAAGAGGCCGAGGAGCCGGCGCAGCGTGATCGGCCACGACCACCCGAACACGATCCGGAGCGGTGTCATCGCGAGCGAGGCGAGCAGGATCCGGAGCGTCCAGTCGCCGAGCGTGTTGGTGACGAAGCTGATGGGGTTCGCGGTGAGGTCGTCGGTCGCGAACCGGTAGAGGAGCGAGCCGAGGGGCAGGAGGCACGCGCCCCAGACCACCGCCTTCAGCGCGATGCGGGCGCGGCGGGACACGACCGCTAGTAGGACTTTCTCAGGTCCATCCCCGCGTAGAGATGGGCCACCTGGTCGGCGTAGCCGTTGAACATGAGCGTGGGGCGCCGGCGGAACTCGCCGATCCGCCGCTCGGTCGCCTGGCTCCAGCGCGGGTGGCTGACCTCCGGGTTGACGTTCGAGTAGAACCCGTACTCCTGCGGCGCCGCCTTGTTCCAGGCGGTCTTCGGCTCGTCGGCGACGAGGCGGATGCGCACGATCGACTTCCCGCTCTTGAAGCCGTACTTCCACGGCACGACGACGCGGATCGGCGCGCCGTTCGGGTTCGGCAGCACCTGCCCGTACATGCCGACCGTCAGCAGCGTCAGCGGGTGCAGGGCCTCGTCGAGGCGGAGGCCCTCGACGTACGGCCAGTCGAGCGACGAGAAGCCGAAGAAGCCGGGCCGCTGCGCCGGGAACTGGCTCGGGTCGAGCAGCGTCGTGAACTCGACGTATTTCGCCGCGCCCGCCGGCTCGACGCGCCGGAGGAGCGACGCGAGCGGGAAGCCGATCCACGGGATCACCATGGACCACGCCTCCACGCAGCGCAGGGCGTACACGCGCTCCTCGAGCGGGTGGAGGCGGATCAGCTCGTCCACGTCGAAGGTCTTCGGCTTGTGCACGAGCCCGTCCACCTGCACCGCCCACGGCCGGGGCCGGAGCGTGTGCGCGAGCCGCGCGGGGTCGTCCTTGTTGACCCCGAACTCGTAGAAGTTGTTGTACGTCGTGGCCGACTCGAACTTGGTCGGGGGCTCCTTGAGCGAGAGCGCCTCGTTGCGGGCCGCCTTGAGCGGTGGGCCGGGAGGCGTCGCGGCCGCGCTCTCGCCCGGCAGGAGTGCCGCCGCCGCCGCGCCGGCGATCCACTCGCGGCGGTTCAGGTAGAGCTGCTCGGGGGTGACGTCGTTCGAGGTGAACCGGGGAGCGCGTCGGATCAGCATGCGCAAACCGCCTCCTGGGTCACTCCTGGCGGCGGGAGCGCGGGATCACGTCTGGTCGGCGAGGAGGCGACGGATCGCCGCCTCCGTCTCGTCGTAGTCCCCCTCACCGATGTGACGATACCGGACCACGCCCTTCCGGTCCACCAGCAGGAGCGTGGGCCAGGCCCGCACGCCCCACCGGTTCCAGATGGCGAAGTCGTTGTCTTGCACCACCGGGTACCGGATGCCGAACCGCTGCGTCGCGGCCACGACCTTGTCGTGCCGCTTCTCCCACGGAAACTCGGGGCTGTGGACGGCGACGACGACGAGCCCGGCGGGTCCGTACGTCTCGTGCCAGGCCTTGAGCTGCGGAACGACGTTCGCGCAGTTGACGCAGCCATACGTCCAGAACTCGACCAGGACGACGCGGCCCCTGAGGCCCTGCATGCTCAGGGGGCCGCTGTTGATCCACGGCTCCCCCGTCACCTCCGGAGCCGATTGGCCGAGCCGCAGGGCCTGGCCGCCCGCCGCGCCGGCGAAGACCAGCACCGGCAACAGCAATGCTCCGAGGACGAGGAGCCGGCGCAACGTCACGGCCGCTACTTCTTCTCGGCCTCTTTCTTCTCGTCCTTCTTCTCGACCTTCTTCTCGACCTTCTTCTCCATCTTCTTGTCCTTCTTCTCGGCCATCTTTGCCTTCTTTTCGGCCGTCTTTTCCTTCTTCTCGGCCTTCTTCTCCATCCCCTTCGTGTCCTTCTTCACGTCGTCTTTCTTCATGTCCTTCTTCATGTCGTCCTTCTTCATGTCGTCTTTCTTCTCGGTCGGCGCCTGGGCGTAGGCGACGCCGACGACATTGACGGACACGAAGGACACCGCGACGACCCCGACCAGCACCACCAGCAACCACCCTGTCAGCTTCCGCATGCCTGCCTCCTTGAAGGGATTTGGAGCTGCCGTACCTCTAGCAGCCATATTACACGACTACACGACCTCGTCCGTTCGGGCGGTCGTCTCGCCGAAGCGGCCCATCGCGAAGGGCGGCAGGCCGCGGTAGACGTCCTCGAGCCGCACGTTGATCTCCCGGTTGGCCAGGGCGAAGAGGCTCCGCCCCTCGCGGTCGCCCTCCACCAGGAAGGGACCCAGGCGGTCCACCTCCAGCACCCAAAGGGCCTGGGCGATCCCGAGCTCTCGGAGCCAGTGGACCTCCCGCACCCGCCGGATGCACTGTCCGTAGGCGGCGCCCATCCCGTACCCGATCGTCGTGAGGTAGACGGCGCCGTGCGGGACGAACCACTCGCGATAGGCGAGCTCGGTCAGGCCCGCCTTGCCGACCACCACCCGGGTGCCCGAGCGCTCGAACCACCGGCTCATGGACTTCCCGAAGCGGAAGCTCGCGGTCGCCGTGACCGCGGCGACCGCGTAGGTGCCGTCGGGCCGCACGGTCGCGGCCGGTGAGCAGTGGAAGCTGACGTTCGTCAGGGCGCGGACGGAGGCCGGCAGCTCCGCCCCCTGCTCCACGACCTTGCGGTAGACGCCCTCGCGCGCCGTGTAGACAACGCCCGTGAGGTAGACGACGTCGCCGAGCTTCAGACGCGCGAGGTCGGCGTCGCCGACCGGCGTCGTCAGGTGGACCTCGTCCATCGCGACGTCGTCGAGCCGCATGATCATTCGATTCCGTCCCGGCGGTAGTAGTCGGTGAACCACTTCGGGTCGGCCCGGAACTCGACACGGCCGTCGGGATGGATCCGCGCCGTCGCCCGTCTGGACGACAGGCAGAACTCGTGGATCGCGACCGGCATGCCGCCCGTGTGCGTGTAGGCCACCTCGACGTGGGTCGAGACCACGAGGGAGGTGCCGGCGAAGCCCATCGCGCCGATCCCGACGTAGTTCCCGAGCGCCGTCAACTCCTCCTCCAGCGCGGCGACCTGCGGGTCGGGGTTCCGGCTGCCCACGACGCGCAGGCACGCCGCCTCCTTGCCGAGCCGCACGCAGGTGTCCTTCGAGCCGCCGATGCCCACGCCGACGATCGCGGGCTGGCACGCGAGGCCGCGCCGGCCGAACTGGACGAGCGTGTCCACGAAGAAGCGCTTGACGCCGCCGACGCCGTCGGCCGGGAAGAGCATCCGGTAGTCGCTGCCGAACAGGCCGCCCTTGTGGACGGTGGTGAGATCGAGCCAGTCCGCGTCCGGCTCGAAGGTGTAGGTCACCTCGGGGGCGTGGACGCCGACGTTGTTGTCGTGGTCCGCGCGCGAGAGGGGGTGGACGCGGTTCGGTCTGAGCGGGACCGACGCCGTCGCGTCGGCCGTCGCGCGCCTGAGCGCGCGCTCGAGCGCCACGAACCCGCCCTCGACGACCGCCTCGTTGCCCGCCTTGACGTAGTAGCGCGGCAGTCCGGTGTCCGCGCACATGGGCCGGCGCTCGGCCGTCGCGACGTCCCAGTTCCGCTCCATCTCGGTGAGCACGAAGCGCGCGAGACGGTTCCGCTCGCGCTCGCGGGCCAGGCGGACCCCCTCGCGGTAGTCGGCGGGGATGTCGATCGCCGCGCGCGCCATGAGCTCGCGCGCGGTGTCCTCGACGAGCTTCAGCGGGATGGGCCGGGGCACGCCGTCGCCTCGACCCTAGCTTATTACATCGGCGCCGGCCGGGTCGTGCGGACGCGGTCGGGCGCGAGCCCGCGCGCGCACCACGCCGCCGCAAGCCCGCCCGCGCCCAGCGTGACGAACGCCCAGCCCCACGCGGTCGGGGAGGCGCCGGGCGGGTTCGTCACGTCGAGGACGCGGCCGAACACGATCGGCGCGATCGCGCCGGCGCCGAAGCCCATGAACGAGCGCAGCGCCAGGGCCGCGCCGAGGTGCGGGGGGTCGACCGCCTCGGTGAGGGCCGTCGAGAGCACGGGCGAGTCGCCGAGCGCGGCGAAGCCGTACAACGCGCCGACCGCGAAGACGACGGCGAGGGGCAGGCCGATCAGCCAGCCGAAGACGAGCGAGCAGACGGCGCTCGTCGCGGCCAGGCCGAGGAGGACGACGCGCCGGCCGAGGCCGTCCGACAGCCGGCCCATCGAGGTCGAGGCGAGGAGCCCCATCAGATGGAACGCGGCCGACACGTACGAGGCGAGCTCCACGGCGCGGAGCGAGCCCTCGCCCGACACGGCGAAGACCGCGGCGACGAACGCGGGAGTCCACGCCCACATGCCGAGCAGCTCCCAGGAGTGGAACGTGTAGCCGAGGATCAGCCGGACCGCCGGGCGGTTTCCGAGCACCGCGGTGCCGAAGCGCGCGCCCTCGTGCCGCGGGTGCACGACGTTGGGGGTCGCCCGGAGCACGAGCCACACGATCACCACGCCGAGCACCGGGCCGAGCGCGCTGGCGAGGAACGCGAGCGGGTAGCCGCCCGCCCGCACGGCCGCGCCCGAGACGACGAGTGAGAGCGCGTAGCCCGCCGACGAGCTCGCGATCAGCCAGCCCACCGCGGCGCCGCGCCGCGCGGGCGGGTAGCGGTCGGCGAAGAGCATGATCGCGGTCGTGTAGGTCCCGCCCTGGGAGAGGGCGACCAGCGTGTAGAGGACGAGGCCCGTGAGGTAGGAGCGCGCGAAGGCCGCGAAGAGGAGCCCGGAGACCGCGCTGAGCCACGCCGAGCCGAGGAAGACGCGCCGCGCGCCGACCCGGTCGGCCAGCGCGGAGAAGAACACGAGCGACACGGCGTAGCCCGCCTGGAAGCCGGTGGAGATCGAGCCCGCCGCGGTCGCCGTCATCCCCCACTCGGCGCGGAGCACCGGCAGGGTCGCGGCGTACGTCATGAACATGGACGTCATGAACGTCCGCGACGCGCAGACCGCGAGGAGCCATCCGTCGAGCCTCACGGACGGCGGAACGCCTGACCGATGAACTCCTGGAAGCGGTCCTCGAGCTCCGCCGCGACGGCGTCGGCGACCTCGGCCGCCGTCCCCGGACGCTCGGCGACCGCGCTCCGGGTCCACTGCTCGATGTAGGCCTCGGAGCCCTCGAGGCCGAACTGCATGGCGACGGAGTCGATCAGCGACTGGAAGCGCTCCGAGAGCTGGCGGGTGACGGCTCCGGCGCCGTCGCGCGCCTCGACGACCGCGGGGATGTCCCGCCAGGCGATCACCTGGTACGTCGCCACGCCGCTCTAGCGGCCGCCCATGAACTGACCGAGGAGCGTGATGCGGTCGCCCGGCCGGAGCGGCGAGTCGAGCGCGTGCCCGATGCCGAGGACGGCGTCGTTCACGAGGACCTCGATGTGCTCGCCGAGCTCGTCCCCGTGCCAGAGCGCGGCCTGGAGGTCGGGATAGCGGGCCGAGAGCCGTCCGAGCACGCTCCGGACCGTGGCGCCCGGCGGCAGCGCCTCCTCGAACACCCGCCGCCCGGTGCCGTCGCCGCCGATGAACTTCGTGACCCAGGAGGCGACCTCGACCGGGATGGTCGCGGCCGTCGCGCCCGTCGAGGCCATCAGGACGGGACGCAGCAGGACGCCCCCTTGGCGAGCGGCAGGCCGCGGGGCGCGTCCTCGAGGTCGCGGTTCAGCACGTACACCTCCCACTCCACGCCGTCGGGATCGTGCACCCAGAACTTGTCCTGGTTCGCGTGGCAGCAGTCCACGCCGAGCTCCTCCCGCACGGCGAGGCCCGCCGCCTTCACCCGCGCGAGCTGGCGCAGGACGGCGTCGCGCGACGCGACCTGGATCCCCACGTGATCCACCGGGCCGCCGCCCTCCGCGGGCCGCCCCTCGGACAGGGCGAGGTTCAGCGGGCCCCACGGCGGCAGGAACTTCACGTAGCCCGGCTTCTCCTTCACGGGCTCGGCGCCGAAGAACCGCCGGTAGAACTCGCGGCTCTTCGCGAGGTCGGAGACCTTCATGTGCACGTGGACGCGGGGGAGGTCGGTCATGGCATGCTCCTTCAGCAGCAGGCGGTCAGGAGCCGGACCAGCTCCGAGACCGTGTCGGGGCGCGCCGAGTAGTAGACGAAGCGCTCCTCCTTCCGGCTCCGGACCAGCCCCGCCCGGCGCAGCGCGTCGAGGTGGTGGGAGAGGGTCGGGCCCGGGATCTCGAGCGCGGCCTGGATCTCCCCGGCGGGCACCTCCCGCGCCTGGCGCACGAGGAAGAAGAAGATCTGCAGCCGGGAGAGGTGCGCGAGCGCCTTGAACGCCTCGACGTGGTCCTCGCGGGCCTGGAGCCGGACGAGCGGGAGCGTCTTCACATTTCCAAGTTTATAAAACTATCGAAGCGCCGTCAACCCCGGGGCTTGGGGGCGCCCTCGGCCTCGAACTCCTCGCGCTTGGTCTTGAGCCGCTTCATGAGCTCGTCGAACGAGGTGGTCCGGATGATCTTGTCGAACTGGGCGCGGTAGTTGGCGATGAGGCTCACGTTCTCGATCAGGACGTCGTAGATCAGCCAGCGATCGCCGCGCAGGAGCAGCCGCGACTCGACCGGGACCTCGCTCCCCTTCCTGGTGAGGACCCTCGCGCGCACGACGGCGTGGTCGCCGTCCACGGTCTCGGCGACGTAGCGGACCTTCTCGCCGCCGTACTGGTCGATCCGGGCGATGTACGTGCGCTCGAGGAGGTCGCCGAAGAGGTGGGTGAACTCCTCCCGCTCGGCTGCCGTCCGCGCCTGCCAGTGACGCGCCAGCGCGCGCCTCGCCGTCTCGCCGAGGTCGAAGATCTGGGCGGCGATCTTGCGTACCGCGTCGCGCCGGTCCTGGGGGCGGAGCGCCGGGTCGTCGAGCACCTTGAGGACCTGGTCCGTGTAGTCGCGGAGCTGGTCGGTCGGCGACGAGCCGGCCCAGACCGGCGCCGTGCAGGCGACGCAGAGGCCCAGGACGACGAGTCGTGTCGCGATGATCACAACGGGTAGGAGTATAACCCGACGGCCGCGGCGCTAATGCTCGAAGGCTTCCCGGGAGCGTCCGCGGCCGGGGTCGAGCCGCGCGGCGCCGGCGGCCGCGGTGGCCGCGGCGCGCCGCCGGACCTCGCGGACGACGAGCGCGGCCGCCGCGACCTCGAGGGCCGCGGCGACGAGGTACACGGCGCGGACGCCCGCGGCGTGGATCAGGAGCCCACCCGCCAGCGGACCCAGGATCCCGCGTACGCCTGCGAGCGCGGCGCCGATCGCGACGTACTGCGGGGCGCGCCGCGGGCCGGCCGCGTCGATCACGACCAGCATCCAGACGAGGTCGAGGCCCACGCCGGCGAGGGCGTCGGCGGCCGAGCTACCGACGAGGGCCCACGGGCTTCCCGCAGCAAAGCAGATCGCGGGGGCCGCCGCGCCGATCAGGTACATCAGCGCGAGCGCGGCGAGGCTCGAGCGCCGGTCCACGAGCCAGCCCCAGCCCGCGCCGCCGAGGAGCGCCGCGCCCGCCGCGACGGCGGCGAAGACGCCGACCTGCGCGGCGCTCGCGTTCAGCACGTCCACCAGCAGGAGCGGATGCGCCGGCGTCTGGATCCAGCAGCCCGCGCCGAAGAGGAACGCGGCCACGAGGAGGCGCCTGAAGCCGTGATCGTCACGGACCGTCGCCCACGCGCCCGCGAGCGCCGGGCCCGACGCGGTGTCGCCGCCGGCGGGCGGCTCGGGCACCCTGAGCCGCCCCTGCGTGAGGCTCGCCGCCATCCCCACGACCGCCGCGGCGGGGAAGATCCAGCGCCAGTCGACGCGCTCGAAGAGCTGGCCGGCGGCGAGCGCCAGGACGATGCCGAGCGCCGCACCGGCCATCTTCACGACGCCGAGGGCCCGGCCGCGCTCGGCGCGCGGATAGACGCGCTCGACGACGGCGGCCTGCGCCGGCCCCGCGGCGGCGCCGAACACGCTCGACGCGACGACGAGCCCCGCGAACGACCACGCGCCGGCCGCGAGCGGCACGAGGAGGAAGGCCCCGCGGGCGACGACCGCGGGCCAGACGAGGTACGGGAGCGGCGCGCGCCCCCCGAGTGCCTGCGCCCACGCGAGCGAGAGCAGGAGGCTCGCGCCGGTCGCGGCGGACATGACCGAGAGCTGGAACGGCGTGGCGCCGAGGTCGCGTCGGAGGATCAGCCCGACGAACGGCCCCGTCAGGCCGGCGAAGACCGCCAGGAGGACGGCCGCGGCGATGTCGATCCGGAGCGCCGTGCGGATGCCGGGGCTGAAGCGTCGCGTGACCATGCCTCTCGATTATGGCGTATTCTCCCGCCCATGACGACCGAGCCGAGCGCCCCGCCGACCCTCGCGGGCCGGGTGGCGCTCGTCACCGGCGCCGGCCGCGGCATCGGCCGGGCGATCGCCGTCGCGCTCGCCGCGATCGGCGCCGACGTCGCGGCGGTGGACCTCGAGCCGCCGCTCGACACCCGCGCGCGCGTCGAGGCCCTCAAGCGCCGCTGCCTCCCGCTGCGCGCCGACGTCGCCAATCGCGCCGCCGTGGAGGCGGCGGTCGAGCGCACGCTCGCGGAGCTCGGGCGGCTCGACGTCGTCGTCAACAACGCCGGCGTCGGCGAGCGGCTCGCGCTCGAGGACCTCGACGAGGCGACGCTTCAGCGCGAGCTCGACGTGATCCTGAAGGGCACGATCCTCGTGAGCCAGGCGGCCTACCCGCACCTGAAGCGGGAGGGCGGCGCGATCGTGAACATCGCCTCGGTGTCCGGCATGGCGGGGGGCGCGGTCTCGCGCCCGGAGGACGAGACGGCCACGCGCGGCGGCCGCACCGGCCCGGCGTACGCGGCGGCAAAGGGCGGCGTCATCGCGTTCACGCGCTGGCTCGCGAAGGACGCCGGCCGCTACGGCGTGCGGGTCAACGCGGTCGCGCCCGGGCCCGTGCAGACCGACATGACCCGCGGCTACGACTACAACGTCATGGCGCAGCCCATCTCGCGCATGGGGCACCCCGACGACATCGCGCAGGCGGTCGTCTACCTCGCCTCGCCGATGTCGAGCTTCGTGACGGGTCAGGTGCTCGTCGTGGACGGCGGCGTCGTGCTCGACTAGGAGCCCCGGAGGAGTCCGCCATGCCTATCAGCGCCCTCGACAACCACCGCCGGCGCCGCGTGCGCGTCCTCGACACCGAGCTCGCCTTCGTGGACACGGGCGCGGGCGACCCCGTCGTCTTCCTGCACGGCAACCCGACCTCCTCGTACCTCTGGCGGAACGTCATCCCTCACGTCGCGGGCGGCGCCCGGTGCCTGGCGCCGGACCTGGTCGGCATGGGCGACTCGGGCAAGGCGCCGGGCGGCTCGTACCGCTTCGTTGACCACGCCCGCTACCTCGACGCCTGGTTCGACGCCCTCGGCCTCGACCGGAACGTCACGCTCGTCCTCCACGACTGGGGCTCGGCGCTCGGCTTCCACTGGGCGCGCCGCCATCCCGAGCGCGTGCGGGGTCTCGCGTACATGGAGGCGCTCGTCCGCCCGATGACGTGGCAGGAGTGGCCGGAGCCGGCCCGCAAGATCTTCCAGGCGATGCGCTCGCCCGCGGGCGAGGAGGTCGTGCTCGCGAAGAACGTGTTCGTCGAGCGGCTCCTGCCGGCGAGCGTGCTGCGCGGGCTCACGCCCGAGGAGATGGAGCGCTACCGCGCGCCCTACCGTGAGCCCGGCGAGTCGCGCCGGCCGACCCTCACCTGGCCGCGGCAGATCCCGCTCGACGGCGAGCCCGCCGACGTCGCCGAGATCGCGCGCGCGTACGCCGACTGGCTCGTCCGGAGCCCGGTGCCCAAGCTGTTCGTCAACGGCGATCCGGGCTTCCTCGCCACGGGCGCGGTCCGCGACTTCTGCCGGACCTTGCCGAACCAGCAGGAGGTCACGGTGAAGGGCACGCACTTCCTCCAGGAGGACTCGCCCGACGAGATCGGCCGCGCCGTCGCCGCGTTCGTCCGGCGGCTCAGCGCGGAGCCAGGCGCTCGATAGAGACGACGAGGAGGGCGTCCGGCGTGTCCTTGAGGCCGAACGCGATCCGGTCGCCGGGCCGGAGGCCCGCGAAGAGGCCGGTGGAGGCCGCGATGAAGGGCATGTCCATCGCCTCCTCCATGAGGCCGTGGATCGGGGCGTGGTGGATGATGATCACCGGGCGGGTCGCGTGGAGGCTCGACGGCGGTGGGAGGACCGCGACGACGGTGCCCGTGCCCCGCCAGTCGGCCTTCGGGGATGACGCGCTCTGCGAGGCGGCGGGCGCCGCGGAGAGCAGCGGCACCAGGAGTCCCGCGACGAGCGCGGCGCTCCACCCACGCATGCGCCATTGTAAACGAGGAGACGACCATGAAGATCCGTGAGGTCAAGAGCCACGTCCTGCGTCACGCGCTGCCCGAGGCCGAGGTCTTCGGCTCGTCCAAGGGCTGGCCGGTCGCCGCCATCTCGGCGATCGACATCGCGCTCTGGGACCTCACGGGCAAGGCGCTCCGCCAGCCCGTCTGCCAGCTCCTCGGCGGCGCCTTCCGCGGCGAGGTGCGAGCGTGCGCCACGGGACTCTACCGGCTCGCGTCGCCGACACCACGAAGGCGCTCGCCGAGGAGGCCGAGGGCTACGCCGCGGAAGGCTTTCGCGCGATGAAGATGAAGGTCGGCTTCGAATCACGGCTACGACGCCGGCCGGGCGATCCGCTTCGGCCGGAAGGCGGAGGGCGCGGACCTCGCGTGGTTCGAGGAGCCGGTCGTGCCCGAGGACCTCGACGGCTACTGTCAGGTGAAGGCGGCGCTCGGCATCCCGGTCTCGGGCGGCGAGACGGAGTACACGCGCTGGGGCTTCCGCGAGCTCTGCGCCCGGCGCGCCGTGGACATCGTGCAGCCCGACATCTGCGGCTGCGGGGGCTTCACGGAGGCGTGGCGGATCGCCGCGCGCGCGTCGGCCTC
>WNFH01002178.1_pt1 | contig 13575 bp, 9 predicted proteins | sample 5400411 | NCBI WGS metagenome assembly WNFH01 (sample SAMN13153347, study PRJNA577476) | soil metagenome | isolation source: 200 cm saprolite under Douglas fir tree site 2 hole 3 | place: USA:California | collected 2015-04-18
TTGAGCTGCAGAGCGCGGTTCCGAGCCGCCCGGACCCAGCCGCAGGGGATGTGGGAAGACAGGAATCAAGGCATTCACGCACGCGCAGGTATCACCGGTGCTCCTGTCGTCAACGACCCCTACCTCGATACTCCCGTGCACGTGACCCATACGATCAAGGGCCCTGCCGATCACGCCTGCCTCGTTATAAGTGGGGATAATGACGCTGACCATAGTCAAGCTGAGCGAGCATTGGCCCTCACGTGGGCAGTAATCTGGGCTGGGTGAAAGAGGACGGGGAGATGAATCACCGCGCTTTGAGCGTCACTCTTCGGTGACGAAACTGGCAAGCTGGCGCAGGCGGGCATGGCGCCGGCGAAGGAGTTCTTCTGTCGAGAAGGTCTCGAGCTCCTGCAGGCTTGCGCTGAGCGCGGACCGCAAGAACCCGGCGGCCTGCGCGGGGTCGGCGTGCGCTCCGCCGGGGGGCTCCGGTACAACCTGGTCCACAATTTCCATGCTGTGGAGGTCTTCCGCCGTCAGCTTGAGGATTCGCGCAGCCTCCTGCTTGTGGTCCCAGTCGCGCCAGAGGATGGAGGAGCAGCTCTCGGGCGAGATGACCGAATAGACGGCGTTTTCCAGCATCAAGACTTTGTCGCCCACGGCGATGGCCAGCGCTCCCCCACTCCCGCCTTCGCCGTGGATCACGACGAGGATTGGGACTCGCAGTCTGGGGATTTCTTTGAGGTTATACGCGATCGCTTCGGCTTGCCCGCGCTCTTCGGCCCCGATGCCCGGGTATGCGCCCGGCGTATCCACAAGCGTGATGATGGGCATGCTGAATTTATCCGCGAGGTTCATGAGGCGTAGCGCCTTGCGGTAGCCTTCCGGGTGGGTCATGCCGAAGTTGCGTTGCAGCTTCTGCTTCGTGTCCCGGCCTTTCTGGTGGCCCATGACCATCACGGGGCGCCCTGCGAAGCGGGCCAGCCCGCCCACCAGGGCCGGGTCATCGCCGAAGCGCCTGTCGCCGTGGAGCTCCATGAAATCGGTAAACAGCATCTGGATGTAATCCAGCGTGTAGGGCCTTTGCGGGTGGCGGGCCAGCAGCACGCGCGACCAGGCGTCCGAGGCGGCCTGCCAGCCCGGTTGGCGGAGGGAGTCGAGCTGGTGGCGCAGGCGCTCGATCTCCTCGCGCGCCGCTTCTGAATCCGACGCTCGCTCGAGCTCCGCGATCTGGCGTTCGAGCACCTGAGTTACCGCGGTTTGATCGCTTGAATGGGCCATGGGGTCTCTGGTTTTCAAATCTGAGTTTGGGCTTGGCGTGTGGATTGTAACTTAGATTTCGGTCTTGGGGGGTCAAAAATCGTTGACGCCATGCCCTGGTCCGGGATCCCGGCCGTCAGACTTTACTCTCCAGCCGGACCGATGCCTCTCCGCAGAGGGCGCGCAGGCGCGCGAGCAATTCGGCGTCCGCTTTTACGGCGCGAGGCCGTCGCGGCCGCAACCGGGCCAGGAAGTCTCCGGGCCGGGTGAGCTCGAAGACGACGGGACTATCACCAGGCGAGGCACCCAGGACTTTTTCAAGCTCTTCGATCAGACTGGAGGCTGACTCCGAAAGGGTCACCCGGATGCGAAGTTCCGTCCGCGCGCCGTTGACTGCAGACTCGAGCGTCTTGGCATCGTTGACCACGACCTTGGGCCGGCTGTTTTCTTCGTGGCGCACGCGGCCTTTGACGAGCAGGGCGGCGTCGGCTTTCAGCACCTCCCGGAGCTGTTGAAGAGCCTGAGGGAACACGAGCAATTCGACCGTCCCGCGGAGGTCTTCGAGCGTGGCGCTGGCCCACAAATCGCCTTTGCGGCTGGGACGGACGCGGAGCCCGGTTAAAATGCCCGCGAGCGTCACGGGCGCCTCATGCTCGACTTCGTCAAGCGAGGAGCTGTCGTGCCGGGCGGTCCCCGCCAAGTGCGGCAGATACTTTTCAAGCGGATGACCGGTCACGTAGAACCCGAGCACTTCTTTCTCCCCCGCCAAACGCTCGGCCTCCGGCCAGTCCGGAATGTCCGGGACGTGTACGGTCGGCTCAGGCAGCGGCTCGCCTCCCGCAAGGAACAGTCCGTGCTGGCCGCTCGTCCCTTCGCGTTGCAACTTCTGGCCGAGTTCCATTGATGGATCGAGCGTGGCCATGAGCTGCGACCGGCCAATTCCCACCGAATCGAATGCCCCGGCCTTAATCAGGCTTTCAATCACCCGCTTGTTCAGCAACCTCAAGTCCACGTGCTGGCAGAACTGAGCCAGCCGGTCAAACCGTCCCAGCTTCCGCCGCGCCTCGACCACGGATTCGATGGCCGCTTCGCCCACATTTTTGATAGCCGTCAGGCCGAAACGGATGTTGTTTCCCGCGGGAGTGAAGGAGCGGTCGCTGGAGTTGATATCGGGGGGAAGGATGCCGATACCCATATCGCGGCATTCGCTAAGATAGCGGGCGAGCTTGTCCTGGTTCCCTATTTCCGAAGTGAGCAGCGCGGCCATGAACTCGACGGGATAGCGGGCCTTCAGGTAGGCGGTATGATACGCGATCAACGCATAGGCCGCCGAATGGGACTTGTTGAAGCCGTAGCCGGCAAACTCCTTGATCAGTTCGAAGAGTTTTTCGGCCTTCCGTGGAGCGACTCCGTTCTTGCGAGCTCCGGCCAGAAATTTTTCCCGCATCGCTACCATTTCCTCGTGCTTCTTCTTCCCCATGGCGCGGCGAAGCACGTCCGCCTCGGCCAGCGTAAACCCCGCTACTTTGGCGGCAATCTGCATCACCTGTTCCTGGTAAACGATGACTCCGTGAGTCTCTTCGAGGATCTCCTGGAGCTGCGGCAGGTCGTAGGGCACCTGCTTGCGGCCCATTTTCCGGGCAATGAAATCGTCGATCATTCCCCCCTGGATGGGTCCCGGGCGGTAAAGAGCGTTCAGAGCGGTCAGGTCGGCGAGCCGATTGGGCTTGGCGCGGCGAAGGATGTCCGTCATACCCCGGCTCTCAAACTGGAAGACGCCCGCCGTGAGCCCCTTTCCAAGCAGCGCGTAGGTTTGCGGGTCGTCGAGCGGGAGCCTGTCGAGGTCGGGTTTCTCGCCGCGAGTGTTTTCAATCAGCCGCAAGCAATCGTCGATGACGGTGAGGGTGGTCAGGCCCAAAAAGTCCATTTTGAGCAGGCCGATTTTCTCGAGGTCGTCCATCGCATACTGCGTCGTGACCTCGTCCTTGCTGCTCTTGTAGAGCGGGACGATCTCCTGGAGCGGAGTGGGCGAGATCACAACCCCGGCGGCGTGTGTGGAGGCATGCCGGGCCAGGCCTTCGAGCCGCTGGGCCACTTCGAGCAAGTCCCTGACGCGCGGATCGCTCTCCGTCAACTGCCGGAGGTCGGGCGTCGTGGCCAGCGCGTTTTCGAGTGTGATGTTCAGGACATTCGGCACCAGCTTGGCGATCCGGTCCACCTCGGCGAAGGGCATGTCGAGCGCCCGGCCGGCATCGCGCAGGACCGCCTTGGCCCCCATGGTCCCGAAGGTGATGATCTGGCTGACGTTCTCCCGCCCGTACTTTTCGGTGACGTAGTTGATCACCTCGCCGCGGCGGCGCATGCAGAAATCAATGTCAATGTCAGGGAAAGTAATCCGCTCGGGGTTCAGGAACCTTTCGAAGAGCAGATCGTGCTGCAGGGGATCAATGTCCGTGATCCCGAGCGAGTAGGAGACCAGGCTCCCTGCCGCCGAGCCGCGGCCGGGGCCGACCGGAATACTCTTGTCGCGCGCGAAGCGGATGAAGTCCCACACGATCAGGAAGTATCCGGCGAAACGCATTTGGTTGATCAGCCCGATTTCTCTTTCCAGACGCTGTTCGTAAGCTTCCAGCGGGTGCTTCAGCCGCCCTTCGGCACTCCATCGCTCGAGCCGCTCTCTGCGCCGCGCAAATCCTTCCCGGGAAACTCTCTCGAAAAAGCTCTCCAGCGTTTCGCCTTCCGGGACTTCGAAATGGGGGAAGACGTGTTGCTTTTTTTCCAGGTGGAGATGGCACCGTTCCGCAATCTCGAGCGTCCGTTCCAGGGCTTCGGGAATTTCGCCGAAGACGTTCAACATCTCTTCGTAAGACTTGAAGTAGAACTGGTCCGTGGGAAACTTCATCCTCGCCGAGTCGCTCAACGTCTTTCCCGTCTGGATGCACATCAGGACTTCCTGCGCGCGGCTGTCCGATTGAGTGACGTAATGGCAATCGTTCGTGGCGACGAGCGGGATTCCGGTCTCGCGCGAGAGTCGGGCGAGTTGGGGGTTGATCTTGTGTTCTTCGGCCATCCCCTGGTCCTGGATTTCCAGGAAAAAGTTTCCTTTTCCAAAGATGTCGCGCAAATCGTAGGCGGCCTGGCGGGCCGTGTCGTAACGGTCGGCGCCGAGCGCCACGGCCACTTCTCCGCGCAGGCAAGCCGAGAGCGCGATCAGGCCCTCCGAATGGTGTGCCAGCAGGTCCTTGTCAATCCGCGGCTTGTAGTAGTAGCCCTCCAGATAGGCCGACGAGGCGAGCTTGATCAGGTTTCGATAGCCGCGCTCGTTCTCGCAAAGCAGCACCAGGTGGTAGGGACGGTCGGAGGCGGGGGAGCGGTCAAACCGGTTGGTGGCGGCCACGTAGGCTTCGCAGCCGACAATGGGTTTGATCCCGCGGTTCAGCGCGGCGTCGTAGAACTTGATGGCGGCAAAAAGATTGCCGTGGTCGGTGACCGCGACGGCTGGCATTTTCAGTTCCGCAGCTCGGTCCACGAGCCTCGAAATCTCACACGCGCCGTCCAGCAGGCTGTAGTCCGTATGGAGGTGAAGGTGAACAAAATTTCCGGATGGCATCGCGAGCCATTCTAGCAGATATCCCTCGACGGCGGGCCGGGCACTCCGCCCCGATTTTCAGTCGTGAGCCGGCTTCACTACGGCCCGTGCTTGAAGCCCCGGCTTATTTTTTCGTTTTCTGCTTTTTGGTCTTTGCCCAAGGGGCGGGCAAAGGAGTTTTGGGAGCTTTGGGCGTGACGGTGGGTTTGGCGGATTTGGCAGGCTTGACATGCTTGACAGGCTTTGGAGGGGGTTCCTTAATTCCGGCGTACGCCCGCATAGCCTTGAGGAGCTGGGGGTGAGCCTTGATCTTTCCATCCAGCTGGTCGAAGAAGATTCGGTGGATGATTTTTTCGAATTCCGGCCCAGGTTTAACGCCCAGGGCTTGAAGCTCGGCGCGCGGCAGCCTGGCAAGGATCTGAGGAAATTTCAGGAGGAAGTTCTTGACCCGATTCTGGACTTTGGGTCTCGGATAATGAGCGAGGATGAACAAGAGAAGGGATTGCGGTTGTCCCAAGAGGAGCGTGTAAACCTGGCTCGACAAGGCGCCTTTGGAGCTTGCCAGCAGGCGCGCAAGCTTTCGCGCCTCGCGGTCAAACGTGAACACCAGGTCGATTTCTCCCTTGTGAAGAATCACTTTCCCGGCCAGCCGCTTTCGGTACCCCGCGCTGAACTTCTCGGCCAGACAATGGAAATTCAGGAGAATCGGGTCGGCGTCCGGAGCGATGCGGAGGACGGACCGGATTCTCGTCAGGCGGTCATACGGGACCCTGGTCCTCGCGAGCTTCCGGTCGAGGCCGGCGAGGAGGCCGCGCTGGGCGAACATTTTAAGCACCTGCCCGACGTTTTCCTCCTGCAGGATGGCGCGCAGCTCGCGTCCTTCCTGCTCGGGGTCCATCCGTTCCCACGCGCGGTTTTCAAGCGCAGAGTCCAAATATTGCTTGGTGCGCTCGGAAGGTTTGAACCCCAAACGCAAACCAAGGCGCAACAGGCGATAGATCCGGGAGGGGTCTTCGACGAAGCTCCGGCTGTGCAGGACGCGCAGCTCATGGTTCTCAACGTCGGCGCCGCCGTTGGTGGGGTCCAGTAACAGCCCGCGCGAGTTTGGATGGAGCGAGACGGCCATCGAGTCCACCGAAAAATCGCGCCGCTTCAAGTCTTCGAAAATCGCGGCGGGCGTGATCGCGGGGCGGCGACCGGGTTTTGAATAGACCTCGTTGCGGGCCAAGGCTAGCTCACCCCTCACGCCGTTCGTGAAGGTGAATTCTGCTGACTGCAATGCCCGGTCAAATCGCAGGTGTTCGATTTCGAGCGGAGCGGGCTCGGACAAATTGATCCTCCGCTGGCCGGCTTTCGCTCGACGCTTGGTGGCCGTTACCAGGTGCGGAAGCACCTTCTGAGGGTTGCCCCCGACGACAAAGTCCAGGTCCCGAACCGTTCGCTGCCCGAAGGTGAGGTCGCGGACCGCCCCTCCCGCCAGGTACAGGTTCAGCCCCTGCTCTGCGGCAATCCTGCTGATGTGGTTCAAGACGCGGAACTGCGCGGGGGAAAGGCGGCTCTCCATCAGGAAGTTGTAGTCGCTCATGAGGTTCGGTTCTCAGCTCTCTGCCGTCAGCATTGGAGCACTCGGCCAGCCACGGGGGAGCTCAACCCTCGGCGGCTGACGCCCTTCTCAATCTCAGGCCCGCGGATGGTGAGTCAAATAGACCTGCTTCAAACGTTCTTTCAGTACGTGCGTGTAGATTTGGGTCGTCGAGATGTCGCTATGGCCCAGCATGAGCTGGATGGACCGGAGGTCGGCTCCGCGCTCGAGCAAATGAGTGGCAAAAGAATGACGGAGCACGTGGGGCGTCAGTCGAGAGGCGATGCCGGCACGACGCCCGTAGCGGCAGAGCAACTTCCAGAAAGCCACGCGGGATAGGGGGCCGCCCCGGCGGTTGAGGAATAGATGGGTCTCCGAGGGATTTTTCAAGAACGCCCCCCGCGCGCGTTGGAGGTAGGACTCGAGCGCCCGCAGCGCAGACTTGCCCGCCGGAATCAACCGCTCCTTGTTCCCCTTTCCCCGGCAGCGGGTGATCCCGAGATGGGTGTCGACGTCGTCCTTGCCGAGACTCACGAGCTCCGAAACGCGCATCCCGGTCGCGTACATCAATTCCAGCATGGCCTTGTCGCGCAGGCCGAAGGCCGTGGCGGGGTCCGGTTGCGCGAGCAGGGCCTCCACCTCATCCGTCGCGAGGTATTTCGGAAGGGTCTGGTCAACTCTTGGGGAGTCGACTTCCGCCGTAGGGTCACTCCGGACCTTTCCATCTTTCAGAAGGAAGCGAAAAAAATTGCGCAGGGACACCAAGTGCCGGGCCACGGAGCGGGCGCCGAGTGCCTGGCGGTACAAATCGCCGAGAAATTCCCGGATGTCGTCGCGAGTGACTTGCTCGAGTCCCCTGCTTTTCCGTTGCACGTGGGCAATGAATTTTTTCAGGTCGCGGCGGTAGCTCAGGAGACTGTTCGAAGCCAGGCCCTTTTCAACTCGGGCGTAATCAAGATACGCCGACAGCTCCCGATAGTTTCGGTCAGCAGTTACGGCTGCGCTCCGGAGGGCGTCAGATTTAGCAGCCACCATTCGGCTCTTCGGAGAGAACCTTAAATCAGGCTGATGGGTCCCCTCGAAACGCGGTTAATTTCATCCCGTCCGGCATCAACCTTCCAGGCTCAGGCAGCGCTTTCTGCCCTGCACATTCGAAACCCGGGACCCAGGTGACTTGCTTACGGCTTCGCGGCGGCGGGCAAACTAATCCCCTTGCGCCGCCTAAGCCTCGCCATTTCATGAAATTACGGAGTTCCTTCAAGAACCTTGCCTTGACGTCCCGCCTAGATACTTGACAGGTCCAAGTATCAACTTATACTAGCACAGGCTGGACTCTGAGGCCAAGTTACAATTGGCTCCAATCATCCCCACGCTGGTTACTCCGTGTGAAGACCACTGGTTCTTCGACCCGCAAGAAGGTTGTAGTCCGCAAGCTCGATAGGGGCCTCGTCAAAGGTTACCTCAACCCCAGCTCCTATATGGGCCCCGAGGGCGTCGAAGTATTGGATCAAGAGGGGCGCCTCCAGCGGATTCCGGTTGGAGAGCTCAAAGGCATCTTCTTCGTTCGCGACTTCGTCGGCAATCGTCACCGGAACGAAAGGAAGCTTTTCCAGAGCCGCCCGAAGCGGACGGGCCTCTGGGTCCGATTGACTTTTACCGATAGCGAAGTCCTGGAAGGAATCATTCCGAACAACCTGCTTGATTTGGACCCCCAGGGATTCCTGATCACGCCCCCCGACGTTTATTCCAACAACCTCAGGATCTACATCCCGCGGAGCGCCCTTAAGGCATTCGAAGTGCTGGGAGTAATTTCCGACGGGACGGCGCGGCGGACTTCGCAGAGGCTCAACGAACTCCGTCGCCAGTCAACGGGCGCCGCCGCGCAAATCGGCCTATTCCCGTCTCCGAAACAATCTGAGGCCGAGTAGGGTCCGCGAAGGAAAGGCCGGCAGGGCGTGGAAGTTCTAGGGGAGCGCTTCGGCGGGTTGGACCGCAGGCAATTCGAGCCGCTGGTGGATCGCGTACAGCACGAGCTCGAGTCGGTCGGACACTCCCACCTTATCGTAGATGGTGCGGAGGTGGTTTTTGACGGTCTGCTCGGTAATCGACAGATGCCGCGCGATCTCGCGGTTTCGGCACCCCTGCATCAGGTAAGTGATGACGACTTTTTCCTGGCGGGTCAGTGTTTCCGCGGGCCGCCGGGGCCGTTCTTGCGCACCTTCGAGGAGTTGGGCCAGCCGAGCCACCTGGCTCTTGGGCAACCACAACTCATTGTCCATGACCTTTCGGGCGCTCTTCACGAATAGCGCCGGCTGGGCGGATTTCGCAATCACACCCGCAGCCCCCCCCTTCAAGTAGCGCGAAGTGTCTACGTCGCTCAGTTTTGCTCCCGTGACGATCGTTTTTGCGCGCGGCAGGAGGCTTCGCACGCGTGGGAGGAGATCGCCCGTCCCTTCCTCCGCGATTTCGGCCTGGACGTAAAGGAGGTCGGGCTTGAACGTCTTGGCCATTGCGACGAGTTGGATGCCGTTTTGCGCCTGCGCCACCACTCGCAAGTCGTCTTCCACGGCGAAGACCTTTTTCAGACCTATACGAAATACGCCCTCGCGGTCGGCGATCAGAATGCGGATTTTCCTAGCGGGGGCGCGCTTGCTTCTCATGGGCAGGAACCAGGGCTTTCAGGCCAACCGGGACCCCTGTCGTTCGCGCCGGTGGACCACGGTCGTCTCAAGAAGCTCAGATCCTTTGGGAGGTTTGCGGGAGTTTACGTCGGTGCGGGCTCCACGACCGCGATGAGCGGGATTTTCTGGTGACTTCCGTCCCCAGTCCCTGGGCTTCCACTCGCGCTAATGTGCGGTCCGCAACTTGTAATCGTCGATGATGGCCCCGACAGCCGAGCTCTGGCCGTGCTGGTACAAACGCACCACTCGTCCCCGGCACTCAAGCTCTAGTGGGACCTTCGTGACCTCTTGAGGGAGGGTAATCGTAAAAAAGATGGGGGTTTCGCGAGGCGGCCGGACCGGAACTGTAACGAGCAGCCCGTTGCCGCTGATACTGCCGGTTTTGCCCCGGACCCTGCGCGTGACTCCCCGCTCGTTCTTCCAGCGGAGTTCTGCGGGCAACTCCAACGGCATTCGGACGCCAGCGCGAATTCCCTTCATGGATTCAGGACCCTCAGCGGTCGCGACGACCCGCGCGCTAAGATTAGCGCAACTGCCGTGTCATCGCAAGTGGGCCGGAATTGACGCTGGTGTCCGGCCCGTCCGCTCGGGCAAGGTCTTAGAAATCAGGACCGGGGCAGCAGGGATGGCATCGAGGTTTCCACGAACGCACCCCGGTACACGGACAGTGACAGACGCATCGTGGACTTCCATCCCCGCCCAGTGGGCAACCCGCTGCCGCTGGACATGCGGGACCGAGAAATTAGTCTTTCCCCTCGACGGGACCCACACCACCGACCTCGCCGTCCGGGGGAAAGACTTCAAGTAGCTATTTTAACCGAGCGGGCTGCCGCCACAAGATGACTCGGGTACTGGTACTTTGGTACTGGCCGTTGCCTCCTTCAAGAGTGCGCTGTTACCCTTACACGGCGCAACGGCCGGGACTGGCCGGAAGGTTCCGTTCGTGAGCGCGACTGACTGGACAGCCTGAGTTCCAGAAAGGGAGAGGGACGTTATGAAACTGAGCGAGCTTGCGGTACGCCTGGGATGCATGCTGGAGGGCCCAGGGGACATCGAAATTACGGGCGTGGCCGGGATGGATGAGGCATCGGATAGCGAGCTGACGTTTCTCGCCAATCCGAAATACAACCGCAAGCTCCGGACCACGCGGGCCGCGGCCATCATCGTGGGCCCGGGCGTCCAGGTCTCGGGCCGCCCCCTGCTGCGGGCCGACAACCCGTACCTCGTCTTCGCCAAGGCGCTGGAGCTTTTCGTCGCCACTGCGCGGCCGCTGCCTGGGATCCACCCGACGGCAGTAATTGCTCCGAGCGCCCGGATCGGTCGCCGGCCTGCGATCGGCCCTTACGTCACCATCGAGGAGGATGTAGAAATCGGGGACGATTGCGTCCTCAAGAGCTTTGTCGTCATCTACCACGGCGCCCGGTTGGGCGATCGCTTTTTCGCTCATTCCCACGCCGTTGTGCGGGAGAACGTGCAGGTTGGAAATGACGTCACCTTGCAAAACGGCGCAGTGGTCGGAAGCGACGGGTTCGGGTTTGCCCGCCTGGCCGACGGATCCTATTACAAGATCGTTCAGGCAGGAAGGGTCGTGATTGAGGACGGCGTCGAAATCCAGGCCCATTCCTGCGTCGATCGCGCTACCATCGGCGAGACGCGCCTGCGCCGAGGCGTGAAAGTTGACAACCTGGTCCAGGTAGGCCATTCCTGCGACATCGGCGAAAATACCCTTTTGTGTGGACAAGTGGGCCTGGCGGGAAGCTGCAAGATCGGCCGGAACGTTGTCCTGGCCGGTCAAGTAGGAGTGGCCGGCCACCTCACCATCGGCGATTCTGTTATTGCCACGGCACAATCCGGCATCCCTTCCGACGTCGAGTCGAATAAGACAGTCTCCGGCTATCCGGCCATCGAGAACGCCCTCTGGCTGAAGTGTTCAGTAATATTTTCGAAGCTGCCTGAAATTTACGCTGCCTTCCGGAAAGTACGTCAGAGAGGCGAGGCCCCGGCCGGCCGGAACGTGTGATCTTTGCGGTTAAACCAGCTCTTCCCGGCGGCGGTGGCTGCTCAAATGTTTTTGGCACCGTCGGCCGAGCCGCTGGTGGCTTTCGCGCCGCTCCGCACCGGCTCGAGCGGCCATTCTTCCGCAGAGAGGCCCCCGAGAATGGCTTGTCTTACAAGTCCTATAATTCTTTCCCGGTCGTCGAGCGTACAGCCTTCGGTGGGAACCGGGTCGTGAATCGTGATGCGGAGGATGCCCGGGGTGATTGAAAACTTTCCTTTAGGCATAATCTTGCGCCCCTCCGAAACGGAGATGGGGACGATCGGCGCCCCCGCTTTAAGGGCCATTACAAACACGCCTTTCTTGAATTGCTTTAGCCGGCCGTCCGGGCTTCGCGTTCCTTCGGGGAATGCCATGAAGGAATGGCCGGCCTTGAGGGACTTCGTCGCCGCTTCCACCGCTTCGATTGCCTTTTCGCGGTTCTGCCGGTCAACGGGGATAAACCCGCGCAAGACCATGGCTCGGCCGAGAATCGGGACCCGGAAGAATTCCTTCTTGGCGAGCACGAGGATAGGGGGAAGGATCAGGAAAATCGCCGGCGGGTCGCAGTTGCTCTGATGGTTTGCCATGAAGACGGCCGCTTGGCGAGGAATTTTTTCGAGCCCGTGGACTTCGAACCGCACGCCTGCGAGCCACAGCACAATTCTTGTGCCCAGGCGTCCGACGCTGTAGAGGGTATCTGTGTTTCGGGTGAGGACCGCATGGACGAGAAAGGGCGTGCCCACCAGCAAAGTGTACGAGAGCGCGACGAGACTTACGAAAAAAGCGCGGAACATCCGAGTCCAAGCAAGGCGCGGGGCCCGGCGGGAAGTTCAGTTGACTCGGCCGGAACCGGACTGCCGCAGGAAACCTCATTGAATCCCCACCGCCAGGTCATTGCGTCTTCCCGTCGAGCCATCCTCGCCGCACTTGAAGCTGGTCCGGAGAGGCGTGCTCAATTTCTTCCAATAGGTAAACGACCTCGGTCTTGCGTCCCGGGTTGAAGGCGATGTCCAGAGTCTGCTTCCCGCGACGGACCTTGAACCTCACCTTGTGCCCTGGCTTCATTCGGAAGAGTTCGTCTTCGGGGGGCGACAGGAGCGGCTTGCCGTTCATCTTGATTAAAACGTCGCCGTGGGTAAGGCCGGCCATTCCGGCGTTGCTCCCGGGCTCAACCGACTCGACTTGAATGGCTCCGTCAAAGCTCTGCGTGGCCAGGAAGCCGAAGGCGGGCAATTCGCGCGTCTGGGTCTCGAGGCGCAGACCTGCAAAGCCGAGATAAGTGCCGCAGTCAAGGTCCCGGACGCCTGAGAGATAATCGCGAAAAAAATCCCCAGCGCCCGTCCACTCGGGCGCGAGCTCTCGGAGCAGAGCGAGCAAGTCTGTTTGAGTGAAGAACCGCCCCCGACGGGCGAAGTCCTGGTTCAGGCGGCGCATCAGGTCATCCAGGCCGCGCCGGTTGTGGGTCGCGTGGCGGATTGCGAGGTCGAGCACAAATCCCAGGAGCGCGCCCTTATTGTAGTAGGAAACACTTCGGTCGGGCCGGAAATAATCAGTGTACTTTTCGAGCCAGGCTTCGCGGCCCGACTGCTCGACGCTCTGGAAACGCCGCGCCGGGCGCTCTTCGAGCCGCTGAACTTCATCCGTCAGGTGCTCGTAGAAAGTCCGCCGGCTGATCATGCCGGCGCGCAACAACACCAACTCCTGATACGTGGTGGTCACTCCCTCGGAGAACCACAGGTCGCGCGTATCGTTTCCGTGCTGGTAATCAATGGGTTCGAGGCCCTGCGGGCGGATCCGCTTGACGTTCCACAAGTGGAAGAACTCGTGGGCGGCGGTTGCTTCGAACCCCTCCCAGTTTCGGCGGAGATTTTCAGCGGGTATGCTGATCGCTGTGCCGTTCCGGTGCTCCATGCCGCCGCCCGACCCTGGCCGGGAGAAGTGCAAAATGAAAGTGTATTTTGAAAATGGGACGTCCTGCATCAGGCCGGTTTCTGCCGCTGTGATCTTCTTGAGCGAGCCGACCAGACGCTCCGGCGAATAGGCGGAAGGGTCGCCTTCGACCACCACCCGGTACGTTGCTCCGCCCTGATCGAATTCATACTCTTCAAACCTGCCCGCCTCCGCCGGGCTGTCCGCCAATGCGTCGTAATCGGAGGCGGTGAATTCCTCACCCTCAGGCTCGAGCAACGTCGCAAGTTTCCATCCCTCGGGCAGGAGAAATTTCACATGGGCGGTCCGCGACCGTTCCTGAGGGAGGTAGAAAAGCAACAACGCGAAATTCAGGAACGCGTGATCCGCGTCTAATACGCTGGAAAAAACGCTCTCGTCGTTGGCATAAACGGCGTAGTGGACTTCCAGAATGGAGCAGGGGTCGGAGCGGCTCTCCCAGGTGTTCAGGTCCATGCGTGCGAGCTCCTGGGCCGAGTTATCGCAGCGCGCCTCCAAG